>Ga0116130_1001097_pt1 | contig 15961 bp, 13 predicted proteins | sample June2015DPH_17_5_FD_89733 | JGI IMG/M metagenome (GOLD analysis project Ga0116130, IMG submission 89733) | Peatland microbial communities from SPRUCE experiment site at the Marcell Experimental Forest, Minnesota, USA - June2015DPH_17_40 | ecosystem: Environmental > Terrestrial > Soil > Wetlands...
GATTCCCACATTCCCACCGGCACGACTATGGGTTTATACTCGTTCAGGCGATCAACTACACCCCACTAAACTGTCACCCATGTTGTCGGGCTAAAGTGTTACCCATGTCCCCGGCCGCACCTGGTGAGAGAGGTTGGGCTTCAGCCCCTGCGCCCGCAGAAGGGGCTCAGTGGTTAAAGCCTTTGGTTACCGATGTGTTGCGGCACGACTGAAGCCGTGCCCTGATACAAAGCCAGCCGCCGAGTTTCCACTTCCATGTCGCACACCCTAGCGCACCCCGGCTGCGGTCAGACGAGGGCTACCACATCCTTGACGCGCTCGGACTTCAGGTAGGCGTTGGGATCGTGATAGAGAGCATCCTCGGGAAGCCACTCCATCAGGGTCCCAAGATCCTGTCTCACTATATCTTTGTAGAACTGGGGAAGCACGCTGCTCTCCTGCTCGAAATAGGGCGGAAATTGCCGGTCGGTATCCAGGCGATCGCGAATCTCCCGGTGGTACTTGGCCCTTCCGAAGCCCTCCGTGGAAACCGCCCGCACCACGTTCATCCAGCGTGAAGTCACTCCTTCAGTCGCCAGGAAGCGGCGGAAGATAGCGCGCTTGGAGAAGGAATACCGGGTCAGATCGATGATGTGGTCGTAGAATGTCTGCCAGGAATAGTTCGCCGGCTTGACGTTCATGGCGCCGTTATTGTTGAGAAAGTGGAACGGGAAAGGCAGCACGCGGCCGGATCGCTGGTAATCCAGGTTGAGCGGCGCGGCACGGCCGAATGCGGAGAGCAGCGAATAAGCGGGAAAGGCCCCCGGGGTCATGTCCAGGAATCGCTTGGTGAGTTCAAAAGGATCCGGCCCTTCGTCGGTATCGAGTCCCAGCACGAAGTTGGTTTGGATGTAGGGTATGTACCGCAGGATCATATTGACGTGTTCGGACACCTGGCGAACTTTGGCCATCCCGAGCAGCGCGCCGGTCTTCGATTTGTCACCCAGGGCGAACCAGGATTCAATGCCAGGAAGGACGCCTTTGAATGAATTGCGTTTGAGCCGCTTGAGGTGCGCTTCGGAGAGCAGGGACAGACTGCTTTCGGCGACGAAGTCGATGCTGCCGGGAGGGACCGCGTCCTCGATCATGTCCATGTAGTCGTTGAAGCGGACGCCGAAATTGGGATCGTGCCAGGCCACCAGAGGCCGTTTGAACTTGGTCAGCAGGAACCGGAGGTCCTCGCGGAGCACCTCGAAGTCCATGGCTTGAAATGGCACCGTGGCGTCGATACAGAAAGCGCAAGTGTACGGGCACCCCAGGCTGCCGAGCATGGGAACCATCTTGAGGAGGGGCGCTTTCCGCAGCGTCGGGTCGATGAATTGCCAGCGCTCGCGGACGCCCGGGAGGGTTCTGGGTTGCTGGGAGGCCGCCAGGTGGACGCCCTGGGGCCGGTGTTGCGAGCAGTCGCGCAAGACGTCGCGCAGCGTGCCCTGATCCGTGAAGCCCAGCACATAGTCGAAGTAACGCGCGGAGTCCTCGGGGTAACAGCGGGCGTGCGGCCCGCCGATCACGGTGATCGCCCCTCTGCTACGAAAGAGATTGCTCAGAGCGTACGCCGTGTGCGCGGCTTCGGTGAACGCGCCGATGAATACCACGTCGAAGTTGTCCGGCAACTCCGTCAGCAGGTTTTCAAAACCGGTATAACAAACGAAGGTAACGTCGTGTCCCTCCGCCTGGCACCAGACTCCAATCACCTGGGGCATGATGCTGGCCAGGCTGGCGTTCATGATACGCGCGTACAAAGCCCGCGTAGGTCCCTTGGAGACGATGTCGATGATCCCGATCCGCAGCTTTTTCATGAACCTCTCCGTGGCAGCGCACAGGCCTTTGCCTGGGTGGCTCATGTCGCGTGGCCCCAGTCGTGGCCGGTACCTGCCGCGCTGGCGTCATCGGTCTAAACCCCGCTGGCCGATGACTGCCGTCGGCTGCTAGACAGGTTCTCTGAGTTGGCCTTCAGTATACCTAAGTGGCAGGCAATCTCGCCAGCCGGCCGCCAGCCCAGAAGACCTAGACCGGGCCGCCGGACTGCCCGGCTTGCGAGCGGTTCATGATCTCGTCGGCCAGTTTGTGCGGGTCGTCGACGTTGACCAGCGTCAACCGGCTGGCTTCGCCGGCGGTCTCGATGGATAGATTGCCCACATTGAACACGCGCTGCATCATGCGTTGCTCCACGCGCACATCCTGGAGTTTGGAAAGTTGAATGGTGCGGGTGGACTTGGCCGCCAGACCAGTTGCGTAACGCAGCCGGTCTCCCGTCACCACCGTCCGCGTGGCCTGCCGGCGCAACCAGCGCGCAGCCGGCCAAAGCAGCACCAGGAGCGGAAGAATCATCACCCAGTGGCGGGGGTACTGGCTCCCCCACAAGGCCAGATAGGCGATCTCCAACCCAAGAAACACGATGGCGGCGGCGAGGGCGCCGGCCTTCAGGAACTTCGCGGTTGGACGAATGATGAGATCAGGCACGGAATTGTGCTCCCCGAGCGATCATTGTAGCGCGCCCGAGAAGGCTCGAGCGTCGCGCGGCATTTCTACTTTGCCTTGACATCGCGCGGGACGTCGCGCGGAGACTAGCGTCCTGTCTCACAAGGTCGCAACATGATTCCGGGCCTTGTATCAGGGCACCGCTTGAGCCGTGCCGCTTGGGATCTACTGAAAGATGGCCTTTAGGCCCTGCAATAAGGCGACAGCCTCGCAGGGGCTTTGTCAACGAACTTCAAAGACCCGACCCTAGGATTTCGCTTGCACCTGCGCCATCACCCACTCGGTTTCGAGCGCGGTGGCGCCGCTCGATCGCGGGGGTCGGCCTTCCAATATCGCGTGGACAAAATCCTCGACGCACGGGTAGTGCAGATTGGCGGGTGCCGGCACTTCTTCGGCGCCGCCGGGATATACCAGCACCGGCGAGTTCAGCGGCGTCAGATCCATCTCGCCGTCGGTGCCTCGAATGCGGAACTCGTCGCGCGCCACTCGCGAATGCCAGCGCACATCCACCATTCCGCGCACGCCCGAATCGTGTTCGGTCAGAACCGTGGCATTGTCTTCTACCGCGATTCGATGCACCAGTGTGGAACGGTACCCGGTGGCCCGCACCGGCCGGCCGAACAGATAGTTCATCAGGTCGATGCGATGGCAGGCGATATCGTACAGCGGCCCGCCGCCGGCCTTCGCCGGGTCGAGCAGCCACTCCCGCGCCGCGCCCGCCGGGTAGAACCAATCGTGAGACGTGGCCTCGGCAAAAACCGGACGCCCGATGGCTCCCGCCGCCAGCAGTTCGCGCGCCCGCTCCACCTTCGGATACATGCGCCGGTAATAGGCAATGCCCAGCGTTCGACCGGCTTCATCGGCGGCCTGCTGCATGGTGACGGCTTGCTCGTAGTCCATCGCCATCGGCTTCTCGCACAACACGTGCCGGCCGGCGCGCAGCGCGGCGATAGTCTGCGCGGCGTGGACAAAAACCGGTGTGGCGATGTAGACCGCTTCGGCCGGGCAGGCCGCCAGGGCTGTCTCCAGGCTCGCCCAACTGGGGACGCCATACGGCGCGGCCTTAGCCGGGTCGCGCGTCACGATTCCCGCCAGCCGGCTGTGCGGCGAGGCCAGAATCGCCGGCAGAACCCGCTTGGTCGAAATATCGCCGATCCCCACTACCAGCCAGGTGAGCGCCATACGCTCCATCATACGCGCTGGTTCCCCGTTCGCAGCATCCGCTCTGGTGCCAGTAACGTGTTTCAGCTTGAAGCTGACGCGAGATGGCTTGCTGGCGTTTGCGCCACGCAGAATCAAGAGAGTGTTGGGGAGTGGGACAGACGCCTTCGCCTGCCAAGCGCTGCGGCTATTGAGCCCTCAAGCCGGCCGGCTCTTTGTCACAGGCAAGGGAGGGTCCGGGGACAGGCCGAGAGCGGAACGTACGACCTCTCGAAAGCGATCCATCCACACTTCGGGTTCTGGCCCGGCGGCCGGCTCTACTATCTGTGGCGCGAAGGCACTGCGGTAGTAATCCAACAGGGCGTTATCGGCATCGTCTACGGCTTGCGCGTATTGCCTAATGTAGCTTTCGGTATAGAAGCCACCCGGCAACTTCTGAAATTCGCCGCACTCGATTGCTTCCAGATAACGCACACCGATCTTGGTTGCAGTCGCAATCTGGAGTAGCGAGACGCCTTTCGCCGTCCGGCGGTCCATCAAGTCTTGAGGGAGCATTTCAATCCCGCGCGATGTCATAACCGCCGCCATTGCATTTCGGTTGCAAAACGGCGCGGCGCCTGTGATACGGGAAGTTATGAACCGTTTGGTACCAGTCAGGCGCAGTTATTACTCGGGAATTTTTATACGCCCGCGATTCCTTGTGTATTTTTGGGATTCTTAATTGATAACTAGCTGCTAAGTACTAAAGCTAACGATCGGAGCGCCGCTCTGATCAGAGCCGCAACCGGAGAGAGTGACCCATGGGCCCGCAAGCCCTCCCAAAGGGACGAAACCGAGCACCGTGGCGCGGCCTGTCAAGGCTGCAGAGCCGAGAGTCATCTCGGCTTTTCTTCCCGCCGCGCGGCGTGATTTTCAACCGGGCGGTACGCACGCGTAGAGTGCGACGTCACACGGTCGGAGACCTGGTCTAGACGCGAGCGAAAACGCCAGGCGCATAAAGTATTTTGGCGCTGAGGCCGATAGAAGGGGCATGAGGACGCTGATTGTCGCTCTGCTCCTGTTGTTGAGCCGGCTCTGCGCGTGGTGCGGCTCCAACAGCGTTTACACCAGCCGCTCCGTCCCCCATTGGAGAAGCAGTGCGAAGAGTCGTTCGCCCAGTGCCCCCGCTCGGAACGCCCCATCGACGAGGAGCGCCTCCCACGGTCAGGCGGCCAAAGGGATCACACAGCGCCCGCTGCCCAGAAGGGCGTTCCAGGCAAGTCGCCCACGCCTTCCCACCGGCAGGACGACGCGCATATGCCGGGGCTGCCGATAGTGCCGGACAACACTCGCTGGGACCGCGAGCCAATTAGAACACACACGGGGGTCCGAAATCGCTCTATCGCCCACACCCGGACCGTTGGCACTGGCGTCGATATCGCAATCGCCGATCATCCTCCGCCGGGGGAAGGCCTGATTGGCTGCGTAATCCATTAAGAAAGAAACGCTTGCGCGCTAAAGTTCGCCCGTCGGTTCATATTCCGACGATCTGGTAATAGCGAACCGGAAATCAAATTGGTTGCCCGCCGGCAGAGCCCCGGTGCCTGACCATCGTCAGTATAGGAGCAGATCCCCCGGAAGGTGTACGATTGGCAACGTGGGCGTGGAAAACATCGATTCTTACGGGGAACTCAAGAGCCTCGACGAACAGATCGAGGCAGCTACCGAACTGGCCGCACTGAAGCCGATCTATTTCCGGCTCAACGAAATCATGCAGGCTTTCCCTGGCGATTTCGACGTGCAGTTCACTGGCAACGAAGTCAAGCAGCGCCTGATGGCGCGTGGCACGCTGCTCAAGCAACAGGGAATCTCCGCGGCTCCGCCGCAAGCGCCTCCGCCCGCAGTCGCGGTGACGTCTGAGAATCCGCCCCAGCCTCCTGCTCCGCCTCCGCCTCCGATACCGGCAACGCAGCCGCCCCCGCTTGCGATTGAGGTAACACCACCGGCTTCGCCTGTGATCGAGGTAACGCCACCGCCTCCGTTGCCAAATGCTTTGCTAGACACCGTGCCGCCGGCACCGGTCGCTCTGCCGGAACCGCCCGCTTCGCCCGCTCCGCCCGCCTCACACGAACCGCCCGTCGTGATCGCGGCATCGCCGTCGCCGTCATTCCCTCTGTTCCCGTTATTCGCAGGCGCGTCGCCTCAGCCTGAACCGCCTGCGCCGACAGCTTACTTTGCGGATACCGCAGGGCCGGCGCCGGCCGCCCCACCCGAGCCAGCCGTGACTCCTGCGGCGACGCCGTTCGCGCTGTCATACCCGATGCACGGCTCCGTTTCGCCGGAACAGCCTCCGCTCGCACTCGGTGTGACGTCCGAGCCGCCTCCCACGCCGCCGGCAGAGCAAGCGCCTCCTCCGTCAACTCCTTCCCTGGATGCCGTGCGGTCCGCACCGGTCGTCTCACCCGCACCATCCGCTGTGCCCGCGCCTGCGCCGTATCCGCTGCCATCCCCTTTATTCGACTTCACTCCGCCGCCGCTGCCTCCGCCCCCATTCCCGGCAGCACCCGAGAATCCGCCCGCGCCGCATCCTGAGACGCCGGCTGGGCAACTGCCTCCCTGGCCAACTCCTTTCCTGGATACGGTGCCACCCGCACCGGCCGTTGTGACCGCTGCAACGCCGTTGCCGCTGTCATCCCCTTTATTCGATTCCGCTCCGCCGCAAACGCCTCCGCCCGCGCTCGCGGCAACGCCTGAGAAACCACCGCCTCCGCCGTTGCGCCCGCCGGCGCCGCCGCGCCCTCCGTTCAACTGGAAACGCCCGGTGGTGATCGCGCCAATTGCCGGTCTGCTCGTCGCCCTGGTAATCATTTTCTTGGTGGTGCATCAAACTCACAAGCGCAACGCGGCCATTGCGGCGCGCAACCGGGCGGCCGTGGAGGTCGCCATTGCGACCACTCCTCCCGGCGCGTCCGTGAGCGTGGCTCCGGAAAAAGCCGCGGCCGGCGGCAGCCCGGCTACCTGTACATCCAACTGCAAGCTGGCGCTGGCGCCAGGCACCTACCAGATCTCCGCGTCGCTGGACGGCTTCGAGCCCACGGCGGGCTTGCTCACGGTGTCGGCGGGCAAGCCCTGGACAGTCAGCCTGACGCTTCAGCCGCAGGCACCCTCGGTTCGTCTGCTGACCGATCTGGAGCAGGGCAAAGTTGTGGTGGACGATCGGCCGCCGGCCGATCTGCAGGAAGGTCAATTGGTGCTCGACAAGGTGGCTCCGGGCACGCACACCATGAAGGTCACCGGGCAGAATGGCGACGCCTCGTTCTCGTTTGAGATCGCGGATGCGCGGATGCCGGCCGTAACCGGCCCTGTCAACGCGCGCAACATGGTCGCGGTGCTGGTGGCCAGCTTCGGGAAGCAGGCACGCGTGGTGACCAATGCGGGTCCCTGGAAGCTCGCGGTCAACGGCCAGCCGCAAAGCGATGCCGGTCCGGCCGGCGCGGATATCACGAGTTTTCAGCCGGGCGTGAATGAAATCGTAGTGGGCGAGGGCCAGGATCGGCGCAACATGAGCGAAAGCTTCGGCGCCGCGCCCATGCTGACCGCGTTCCTGAAAACCGATGTCAATGCCGGCACGCTGATCGTCTCCACCGGCCAGGACGGCGTGCGCGTGTTTCTGAACGGCAAGGAGTACCGCCGGCTCACTTCTCACGGCCAGTTGCGCGTCCCGATCCTCGGTAAAGTCGCGGTGCGGGTGGCCAAGAGTGGCTTCGAGGACGAGCCCGAGCAAACCGCCGACGTGAAGAAAGGCGCCGAAGTGCGCCTGCAGTTCAGCCTGAAACCACAGCCGCAATTCGGCTCGCTCCAAATCCACGGTGCGCTGGCCGGCACAGAGGTTTTGGTCGATCAGAAAATCGCCGGCACCGTGGGGCCGGATGGGTTGTTCGGCATTAGCGAAATCCAACCGGGCGACCACACCATCGAATTGCGGCGCGAACAGCGCCTGCCCAAGCGGCTGCAGCGATCCTTCCAGGCGGGCCAGACTGTAGTATTGGCGCCCTCGGACGCCGTGTTGGCTACCGCCAACGGTACCATCCGGCTCACCCGCAACCCCGCATCGGCCGCCGTTACTTACCGCCGCGGCGACGAAACGGATTCGCACGAAGTTCGCGGAAACCAGATCGAGTTGCCCGCCGGTACCTATGTGTTTTCGGCCAGGGCACCGGGATTCACCGAATCGACTACACGCTTTCAACTGGCCGCCGGTGAAAGCCGGGAAGTGGACTTGACCCTGGCTCGCGAGCGGGCGGCGGCGCCGGCCCTGGTGGCAAACGCGATGGCATTGTTCGAGGACCCGGGGAGTTGGACCAAGGACGGCGACAATTGGGTTCGTAAGGGTGGCGGATTCGTGCCCTTCAAGCCTTCGCCTAAGGGCGTCCTCACCTTCACCGTGGAACTGGTCAAAAGCGGCGGCGTATTCCACGCAGGCCAGATCCGCTGGTGCCTCCAGTATCTCGACGCCAAGAACTACCTGCTCTTCGAGATCGACCGGAAGAATTTCAGGGCCTGGGTAATCAAGGATGGCCAGCGGCTCGAACGCGTACCCAAGACGCCGCACAATCTCGGAAATCAGAAGACGTTCACGATTCAGATCGACGTGGCATCGGATCGCCTGGTGCAAAAGGCCCGCGGGGGCGAAGAGTGGAAAGCCCTCGACACTTTTGCCGAGCCAGGCCGCGATTATACCCAGGGCAAGTTCGGATTCCTGATCCAGGGCAACGACGAGATCGCGATTTCCGACTTCAAGTTTCAGCCCAGATAACGTGGCGCACGCACTCGTGCGTGCCGCGTCGGCAATCCTGCCGACGCCTGGCGCACGGGTCGAAGACGCATCGAGAAGAGTCTCGACGCCGCGCGCGCTCCTCGGTGCACGACGGGCAAAACCCCGTTTCTGATAATATCTCTGCAATGGCGTCAGCTAACGTTTACCCACCAAGCAGTGAGTTTGCCAGTCGCGCGTATGTGCAAGGCATGGACGAGTACCGGGCACTCTATCGAACGGCCGCGGAACGGCCCGAAGAATTCTGGGGCGAACTGGCGGAAAAAGAGCTCTTCTGGTTCGAGAAGTGGTCTCACGTGTTTGAGTGGCGTCCGCCATTCGCGAAATGGTTCGTTGGCGGGAAGACCAACGTATCTTACAATTGCCTGGACCGGCATCTTGCCACCCATCGAAAGAACAAGGTGGCCATCCTCTGGGAGGGTGAGCCGGGCGATCAGCGGCAGATCTCCTACCAGGAATTGCACCGGCTGGTGTGCCGCTTCGCCAACGTGCTGAAGGGACGCGGACTGAAAGCGGGTGACCGCGCCGTCATCTATATGGGCATGGTGCCGGAGTTGCCCGTGGCGCTGTTGGCCTGCGCGCGGCTGGGCGTGACTCATAGCGTGGTGTTCGGCGGCTTCTCGGCGGAGGCGCTCAAGGCGCGCATCCAGGACCTCGAAGCGCAGGTGGTGATCACCGGTGATGGCTCGTGGCGGCGCGGCAAGGAAGTGCGCCTCAAGGATGCGGTGGATGAAGCGCTCACCGAATGCCCCAGCGTCAAGGACGTAATCGTGCTCCAGCGCACCGGCAGCGCCATCGTCATGAAAGACGGCCGCGACCACTGGTGGCACGATCTGGACCAGGGCGCGAGCGAAGTCTGCGCCGCCGAGGAGCTCGATAGCGAGCATCCGCTCTACGTGCTGTACACCTCCGGAACCACCGGCAAGCCGAAAGGCATCGTGCATACCACCGCTGGTTACCTCTTGCAGGTGACAGCGACGATGAAGTGGGTCTTCGACCTGCGCGACGAAGACACGTATTGGTGCACCGCCGATATCGGCTGGGTCACCGGCCACAGCTACATCGTCTATGGCCCGCTTTCGGCCGGCGCCACCACCATGATGTACGAAGGCGCGCCCGATTTCCCGCAGCCCGACCGCTTCTGGCGACTGATCGAAAAGTACCGCGTCAACATCTTCTACACCTCGCCCACCGCCATCCGCTCCTTCATCCGGCAGGGCGACCAGTGGCCCAACGGGCACGACTTGTCGAGCCTGCGCCTGCTCGGTTCCGTCGGCGAGCCGATCAACCCGGCGGCCTGGGAATGGTATTACAAGGTGATCGGCAAGGAGCGCTGCCCCATCGTCGACACGTGGTGGCAGACCGAGACCGGCGCCATCATGATCTCCGCCATGCCGGGCGCGGTGCCGCTCAAACCCGGCTCGGGATCGCTGCCGCAGCCGGGAATTCTGTGCGATGTGGTCGACCTGATGGGCAAGCCGGTCGGCGATAACGCCGAAGGCTTCCTCGTCGTCAAGCGGCCGTGGCCCGCCATCGCGCGCACGCTGTGGGGCGACCCGGACCGCTACCGCCAGCAATATTGGGAGCGCATCGAGGGCGTTTACATGACCGGCGACGCGGCGCGGCGAGACGAAGACGGCTATTACTGGATCCTCGGCCGCGTGGACGACGTAATGAACGTCAGTGGCCACCGGCTGAGCACGATGGAGATCGAATCCGTGCTGGTGCGGCATCCCGCGGTGGCCGAAGCCGCCGTGGTGGGTAAGCCGCACGAGATCACCGGCCAGGCCGTGGCCTGTTTCGTCACGCTCAAGAAGGGCAACTGGAACCACCACGAGCTGGGCGACGAACTGCGCAAGTGGGTCGCGCACGAAATCGGCAGCTTCGCCAAGCCGGAGCAGATCCGATTCACGGACTCGCTGCCCAAAACGCGGAGCGGTAAGATCATGCGCCGGCTGCTGCGCGAAATCGTCACCTCCAACACCGTCGCCGGCGATGTCACTACGCTGGAGGATCTGTCGGTGGTGACGCGGTTGGCCGCGCAGCATGACGAAGACTGAGCGGGGGGGGGCAGACGCTCATAAGCGCCATCTTAGGCAACATTCGGTAGCGTCTGAAATGCGCGTTGATTGCAGACTGCGATAGTGGGCCGCGCGACGCATGCGCTTATCTATCAACTCTATCGTTGGTAAGGGTGTGACCGCCGATATCCCTACACCCGATCCCCGTCGTGTTGCTCAGAATCGCCGCGAAATCCCTGATGAGCATCCTTTCCAGCGTGACCCTGTACGGATCGAGAGCGGGCGGAAGCACGTCGTAGCGGAAGTAGTCCCAATCGGGGATGGATGGATGCGGCTGCAAAAGCCTCTTAACCAAATCGCGTGCTTCCCCAACGTAGAACCGCTTAGTTTCCGTCGCCAGCAGAAAATAGATGACGTTCTTTGCGCCAAGCTCGAACGCGACCTCCGACCGCGCCTTCCAATCCTGCTTATGTATCCGATGTGTCCCTTTTCCGGAAAGCTCGTCGTCTATGCTCTTGATGGCCGGCGAGCCGAGCAATCTCTTGAAGAGATGCGGGAATCCGGGTCGCATCGTGTAGTTTGCAACAAATCGAAAGATCCGCCGTTTATGGTCGAATTCGATATCCAGAAACTCCGCAAATGGGATGTCGCTCTCGATGTCTTGCGCATGCCCCAGGTCGGCTTCAAGTGAGCGCATGTAGCTCATGAGGAACGACTGCTTCAACTCGTAGGACAGCGCGGGATCAAACCACAGGCGAAACGCAGGGTTGCGCCTACCATGTGGTGGACTGGCGGTAACCGATGCGCTATAGGTCCGATTCTGAAAGGTTACGGGCGCTGCGGCATCGGGTTGATTCCTGCTGGTGATTCCGCCAAACAGGGCGGGAAGGGTCCACATCTTGCATGCCCACATGGGAATCGTTATGCCACCATACTCAAAAAGGGATTTGTCTACCTTCTTGCGCCAAATCGCAAACTCGACGTTCTGCCGTTCGGATTTCATGATCGTTTGCCTGTTGCCGCTCTAATCATGCCAGCAGTTCGGGCAGATCCCAAACATGATGTGCGATCCCCGCCTCCATCGCAGGCGTGACGCGCAGCGTCTTGTGATTGCGGAGGGATTCCAGCGATGCGCGGTCGATTGGCATACCCTCATCGTGCAGCAGGTTTGGAGGGAAAAGCAACCGACAGTCCCAACGGGTGTATAATACATAATATGAAGGAGTCGTTTTAGATGCTTACTCAAACTAGGGTAATTATTTACTTGACTAAGCGGGCCAAACCCGCTAAACTTGAAGCATGGAACGAGAACCCAGTAGCCTTCAGGAAGCCATCGTATACTTCTCCAATCCGGTCAACTGCCGGGAGTACGTTGTGGCGCGGCGCTGGCCGAATGGCGTCATCTGCCCAACGTGCGGCTGCGCTGATGTAATCTTTCTGGCGAAGCAGAACCGCTGGCAGTGCCGGAACAAGCATTCTCAACGCCAGTTCTCGTTGAAGACCGGGACCATCTACGAAGATTCTCCCCTTGGCTTGGACAAGTGGCTGGCAGCAACGTGGCTGGTTTCCAACTGCAAAAACGGCATCAGCAGTTGCGAAGTGGCGCGGGCGCTCGGCGTGACCCAGAAGACGGCTTGGTTCATGGATCACAGGATTCGGTTTTCCCTTGGAATGGGACCAGGGAACAAGCTGTCCGGCCAAGTCGAAGCGGACGAAACGTACATCGGCGGGAAAGCACGGAATATGCACCCGTACGAACGCGCAAGGAAGATCACCGGGACCGGCGGCAAGGATAAAGTCGCGGTCATGGGGATCTTGGAGCGCGGCGGAAAGAACGTCGGCGGGAAGGTCCGTACCAAGGTCGTGGACAACACCAAGAAGAAGACCCTGCAATCTGAGGTTCGTGAGCATGTCCTGGCCGGGTCCGCGCTGTTCACCGACGCTCTGAAATCGTACGAAGGGCTTGATGAGTTCCAGCATGAAGTCGTTGACCACGCCGTAGAATACGTGCGCGGCGAGGTTCACACGAACGGGCTTGAGAATTTTTGGAGCCTCCTGAAGCGCGGACTGAACGGAACGTACGTCTCGGTTGAACCCTTTCACCTGTTCCGGTATCTGGACGAGCAAGCGTTCCGTTATAATAACCGCGTGGGCTTCGATGACAAGGACCGCTTCGACGTGGCCGTGCGCCAGATCTTTGGGAAGCGGTTGACGTGGGAGCACCTTACCGGCAAGACGGCGGAGGCTGCCGTATGAACGCTGCCCTACCGCAAGCCAACGCGCGGGAAGCGTAGACCGCCCCGGTTGACAACGAAGGCGATAAAGAGTATCGTCAAGCCCAAATGGCACTAGAAATCCCCAAAGAGGACGCTGGTTCAATCACGGCGATTCAGGCGCTATCACCCGCCTCTAGCGAGAAGTTTCTCTCTGCGCTGGCAGCGGCTCCGCTCGCTGCGAATCCACATGAGATGGCCGAGAGCATAGCCAATCGCGTTCCTTCGATACCGAAGGATCGGATCGTCCGCGTGCTTGAGACCATTTACACGCTTTATCACATCCGCGAACTGGCGGGCGTTGAGCACTCGCAGTTTTTAGACGACTTAATGGAGGCCATTCAGAAGAGTTCTGTGCTGAAACTGCAACAGAAAGAAATTCCAAAGCTGCGCACTCTACTCGGAAAGCTATTAAACGTAGAGTCACTCAATTTAGTTGCCAAGGCAGGCCGGTTGCAGCGTGATGGAGAGCGTCTCTATTGTACTGCCAAGATCCTTTCTGATATAAGGCCTGTCTTTGGATCAGATCCGGCGACTGGTCCGGTTGGTGCTGTCCTAACACATACTCTGAAGGTTGGTTACCACGAGGGCAAGGAACATCGTGAATTCCATATTGTCCTTGATTCGAGCGATCTAGATGGCCTTGATGAAGTCGTCCATCGCGCTCAGGCGAAGGACAGGTCATTGCGCGATCTGCTCAAGAGTGCAAGTTTACCGAACTTAGACATTTAGAGGATTGTACGTAAATGACTTATGCGTCGGATCGCTGCGAAAAACGAGAATACCCCCGTAACTCAAAGGTGGAAGCGAGAGACTACGCTTATGCCACAGGCCGTGCTCACCTACATAGACGCGGCAGGCGATTTGAGCGCGGCTATGCCGTTGCCACGCACTTCGCTGAGGTGATTGGGTCGCGAAATAGCACGCATTCTCCGAAAGCGGCTGCGGAAGAACTGCAAGGGCGGTTTGACAAGTTAGCGAAGCAGTGGCGTCTCGAAACTCGCTTTTCGTCTTCATTAGATGAAAAGGTCCTCAATCCAGCTTACCAGTCGATCATCGCCATGGGAGAGAAGGCAGTTCCATTAGTCCTCGTGGAGTTGGACCGCGAACGCGGACACTGGTTGTGGGCTCTCCACTTTATGACTGGCGTTGACCCGGTACCAGAAGGGGCGAATGTCGAGGCCGCCCGTCAAGCGTGGCTCAAGTGGGGCCGCGAAGAAGGACTCTTGAAGTAGCCATGGCGTCGCTTCAGGATATTGAAACTTCATTCCCGAGCTTGGTCGGGACTGATTATTCAGAAGAGAGCGACCCAACTGATATTTATAACTGCATCGCTTTTGCTTTTGGAGACACTCAGAATTGGTGGTGGCCGAAAAAGGGATACGGAATGTATTGGCCTCCTGGATTTCCCATCAGCGATTCGGTGGAGACACTCACAAAGATTTTTGAGGTACACGGATATTCTGCGTGTGACCATTACGAGCAGGAGTCTGGATACGAGAAGGTTGTAATATACAGTCGCGACGGACGGATCAAACATGCCGCACGGCAGATGAAGTCTGGACGTTGGGCAAGCAAACTCGGAGAAGAGCAGGACATCGAGCATGAGCGCGCTGAGCATGTCGAGGGTGCCGCATACGGTATAGTAACGCAGGCTCTTCGGAGAGCGCGAAAGGACTGGACAAATGAAAACACAGCCTGAAACAATCGCGGACCTTGCCGCTCGCTGTGCTGGCCCAAACGAGTTTGAGAACTTCGACCGCGCGTTTCGCCAATCGCTCGCCGTACCAAAGGAAGCGGCGCTAAAGGAAGACGCACGGTGGAAGCGGGCGCGGGCCAAGAAGCGGGCCGCGAAGAAGACCGGCTGACCGTCCGGCCTGTCACGTCATCCACTAGCCTACTCCTTTGCCGCTGCTTAGCCAAGTAAATAATTACCCAAACTAGGCCCCTTGATCGGGCGACGGTCGAAGGACTTTATCGCGAACGCGAAAAGGATCTCCGACTCACACCGGAGCAACTCGCGGCGTGCTTTCCTCATCTTCAGCAGGCGCTTTCAGAGGTTCTTCGACTCAATATCCCCGTGGGTAAAGACGGCAAGATCGGGCGAGCTGAAATTTCCGCCTGGCCGCGCTGAAAGTTCGGGCCATCAGAACGGCTCCTGATTGCCGCCTCCACACAGCTGCATGGCGTGCTCTAGCGCCTTGGACACCCGATCAGCGAGAGTTTCATCATAGAAGTTAAACCGCATCGAGTGACCGTTTGTCCTGACCACTACTACCAGGAAAATAGGAGGGTCGACTTTCGCGTTTTGCTCAGGGTGACCGAGTTTAGCGTTCGCCTGGTTGATCTCCTGATCCATCGGCGTAACCGCAACGTCTCGAACGTTCTTTAGAAACAGCTCGTCGTCTCTGTCGATAATATTGTTGGTGGGCTTCCCGTTGTCGAAGCGCCAATGGTAGCCGATGTGGCAACGCTCGGCGTCGGCGGAAACATTGGTAAGCTCGAAGCTCCGCTTTGCAATCGCGTCGGCTCCAGCAACGTTGTCGTGTCCGTAGACTACATAATTCACCTTGCCGGGCAGCTTGTCCTGAATAAACTTCATCGTGTCTTTCAGGCTCGCCGCGTCACCCCGCAGCGGGGGCAACGGCGGAACGTCCTGCGCTAGCGCGCATCCCAGCGATGCCAGCGCTAGCGTCATGATCCAAAATACGTTCATTCCCTCACTCTAGCGCTTAGCCACAAGTGCGTTGGCGCGCCCAGCGTTTCACACGGGGACCCTTTTCGGGACGCAAGCGCCTAAGCGACCTTTAGGCGCTTCAACTTGATTCGGTCGCGGCGAACTTGAGCAAGATCGTACTGCGCCTGTTGGATGAGCCAGCCGTGCTCCGTGCCGCCGAGAACCTTCGACAGCCTGCTTAAAGCGACGGGTGCTCGACAAGGCGCGGGATGTTCATTTTGCCTTGGTGCTTTCGCGCTTGGGCAAGATCGTATGCTGCCTGCATTCGCAGCCACATATCCGCGCTGCCGCCAAAGGCCCGTTCAAAGCGTAGCGCCATCTCAGGCGAAACGGCGCTTCTGCCTTGCATCACGTTGTGAAGTTGCTGGCGCGTGACCTTCATGGTTTTCGCCGCCTCGGCCACACTTAGGTTGAGTTCGTCAAGGTTCGCCTTGGC
>Ga0116130_1001114_pt1 | contig 15830 bp, 6 predicted proteins | sample June2015DPH_17_5_FD_89733 | JGI IMG/M metagenome (GOLD analysis project Ga0116130, IMG submission 89733) | Peatland microbial communities from SPRUCE experiment site at the Marcell Experimental Forest, Minnesota, USA - June2015DPH_17_40 | ecosystem: Environmental > Terrestrial > Soil > Wetlands >...
CAGAGACCGATGCCATGCCCCGCGCCACGGCCGTGCACCACGATGTGGCCGTCCTCACGCCTTACCTGGTAGTTGTATCCCGGGATCACATTCCAACCGAGAACCCGCCCCAATTCGATCCGATTGGCCTCGGAACGGTTCTCGAGTAGCGTGGCGTAGTTCGCGGGAAACGAGCTCTCCCAGTCCAGCGCGCTGGTCTGGCAGGATGGGCACTCGATCGAGTAGTACGGGTATCCTTGCACTGCCATACCCGCTTCGGCCAGGGTTCGGGTCCGGCCGCCGCAACTGGCGGAATAGAGCGCCGCCAACACAGCGCCCGCGTGGACCAGCACCAAGCCCTTGGTCTCGGCAGCGGCTACGCTCGCCGCGCCGGTTTGCTCCGGCGGTTCTCTTAGGAATTGGCAGTGGGTGGTATCGCAGAACTGAAAATCCCGATGCCGTGCGGGAGATGCCAGGTAGAAAGAGCGGGTTGCGATGGCCTGGGCCTCGATCGCTTCGAGAGGCGCGCCGGGAACGCTCTCAGCGGCAACCGCCGACGCGACCGCCGTCTCGAGATCGGTGATGACAATCGGAACCAATTCGCCGCCGCGGACCCGCACCTCGAGAGATGCCACGAACCGCCGCTCGATCTTCCCTGGCACACTCAGGAAGAATTCCGTCCTGCCGCGCGAACCGGTTGCCAGAACCACCGCGGAACTGCCCGCGCGGTTCCCGGCCGTGCACAGAACACCCGAGCGGCCCACGCGCAAGCGGGCCGTTCGCGAGCCCTCCAGATTCCACACGGCCCCCGCCACGTCGACCCGCAGCGCACGGCCGGACGCCGCCCGCAAGATCAGTTCAGACGGATGAAACAGACCGAAGACACCGATGCGAAGGTCTTTGCCGCTCGCGGCTGCGTGCAGCGCCAACAGCAGGAGTACGATCCGGCTCATGTTACCGCGCTCCCACAAGAACGGGCAGGAGGCGCGCCGCGGTTTCTGCCGCCTGTCTGCCGGCCACTCCGTGCACCTGCACGAGGAGAACGTAGCGCGGACTGTCGCCGGGGTACACCACCACGGCGTAGCCATCGCCCGCCGCTCGTGGCGAATGGGAGCAGGGAGCGGTGCCCGTTTTGGCCAGCGCCGTACTGCCGCGCAGCGCCGATCCAACCGCGGCGGCCGTACCGACGCTGGCACTCAGCCTCATTCCCTCGATCACCTCTGCGACCCCAGGCTCGGCCCTGCGCGAGGCCAATTCGGCATACGCGCGCGCGACCTCCAGCGGAGACAGGCGCCAAGCGCTTCCCATACCGAATAACGTATCCCTGTCGCAATCCGCCGACGGCCCGCGCAGGCCGAACCGGTCCACCACTTCCCAGACGTCCGCGGGAGACACGTCCGCGGCGAGTTGACGGAAGTAGGAATTGCAGGAATGCGCAATAGCGGCGGCCAGTCCGATGCGCCCGTGGCCCGTTTTCAGCCAGCAGTTTTCGCCAGTACACTCGTAAACGGGAAAGCGCATGCGGTGCCGCTGGCCGTAAGTAATCGCAGTAAATGGTTTGACCAGCGAACCGACCGGAACGGGCACGTCTGGCGCGCGCCAGTCGATCGCGATCACGGTTTTGCGAGTTGCGTCCAACAGAAGATAGGATGTCTGGGCGTTTGCTGCGAAAACGGCTACGGCGCAGACGACCGCGAACCGAGTCATCGCGCGAGCTCATAGGTGACGGTCTGCTTCATCGTCTCGCCCTGTTCGGCCGCCACTATGGTCGCCGATCTGACCTGCGAGAGCGTATCGCTCAAGCTGACGAGGTTCTGCGAAAGAAATTGCGGCGGCGCGGCAGCGGACGGATTCACCGGCGCGCGGACGTTATCGAGCTGCCGCATCCAGACGCCGAAATTGCGGCCCTCGCGGTCGTGCCGAAAGCCAGCCGCATAGATGCCGATGTTCGGCGGAAGCGGCGCGTTGGTCCGCGACAACATGCGCTCGATCAATGGCTGCGAGTTGGCCACGATCAACCGGTTCCCCTCGACCGCAACTGCCAGCGGGACAAGGCCGTCCAGCAGGAAGTACCGCAGGCCTTCGCGATTCACTTCGGTCCATCCGACGCCGAGGCGCGTGGTGGTCAACATGCCTTCGATGGCCGAAACGATGGCCTCCCTGACCGCTGCCGCATCCCAGGCCGATTGACGGACGACGACCAGCGCCCGGTTGGTGCCGATGAAGACGGCGTCCGCTGCCGGGCGCGTCTCTTCCACCTGTACGGCTGCCGTCAGCTTGTCGGCGTTCAGCAGATGCTGGAGAGCCTCCGGAAGAAGTTGGCCGCTATCATGAAACTCCGGCTCATCGATGCGGATATCCAGATCCGCCTCGCTGCCAGCGGCAGTGGCACCACTCGGGGCGGACGGCGCCAGATCGGGCGAGCGTTCGGCGCGCGCTGCGGCGGGATTGAGCAGCTTGGCCGTCAACAGGGCCAACGTTTCGCCCGGTTCGGGGCCAGCCCATCCCCGGTAGAAACCGGCGTCATCGGGAACCAGCCGCAGGGCTTCGGCCAGCGGCTGGCTATCCGCGGAAGATTCCGTGGAGGGGGCAGCCGCGTGGAAGAGCAGCCGTTCTTCCCGAATTGCCCCGGCGCTCAGGAATAAATCCGAAATACCGGATGTGTACTGCCGGACCAGCGAGACGTTGCGCTGAATCCAATGCGAGCGGAAATGCGGGCTTCTTCCGAGCGCCGTGAAGTCCATCACCAGCCGCAGGTCGCCCGCGCCGCCGGCCGCCCGGCTGGGACGGGCGAACCAGCCTTCATCGATCATCTTGTTGCGCGCTCCGTGCGCCATCAGCTCCAGCGCGCCGGCGATCAAGTCTTCACGAGTGGCGAGCAGTAACACGTCATCGGTTGAAGCGAAGGCCACCACGCGGCCCGAAGCATCCGTGCGGACGTAGAAGTCCACGCCGCCGGCCTTGCGAGGCGTGAAGTTCGCTCGCGAGCGCCACAGCACGGTCTCCACCGCTTTGGCCGAAGGCAGGCGCGTCATGTATAGGAATTCGAGCTTGCCGATATCGTAGAGCGCCAACGCGGACTCAGAGCCCGCGATGCTCTGAAGCATCGAAGCGTCCGGTGCGAAGCCGGCACCGCCCGCGTAGTCTTTGTACACCTCGTCGAGCCGCATGAAGAGATGCGACTGCGAGAAAGCGCTATAGTCGGCGCTCGAGAGCCAGTGCTCGCGAACCTGCGAAGCGCGCCAGTTCGACAGAAGCGCCGCGAAGTCCTTGGCCTCGAGGTACAGCACAGGCCCAGCCGGCACGAACTCGCTGAGCTTTGGCGGCGCCGGCTGGCCGACCTGGGAGAGGAGGACCGCTACGCATACGCCTCCCAGGCCGATTCCGGCTCGCAGCAGATTCTTCTTCATAAAGTCCCCCGTTTCCCAGCAGCCAGCATCGGCCGGACGATCGCCGGTTGTTCCACATTCAAACCGACCACGGGTCGCCGCAGCGTGTTTTCGCGGCGGCGGCCGATCTCCGCGTTCACCTCGGCCAGTCGCGCATCGAGGCGCGGACTTGGGTCGATTTCCCTGGCGACCCGAAGCAGATGCCCAGCCATCGTCAGGTCTCCCGCGCGCACGAATGCATCGGCCAGCCGTTGCGCGACAGCGGTACGTTCCGCTTTGGCGAGCCCCTCCGCAGAGAGGAAGGATCGGGCCGCCGCCAGCGCCCACCGCCCTTGCTCGCTTTCAAATTCTTCGTTGCGACCCCACCAGCGTGGAAGAATCGAATCTGCGGCGGCAATCGCGATTCGGTCGCGGCCGGCATCGAGCGCGGCTCCGACCAGCGCCACCCGCACCACCTCCGGTTCCGGATTGATGGCCACCGCTCCCAGAAGCAGCTGCAGGCTGGTGGCGGGATCTTTGGCGGCCTTGGCCGCGCGGACCCGCGCTTCGAAATAGAGCGGCTTTTCGGCGGCGGCTGGATCGACGCTGCTGGCGGCCAGCAGGTTGAGCTCACCGCTGCCGATTGGGACGGCGGGCCGAACCGCGGACAGCGCGTCAGCGGCCCGAGCCCGCATTTCGTAAGGAGCTTCCGCATTGGCGGACACCGCGGCCAGCGTTTCCGTGCTGTGCCGAATCGCGGCCAGGCGCAGACGAGCGCCTTCGTCCCATGGCGCAGCGCGTTCACGCGTCGCGAGGAATTCCACCGCTTCGGACTGGTGCCCGGTTCTTTCCAACAGGTCCGCCGCGGCCATCAGATTTTCGAACGGCTCGACTGAGACCAGGTTCATGCGGCGCAGCAATGCCACCGCGGCGTCGACATCATCGGTTTCAAGCCGTATGCCGGCCAATCCCAGGAAATTGGTTGGGCTCAAATCGCGATCGTCCAACGCGCGCGTGTACAGGTAATCCAAAACCGCTCGCGCCGATATACGATCGCCCTGGTTGGTTAACTGAGTAGCGGCGCTTTGCAGGGATTCCGTGGTTGGCGCCTTGGCTCGATCCTGGCGATAGCGATCGAGCCGCGCGGCCAACTCGCCGGATTGCGCGGCGATCACGATTTCAAGATCTCCCGGCGGATTCTGGATAAGGGCCAGCAACGCGCGGGCGCCTTCGGTGCGGCGGTGCTGGACCAGGTACTGCAACAGCTCAATGCGGCGCTGATTCAGCTCCGACTGCGCGAAAGTGCGGGCCTCGCCGGCGGCCTGAGCCATCTGGGCGTCCGCGAGTTCGACTATCCGGCGAAGGACCGGCTCTCGCTGCTCCTCGGGGATTGCGGAAGATACGATTTGCGCCAGGAAGTTGGCGGAATCGGCGGGCGTCCGCGCCGCGCGCGAAAGATCGAGAATCCAGCTCACGCCGGCTTCCGGTCTGCCGGCCGCGGCCATCGCGCCTCGCAACAACGGTTCCACCTGATAGGCGCCGTTCATGCGGATGTAATCATGAAGAAGCCGGTCGGCTTGGGCTCGCACATCGGGGAGAATCTTGTGCTGCCAGGGGAGAGTATTGCGCTGCCCGATGGCAGTGAGAGTGTGCTCCGCCTGGTGCCAGAATTCGGGCGGCACGCGGCCGGAGTTCTCCTGGCGCCGGAACGCTTCGAGCGCCAGCTTCGTTTGCGCGATGGCGTCATCCTGTTTGCCCTGCTTCCATAGAATATCTGCGATGGCCTGGCGCGCATTTCCGGCGTTGGGATCGAACTGAAGACCGTCTTCGTACTCCGCAATCGCGCGGTCGTGCCGCCCCAGTTCTTCGTAAGATTGCGCGAGCGCGAAGTAACCGGCGGCTTGCGCGGGCGCCGCTTCCAGCGTGGCTGGCAGGTAGTCTTCCGAACCGTCACGGTTGGTTAGCCCCAGGTATTCGCCATAGCGCGAGCCAAAATAGAACCACATCGCGCCGGCCAACTGCTGGTTGCGATCCACCGGCTTGCCGAGGCGCTCTCCGATAGTGCCGCCGCCGAGCAATCCGGCGAATGCCTGATTCACTTCGGGGGCAGGATCTCGGTAATACAGCCCAACCAGGCTCAGGTAAGCCCGCGCCCACACCGGCGTCTCCGTGTTCCCGCCCCGCGATACCGCGGCTCGCGCGAATGCACCGTCGCCGGCCTCGATGGCGATTTGCAATCCAGCGTGGCTGCTGGCCGCCAGCTTCAGCCGGCGATCCGGATCGCGCGTGCGCAACAGTTCCAAGTAGCGTTGAAGATCGATGCCGCCCTCGTCCTGCGACAACACGCGGAACTCGCTTTCGGCGTCCCCCGCGATGGCGTAGGCCTGCGCTGCCTGGCCGAGCACCTGCTGACTGAAGCCGGGCGGTCGGTCGCGTTTCGCACGCCAGTACCGCTCCAGCAGAGAACCGAGCTCGGCGAATTGCATCCTGGACTTCTGCAACTCGACGATCCGCGGCAGGTGCGCCTGGGCCGACGGTGCATCCGGCTCCTTCAACAGCAGTTCGCTTCGCCAGCGGACCTCGCGCTCTTTCAGCCCTGCGAACTGTGCCAGTTGCAGCAGGCTGTCATTCCAGGTTGTCGTGTTGCTCGCAGTCGCCCTCGCCTTTTCGAGGAATGCGGCCAGGGAGACCTTTTCTTCGGGGGTGAAGTAAGTGTTGGCGGTCTGACCGATCTGACGCAGCGCGAGATCGGCTAACTGCGGAACGGCTTCGCGCTGCGGCAACTGCATGCCGGCCTGCTGAGCGGCGTAGAGGCGCCGATAAGCCTCTTCGTGCTTGCGCAGCCGCGTCATCACCCGCGCGTATAGTTCAGCGCCTTCGCCCTGGTCAATCAGCAGCCGTGGGCCGGCGAGATCGCAACCGCGGCCGGCGAATGTCGCGGCCTCCTGCAATAAGCCCCACTTCTCCAGGGTCGCCGCCGCGTTGAAGAACAGATCGGGTTTCGCGGGCCGGCCTTCGATCATCGCGGCTTCGACGGCTTTCACCGCTTCCGCGGGCCGCCGCTCGCGCGCCAGAAGCTCGGCGACTTTCAGCAGCCATTGCGGATCGCGATAACTCAGCGCGTAAAGATTCTTGTACGCTTCGATCGCCTGATCGAAGCGCGTCAGTTTCTCTTCCAACTGTGCCTGCGCGATCCGCAGGTCCAGCCGATCCGGACGAACCGCAATGGCGCGATCATAAGCCGAAACGGCCGCCGGGTAATCCTCGAACTGCGTTTCGAGGCGCGCCAGCGCGATGTGCAGCCGCACGTCTTTGGGAGATTCGGCGGATGCCTTGGTGTAATAACCGGCCAGCCTCGGCTGAAGCCCGTGCCGTGCCGCGAACAGAGCCGCATCTTTGACCAGATCCTCATCTTCCGGGTATCGGTTGACGATTTCGATATACTGATCGACCGCCGCGGCATACTCCTTCAGTTGCTCCAGCGCCGGGATGATGCCGCGCCGCAAACCGGCCACACGCTCGTTGCGCTCGACGATAGGAATGGCCGCGTGGCTCATGTCCGCAATCTTGGCAGCATAGAAATCGCGGAGCTGCTGATACTCGCCTGCGCGCGCATACGTATCCGCCATGGCTGCCAGGTAATCCGCATTGAACGGTTCGCCCGCCAATAATTCGGCAAGCAGGTCTCGCGCACGGGCGGACTTGGCCGATTCGGCGGCTTTCTGGGCGGCTTCGAAAGTGAACTGTTTCTTGAAAACCGCATTCGACGAGCGCGCCGCAGCCGCAAGCGTATCCACCGCCTGTTCGGGCAGATGGTTGCGCCAATAGAAATCCGTGGCGGCGCGCACCACGCCGAGGATGGCGGGGTTCGCGCGCAGTACGTCTTCGATGACCGTGCGGGCCGCCGCGACATCCGGCTTGCTCTCGTAATAACGGGCGAGCGCCAGCCGAAGGCGTATGCGCTCCACATCGTCGGTCGCGAGCGCGATCTGCCGCTCGAGCACCGATTCGCGCACGTTCTCGAAACCGAGGCGGGCGGCTGCAGCGCCCAGATCCTCCAGCAACTCCGGCGAACTGGTGCTGCGCGTCAAGGAAAGTAGGAACGCGGCCGCCTCGTCTCTGCGGTTCTGCTGCTCGAGGATTGCGAGGCGCAACGCCACTGCCGCGCGTTCGGGAATGCCGCTCGCTACAAGCGCGACTGTCCGAGTTTCGATCATCGGCCGCAAGGCAGGCCGGCGGGCGAGTTGGAGCAGGCGCGAGCGCGCGGGAGAAGCGCCTTCGGTTCCAGCCCCGCCGGTTTCGAGCGCGCCCTTGATGTACTCCTCGACTGCGCGATCATCGTCGCCCTTGTTCTCATAAATCGCGCCAGCCTGATAGGCATAAAGGGTGGGATCGGAGAGTTTCTGGCGTCCCTCCGCCAGCAAGCGGAGCGCGTCGTCAAACTGGAAGTAGTCCCAAAACACGGTGGCGGCTTCGAGATACCCGTCCGCATTTCCCGGTTCGATTTGGGGGATGCGGTTCCAAAACGGGCGCGCCTGCGAAAAGCGTTCCCGATCCGCGTAGATCTCGCCGGCCTCGGTCAGCGCCGCGCGGTCGCCGGGAGCGTACTCTACGACGTTCTCGACCAGAGCTACCGCTTTCGCCGCGTACTCCGGCCGATACGCCGCCAACGAGCGATCGACCGCCGCGGCGCGCAGGACGATCGATCGATCGCCGGGATACTGCGCGGCAAGCGCGTCGAAAACCGGGGAGGCTTCTTCGAAATGCGATTTCCAGGCCGCCATCTCGGCAACCATCTTCGCTCCCCAGGGGTTGGCGGAGGCCAATTTCGACGTGTCGCCCGTCTCTGCGCGAAGCGCATCGGCCTCCCGCTGTTCTTCGTCTCCATAGGTGGAAAGGAATAACTGCCGGAGGTGATCGTCATAGAACCAATACTGGCGGAGTAGCTCACGGTAGGCGCGACGATCGAGGGTCTCCTTGCGTGAGTACGCGTCCAGCAGGTTGCGGACAAACTGCAGGTTGTTCGGGAAGCGCTGATGAGCGTATAGGTTGACCTGCCGGTACGCGGCCGGGCCGACGGCGGAGGAATTGACCAACTCCTGGAAGTATTTTCCCAGATCGGTGCCGGAGAATATCTTGACCACGTCGACTGTGAGCTTCTCAAACTCCGCGCGGCGCTGGCGGCGCAGATACCAGCGAGCCAGTTTGTGCGTCCAGGAGGCGTCTGGGAAGCGTTCCATAGCTTTGCGATAAACGGCTTCCACTTGCCCGCCCAGCTTGTTCTCATCCAGAAATGCGGCCAGGCGTTCATAGAGTCCCGGATCGTCCGGATTGCGGTCAATCTCGCCGCGGCAGACCGCCAGCGCATCCATCACCCGGTCCAGCGAAACCAGGCGCGAGATATAGCGGTCCAGCACGCGTGCATACTCGGGCGAGCGTGCGCCGCTGGCGGTGTCGGTTTTTTGCGCGGCCTGGCCGGCTTGCTCGCCGTCGGCTGCCGCCGGCACCGCGTAGACTTGTCCGCCCCCCGTGAACTCCCCGAACTGGGATCGCGCCCCCTCCGCGGGCACCGGCGCTGACGGCACGGCTGCCCCGCCCAGCGGCACGCCGTCCGCCTTGGCGGCCAACTCCTTCAATAATGCGTCGTAGAGGGCGAACTCTTCCCGCGGCTGCGCCTTGCGCGCATACGCGTCCGCCATATCCAAGGCCACCGTCGCGCGCTGCGGAGCGGACGGAAATGCAGTCAGAAAGTCACGGCCATGGCGAATCACGCCGTCGCTCTCGCCATAAATGGCGTAGGCTTCTATCAAGCGCGCATGCAACGCGGGCCGCTCCGCCGACTGCGGAAACTGGCGGTCGATCATGCCGATTAACTCGAAAGCGCGCGCGCGATGGAAATAAGCCGCCGCACCCTTTTCCTGATCGGCCAGGCTGGTGCGCGGCGATTCTGAATTCAGCAGCAGCGAGAGGATCCCGTTGAGGTACCCCGGATAAGGATCCATGGTGGCGATGTCGCGATATAACGAAAGGTCGCCAGACCCGAAGCGAATGGGCTCTTCGGGCGACGTCAGCAGCACATTCGCGATTCCGGCGAGGGCCTGCTCGCGCGATGCCGCGGGTGCGCCCGGCAGGCTGTACAGAGCGTAGTAATGACGGATGGATTCATTCGGATCCTGCGCCTGGTCGAACAAAAGCGCGAGGGTGGTGAGTTCGTCGGCGGTCCACGTTTGGTGGCGAGCTTCCTTATTCAGCCGGAATTCGACCAGGGCGCGCCGCGCGGCAGGCTGGTTGCCCAGTTTGCGCAGGCCAAAAAACAGCTTGGCGACCGCTCGCAGATCCTGGGGATTTTTCTGGACCGTGGCGCGGGATTCGGCGAGAAACAGGCGAAGCCGCCCCGCTTTTTCGAGCATGTCGAGATACGACTCGATCAGGCTGGACGGCCAGAGAGGTTGGAATTCGCGCTCATAGAGCGCGAGCGCCTGGGCCGCGTTTCCGCGACGCAATTCCAAGTCGGCTCGGGCGGTGAACGGGTAGATCCGGTCATCCGGAAACGCTTTCTGGTAAGCGGCGATCTGCCGCTCTGCGGCGTCGAACTGGCGGTCGCGCTGGTAATCGAAATACCGAGTGTACGGCTCCGTTTCCTGCGGGTAGCGCGCCATCCAGTCGCGGAAAGTTTGGTCGACTAAGTCGGCCGGCAACTGCTGGGTCCGAATTAACTCGATCATTTGCCCGAAGGTGCGCCAGCTACGCTGCCCGGCGGCGGGAGTAAGCTTTTCCGCCGGCGCGGACGGGGCCAGCGCAGCGGCCCGCAGGGCCTTCATCTCATCGGCAGGCTGCAAGCGCCGGTGATAGAACTGCGCCAGCGCAAGCTGCCCTTCGGCCGAATCCGGCACGGTCTGCGCGTACTTCTGCCAATCGGCCTCGGCAGCCGCGAAATCCAATTGCAATTCCGCTTCACCCGCGCGCAGACGGTATAACTCGGCGTTGGCAGGCGATGCGGCAATCAAGTTAGTCAAGGCGGGCCGCGTCTCGCTCGGCGGCCTGCGCACGCGAACCGCGCCGTTGGGCCACGCAACACTGCGGAAGAAAGCGTCCTGGATCGAATTGGCTTCGAGATACTTCAGCCAGTCGCTCATCTCCGCGCGCAACTGCGGATTGGCAACGGCCAGGATAACCGCTCCGCCGAACAGCCCGGAGCAAACCAGCAGGCGCGAACTATGGCACCACTTCAAGGGGCACCTCCTCGGTTCCGATGTTGTGCGCGAAATCTTCCGCCGTCACAGTTAGGTTGTACTTACCGGCTGGTAGAAACGATGGGACCACGATCTTACCCGTGTTAGTCTCCTCACCGGGATTCCAATAAAGGTGAACCGGAGCTGCGCCATACAAACGCGCCATCACGGTACGCGTGGTGCGGGACGCACTTACGCGCATCTCGACGGTTTCCCCAGGCCGGTAACGTGCCCTGGCTAGGTTGACGCGCACCACCGGCGGTTTGCTCGCGATCACGAACGTCTTCGCCTCGCGATAGATGTGGCCGTCGCGGTCGCGCAGAACCAGTCTCACCTGGTAAGAGCCATCGGACATGTCGGCCGGCGCGAGAAAGCGCGTCTGCCAGATATCCTCTTCCTTCAAGAACCGCAGCTCCTTGACCAAGCCGAACGGAAACAGCGCGACCACGGAGACAATGTCGGGATCGGTCTTCACGCGCAGCACCGGATCGCCGGGGCGGATTACGCGAGGCCTCAACAGGGATCGCGGCGCGGCCAGGAACGACGTGTAGGGCGTGACGAACTTGTATTGGCGCGCCAGGCGGATGATTTCGTCGACGCTGGCGCGGTCCTCGCCGTCGCGCTCGATCTTGGCGAGCAGCGCGTCCACGCGCGCCTTGGCCCACGTGCGCGGCAGGTCCGCATGCTCCAGGCTCTGTTCCGGCAGATCGGTCGTGACGCTCATGCGAAGAGGCCTGCCCTGATCGAATCCCGCGGCGGAGAACACGGCGCGCCGTGCAGGCTTTTGATACTCGCCGACCCACGAGGCCAGTGCGCCTCCGAACCAGCTCTCTTCGAGAGGGTAGACGAAGTCGAGGTTTGCCTTCGGCTCGGCAGCCAGCCGCAGGCCCTCCACCGGACGCCTCCCCAGCTTGGAGAGGAATGCGCCAAGCTTGAACTCGATCGGCTCGGTGGAACGCACCAGTTCCCAAACGCCATCGTTGCTCGCCAGCATTTTGAGAAGCGGCATATTGGCGTCGTCGCCAATGCCAAGCACGAAAGTGCGAGGCCGCTGGCGCTCGGGAATCTTTTTCCAGGCGGCTGCATAAATCGCCGCCAGCTTTCCGTTTTGCAGGGCGCCACGCGTGGCGCCGCCATCCGACAGCAGGATCAGGTACGACTCTCGTTGCGCCGGTGCGGCGGCGACGTGGACGCCCTGCGCCAGGCCGGCCTTCAGCGCCTCCTCAAGGTTGGTCGCGCCGCGCAACGAGCTCTGGCGAACGAATGCGAGCGCCTTCTCGACGGCGTCGGGGCTGGCAGCCACCGGGGCCAGAGCGAACGCGGTTGTCTGGGTGTTGAATAGCAGAACGTTGAACGCGTCCGCCGGTTTGAGCGCGTGCAGCAGACTTTCGAGCGCCTGAAACTCACGATCCAGCTTCTCCCACTGCATGGAAAGCGACGCGTCGAAGAGCGCGATCACAGTCTTGGGTCTACTCGAGGCCTCGGAAGCGGCGGCTGCGGGGGCCAGCAGCGCCGACGCCTGGAAAAAACCGGGCTGAGGGCCGGCGGCGCGCGCGGTGGCATCCGCGGGGGATGGCGAGGGCGGTGCGGGATTCCGGTAGGTGATGACTGCGAGCGTGTTGGTGCGGCTGCTATCGAGAGCGTATTCGACCGCAAAGTCCTGGTCCATTTTGAAATTGGCGGCGGTGAAACTGCCGCGGACCAGGTGCGCGGTGCGCTCGGCAATATGCAGCGGGTAGAACTTACCGGCGATTTGAAAGTCTTTCAGCGCATGCTGCGATTTCAATTCGAACGAGATCTTGAGCTTGCCCGCCTGCTGGGCCTCGTACGCATCCGGACGCAGCGGGATGGCGAAATGAGACGTCAGATTTTCGACCGGGATGCGCTCGTGGTATTCGATTTCGAGCCGCTTGGTCCCGTTCGGGGGAATCGGTACGATGCGGGCGCGGAATTCGGTAGCGCGGCGCGCCTCGTCGGCGCCTCCGTCTCCGACCTGCAGCAGGCCGGGATCGATCGCCTGCCACTTCAGATCGTTATAGACGTCGCCGGCACGGCGCCGCTCCATGATCACACCGGGAATGCGCGTGACGTCATCCCAAACGGCAAAATCGGAGACGATCGCGCGCACCGGCAGCGCGAAAACATAAGTCCCCTCGGAAATCAGGGCCGTATGGTTGGCGAAGATCTGCCGGATGCTGACGCGGGCGTCGCCGTTATCGATGCGAACGTCGATCTCCATCTCCGCCAGCGAGAGAATCTTGCTGTCGGGCCGGTCCTTCCCGCCCGCAATCAACACGCCGGCATCGCCTCGCGCCAGCGCGCAAGCCGTCATCAGCGGCACGCACAGCTTCAAAAGGGCTCTCATCGGTTCTCCAGATTCTGTTCCAAAATGCGCACCAGGCCGTTATCGGTACCTATATATATGTAGCCGCCGCGCGCGGCAAGCGCCGTTACGTTGCGGGAGGGCAAACCGGCGGTGATGGCCGTCCACCGGCCTATGCGGCGATCATAGGCGTAGAGGCCGCGGTCGAGCGTTCCGGCGTAGACGCGGCTCTCGGTGACCAGCATGGCGTTCGGGTTAACCACGAACGCATCGCTCGCTTCCGGGAAGCTGCGCCATTGCCCCATCGCGTCCAGCCGCAGCACGCCAGCGCCGTACGTGCCGGCGAACCAATCGTCGCCGACACGGCCGAGCGCGGTGATCCAGTGGTGCTTCAGCCGCGAATTGGAAGTGGTGTAGGAAGCTTTGACCACGCCGTCTTCGAGAACCGACAGACCGCCGAGCGTGCCGGCGAGAATCGTCCGCCCCTCGGATGCGATGGCGTACACGTGGTTGTTGACCAGTCCGTGAAACGCGTTCAGACTGCGGGTTCCGGCTGCATCGACAATGGTGAGCCCGGCTGGTGTGGCGATCAGCATGCCATCATCCTGGAGTTCCACGTCGGTGACATGGTTGGCAATCAGGCCATCCTGGCGCGTCAGCGTCTGGCGCTGCCGGGCCGCCGAATCGAACATGACCAGACCGTTGGCGGTGGCGACAGCGGTGCGCCGCCCGTGACGATCGAGCGCGATCCGGTTGACGCAAAAGACGGCGTCGTTCTCGATATGAGTGGCTCGGGCGAAACCGGAATCGATCACATCGAGTCCCCTATCGAAGTAGCCGACCCACAACCTTCCGGCGGCATCTGCCGCCAGTGCGGAAATGTGACCGTCGGCCAAAAGGGCGGCTTCCGATTGCAGAATGGATTGCCACGAGTTTCCATCCGAGCCAAGTGAGTAAACGCCACCGCGCGCGACGGCGTATAGATTCGCGTCCATCCGGAAGATATGTTCGATCCGCGCTGCCGGCATCTGTGGCTGGCGGACCAACGGGCGCGCGGCCGCAGTCCGCAAGGGAACCGGCACCACGCCCTGCTCCAAAGTGCCGATCAGGAGCGTGTCGCTATGAACGAACAGGGCGCGGGCGAAAGTGCCGGGCGCCAAGGTTCGCGCGAACTTTCCGCCATCGAACTCAGCCACGCCGACGGGAGTGCCGGCGAAGGCGCGATCGGCATCCACCGCGATGGAGAGCACTTGGGGATCGGGCAGTCCCTCGCTGGTCCCGAAACTGTCCATCTGACCGGCATGAAAGTGTACCAGCCCCCGATCGATGGTGCCCACCCAGAGGTCCGCATAGTCGCCGGCCAGCGAAGTGACACTTAGTTTATCGAGTGACGGATGGAATGCCTTGATCTGCTTGCCGTCGTAGACGATTACGCCGTCCTTCTCGGTGCCCAACAGCACCTGCCCGGTGGAGAGCGGCAAAACGGAGGTGAGCTTTCGGTATGCGGGCTCAACCGGCCGGATCTGACGGAACCCGCCATCGCCGAGGATGACCAGCCCTTCGCCTGCGGTTGTGATATACAACTCCGGCTGGCCGCCGCCGGCGCCCACCGCCAGAGTCCCCAACGGCGCGGCAGGCAGTTCCAAGCCCGGCCGGAAGCGGCGCTTGAGGATGCCCTGTGAATCGTATTCGAAGAGCCCGGCCGGACCGCAGAGGTACAGCCGGTCGTGAAAGGAAACCGCGTCGGCGAACACGGCAGGAGCCGAGAACCACTCGAAACCGCCGTCCGGTGGATGATCGAGCCGCGCCGTGGTGAATCGGATTTCCGAAGCCGCCTGCAGCTCGCGGGCAGATTCGGTGGTGGCGCGCGACGCCCGCCACAAGACGCCGGCCGAGTATGCCGCAATTGCCAGCACGCCAACCGCGCCGCCAATCAGAAGAATTCTGTTCCTTCCGGGCCTCATAATCTGAAGACTCTCCATTATCCTCAAAACAGAGTGCGGCGGGTCGCTCATGCCGGTACCGCTGGTAGGGCATGCTTTGGCTTGGCCTTTGTTTTCCCGAGCCTGCGCCACTCAGAGGCGATACAGCAAGTGGCGCGCCACACCGGAATCAGCCTTTTTTCTTGGGTTCGATCAAGCGCGGGAGTGTCAGCCGAGACACCCGTGTCGTGCGCGACACAAGGCGGCACCGTCCAGCGCTTCGGCTCCTCAAGTCACTCGAAAATCAGTTAGTGTAGAAGTTGGCCGTCAACGTGAAGACGGCCCTAAATTCTATGCCGACAAAACTTAGCAACGAAATCATCACCGCCGCCATTGAAGGCTTCGAGTCCCAAAAGGCGCAAATAGACGCTCAGATCGCCGAGCTTCGTCAGATGCTCTCCGGCCGCCCGGCCGAGACCGCCGTCGCACCGGAACCCGCAAAACGCAAACGGCGCGGCATGAGTGCGGCTGGCCGTGCCCGGATCGCCGAGGCACAGCGAAAAAGGTGGGCTGAATCGAAGAAACCGCAAGCCGCACCGGCGGCGGCAAAGCCGAAACGGAAGCTTTCGGCGGCCGGCAGGCGGGCAATCGTTGCCGCCGCCAAGAAGCGCTGGGCTGCGAAGCGAGCGGAAGCCACGAAATAAACGGGTGCTCGATCATAATTGAAAGTTTCGCGGCACAGAGCATGCCACGAAAGGAACCACAACAATGAAACTCCCTACCCCTGCTTGGCGGGCAATGGCACTGTGCTTCGTCCTCTGCCTGAGCGCGTTGCCGGCTGTTTGCCAGACGCCACGAATCGAACGCATCCGCAACGGCGTTCAACTGACCTCCGGCGATTTGAACGTTAGGGTGCAGTTCTATTCGGAGGGTACGGTTCGCGTGGTGAAATGGCCGGCCGGCGGCACGTCCGAAAAGGTCAGCCTCTCGGTGATTCAGAAGGATG
>Ga0116130_1001117_pt1 | contig 15809 bp, 12 predicted proteins | sample June2015DPH_17_5_FD_89733 | JGI IMG/M metagenome (GOLD analysis project Ga0116130, IMG submission 89733) | Peatland microbial communities from SPRUCE experiment site at the Marcell Experimental Forest, Minnesota, USA - June2015DPH_17_40 | ecosystem: Environmental > Terrestrial > Soil > Wetlands...
GACATTTATGTCGGGGTTTTATAAATTTCAAAACATGTTCGGCTTTAGCCAAAATGACATGAAAATTGCGGCTAAAGCCAATAATGTCCGGGCTTTCATTATTCCCCGAGTTAAAACTCGGGGAATAATGATAACCGACATATTATTGGCTTTATTTCTCCTCTTCTAATAATAAAATAATCTTACCCAGCCCGGAATTCTTATAAATTGTTTTTACAGGAGATTTATCAAAATACTTTTTACGCGCTTCATTAATAATATTTATATCCATCGGGCTTATGGATTTAATTTGTGAAACAACAATAGCAACAATAGCCGTTTGCAATGTAGCTGCACGGACTCTTATCGTATTTAGAGAATTTCTTGCAGGATGAATGTGAATGAATTTTTCATCTTTTTCGGATAACCTTAACGTCCACCCGGAGTTATCCTTCAACATAATATTACGGTAATCTTCTCCAAATTCCCGGAGCCAGCTAATGTATGATTCTTTATTCACCACATTTTGTTTGAGTATTTCACAGGAAATATTTTGTATTATCTGCGGCAGTGAAAGCTCACCTGCATAAAGGTCCATCTGCGATTTGCCTATTTGCATAAGATTTTTTTTAAGTTCTTTAATACCGGTATCCTTTTGTGAAGAATAATATTTTATTTTTTTACATATATAATTCTTATGATGCTTCCATGGATTAAATTGTATGCTGCATTCTAAATAGTCCTGCACATTAATATTTGTACTACCCTCCTTCCCCAGATCAAGCTCCATATACACGGCTCCCTCAACCGGGTTATAGCGGTAAGGGGGAATTTCTTTGAAACCGAACTCCTGATACAACTTTCTTGCTGAAGACATTGTAGGAACCGTATCAAGCCTCATAAACTTATAACCTGTCTTTTTAGCCTCCTGGATAATTATTTCCGTCAGCGCCTTCCCTATTTTTAATCTTCTGAATTTAGGACGGACATATAACCGCTTCATTTCACAATAATCATTATCTATTTTTCTTAAGGCAATACAACCTGCGGGTTTATTTTTATATAAAGCTAAATATAGCTTTCCATCAGGTGCGGAGTATTCACCGGGCAGGTTTTTAATTTCATGCTCAAAATTTTGGAAATCGAGATTAAAATCAAGTGAAGCGGAGTATTCCAGGAATAATTCACGTATTTCATCTATTTCTTTTTGTGAAGCCGCTTTTATAATTTTTATCATTTTTAATTTTATCGCAAAAGATAGTAAATCAATGTTTGCTAAAATAATGAATTAATTTATTGATGCGGAAATGTTTTTTATTAAGGTAGTAAGTAATCCCCTATTCAATTTTTTGTAACCACTTTTTTATAATCATAATAGATTAGTTGAATAGAAATAAAAACCTCAATTACTTATTAAATGATTTTTCGACGATATTTATCTCTTCTTTTGTCAGTCCATAAAGTTTATAAACAATTTGGTCTATTTCGTTTTCTAATAAGCTAATATTTTTGTCTGGTTTTAATTTTTTAGTAGCTAATATTTTATCCACAATACTGGTCACTAATATTTTTTGATCTTCTTTTATTGAAGGTACAGGAATTTGTTCAAAATATTGAGGTTTAACCTCTATATAACCACCCCGTCTTACTACACAAATTCTTTTTAAAAAATACCAGATGAGTTTGGAATTTAAGATACCCAGAAGAAATTTATCAGTTGTGGGAAAAAATACTGCTGGAGCATTTATGAATGACCGGTTTTCATCCCACGAAAATTTATTTATATTTTGAAGGTTAGGAAAAATAATTTTTGTCTTTTCAAAGAGATCATAATATGCACAATTTCTTAATTCCCACCAGTATTCCCCTTGGTCATTTCTATTCTTTGCCTTTGTTTTAAATGATAACATATATCTTAATACTTCGGGGTATAACTGAGACATTTTTACAAAAGCAGTTTCTTCGTCAAGTTCGCCAAATATTTTTTTTGTATATCCATTCTCAATTATCACTATAATTTTATTACCTTCAGCAGTAAGCCATTTTTTAATATCCTTACCTTCTTGTACTTTCTTTAAAATATCATATTTTAACTTAAATATGCCAGTAGAAATAAATGCTTCATTTAAAGCTGTTTTAACACCATAATAAGATTTACCATAAATTTCTTTTATAGTATTATAAGCTACTAACTTATTTAAAAGAATTGAATCAGTGGATACATTAAAATTCCAAAATTTATCAGTCAATGTGCCTTGATCAATTGATATAAAATTGCTTTCTTGATAATAATTTATGTTAAACTTTGTTGCTTCATCTTCAATTTTAAGAAAAGAGATAAGATTTTTAGCAGAAGACTTTTCTGTTAGTATTACAATAGGATAAGTAGTCGCTTCATCAAATACATTTACGGCAGTTAAATCAATATAGAGTATAATAGAAAATTTATTGTTGACAAATGATCTTAATATTTTCCCCGCAGTGGTTTTATCGTAGTTATTATTTATAAAACAGTGTTTACCATTCTGTTTAAGAATATTATATGACAATTCGTAAAAATAGAAATAAATATCTGCACCACGGACAAAAACTTGATAATTCGCACGGAAATAGTTCGTATAATCTTTTATTTCTTCAGCTCTTATATATGGTGGATTTCCTATCACGACATCAAACCCAATAAACCTTCCTTCATCATCAAGAACTTCGGGAAATTCAAAGCGCCATTCAAACGCATTTCCATATATTGTTTTTAATTTTTCTTCATACTTAGCCCTTAACTCTTTTATTTCTTCTCCAAGCTTAACAACTTTTTTATCATATTCTTCTTTTTCCTTTCGATCAAACAGGAGGGGTATCTCACCAAATTCAGATTCTTTCTTTTTTAGAAGAATATATTCTTTATCTGTAGGGTTGACAATTCCCGAAAAATACTCTTTAATAATTTTAATTTCAGTTAAAGATTTATTTCTTGTTTCTTTATCGTTTGTATTTTTATAAATGAATACCTGATCCTTGTATTTTTGTATAGCAAGCTTCATTTTTTGTTGAACCTGCATTGGCATCTTACTATAATCATCGCTTAGGTCAAACCGGCTTATTAAAGAATTACCCTGTTTAATATTTATATCAATATTAGGCAGAGTTATGAGCTCAAAACTTTCCGGAATTCCCGTTCTGGAGATAGGAATTGAATAGTATGCGTTTTTAAGAAGTTCAATCCAAAGCCGAAGCCTGCAAATATTAACCGAATTAGGGTTTATATCTACTCCGAACAAGCAATTTTCAATTATTGTTTGTTTCTCATGGAACAATGTTTCCTGAAGTTTTTGTTTTTCTTTCGGAGGGACTCCTTTTTCATTTACTGTATATTCAAATAATTCTCCAAGCTCCTCATCATACACGCTTAATTCATCGTTCGCAACTTCAACTTTATAATATCTAACTCTTGATCCATCCCGGTAACATAACACATCTAAATCCGATTTTATTGCGAGCAATTCATTAAGTGCCGATACTAAAAAATGCCCCGATCCCACCGCCGGATCGCATATCTTTAACGAGTTAATAATTTTATTTGCTTCTTTCCTATCGGTAATTTTATCTTTTAATTCATCAAAAGAATTACATCCCCATCCTTTTATATCATTAAATTTTTGAAATACAGCACGCCTTAATGTTTCTTTTGCCATATACATAGTTATAAAGCCGGGAGTAAAAAATGAACCGTCTTTATAACCATTTATTTTTTCAAATATTCTGCCAAGAACAGAAGCATTAATTAAATTCTTATTCTCTTCCTGTATATTACCTATAGAATCAGATGCGAAATCATAAGCATCAAGAAACATTAAAAGGTATTCAAGTGTGTGCAGTTTATCAAGCGGTATTTCATAATTTCCTTTCAATATCGACTGTTTATAAAGCGGGAGATGGAATCTGTCTTTTAAATTACTAATTCTTATTGTTTTCTTTTCCAGGTCGCTTTGTTCAAATAAAGAACTGTTCAGGTAAGGAATATTTTTAAATTTTTCAAATATATCAGTGCTTCTTTCACTAATCTTTTTTGCAAGTACTTCATGAAATAGTTCATATAAATCGTCATAATTTGTAATTATCCTGGTTTCAAGAAATTTATAGTTACTATCTCCTTTATGGTAATTAACAAGTTGCGCTTCCAAAAGCTTTAAAAAAATGATTCTGTTAATCCAGGTTATATTTAATTCGATCGCGATATTAAAAATACGATCATCCTTATTTTCGCCATATTTTCCCGGGTTCTCGATTGAATTTAATACCTCATCATTTTCTAATATTCTTATTGTATTCTCAATCAGTGCACCGTTTTCTCTTTTATCCGGTTGCTTCCTGCCAATAACTTTTTTATTCCCTTCCTTTGTTTCTTCAAGCCCGATTATATGAAGCAGCTCCTGATAGAATTGCTTATTCAGTGAATTGCTGTCATTAAGAAATGATTCTTTTAACAGATGTGTTGTTGATAATATCTTAAATAAAGGAATAAGTTTTTTCTCATCTTCATTTTGTGTGCTTTTTAATATTTTGCGATAGTCCCTTAAATCTATATGTACAAAATGAATATCTTTATCAACTTCATTAATATATTTTCCGGCAATTTCTTTATAAAAATGTTCCGTCAGGCTACTAACTTTTTTATCATCATTCCATTTATTATAATCGTTAACAAGTCTGGTATTTTTAAAGAATAATTTTTCAAAGTCGTTGGCATTAAAAATAAACCATTCATAAGCATTGGTTATTATTATATGTTTTATCTCATCATTGTTTTCTTCAATTCTTTCGCGCAAATAATAAAGAATAACTTCCTGCATGGCTTTTGCATTAAGATTATCCTTTTTAATCATATCATATTTATTAGCAGGACTTTTCACCTCAATTATAATCCCCATTTTATCTTTGGCAGTTTTTCCTAAATAAACAGCAAGATCGGTTCTATCCTTTGTATTAACGTAATAATCTTTATAAAAAGAATTCTTGAGAAAGTCACTTATAAGATTTTTGTTATGCTCTTCGCTCTCTTTTTCATTTATACTATCGATGAGCTTAATTAATTGTGTTTTGAAATTATTGAAATCGCTTCTATTAGGTTTAATCTTATAGTAAGCCTTATTGATTGCTTTGAATGGTGAAATAGAAATTAGTTTCATAGTCCCCGAACAATTTATTAGTAAATTTATGCCTTAAAATAACAAATATTTCAAGCAAAATAAATTTATTAAAACATTATTGTTGATATCTTCAAAAGCAGCAATAGAAATTTTCAATGGGATTCTTATTGTCTTCCGGTATCTTTTATTTATTGAACTTTTTAATTAGGTCGAATTCGACCGGATTAAAATTACAAGGAATTATTTCAGATTTGTATGCCTAAGTTCTATTTCACTAATCAATGCTCTTGCGGGAAGTTTAATTACTGCTTAAACAGTTTCTGCAACATCTTTAGGTTTTAAAATTTTTTCTTTACGCGGAGCATGTGCACTGCCGGAGAATGACGTATCCACAAAGCCGGGACATATTGCGGCAACCCTTATGTTGTATTACCTTAATACCAACATTACGATAAATCTCCCGTAATAGGTCTTACAACTATCTCTTCCGTTACTATATTTCCCTTTTGAAGATAAAGCCGGACAAGAAGCTGCCCAATATCTTCAGCCTTCATCATCCTGCCTGCATTTTCTTTGCGCACCGCATCCGGCCATATAGATGTTTCAATAGCGCCGGGTACAATATTGATTATTCTTATATTATACTCCCTGACTTCTTCCCTTAATGAGTTGGTATAAGCAAGCAGTCCCGATTTTGAAGCCGCATAAGCGCTGCTATGAGTAAATACTTTTTTCGCCGCTATGGAAATGATGTTTATTATCGTTCCGCCTCCACGCTCTATCATATGCGGAAGCACATATTTAATTGTATAAATTGCGCCGAGTAAATTAGTATTTATTACATCATTGATTTCCTGAATTGAATTAGCTTCAGCTTTTTTAAAAGAGGTAACCCCGGCGTTATTAATTAAGCAGTCAATTTGATGTCCGGCAATAATCTTTTTTACCGTCCGTTCAACATTGGAAGGTGATGCGACATTACAAGGGAAAATTTCAACACGTGATTTTTCCTTACTAAGGTATGTTTGAAGCCTTTCTAATTCCGCCGCTCTTCTTGAAGATACAAACACCTCCGCGCCTGTCTTTGCAAACTCTATTGCAGCAGCCCTGCCTATACCGGAGCTTGCGCCCGTAATCCAGATACCGGAATTTGTTTGTTTCGTCATAATTTCTTCAGTGAAATTAAGTTCAGAAATTCGGTTCTTGTTCTTGCATCCTCTTTAAATAGCCCGTGCACCGCGCTTGTAGTAGCTGAAGAATTTTGTTTCTCAACGCCGCGCATCATCATACACATATGGGCAGCCTCGGAAACAACCGCTACGCCTTTAGGCTGAATGTATTTATTAATTGTATCTGCTATTTGCTGCGTCATCCTTTCCTGCACCTGAAGTCTCCTTGCAAATATTTCTACAATACGCGGTATCTTGCTTAACCCGATGATTTTTCCGTCCGGTATATAAGCTACATGCACTTTACCAAAGAACGGAAGCATGTGATGTTCACATAAGCTGTAAAAATCGATGTCCTTTACTAAAACCATCTCATCATATTTCTCCTTAAAGATTGCACCGTTCAAAACCTGTTCAATCTTTTTATTATACCCTGATGTTAAGAACTCATAAGCCTTTGCTACTCTTTTAGGCGTATTAACCAGTCCTTCCCGTTCGGAATCTTCGCCTAATTCATTTATAATATTAGTAATAAGAGCTTCTATATTTTCCCGGTTCAATTCTATTCTCCTCGATATTCAAAGTAATTATTTTCAGTTTCGTAAATCTTAACTGAATAAAGCTTTCCACCCGGGATTTTATCAACTAACTGATTCCAGACAGCCGATGCAATATTCTCGGCAGTTGGTATTATACCTGACATAAAATCCGTCTCCGTATTTAAATTTTTATGGTCAACTTTATCAATTATATTCTTTATTATAATTTCTTTCAGCAGTTTAAGATCAATCAAATAACCTGTTTCAGGATTTATTTCACCTGCGACAATAACCTCAAGAATATAATTATGCCCGTGCCAATTTGGATTACTGCACTTGCCAAAAATCCTTTCATTTTCTTCATCGGAAAATTTCGGATTATAAAGACGGTGCGCAGCGCTGAATATTTCCCGCCTGGTTACAAAAAACATATTGATAAGCCTTGTTTAAATCGCTTCGATTACTTCTTGATTATGCCCCTCAACTTTAACCTTATGAAATATTTTCTTTGTTTTACCATCGGCGCCGATTATGAAAGTGGTCCGTTCTACCCCCATATATTTTCTTCCGTACATGCTTTTTTCTTTCCATACTCCGTAAGCTTCAAGAACTTTTTTATCTTCATCGCTCAGCAAAATAAAAGGAAAATCGAATTTTGCTGCAAATTTTTTATGCGATTCGGAAGAATCAGGACTAATTCCGATAATTACAGCATTTAATTTACCAAATTTCGGGAATTCATCCCTAAAATTACATGCCTCTGCCGTACATCCGGAAGTATTGTCTTTGGGATAAAAATATAATACAACATTTTTCCCTTTAAAATCATCAAGCGATACTGTCTTACCGTTTTGATCTTTTAGCTTAAAATTCGGGGCTTTTTTACCTTCTTCGGGCATTGTTTTTCTCCTGTTTAATATAACTGAAATTAATATTGAGAAATTGAATTATCTATCTCCAAAGACCAGGCGTTTATACCTCCCTCTAAATTATAGATATTCTTAAATCCGTTTTGAATCATAAACTGACAAACTTTATAGCTTCTTGAACCATGATGGCAGAATACAACTATTTTTTCGTTCACATCTAATTTTTTATAATACTCACTAAAAGTTCTTACCGGGGCTAACTCAGACCCATTTATCCGGGCAATATTATGTTCCCATTGCTCCCGCACATCTATCAGCTTTATATCCTCTTCTTTTAGCAGCATTTCTTTTAGTTCCGGGGGCGAAATATTCTTCACAGGCATATGAAATTACTCCAAACTTTTAAGCACATCTTCTATTGATTGATAATCAGGCTGGTTAGTGGGTAACTCGCAAATTTCAGCATATTTAATAATACCGTTTTTATCAACCACAAAAGCCGATCTCTTGCTTACGCCTTTATAATCAAATTTACCCGGCGCAAAAATATCATAAAGCGAATCATACAAAGGTGAAACTTCTTTATTGAAATCACTAAGCAGCGGGAAATTAAAATTATTTTTCTCCGCCCACATCTTTAATGCAAACGGGCTGTCAACACTGATTCCCAGAACCTGTGCATTTATATTCTCAAATTTATTAATATTATCTCTAATCAGGCTCATTTCCGTTGTACATACGGAAGTATTTGCAAACGGGAAGAAAAGGACAACTACGTTTTTCCCTTTAAATTCCTCAAGTGAAACTGCGTTTCCATCCTGATTTTTCAAATTAAAACCAGGGGCTTTATCTCCGGTATTTAATGCCATACAATCATCTCCTATTTTATAATTTAAGTATATAACTTTTACAAAGTGACTAATGCGTGTTTAATATTTTTGAACCATAAAACATAACTAACATACTTAAATGTAAAAGTATATTCAAGCAAAGCGGTGCAGCCTTTAACTTAAAACACAAAAGGTTACCGGAGATTAGAGAACTCACAAGTTAGAATTGTACAATAAAGTTTGATTGTAATCCATGTTAAGGGACGATTAGGCAAATCGCATTACAATAAAAAGATTTTGCGTAAGGCGACTTATTTGTTCATGTTAATCACAAAAATTATGGTTCAGACGATTTACTCCGGTGCATCGCCTTCTCTAATATCTATCCTTCTGATTTTACCGCTGATTGTCTTGGGAAGCTCGGAAACAAATTCCACAATGCGCGGGTACTTATACGGGGCTGTAACTTTCTTAACATGCTCCTGCAGTTCTTTTGCAAGCGCCTCGCCTGGATGGTAATTGCCTGTTAGAACTACCGTAGCTTTTACAATCTGTCCCCGTTCCTCATCGGGCACTGCCGTTATGGCACATTCAAGTACTGCGGGATGCTCCATAAGAGCGCTTTCAATTTCAAAAGGACCAATACGGTAACCGGAACTCTTTATAATATCGTCTGCCCTGCCGACAAACCAGAAATAACCGTCCTCATCGCGCCAGGCTGTATCACCCGTGTAATAAATATCATTCTGCCAGACTTTCTTAGTAAGCTCATCATCACGGTAATAACCGCTGAACATACCAAACGGCTTCCTTTTATCAGTGCGGACAACAATCTGCCCTATCTCACCGACTTCACACACTTTGCCGTCGGGATCTAATATATCTATATCATACCACGGCGAAGGCTTACCCATAGAACCCGGCTTTGGTTTCATAAAAGGATAAGTTGCCACAGCAACAGTCAGCTCTGTCTGCCCATACCCTTCCATAAGCTTCATTCCCGTTTCTTCATAAAACTGTTTGTATACTTCGGGATTTAGCGGCTCGCCTGCAACAACACAGTATTTTAAATTACTCAGGTCAAACTTCTTTAAGTCTTCTTTAATTAAAAACCTGTAGATTGTAGGCGGAGCGCAAAAACTGGTTACTTTATACTTCTCAATAACCTGCATAAGAAGCTTGGGCTTGAACTTGTCAAAATCGTAAGTCATAATTGCGCAGCCGGAAAGCCACTGCCCGTATATTTTACCCCACGCAGCTTTAGCCCAGCCTGTTTCAGCAACCGTTAGATGTAGACCGTTGTCCTCTACATTCTGCCAGAACTTAGCCGTCAGGATATGTCCGAGAGGGTAAGCAAAATCATGATTCACCATTTTAGGCATACCGGTTGTACCGGATGTAAAATATATAAGCATAATATCATTTATACCGGCGGCTGCATCATTTTCAGGCTTTACAAAAATATCGGAAGCTTTTTCAATCTCTTCGGTAAGATTTATCCATCCTTCCCGTGATTGGCATACCAATGCTTTATGAAGCAGCGTTGGCGATTTCTTCTGCGCTTCTTCAATATGTTGTATTACTTCAGGATCGGGAACGGAGATAATCATTTTAATATCGGCTGCATTATTCCTGTATATAATATCTTTAGTTCTTAGAAGATGCGTGGCGGGGATAGTAATTGCTCCTATTTTATTCAGCGCCAGCGTACAATACCAATATTCATAGCGTCTTTTAAGGATAAGCATAACACTGTCGCCTTTTTTTATGCCTATTGACTTTAAATAATTAGCCGCTTTATCGCTGTAATATTTCATCTGCTGAAATGTAAATACTTTATCGCCGCCCTTGTCGTCGCACCACACCATAGCTGTTTTGTCCGGCGTTTCTTTAGCAATCTCATCCACAACATCGAAAGCAAAGTTAAACTGTGCGGGTATTTTGATTTCAAATTTATTATAAAATTCTTCGTATGAGTTGTAGTTTATTTGCGAAAGGTATTTTTCAAGTATCATTAGTTATCTTTTCCCGTTATAATTATAAAACAATTGTAAGCATTTTTACAGGAGTATTATTTAAAGCCTTCATGGCATGCTTATAACCTGAGTCGTAATACACCGAATCCCCTTCGTTCAAAACAATTTCGTGGCTGTCAATTACTATTTTCATAGTTCCTTCAATAATATAGTCAAACTCCTGTCCCGGGTGCGAATTATATTCCACCGGAGTATTTTCAGGGCAAGGTTCAATTCTTACTATAAATGGTTCGGCTTTTTTATTTATAAAGTTATACGCAAGATTTTCATACTTATACTGTTTCCTTCTTTCAACATTCAAGCCTTTGTCTTTTCTTACAACGCAGTAAACGTGCAGCCGCGGATTTTCCCCGCTTAGTAAAGCGGATAATTCCATATTATTTTTCTGAGCGACTTTTATGAGGAACCCTGCAGGAATATCAACAGTACCGCTTTCATATTCCAGGTACTGTCCCGGTGAGAGATCAAGTTCTTTTGCAAGCGTTTCATATGAAACACCGGATATTTCCCTCAATCCTTTAATTCTTTCGGCGATAAGTTTAATTTCTTTCAACATAGCCATAATCCTTCTACATTACCGTTATTTTATAGGATAAATGTCCTTACAGAAAACTTAATAATTCCGATGTACCGGAAATTCAATATCTACGTTATAAAATTATGTATCATATATTATTATTGCAACAATGTTGGAGTAATTAAATCTTAAGAATTTAAAATGTCAGGCGGCCCCGATTTTGTCCAAGGAAAGGTTTATCGTTAAAGATCCTGAGCGTAGCCTGTAACCTTTATTGATTATTTACAGTCCAAAGTAATAAATATTATAAAATGAAAAGACGAACATTTTTTACTAAATAAGTCAAGTTACGCAGATATTAAAAAATTTTCTTAAGCCCCGAGTTTTAACTCGGGGAATAATGAAGCCAGGACTTTATTGGCTTTAGCCACAAATTTCCTATCATTTTGGCTAAAGCCGACACTGATTTGTAATTTCAAGTCCCCGACATAAATGTCGGGGCTACTTTAATTATTATTTGCGTAACTTCAGTAAATAACTTAAAAATATACTTTTTAATTTTTTGCTCAAATTAAATGGCTTCTCTTTAAATTAATGAAGTTTACTTAATATTTAATAAATAGGAGGTAGTATGAACAATTTGCCGCCGGTATATAAAGAACTTCAATTAAAACAAATTATTATTACGTCTTTAATAGCAGGTTTTTTTCTACTTCCAATCCATGAATTAGGGCATGTAATATGTGATTGGTTAACAGGAAACCCTGCCGGTATGTCCTATGCAAGGGATTATTTGTTAGGCAATAGTAAGGAAACATTTTTAGGAGAACTAGGCGGCCCTTTATTGCCCATACTTATGTCAACAGTTGCAGTGTTATTAATTTATAAAGGGAAAATAAATCTTTCCGTAATATATCCATTTGCTGTTCTTGGCTGTATGGATAGACTAACCCTTTATATAATTGGTATACTCCCATCCGATGAAAGATATCTTGCCGGATACATGCATTGGAACATGTATGCATTCAGGAATATCTTTTTATCGTGTGAAATTATTTTACTATTCTTTATTATTTATTCTTTATTCAGGTTTCATGTACGCCTAAAAATGAAAATATTATGTTTACTGATTCCAATTATTTCATTTATAATATTGGCTGCTTTCGGTGTTTTAATAGTTGAAAAATATATTTTCCCGACTCAATTTCATCTTCAGTTCGGATGATGAAATAAGGGAGTAATGTGTTCCTATATTTAAATCTATAGGTAATCCGAATTACTCAAAACCTGACTGAAATACCCAATGTAGGAAGAATCGGCCACAGCTTTTCTTCATCAACCTCCGGCTGACCCTGGCTGTCAAATGTATATTGGTAAGATTGAACGTTATTAAAGTTGAATATATTGCTTATGTCCAGAAATGCAGAGGATGAATAGCCGAACAATTCAAAATTTTTAGAAACCCGTAAATCCACCCTTTTGTATGCAGGCAAATAAGCCGAATTTGGATTTCCTAAGTCCCATTCCCACACTTTGGTTGAACTGTTATATACTGCAACTGATGGAGTGTAAGGAAACCCGCTGCCGTATGCAATTCTTAAAGTCAGATCCCAGTCTAATCCTAAATCAAAATCACCGACGGCATCAAATGTATTCCGTTGGTCGGTACTGCGCGGGAAATAGCCGTAATCATTATCATTCATTTTCTGCTCGGCTTTCAGCAGGCTGTAACTTATCCATCCCGAAAATATCGAAGTGGAATACATAATGTACAAATCAGCCCCGGAGGCACTTCCCATTGCGTCATTTTTCTTTGTATAATATGTATCGCCGTAACTTGAAACATAGGAGGATATCAAATTATCGTATTTTTTATAGTAACCTTCTAATTTAAATTTCAGGTAGTTTCGTTCTGTTGCATTTGTAATGACATTATATTCGGCGCCGAGTACATAATGTATTGCATGCTGAGATTTAGTATTTGTATCGGATGCGGCTGAATAAGCAATCTGCTCATATATGGGCGATTGGTAATAATGCCCCCATGCACCCCGGATAGTAAGATCAGGATTAATTTTATATGCAAAGTTTATACGCGGACTCCATGTAATTTCTTTGTCAAGATCAAAGTAATCGAATCTTCCCCCGATATTAAAAATTAAATTTTCCCCGGCCTGCAATATATTTTCATGGTAACCTGCCAGTTTGAATGACTGTGCATGTATAGTTACAAAACTATTATCAAGGTTATTTTCATTCATAGTAGTATTTACAGTATCCGGGTAATAATCTTCATTATTGAATTCCGATATTGTAAGTATACTAACATTATCCTGGTCGTAAGAAATATGCTGATAGCTTAAACCGCTTACGGTATTATAAAAAGATGTTACCTGCATATCTAAAGATGAATTGGCTTCCAAAGTTTTGATGTGTACATTATCATTAAGCAAATAATAATCATTATCCTGGTAAAAGCCTTTAATGGATGGCGCTGAAATTGTATTCCAATATTGATTGATTTGCCAGTGATGTTGAGCATCATACTGATCATAATAAGAAAGCTCCGACTTCAATATAACTTTTGAAGAAATAGTATTTACATTTTGAACAGATGCCATAGCTGTGTAATAATCAGCATGGCTCTCGGATGAATCATGATAACCATAAATTTCAATACCTCTATCTCCCAGATAAGGTTCATAAACGGCGGTATACGGCCCATAATAATCTTCTTGCGGATCATTATTAAATTTATCACCGGCATAAATAAATTTAAACGACAATTTGTCCTGAGGAACGGGCGCATAAGCAAATACTCCCTGCAGATCATCGAACGAAACATGCAGTCCGGGCGAACTGTTAACTAAATCCAAAACATACTGGGTATAGCTTTCCCTTGCTCCGATGATGAATGAACCTTTATCTCCCATAGGCCCTTCAATAAGCGCATCGAAATCCGTTAAGCTAAGGCTTGCCTGCCCCGTTATATGATCCCTGTTCCCTTCACGGTATTCTATGTCTAAAACGGAACTCATCCTGTCACCGTAACGGGCACTGAAGCCGCCGGTAATTAAATCCATTTTCTCTATCATAGCTGTATTAAATATCCCGATACTTACATCATTGGCTTCTTTAACATGATATGGTTCATAAACTTCCGTGCCGTTTATCAGTACAAGATTTTCATCCGCATTTCCGCCGCGTACGTTGAACTTAGCGCTAAGTTCATTATCGGCGGTAACACCCGGCAGCATTTGCACAGAACGTAATACATCGGACATAAGGCTTGTACTCTTCTCAATATTTTCACTTTGTAATGAAAGTGCGCTTACCTCTTTCTGCTCACTTTCATCATTTTGCTTATTCGCATACACAGTTACATTTTGCAGCAGCATGTCTACAGAATTTAATGTAATATTTATCTGGATATCCTCTGATACGTCTAATGGGACAATCACTTGTTTATAACCTACATAACTGCATTGAAGTGAGTAATTACCTTGATTAAGATTTAATGAAAATTTTCCCTTGTCGTCGGTAGTGGTTCCCTGCTGGGTTTCTACAATTAAAATATTTGCAAAAGACAAGGGTTCATTAGTCGATCCGTCCCTCACATACCCGACTACCTTATAGGTTCCTGCTCCCGTTGATGAATTTTGTGCATTAATAACTGTTATCAATAATATGACATAAGCCGTTAAAAATACTCCTCTTTTCATTCCCGCTCCCGATTATTCATTAGTTATATGAGAATAAATTTATCCGGAAAGCTTTCTTTTGCACTTAGTATCCCTCAATTTTAGAAAGTCATTTAAAAATAAAAAATAATTTTATTAAATGCTTTTGAAAAAGTATTTATTTATTACCCGTAATAAATCAGTACCTTAAATGACAGGGCAAAAACGATACGTTTGAATGACAATTTATCCGGCAGAATAAATTAATTCCGGATTTTGAAAGAACTTTTTATATCAATATCTTTTACATAATTTATAATAACCATTATGAGATTAAATATGAAAAAATCTAATTTACCGGTCATTAGCTTTCTGTTATTATTTATTTTCAATCACCAATTATTCAGTCAAACGATTACTGAAATTAATTATCCTGAACCAGTTCAGGCAGTATACAATTTGCTTAACAGAATTATTCCCGGCAGCACTAAGGACTTTCATCTTTCCTTGATTATGCACGGCAACGACAAAGATGAATTCGAAGTTGAAGCTTCAAAAGGAATGGTTAGCATAAGCGGCAGCTCCGTCATAGCATTAACAAGCGGAATTTATTTCTACCTGCGTCATGCAACCAACAGCATGGTTACTTGGAATGGAACGCATATCGATCTTCCAAAAATCCTGCCTGATTTCCCCAAAACCAAAATTACTACTCCTTATGAATTCAGGCTTTATTATAATGTATGCACTTATGGGTATACAACAGCTTTTTGGGATTGGGATCAATGGGAAAAAGAAATTGACTGGATGGCCCTGCACGGAATAAATATGCCGGTTGCAATGATCGGGCAGGAAGCGGTATGGCAAAAGGTTTGGAAAAGTCTTGGCATAACTGATGAGGAACTTGCAGGTTATTTTGCCGGGCCGGCATTTTTACCCTGGAACCGGATGGGTAATATAAATTATTACGGGGGTCCGCTGCCGCAGAGTTACATTGATAAAAGTGCGGAATTGCAAAAGAAAATTTTAAACCGGATGAATGA
>Ga0116130_1001122_pt1 | contig 15751 bp, 18 predicted proteins | sample June2015DPH_17_5_FD_89733 | JGI IMG/M metagenome (GOLD analysis project Ga0116130, IMG submission 89733) | Peatland microbial communities from SPRUCE experiment site at the Marcell Experimental Forest, Minnesota, USA - June2015DPH_17_40 | ecosystem: Environmental > Terrestrial > Soil > Wetlands...
AACGGCGCCTTTGAGCGCTTCCGATGTAGCCGTGCTCAGGTCTTTTTCTCGGGCGATGGCGTTGACGATTTCAGGATGCCCGGCGTCCATGAATTTGTACAAACCGGTTTCGAATTCGCGCATTTTCGCCAGCGGCACGTCATCCAGCAGGCCGTTAATCGCGGCGTAAAGGATGATGACCTGTTTTTCCATCGCCACCGGCTGATAGAGCGGCTGCTTTAAAATTTCCGTGATGCGCTGTCCGCGTTCCAGTTGGGCGCGCGTGGCTTTATCCAGTTCAGTGGTGCCGAACTGGGCGAAGGCTGCCAGTTCGCGGTACTGCGCCAGTTCCAGTTTTAACCGGCCGGCTACTTTGCGCATCGCTTTGGTCTGCGCCGTGGAACCGACGCGGGACACGGACAAACCGACGTTTAACGCCGGCCGTACGCCGGAGTTGAACAAATCTGACTCCATATACATTTGTCCATCGGTGATGGAAATAACGTTGGTCGGGATATAAGCGGAAAGGTCGCCGGCCTGGGTTTCGATAACGGGCAACGCTGTCAGCGAACCGCCGCCGGATTCATCGTTCAGCCTGGCGGCTCTTTCCAGCAGACGGCTGTGCAGGTAAAAAACATCGCCCGGATAGGCTTCGCGGCCCGGCGGGCGGCGTAATAACAGGGAAATCTGCCTATAGGCCCAGGCATGTTTAGAAAGGTCGTCATAAACCACTAAGGCGTCTTTGCCGTGTTCCATGAACTCTTCGCCCATGGCGCAGCCGGCATAAGGCGCCAAATATTGCAAAGCGGCCGAATCGGCGGCGTTAGCCGCTACGACGATGGTGTGCGCCATCGCGCCGTAGGATTCCAGCGTCGCCACCACGCGGGCTACTTTGGAGGTCTTCTGCCCGATGGCGACGTAGATACAAATTAAATCGCCGCCTTTCTGGTTAATGATGGCGTCTAGGGCAATCGCGGTTTTACCGGTGGAACGGTCGCCGATAATCAATTCGCGCTGGCCGCGGCCTAGCGGAATCAGGCTGTCGATGGCTTTAATCCCTGTTTGCACCGGAGTATTCACGGATTTACGTTTGGTAACGTCCGGCGCGATTCTTTCCAGCGGCAGGGTTTTATCCGTTTTAACCGGGCCTTTGCCGTCCAGCGGGCGCCCCAGCGGGTCCACCACGCGCCCGATTAAGGCTTCGCCGACGGGCACTTCGGCAATCCTGCCGGTGCAGCGCACTTCGTCGCCTTCTTTAATGCCGGCGTAATCCCCGAGGATGATGGCCGCCACGCTGTCTTCTTCCAGGTTCATGGCGATGCCGATGACTTCGTTCGGGAACTGTAAAAGTTCGTTGTATTTCGCGGAGGCTAAACCATTGATTCTGGCAATGCCGTCGCCGATTTCTGCCACGACCCCGACGTCATACATCGCCAGGGAAGTGCCGAATTTATTGATTTCCCGCTTAATCGCGGAAGCGATATCCTGTCCTCGCGTTGCCATCTACACTGTACCTCCCCCGTTAGTGCCTGAGAAACTACTGCGCAACCCCACCCAAATCCTTGCGGAGCGCCGCCAGTTTGCTGCGGAGGCTCCCGTCAATCAGTTTATCGCCCACGCGGATAATAATCCCGCCGATAATCGCCGGGTCAACTTTCGGCCGCAGTTGTACCGGTTTACCGACGATTTCCGTGATGCGCTGGGCGATTTTCAGCTTGTCGGCGTCGTCCAGCGGAATCGCAGTGGTGATTTCGGCAATTTCCGTACCTTCAATCCCGCGGAAGTTATCTACTAAAGCCTGGTATTCTTCCGCGATATCGTCAATTGCCGCTACCTTGCCTTTGGCGGCCAGCAGCAGCACCAGTTTTATTACCAGCGGATTGATCTCGCCGAGGCGCTGCGCCAGCGTTTTGGATTTCTCTTCTCCGGTGATTTTAGGATTGGCAATCAGCGCCGCCAGGGCGCTGTCTTTCAGCAGCGTCGCGACCTTCCGCAGGTCCGTTTGCCACCGGTTCAAATCTTTTTCCTGCAGCGCCATTCGGAATATTGCCTGCGAATAGCGTCTGGCGTATGTGTTAACGGTCATTTTATCTTCCCGTGATGTTAATTCTTCTTCAGGTTGGCGCTTTCATCCAACACCTGGTCGATGATTTGCCGGTGCGCTTCTTTATCCAGCGATTTTCCGATGACTTTTTCCGCCGCCACCACGGTTAAATCGGCGAATTCCTGACGCAGTTCTCCGATGGTCTCATCGCGTTCGCGCTGAATCTCGACACGCGCTTTTTCCACCAGCGCCTGGGCTTCCTGTTTCGCTTCCGCCTGGGCGCGCTGCCGGGCTTCTTCGCCGGTGCGCATGGCACGGGCAATCACTTCCTGCCCCTCTTTGCTGGCGGCTTCAATTTTCTTCTTGAATTCCTCTTCGGTCTGTGCGGCCTGGGCCTTTACTTTTTGCACTTCTTCCATGCTGTCCTTGATTTTCCTCGAGCGTTCGTCCAGCATCTTCATCACCGGTTTATAAGCAAAGAAATACAGCAGCAGCAGCAAGATGATAAAATTAACAACCTGAGCGGCAAGGGTCCATCCACTAACGCCTAGTCCTGACATATTTTTCCCCCTGACGGGTGCATTATTTTGTAATAAAAATTAGCCTTTGGTCACGAAAATTAACAGAATGGCCACGACCAGCGCATAAATGGCGACGGCTTCGGCCATGGCGATGGCCAGAATCATGTAGGTCATAATCTGACCGCGGGCTTCGGGGTTGCGTCCGAGCGCATTCAATGCTCCCAGACCGACCAGACCAACGCCGATACCCGGACCGATGGCGCCCAAACCCATGGACAAACCGGCGGCGAGTAATCTCCATGTATATTCAGTCATTATGCACCCTCCTTCAGGTGTTAACTAAAAATTTACCAGGTTATTTTTCATGCCCTTCTTCCCCGTGGGGCGACGCAGCCATGGTGGCAAAAACCAGTGTCAAACCGCTGAAAATGAGTGCCTGCACCACGCCGACCAGCATCTCGAAGATGTAGCCGACCTGAATCAACCCGAAGCCGGCAAAGCCCAGCAGGAAGAACAAAATCAGGATTAAAATTTCGCCGCCGGTCATATTCCCGAACAACCGGAAGGTGAAACTGACGATGCGGATAAAATAACTTATTAATTCCAGGAAACTCACGATGATATCGATGAAACCGAAACCGATATCGCCGAACGCGCCTTTAAATTTACCGGTAAATAAATGTCCCCACCCTCTGAAAAAGCGGCCGACATTAATAAACTGTTTGATAAAACCGAATTTACCGTCCTTCAGACCGTAATACGTGACGAAGCAAAATGAAATCAGCGCCAGCGCCAGAGCCGTGTTGATATCCGTATTGGCGCCCCTTAACAGCGGCGCGCCGTGGTAGGTGATTGAAGTGAAACCGGGAATGAGGTTCATGAACGCGTTTAACAGCACAAAGAGGAAAATAGTCGTAACAATGGGAAAGAACCGGCCGCCGTATTTTTCTCCGGCGACGTCTTTGCAGAAGTTGTACATCCACTCGAGGATGGCTTCTACGGCTGCCTGCAACCTGCCCGGTATCAGTTTGGCTTTGCGGGTGACCAGCAAAGCAATCAATACCAATACCGCGACCGTAATCCAGGACGTGATGATGGTATTGGTTACCGGCAGTGGCCCGATGTGGAAAACAACCGCTGCAGGCAGCTCAACCGTCGGCGCCGGGATTGATTTCTTACCGAAAGCGCCGCTGATAATACCGAAAATCGAAGCCGGTATGATGGCGACCAGTAAAATAATAAAAGTGACTAAAGGAATGGCACAGCCAAAAAGGCCGCATCCGATTTTTTTGCCCGGTTTTTGTTCTGCCACTATTTATTATCCTTGTTTTTCTTGTTATTGTCGGTTTTCTTCGCTTCGTCCATAAACGGTTTTATCATATTGTAAACGCCAAGCGCCGCCACCGCAATCCCTAAAAATAACCCGATAATTAACCACAGCGGGCTGGTATTCATTTTCCCGTCCAGCCAGTGTCCGCCCCAAATCCCCAGAATTATCGCGATGGCGATATAGAATCCCATCCCGAACAGCGACAGCATCGGCAGCCATGGGTATCGCATATGATTAGAGGATAACAAATAACTCTATTCCGGTCAAACTTTGCAAGCCTTTTTTCGATGTAATTTATTACGCATTTATTACGTTGGCGTACGCCAACAACGTTAGGTTGAAAGTTACAAAAGAGTTACAATTTTCCCCATAACGCCGGGGATTATTGGCATTTTTTATACCCGAAAAGCCCGGAGAAGTCGCCGTTAAAGTCTTTGAGATAGGCGTGCATGTCTAATACATCGTTTGTATCGGGAGCGCCGGTATTCTTGAATTTGGTTAATTCCTCCTCGGTCAGGTCGGAAATAATCTCCGGATTTTTACGGTCGTTGACCGCGGCGGTAATCATATAACGGCTGTGGCAGGCGGAGCAGGTGACTTGCAGGAAATAAAGGTCCTCGTGGCTGCCCAGGATTTTAACGTCGTGTGCCTCATAATTTTGGCCGCAGCTCGTGCATTTCACGGAGGTCATCAATTTTTTTATGATGCGTTCTTCCATAATCCCTGCACTGCCGCGCTTATTTTATTTCAGACTATGATTGGCGCTTGCCGAAGTCGTCCAGGTCAATTTTATTGATATACTCGTAAAAAGCCGAGGCTTTTTTCTTCATTTCTTCGTCAATAACCTGTTTTTCCTGCGGATTGGCCGGCGGGCCGGCTTCTTCTTCCGCCAGTTTTCCGGTTTTCTGGTCCAGCCACACGCCGCCCCGGTCCAGGACATCTTCCTCGACATAAATCGGCACTTTGACCCTGACGGCTAAAGCGATGGCGTCGCTGGGACGGGAATCAATTTCCACCTGTTCTCCGTTCCGGTTGAGGACGACTTTGGCGAAATAAACGTCCTTTTGCAGGTCGTTGACTACGATGTAAGTCACGGTGCCGCCGAGTTCACTGATGATGGAGCGCATCAGGTCGTGCGTCATTGGCCGGGGGACGGACGCGCCCTGCAGTTTCACAGCAATGGCATCCGCTTCGGATGCCCCGATCCATATCGGCAGGTAATGATTTGTGTCTTTTCCCTTCAGCATCACCACGCGCCGGTAATCCGTAACACAAAGACGTATGCTTTCAACAATCATTTCTATCATTTTTAAGCCTCCGCTCATCCACCAGCAACGATTAAATTTTAACTCTATTACGAGGGACTGTCAAACTTAGGATGCGTGTATTCTGCCGCTTTAGCAAATATATTATTCCGCTGCGGACAAATATCCTGCAAAATATCTCCGGTATTAAAAGCCGGTATCCACTTTAAGGATTGCCAACAAGATGAATCCCCGGGGAAGAAAAAAGTTCTTGATTCTTGATACTGGAATCTTGATTATTTTTCATTATGTACTTGACAAAATTAATAAATAACTCTATTATATATTAATAAAATTAAATAAAATATTGAATTAATTAATAAAAACACCGTAATTAAATTGATAAAGAGGAGTTTCCCAAATGCCTAAAGATTGGCAGGAATTGACCCGGCTCACCCGCGGCGCCCCGCTTGCCGTTGAGAAAGTCCGTCTGGTGGACAGCGGTATCAAAATCGAAGGCGATTTCGAATTGCCGGCGCTGGCGCGTCTTTCCGCCGAAGATCAGGTCTTTGTCATTGCCTTCTTAAAATGTGACGGCTCCATTAAAGAAATGGAAAAAACATTCGGCATCAGTTATCCCACGGTGAAAAGTCGTCTCAACCGTATTGCCGCGCAGTTTGAATTCGTCCAGAACATGCCGGCCCCTGTGCAGGAAGATGTACTGGATAAACTGGCGCGCGGCGAAATCACCGTAAACGACGCGATAGAGAGGTTGGAAAAATGAGCATACCGCCTTGCCTGCTGCACATCCGGGTGCACAACGAAGAACACCATTTCGGCATCTGGCTGCCTTTATTTCTGGCCTGGCTGCTGCTGGCAATATTGGTCCTTGCGTTCCTGCCGCTGTTCCTGATTCTGCTGATTGTCGCGCTGCCTTTCGGCTGGGGCGAATTTGTGCTGCTGGTCGGCCCGCGGTTTTATAACATTTTATGCGCCTTAAATGGGCTCAAGCTGGATGTGGATAAAACCGGTGAAAAAGTTGAAATATTGTTTGTCTAGCCATGTGGAGGGCTGAAATGACTGAAAATCAAAAGAAAATTCTGGAAATGGTGGCCGATAAAAAGATTACCGTTGATGAGGCGTACCGGCTGATGAGCCTGATTCAACCTTCTCCCGATTCCGCCGGCGGCGCGTCCGGGGAAAGAAAGCCTTTAACAAAGTATATCCGGGTCATCGTGGATACCGAGCACCATTGGGAAGGCGGCTGCGACCGCGGCCCCCAGCACGTTAATATCCGGGTGCCCGTGGCTTTAATCCGCGCCGGTGTTAAACTGGCTTCGCTGATTCCACCTGAAGCCTATAACGAGGTGGATGAAAAAATGAAAAACCGCGGCATCCCGTTCGATTTGCGCAACATGAAGCCGGAAAACGTCGAGGAATTAATTCAATCCCTCAACGACCTGGAAGTGGATATCAACGGCGCCCAGGAAAAAGTCCGCGTTTACACGGAGTAACCAGTTTTCAGTTGTGAGTTTTTGACAGGACTTTAGCTTTTGGTATTTGTTTGGATTTTGTAGTTTGGAATTTGGATTTTTTCAGGAGGTTACTATGGGTGGTTATTTCAGGATTCTGGCGGCAATCCCCTTTTTCTTTCTAAGCGCCTGGTTTTTAATGCTGCTCTGGGGAGTTTTTTCCCCGCAGATACATGTACAAACCATCACTTACGTGCAATCCATGCTGGTGACGATTACCCTGTGGCTGGCCGTCGCGCCACTGGCCGCCGTCGGCAGACACCACTGGCATTAGCCCGCCTGGCATCAACAAAGCGATGAAACACCAATTTGAATTTTGGATATTGATATTTATTTCGGATTTCGTATTTCGATATTAGTATTTGCTTGATTTTTGATTATTAAAAATTATACTCCGTTCATTTCCATTATCCGGTCGATACGGAACGTCCTGTAGTCCTGGCGCAGCTCGCAGAACGCCATCACACCGGTATATATCTTGCCCTGGAATTTCATTTTCCCGACGATTTCCGGCCGGATGACCCTGACCGATTTTTCATCGTTCGGTTTGAGATAAGTGATTTTCAACCTGGTTTTGTTTTTTATCGCTTTTGCCAGCACCTCCATTTTATCGTCCGCCGGATTGGACTGTTCGGCCCTTTTGTACTGATAGTTGGTCAAAAAGTCAGTCACTTTGAAATCCGTCCAGATGTGTTTCTTCAGCAGCGGTTTTATCAGCACGATGCCTTCCAGCGATGTGCAGCGGCTTAACGCCACGTAGGTCTGCCCGTGGGCAAAGGTGCCGGTTCCGATATCAATGATGACGTTATCGAAGGTTTTACCTTGGCTTTTGTGTATGGTCACCGCCCAGGCCAGCATCAGTGGGTATTGGGTGAAAGTGCCGATTACTTCCGAAGCCAGCTGGCCCTCGTTGATAAAACTGCGGTAGATTTCCCAGGTAAACGGTTCGATTTCGACCGCGCTGCCGTCGTTCAAATCGGCGATGATGATATCTTCGCCTTTGTTGTTTTTAATCAGCCCCTTGACTTCCCCGATGCTCCCGTTCACCCAGCGCCCCTGGACATCGTTATTCAGCATCATGATTTGTGCCCCGGGTTTGATTTTCAGGTCGATTGCCGTGGGCAGATTTTCCTTACCGAATTCCCCCTCAATTTCCCCGGAAAAAACCAGCGCCGGCGCCGCCAGTTTCGCCAGCTGTGCGGCATTGATGGTTTCCGCCATGGCGTTCGTCGTCGTCAGGTAAACGTAAAATTCACCCGCCGCCGGAGTGAAATCCGGATTGACCCGCTGCCGCAATAATTCCAGTCCTTTTTCGCTGATGGTGTTGTTGCGCACCGAATTCAGCAGGTCGATGAATTTCTGGTCGTGCTGGCGGTAGACTTTTTGCAGCTCCACGAATTCCATTTCGAAAGCATCGAAGACATGTGCGCTGTAAAAATAGGGCGTTTTGTACAGCGTTTTGAAAATTTCCCTGTCGCTGCCGCTCACCACCGGCGAAAGCTGGTACAAATCGCCGATGAATATCATCTGGATGCCGCCGAACGGTTTGTTCTCCAGCGGGCCGTTCAAACGCAGGAACTTGTCCACGCAGTCCAGCAGGTCCGCCCGCACCATCGAAATCTCGTCAATAACGATAGCGTCCAGCTCTTTGTAAATCCGCTTGCCTTCTTCGCCGTGCCGGAGTTTCCGGACGGTTTCCGGGGTGATGCCGGGCCGGAATTTGAAAAAAGAATGGATGGTCTGGCCTTTAACATTCAACGCCGCTACGCCGGTCGGTGCTAAAACCACCGTCTTTTTGCCGGTCGTCCCGCAGAAATAAGTCAGCAACGTTGATTTCCCGGTGCCGGCGCGTCCTGTGATGAACACGCTTTTACCGGAATTTTCCATGATTTCCAGCGCCTGCTTGAATTCCGGGTTCAAGTCGATTGCCGGGTGCTTCAGTTTCAAATTGCTCATCTTTACCTTAAACCAAACTTTACCATATTATGGGAGTGATTTGTAGAAAAGATAATTGTGGAACGAGAACTTGATCAATATGAATATGCATGAGTTACGCTTAAATAACTTGTTATTTGGGGTTAGGGGAAATGAGGTTGTCTACAATCTCTGGATTGTCGGGGCTCGCCCGACAATGACAATGAAAGAAAACAGCTTCACGCAAAACGTGAAGCTGTTTTCCCCTGTTCGTCGTTCCCGCGAAAGCGGGAATCCATCGAATGTTGTGCAACACATAATGGTCTGTTAATGTGAATACCTGATCTTTATTTAATATTTAATGCGTTTTTCAATATTCTAATTTGGAATTTATTTGATTATTGGATATTGGAATTTGACTATTTGGCTCACCACCGGAATATTTTTCTTAAAAAACTTTTAGTTGTTCCTCTTCCGCAGGTATTCATCAATCCCTTTCACCAGGCCCTCGCGTTCTTCTTCGGAAAGGCGTTGATTGTTTTCCAGTTTCCGGATGCACCCGTCAATTTCTTCCGAGGATATCCTCAATCGTTTGAGCCTCTCGTTTTGCTGTTTAATTGTGGCGTCAATCGCGGAGTAGTCAAGTCCCAATCCCATTCTTTTATCCAAAAATTCCAGGGCTTTCTTATGTGCCGCGGGGTCTTCGCCGGTCATCAGATAGAAAGGCACCGGTATCCAGAGGTTGGCCGCCGATACGTCTCTGTTTTTGGCCACCCACAGCAGGTAGGAATTCAAAGCGGGACGGCTGCCCGGCGGTGTCTCAAAATTCATCTCCCGCGATAACTGAAAGGGGCTTAGAGCCTTTTTGATTTTCGGTGAACTGAAAGTCGCCCATGCTTCTCTCGGCGCGGTATGGGCGGCGGCTGTAATCATCCCGCCGATGGCGTACATTTCCTTGACATGGCAGTATTCCTCGGCGACATCAACTATCAGGTTTAAAAATTCGTGCCATTCATACCTGGGAATGGCGCTCCGGAAGATGACCAGGTTATGCTCGCGGCTGGCATAAAATGTGCTTTGGGGGAATTGCACGATGTCATTTTCGATGGTGACCCCGCCCAGCGGAAAGAACTCCACCGGGTCGATTTCACAGAAAGGCTGCGCCCCGAGGCTGTTGATGAGGTAATCCGCGACCCGTTCCCCCAGCCGCGCCGTATCCGATTCCCAGCCGATGACCATGGTCGGTTTCCGCAGCTTCGGCTGCGCAGAAAATTTCAGGGGTTCGGTCATGCTCCTTTATCCTTGTTAAAGAATTCGTCAATATGTTCTTTAAACCACTGTTCGTCTTCTTCGGTAATGGCTTCCTGTTTCGTCTGTGTCACCAGTTTCCGCTGCTCCAGCCGTTCCCGGATTTCCGGCGGGAATTGCTGATAGACGTTTTCCACTACGGTTTCCATCTGGACCGTCATTTCCTCGAGGGGGTTGTGTACAATCGTCACACCCATGATTTTCGCCAGCGTCCCCAGCACCGCTTTCGAGGCTTTGGGGTAAGGGAACGGCATTCTTGACAGATAATCGGGGATTTCCCCCATCAGGCAGATTCCTTCCATCCCCCGTCTCTTCGCGGCGCCGATTAACAAGCCGTTCAAACCGGTGATGCTGCCCTGGTTGCCCTTGCCTTCCACTTCGCTCATTAAAATCGTATTATCGTAGCTGCGCAGTTCCGACAGCAGCGCTTTCTGATTGGCCACCGCCCAGACTTTGGGCTGCGCGCTGTGATGGGTGATAGCAATCGCCGCGCCCGAAGTAAAAACACGCCCGCAGGAAAATTTCTGTGCCACGTCCAGCACCAGGTTCGCCATTTCGTAAGCGCGTTTGCCTTCCGCGTAGGCGCTTTCTCTGGTTGCCGGCTGCTCCTCCCCGATGAAGAAAAGCAGGTCTTTTTTCGGCATCCGCTTGTAGTAAAACTTGCTGCCTGGGAAGTTCATATCGGTCACAATGCCGGCCTGGATAGTGACTTTATTGGGATAAAAGAAATCCCACGGTTCGATTTCGCCGAGTTCTTCCGCTCCCAAAGCCTGCCGCATCGTTTCCACGGTGATTATGCCGACATTGCCAATCCCCGGCCAGCCGACAATCATATCGGGTTTGCGCAGTTCCGGTTCTTGACGCAGGACAATGCCCAAGGTTCACCTCTCGAGAAATCGTTGTAATTCTCATTCTATCCTGAAAATATTCCAGAGACAAGTTGCAAAAGGAGTCTTAGATACCGGATTTATGATACGAAGGAATAAAAAATAACAAACCGGGAAATAAAAGAGAGTTAATAAAAGTGAATTACGGTTATTCGCGGAAACAGCGCCAGTAATCTTTGTGATACGCCTTCACTTCGGCGATCATTTTAAGGGTATCTGGGATTTGACTGTCAATGCGCAGCGAATGCGGGATGGGGCTCGGCTCTTCCAGCGGTACGTTAAAATCTCCCAGTCCGGCAATCAAAGACATCCAGGCATAAGGTAGAATGCCGCGGTGATAACCGGAGGCCACCAGGTCGATTTCTTTGCCGCCGCAGATTTCCGCCATTTCCCGAACCTTGCGGCCGATCATTTTAAATCCGTCCAGCGTCAGCGCCAGGCTGGTCAGGCCGTCGTTAAAATGCGGGTCGGAGCCGCCGTTGCGGATGATAATTTCCGGCCGGAATTCTTTGGCCAGCGGTTCGACAATCTTTTCGAAAACCATTCTATAGGAATCGTTGCCCGCATTGACGGGTAATGGGATATTCACGGTTTTCCCGATGCCGGCGCCGGCGCCGATTTCCGAAGCAAAACCTGTCCCCGGATAAATTGTGCCGGGGTCCTGATGTAAATCCACGAAAAGTACCCGCGGGTCCGAATAGAAATACTCGGCGGTGCCGTTGCCGGCGTGCGCATCCGTGTCCAGAATCATCACCCGTTTCAAGTGGTATTTTTCCATCAGATAAACGGCCGTGAAGGCGACATCGTTGTAAAGACAGAATCCTTCGCCGGAAGCGACTTTCGCATGGTGCAGCCCGCCGCCGATGGAGATTACTTTTTGGAATTTACCGCTCTGTATCAGGTCAGCGGCCAGTTTGGCCTGCCCGATGACCAGCCGCGCGGCTTCTTCTACTTTGCCGGGCCTTCCGATGGGACGGTTGTCCAGCGCCTGGTACTGGAAAAAATCCCCCTCTTCATCCAGCCCCAGATTTGCGGCGCGGTAATACTGCCTTGTGAAATCAATGTAATCGCGGTGGCAAATTCTGAGGAGGTCTTCTTCCGTAGCCCAGTTGGCTTTGAGAATTTCATAGTTGCTGTCCGGCGGGAGCCGGTCGGCCAGAAATTTGGGGAAAACCTGATACCGGTCTCCGCGGAAAGGATGACCGGGTCCGAAATCGTATTCCTTAAGTTCCTCGCGATACAATATGGCAATGGTCATTGAATAATATTACACACCTTACTGCAGATGGATTTCTTCAAGATGCAATGCCGGGTAAAACGGGGGTTATCTATTATTTGTACCTTATTCGATACAATAAGTCAAGAAATGAGCCTGAAACGGGTAAAACAAAGCATTAAATGCGAAAAAATGAACCTTATAATGGCGAAAAGAAAACGCACGTCACTTTTCTCCAGATGAAGCATGAAGATGACGGCGTTACGCCCTTTGCGCATTTTTAGCGTATCTTTTGCGTATGCAAATATTTGATGGGCCTTCTCGGGTGGGCGCGGCAATCTGAAAGCTAATCGAAAAATTAATTGTTTATCGGTTATTTTATTTGGTAATTGTTTGATATTTGGTTCTTGATTATTATTTGGAGTTTGGATTTTGGAGCTTGGAATTTACGCAAACGGGATTTCGCTGTTTTCGGGAATTTGGCGCTTATCCCTTTATTCCGCCTCTGTTCTGAACCTCAGTATCGCAATCACCCCGAAAACTACCCCAAACGCAATCAATACCAGCATATTCAGTGCCACGGATTTGAAATCCCCACCGAAAATCAGCAGTTTGTTAAAAGCGGTCGTGGCCCAGCCGTGCGGCGTGATTTTCGCCAGGTTTTGCATCCACTGCGGGGTAATGTACAGCGGCCACCAGCAGCCGCCCAGCGGTGCCAGTATCAGCGATGTCAATACTCCGATAGAGGAAGCACTACGCTCGGTTTTTACAAAAGTTGCCAGCATCACGCCGAAAGCAGAGGCCATCAGTACCATCAGCACTGAAATCAAAATCACAGAAATCGGTGAAGACCCCAGGTCCATTTTATACGCGAAAATACCGACCGCCCAGAAAATGGCGATTTGAATCAGGCCCTTCGCCACTGTCCCGCCGTAAACCCCGCCCAGAATCTCTGCTTTGGTTGCCGAACTGGACAACAACCGTTCCAGCGTGTGGTTTTGCCTTTCCCGCACCAGTTGTGCCGCGGAAAAAGCCGCGGTAAAGAAGACAAACATCACAAGGTATCCCGGGATGGTATATTCCGAGGGATTGGTCGCTTTCACTTCCCCGATTTCCTGCGTGGTAATAGAAATCAATTGGGCCGGCATCGTCGTCTGGGCCTGTCCGCTAAGCTGAGAGAGAATAAGCTGCGAGGGATTGCTGATGCTGCCGGGTGCGGCGGCCACGCTTTCTGTCACTATCCCGATAACGGCGCTGCTAACTACCGCACGGGCGTTGATTTGGGCTGCAATACTCTGGGCGGTGCCTTCCAGCGCCGCAATTGACTGCATATCGTTCGGGTTGTAGATTACTTCCAGATTTGTGCCGTACCCGGTGGTCACCGCCTGGGTAAAATCGGCCGGGAAAGCGATAAAACCGTCCAGCGTTTTATCTTTGACTTCCTGCAGTGCCTGGTTGTAGTCCTTTATCCAGACGATATCCGGTTGATCGGGCTGGAGGGTGGATGGGTCCTGTGTCGCCAGTGACGCGATAATCTGCGTGCTCATCCCGCTGGCCGGCTCGTTTGTGGCCAGATTAATCACCAGCCGCTGGTCCCCGCCGTTAGTTCCGGTCATCACAAAATTGAACAGCACAATGAAAAAGAACGGGAACAACAGCGCGAAAATCAGTGCCGCGCGGTCGGCCGCAAAGATTTTTAAATCCTTGAGCATCAAATACCAGATGTTGCGTAGTTGTTTCATCGTGTCATTTCCCTTGCGGTACCGCTTTGAATAACAGACGGGCGATTATTAAACCGGCTGCGGTAACCCCGGCCAGCACCGCAAAATCCACTCCCAGACTGGAAAAACTACCGCCGTTGATCAGGGTTTTAAAGGCGTCATTCGCATATGTATTGACAGATATTTTACTGAACGCATAGAGAGTGGTGCCTTTGGAAATCGTGAAGAAAGTCCCGCCCAGCATGGTCATCGTCATCGTGAAAAAGACCCCCACCCAGGTGGCGGCTTCCCCGGTGCGCGCAATCGAAGGAATAATCAGTCCGATGCCGCTGCAGGCTGTGGCAAAGAGCAGGGCTAACAGCAGCGATTCCACAAATGAGAGCGGCGTGAATATCCGGAAGACTGCGTAAGACAGTGCCAGCAGGATAAAAGTCTGGATGAATGCCCGCAGCACGCTGGCCAGGAATTTCCCGAAGAAAAGTTCTCCGATGGACAGGCGGGTCGTAATCAGACGTTCCAGCGTTCCCTTCTTGCGTTCATCGTTAATCGCCGCCGCCGTCATGCTGATGGAGAAAAGCACGTACATTGTGATAATCCCGGGCAGAAAATCGTTCACCGTCTTCGGTTTACTGCCGGCGGCCACTTCCTGAATGCCTACCAGCGGGTTTTGCTCCTCCCGGTTCAGAAATTGCAGCGTGGTGAAAGTAATCGTGGCCGGCGGGATATTTTGCCCGGCCAGCGCCTGGCTGACCTGGCCGGTGATGGCAAATTGCTGGTTTAAATCACTGACCACTCCGCCGATGATGCTGGCCACAATCTGTCCGTCGCTCCCGCCGTTGCCCCTTTCCATTATCGTCAATTGCACGGGTTGCCCGGCGGTTAAATTGGCGGAAAAATCAGCTGGAATCACGAAAGCGATGTTGATGTTGGAATTGTTCAATTTATTTTGCGCATCGGTCAGGGACAGCAGCTGCACCGTCAGGCTGCTCTGTTTTCTGATGTTGGCGACCAGTTGCTGGGCATATGTTCCATTGGGGTCTTCGTTGACAATACATGCTGTGCCGTGAAACAGGCCGCTGCCGCCGAAGGCGCCGTAAATCAGGGCAAAAGTAACCACCGGCAGCAATAATGCAAAGGACAAATCGGCTTTGTCTTGCAGGTACTCTTTGACTTCACGCAGGGCGACCAGAAAGGCTCTTTTCATCGTTCGCTTAATCTCTCAGGCTTCTGCCGGTCAATTTTAAGAAAACGTCTTCGAGTGTTACCTTATCCGGGTCGCCGATTTTACCTTTGAGGCCGTGCGGTGTATCCATAGCCACGATTTTGCCGCCGTCCATAATTGCCACGCGGTCGCAAATCCGGTCTGCCTCTTCCATGTAATGGGTGGTATACAGTACGGTCATCCCTTTATCGCGTAAATTGTAGATTGTTTCGAAAATGTTGTTGCGGGACTGCGGGTCGATGCCCACTGTCGGCTCGTCCAGCACCAGCAGCTTGGGGTTGCCCATCAGGGCGATGGCTAAATTCACGCGCCGTTTCATCCCGCCGGAAAATTTGGCAATCTTGCCTTTGGCTCTTTCCGTCAGTCCCATCAATGCCAGGTTAGACATTGCCTGGGATTTGGCCTCCTTGCCGTCCAGTCCTTCCATCCGCCCGAAGAAAACCAGGTTGTCCAGCGCCGAAAGGTCTTCGTACAGCGCTAAATCCTGGGGACAGACCCCGATTAATTTACGTACTTCGGCCGGGTTTTTCCGCGCCGAATAACCTCCGACCGTGACATCTCCGGCATCGGCCTCCAGCACTGTGGAGAGAACCCGGATGGTGGTCGTCTTCCCCGCGCCGTTCGGCCCTAAAAGCCCGAAGATTTCTCCCTTGGCAATGGTGAAAGTAACTCCCGCCACCGCTTTGATGCCGTTAAATGACTTTTGCAGGTCCTGTGCCACCAGAAATGCTTCAGGCATGAACTTATCTCCTGATGTTTAAATGTCCATTAAAAAGTATATATGATTATTCGCACGGATACAATAACTTGCGAATAGGTATTTTTTATGTATT
>Ga0116130_1001123_pt1 | contig 15747 bp, 6 predicted proteins | sample June2015DPH_17_5_FD_89733 | JGI IMG/M metagenome (GOLD analysis project Ga0116130, IMG submission 89733) | Peatland microbial communities from SPRUCE experiment site at the Marcell Experimental Forest, Minnesota, USA - June2015DPH_17_40 | ecosystem: Environmental > Terrestrial > Soil > Wetlands >...
CCCCAATCGGTCTTCAGCACTTGTGTGAGTAAGTATGGGTCCTCGCAAGCCCAAGTGCCGTTCAGCAGGTTATAGGAGCACATCACCGACTGCACGCCGCCGTCCTTGACGCCTATCTCAAACGCCAGCAGGTCGCTTTCGCGCCCGCCGCGGTCATCGATGATCACATTACTGAATGTGCGGCCGGTCTCCTGGTCGTTGAACGCATAGTGCTTCACGCCTCCGATCACGTGCTGGGCCTGCACGGCCGAAACGTGTTGCGCGGCGATTTTGCCCGCCAGGATCGGATCTTCGCCCTTGGTCTCGAAGGTACGGCCGTCGCGCGGCTCGCGGCCAATCATGTTGGTATTGCCGCCCAGGTTTACGTTCATCCCCCAAGCGTTTGTCTCGGCGCCGATCACGGTCCCGAATTGATACGCCAGGTTCGTATCCCAGGTGGCGGCGCTGGCAAGCGAGGAAGGCAGCACCGTCGACGGTGCCTTGCTATCCGCAACTCCCAGGCTGCCGTCGACAAAGTAGAGAGCTGGAATGCCCAGCTCCGGAATGCCGGGAATATAGCCGCCCGCGCCATTCGACGGGTTGAAGATGTTGGTGACCGGGCCGAGCGCGCCCGCCACCAGTTGCAGCTTCTGCGCCTGCGTCATTTGCGCCAGCATGTGTCCCGCTTGCTGCGCCGCGGTCGGCGGCGTCGGCGCCGGCAGCCAGAATCTGCCGGTGGCGACAGTGAGGGCTCTGCCCGTGGGGTTAGTGATGGTGAGCACCGCTTCCACCGGCGCGCCCGATGGTATCCCCGCCGGATAGGTGAAGTTCAACTGGTCGATGATGAAGCCAGGCGCCGCGCCGCAGTAAGTCACCGTGGCCGCCACGCCGCCAATCGTCAACTGGCAGTTGGCAGTGCCACCGATCACCGACAGATCGTTCAAGTTCGTCGCGCCGTCGCCCACGCCGTCCTGCTCCGCGAGATTCTTCGGCCCCAATCCGTTGGCCCAGAGTTGATAGGTATTGCCGGCCTGCATCGTGCATTGCGACTTGTCGCAACCTTCCGCTGCGGTCCCTCCGGTCACCCACGCCACCTCGGTGTAGTTGAAGAGGAACATGGACGGCGCTGCCGTGTTCGCAATCGTAATCGTCTCGACATTGCTTGTCGCGCTGGCCCGCGTCACCTGCACAGTCACGGCAGTGCTTGGCGGTGTCTCCCAAGGCACCTGGAAATTGATTTGCCCCGGGGCGACGTAAGTGAGCGGCGCATTCACGCCATTCACGCTGACACTGACGCCAGCCACCGAGGTGAGGAAATGGTTGTTGGTGTCGAGCACCTGCGAGCCCTGATACGTGTTATCCGCGAGATTATAGCCGAACAAGGAGACCAGGCTGCCGGGCGCGATGTCTCCCAGGAAAGACGCGGCATTCAGTATCCCCGAGGGCGTGATGACCGGCGTCGTGGTGCTGACGGTGGTCGCCTGGTAGACGCGCACGTAGTCCACCAGCATGTCCTGGTTCGGAAACGGCGAGCTGGCGCTCGGCGTGCCGAGAAACGTGCCGGGCCCGCCAATGGCGAGGTTCAGCAGAAGGAAGAAGTTATTATTGAATTCCCAGTACCCCGCCGGAACCTGATCCGGCGTGGCCGTGTAGTAGTTCTGCCCGTCCAGATAAAACGCGACCGAGTCTTGCGACCACTGGATGGCATACACGTGGTAATCATCGTAGACGGTCTCGCCCAGCGGCAGCGTGTACCGGCCGCCGGCGCTGTAGTCGCTGTAATTGCCCGAGCCAACCGGCGTTATCGGTCCGTGCGCGGTGCCGTTGTTGATAGAGGTGTCATTCACGTTGCCGTAGGTCCCGAAATTCTCCATGATGTCGACTTCGCCACACCAGGGCCAGCCAATGGTTCCGATGTTTTCACCCAGCATCCAGAAGGCGGGCCACACGCCGTGGCCAAACGGAAGCTTGATTCTGGCTTCGACCAGGCCGTACGTCCAGCTCAGATCCGTGGTGTTCGTGGAAGCGCCGGGGCTGCCGGTCTGCAAGCGCGCGGATGTGTAATTGCCGCTGGAATCGCGGATGGCGCGAATCACCAGGTTGCCGTTGCCATCTTGAAAAGCGTTGTTGGTGGAGTTGGTGTAGGTTTCGGCTTCGCCGTTACCCCAACCCCCGCCGCCCAGATCGTAGTTCCACTTGGCCGGATCGGGCGGTGTGCCCGCCGCGCCGTTGAACTCATCGCTCCACACGAGCTGCCAGCCGGTGGTGGTGGTCTGGGACGCCGCCGCAAACGCTATCAACAATGTTAAAGATGTAACCAAGAGTATTCGCATAACCCGTGTCCATCATGGACCAATCGGAGGGGAGTTTCAAGTTGGCCGTGTGGCGGCCTCTGGCCGGCACCGGGTGTGAGACATGGAAGGGGGAACTCCGCGGCTGGCTTTGTATCAGGGCACGGCTTCGGCCGTGCCGCGGCACATCGGTAGCCAAAGGCTTTAGCCACTGCGCCCGCAGGGGCTGAAGCCCAAACCTTTCTCGCATCCTTCGTCACGGCTTCAGCCAGGCTTCAGCCGTGCCCTGATACAAACCCTCCTGAAAGAGAGAAGCCGTGCGTAATAGTGTCAGTTCTTCTCCCAAATCCCGAACGGGTGCAGGGCCGGCACGCCGAGAGGATCCTGCTCGACCTTCGTCTTTTCGAATTCCGCCTTTTCTCTCTCGGCGTCCGCCTTGCGCCCCGCGTGGCGGTAGGCTTCCGCCAGGACGAAGTGCGCGGTAGCGCTGGAGGGCTTTTGCCGGATGGCATCCTCCAGTTCGGAAATAGCGGCGGTCACATTGTCCGCGTCCAGATTGGCGCGCCCCAAATTCATGTGGCAGAGCCAGCGGTACTTGGTGGGCACGGCCTTCATGGCCGCGTGCAAAGACTCGATGGCCTGCTCCGGTGCGCCCTGGCGGATCTGAATGGACGCGACCACCAGCAGCGCCGGCCAGTGCTTCGGGTTGTTTTGCACTTCTTTTTGGAATTCAGCCAGTGCCGCCGTTACATCGGTTTCCATCAGGTAGAGGCCATCGGCGTAGTGCACGCCGGGCTCGTTGGGATACTGCTCCAGCAATTGACGGTAGGCGGCCGCCGCCACGTCGCGATGCTGGCTGGCCAAAGCCCATGCGGCCTTCCCCGCCAGATCCACTACCGCGCGCCGCTGCGGCGTAATCCGCGCTATGTCGTCCGGGCTGGCCAGCGCGCAGAGTCCCATGGCTTCCTCCACCGGAGGAGGATTGTCCGGGTACTTGGTAAGCGGCTGCAACTGCGCGAGAGCTTCATCGAAGGCCGAGGACCGGATCAGAAGCAGCGCGGCGCGCACGCGCACGGCGGTTTCAAACGGGACATTGCCGCCCAGACCCAGTTCCTCGCCTTTGCGAATATCGGCCAACGCCTGCTCGGGATCGTCGAGTTGGGACTCGCTGAGGCCGAGCAGGGCCCACCCGTTGGCAAAAACCGGCGCCAACCCGATGCCCTTCCGCAGAGCGTCGGTGGCCTCGGCATAGCTGCCCCTCTGATAAAGGGCGCCTCCCATGTAGAGCCAGCCCTCCGGCCAGTCCGGACGGATCGCCAGCGCCTGTTTGTACAATTGGATAGCCTCCTCGGGACGGCTATCCAGGGCAGCCTGCGCCCGGCGCGACAAATCCTCGAATTGCTCTTTGGTGGACGTTTGTGCGTGCAGCCAAGCCGCTGCGAAAAGCAGGAGCGGGCCAGCAGCCCACCCCACAAATGATCGACTCCGCATGATCTCTCCCCCCTACGATAACTCAGAGTTCGCTATCCTGGAATCGATGCGCATCGTGGCATTGCTCGTCGCCGCCGGCGCGGCGTGCGCACAATCCTCAAACCCCGGACAACTCTTCCACGACGCTGTCGCGGCGCAGCAGCGCGGGGACGATGCGCTGGCGGTCCGCGAATATCAGGAACTCCTCCAGCGTTATCCGGACGCCCTCGAAGTGCGCGCCAATCTGGGAGCGGCGCTGGCAAAATTGAACCGCTACGACGAAGCCATCGAACAATACCGCGCGGTGCTCGCGAAGAAAGACAATCCGGGTCTCCGGCTCAACCTGGCGCTGGCGTACTACAAGAAAGGCGCGTGGCGCGATGCGGCGCAGCAACTCGATACGCTGCGGGCGGCGCAACCGGACGACGCGCGCGTCGCCACGCTGCTGGCCGAATGCTACACCGGCCTCGGCCAGAATGAAAAGGCGATTGCCGTCCTCAAGCCCGTGGAAGCCGCGCACCCCGACGATCTGGCGGTGGCGTGGCTGCTGGGGTCGGCGCTGATCCGGGCAGGCCACCGGCGCGAAGGCCTGGACCGCGTCGACCGCGTGGCCCGCCAAGGCAACCGTCCCGAGGCTTACCTGCTGGCCGGCCGGACCGCCCTCAAGATGAATGAGTTCGAGCGCGCCCGCGATTATGCCGCCGCGGCGGCGCGCCTGGATCCGCGACTACCCGGCGTGGATACCTTGCAAGGCAGCGTGCTGGACTACTTGGGAGATACGGAGGGCGCCGTTGCCGCGCTGCGAAAGGCGGTGGAGGCCGACCCCCAGGACTTTGACGCGCAGCTTGGCTTGGGCGCCGTTCTGCACACCAGCCGCGATCTGGAGGGAGCCCGCCAGCATTTGCAGCGCGCCTTGCAACTCAAACCCGACTCCAACGTCGCGCGCTACGAATGGGCGCGCCTGGAGCGCACTGAGGGACAAGTGGAAGCGGCCATGCAGGACTTCGAAAAGGTCGTCCGCGCCGACCCCACCTGGGCCCAGCCGCATGTCGAGTTGGCCGCCCTTTATTTCCGCCTGAGCCGGCAGGAGGAGGGCGAGAAAGAGCGCGCCATCTTCGACCGCCTCACGGCGGAACAGCAGAAACAGTAAGCGTGGCGCAGTTACTGCTTCGGCCCGGCTGAACCACCGCTTTCGCCCCGCGCCAGAGCTTCGTAATGCTCCAGGCTGGACTTCAGCGACGCCGCCAGTTCGGCGTTCCGCTGTTGGTTGGCCGCGTCAAGGGCCTTGCGCGCGGTGACGATCGCCTCCTGGTAGCGGCCCGTCTCGGCATACATGGCTGCCAGCATATCCAGGATCGCCGGCTCCTTCATCCCCGACAGATTGGCCGCCTGCTCGAACTGGGCGGCGGCATCCGCGAAGCGGCTCTTGGCGGCCAGCACGCGCCCGTAGTTGTATCGATATTCGACCGACTGCGGCGCCAGTTCCACCGCTTTCGTCATGTGCAGGACGGCTTCATCCAGCTCTCCGGCCCGAGCCAGCGCGGCCCCCAGGTTGTTCTGCCCATCGGCAAATTTAGGTTCCAGCGCCACGCCTTTCTGCAGATGCTCGAGCGCTTCCTCGGTCTGCCCTTTCTCCGACAGAGCGCTGCCCAGGTTGCTGTGCGCGCGGCCGTTATCGGGATTCAACTCCACCGCCCGTTCAAACTGCGTCAGAGCTTCGTCGAGCTTGCCCTGCTGAGCCAGAATGCTGCCGAGATTGTTGTGCGCCTGGGAGCTCTGGTCATTCAGTTCCAGCGATCTCCGGTACTCCGCCAGCGCCTCCTCGGGCTTTTCGGTCTCCGCCAGTGCGGCCCCCAGGTTGTTGTGCGCCCGCGCATCCTCGGGATTGAGCTCCACCGCTTTCTTCCAAACCGGCACGGCCTCGGCGAACCGATGCTTCTCCGACAGGTCCGCCGCGACGTTGAACTCCTTGTAGAAATCCGTGGCGGGTGTATCGATCCGCTCCAGACCGTCCGGCCCCACATTCATGAACTCGGGAATATTCACCGCACGGTTGGCGGCCGTGGAGTTATCGATCGGAATCGCCGGGCTGCTGTTCCCGTCTTCGTCGATGTGCGTCAGATACAGCCGCGTGTAGAACGACGGCGTCTTGGATGAAAACACCAACCAGCGCCCGTTCGGCGAGAAGCTGTGCCAGGAGTTCATGGTTTTCAGATTGCTGCGCAGCGGCCGCGCTTCCCCGCCGCCCGAAGAAACGATGTAGAGCTTGCTGTCCGGCCGCATCAGCAGCCCGCTCTTGTTTTGCACGAAGACGATCCACTTGCCGTCGGGCGAAACTTTCGGGAAATTGTTGCTCATCCCGTTTTCCGAAGCGCCCACGATTCTTTCCGCCTGGCCGCCCTTGCCGTCATTAAACGGGATGCGATACAGGTCGTATTGGATCTGGGTTTCGTTGGGATCGTTGGCAAATCGCGAGGCCGGTTGGCCGGGCGGATACGGGTCACGCGCTTTGGCGCGGCAGAATACGATGAAGCTTTGGTCCGGGCTCCAAAAAGCGCAGGTTTGCACAAAGTTGGGATCGTTGGCGCCCGGGAGCTGCTGCAGTTTCTCGGTCGCCTTGCTGTACCAGGCCAGTACGCCGCGGGTCGGATAGAACACTTGGCCGAAGCCCCAAAAGTCATACAGGCCTTGGTAGATCCGGTCGGTGACGCGCTGCCCGCGGGTGCCGGGCACTTCGATCGAAGTGACTACGTACTGCCCGTTCGGAGAAACCTGCGACATAAAGCCGAACCGCTTGGGCGATCCCGTTTCGGTATAGGCGCTCCACCGGATCACGTACTTGTTGGCGATGGAGCTGAATTTTTCGATTGGGATCAGGGCGTAAAGCCCCTTATCGTTCTGCGGCCCGTCCACGTCGATGCCCAGCGTCTTTCCGTCGCGCGAGATGGAATGGCAGTTGGCGCAGGTGGGCAGGCCCTCCATCACCGTCTTACTGGCAGGCTGGTTTACATAGCGGATCCGCCACTTGATCTTCGGCAGCACCGAATCCGACAGCGGGTGGATGACGCCGCGCTCACGCTCCGAGGGATCGGGCGGAATCAACGGCACGTCGCGATAGAAAATGGGAGCGCCCACCGGATCCACGGAAGTCGTGAAGCTCGCCTGCCCGCTCGAAACCGGCTGCTTCAGACGTTCATCCTGGAACCCCGTGATCAGCAGGGTTGCCGGCTGCTTCTGGGAGCGCTTCTTGATCTTCTCCCACAGCTCCGCGTCCGGTTTCCAGGTGTGCTGAGCTTCCTGTTCCGCTGTCAGCGTGGGAGGCACGTAGCCCACCAGCGTGGTGTCGATCTCTCCCACGTGCGGCTTCTCGCCCGCCGACTTCTCTTTGACGCGCGGTCCGCGCTCGCCGAAAACTATCTCAACCCGCCACGCGATCGCCCCTCCGGTTGTTTCACGCCACAAAAACGTGGGCGGCGTAATATCCGGCGGAAAGATGGAGCCCGGCTCCGGGAAGTCGATGAGGACCGGTGCAGTCTCCTTTGGCGTGCCTTGAGCCGCTCCGCCGCTCGCCGGAGCGAAGACTCCCCACAGGAAAGCCAGAGCGGCAAATAGTCCAATCGTGCGAAGCAATTTTTCGCCCCTCGGCAGTCTTATGCCCATTAGAGTTCCACCTTCTCGTGGGGCAGGCCGGTGGCCCGCGGCGGCCTCCAAACGCAGCCGTCCAAAGCGGCTTAAGGCGTTGGCGAGCCCCTGCGAATCGAGATACACTCAGTATATGCCAAAGGCCGGTGTTGCGTCTCTCTTCGTGTTTCTCGCTGCGGCGTCGCTCATTCCCGGTCTGGCGCAGGATGCAACTCCTCCGCCGGCCGGACCCACGATTCGGGTCACCACCACGGAGGTTGCGCTCGATCTGGTGGTGCGCGACAAGAAGGGCCGCCAGGTGAAAAATCTCAAGCAGGGCGATGTGCAGATTTACGAAGACGGCGTACGGCAGGAACTTCTCAGCTTCCGCCTGGTACCGGGCCGCGAACAGGAGCGGCGCGAAGAAAGCCAGACGAAGCAGCAGGTGTCCGGGACGTCCCTGCCGCTCCGCGACGTAAACACGGTCTGCATTGTTTTCCATAACATCGATCCGGTGACCCGGCCGCATGCCGTCGCAATTGTCAAGGAATTCATCAGGACCAATTTGCCGCCGGAGAGTTATATCGGAATCTTCAACATCAACGAGACCTTGATCCCGGTGCATGAGTTCACCAAGAACCGCGAGGAACTACTCGCCTCCAACTTCACCGGGGGAGGAGGGATGGATTTCTCCAAGGCCACGGCAGCTCTGCTCACCGCCAGTCCGAACATCGTGACGGTGAATGCCCAGGTAAATGCCGCCACACACTCGGCCACAGTGACGGTGGACACCACCGGGGGCGAGATCAGCAATAACGTGATCGTGGGCGCGGACGTTTCCAACAGCCTCGCGGCGAATCGCGTACGCGGCGACGAAGTTCGCGAACGCAGCGATTTCGCCAATATTTCGGGCATGCACGAGACCGATAGGATCGCCACCTTGATTAACCAGCTCAGTTCGCTGCCGGGCAGGAAGACGGTTCTGCTGGTGACCACCGGCCTGGTTACCACAGGGGACCCGGACTTGTTCCAGAAGCTAATGAATAATGCCAATAGCCATGGCATTACGTTTTATGCGCTCGACGCCACGGAAATGAACGCGGATGCCGACACCGCCCAAAGCGGCAAACTGGCGGTGGGACAGATGGCAGCAGTCAGCCAGAATCAGAGCAAATTGAACGCCAGCGCCAGCGTGATGCGCCAGAACAGCCGGCAGGGTGACGACACCGTCTCCGCCGTGCGGACCTCGGATACGCAATCCAGTCTGCGGGAGCTATCGGAAGGCACGGGCGGATTTCTGATTGCCAACACCAACGATTTTCGTAAGCCGTTTCAACAGTTGGTGGAGAGTCTGGACACGCACTATGAAGTGGTCTATCATCCCACGTCGGTCAAGTACGACGGGCGCCTGCGGAAGATCGAAGTGAAGCTGGCGCGCAGCGACTTGCAGGTGGAGAGCCGCACCGGTTATTTTTCCATGCCGGATCTGAAAGGCTCGGGCCCGCTGACGCAGGTCGAATCCACAGCTATGGCAGTATTGTCCGCCCAGCCCCGGCCGCACTCTTTCGATTTTCACGTGACGGCCTACCATTTCCAAAAAGACGGCACGAATCCAAGCACCACGCTGGCTTTCGAATTGCCCGGCGCGAAGCTGGGCGCCGCCGCCGACCCGGCCCGCAAGATCCACAAATTTGAGGTCTCCTTGCTGTCGCTTGTGCGTGATGCCAACGGAGAAGTCGTCGATAAGTATAGCCTCGACCAGCCTTACTACATCGCGGATGCCAACCTGGCGGCTGTGCGGGCGGACGAGTTGACCTACACGCATGCGCTCGATCTGCCGCCGGGCCATTATACGGTGGACGCCGCCATGGTCGATCGCGAAGGCGCCCGGGCAACCACCGAGATCGGGAGTTTCGAAATCCCCGTGCCGCCCAAAGGCGTCGCGATCAGCAGCCTGGTAATGGTGGAGCACCTCGACACGGCCGGCGCCCAGGCGGACGCCGCCGACCCGCTCACCTTCAAGGGCAAGCACGTGATTCCCATGGTGGAGGCGATGGTCGGTCCCGCTGCCAAGCGCTGGGTCTATTTCGTGGTATATCCGGACAAATCGAACCCGGAAAAGCCCAAGATTCGCGTGGAATTCAAGAACGGCGGCCAGGTATTCGCGGATAAGACTCTTGCCCTTCCAGAGCCGGATGCGAGTGGCGTCATTCCGATGTTCGTGGCAGCCGCGACCCGGCCGGGCAACTGCGAGTTGCAGGTCACGGTGATGCAGGGCGGCGAATCCGCCGCCGAACATATCGCTTACGCGGCGGCCGCGCAATAAGGGCACACCTCGTTCCGCTTTTCGGATTATGAGGTGTGATAGACTTGGTTTTTCCGTATGGCAAAAATCATTTTCACCCTCGCATTGGCCGCGTCCGGGCTTCTGGCACAAGCTCCCACGCCGGGTCCTCTCGTCCACCTCTATCCGGTAGCGCTCGACGCTAGCGGCCAGCCGGTCACCGACCTGACCGCCGACGATTTCAAGATCGTCGATCAAAACAAACCACAAACGATTTTCACTTTCCACAAGCCCAGGATCGAGCCGGCTGCTCCGCTCGCGATGCTGGAGTTCTCCAATCGCGCCTCCGGTGTGTCGCCGCACTCCACGGTCATCCTCTTCGACATGATCAATCTGTCGGACACAGATCGGCTGGATAACTGGAAAGCCCTGGACAAATCGCTTCCTCAGCTCGAGAGCGGCGAGAACCTCTATTTCTATGCGCTCAACCTGGAGGGCGTCCTGATCCCGATTCATCCCATTGGTCCTCCAGCGGCCGACGATAAGACATGGCCGCAGGGAGTAGCCAGCGTATTCGACAAGGTCATGAAAGCCTCCAGCCACGCCCGGCCCATCCACATCGGCGCCGAAGAACAGGTAAAGAAGACCTTCAAGGCACTCGAGGATATCGCGAACCAACTGGCGGCGTTTCCAGGGCGCAGGGAAATCATCTGGGTTTCCAACGGACTCACCACCGTGCCGGACCCGATGCTTCCCAACTGCAACGGCGATTGGGTTGAGTGCGCGCTCTACGTGCCACACCTGGCAGTGACGCTGGCGAGGGACAACGTCACGGTGGACCCCTACGCGTTCAGCGGGGAAATCAATCCGGACGTGAATTACAACATGGACCAAATGGCCCTGCTGACCGGCGGCCACTTCTATTTTCGGCAAGACGTTCGGGCCGTGATCAAAGAGATCGCCCAGAATGCCGTGAACGCTTATTCGATCTCCTTCGATCCGGGATCGGACAACTGGAACAAGAAGTGGCACCGCATCCATATCACTTGCGAGCGCAAGGGTGTCAAGCTGCAGACCAGAGAACGGTACTACGCGGTGCCGGACTCGCGGCCACCCGCGGAGAGGATGAAGGCCGTATTGTTAGGAGTTCTTCAGAGTCCCGTCGACCTTACCGAAATCGGCGTGCGCACGAAACTCTCGCCCATGCAGGGAAACACGGTGGGCATGCACCTGGATATCCGCATCAATGCCGCGGATCTCCTGCTGCGCGAGCAGGGCGGCAAGTTTACAGGCGCGTTATATCTCCTTATATCCGACCGCAGCGACTCTGCCATGCTCGGCGATCCGGCTTTTTCGGAGTTCAGACCCGAATTAACCGCGGAGCAGTACAAGACGGTGATGAAGGAGGGTCTCCCCATCGCGCAAGACCATCCTACGACCGACGCCGTGCGGCAGCTCCGCATCGTTGTCCTCGATCAGAACACCAACGCGGTCGGTTCTCTGACCATTCCGGTGAAGTGAGTATCAGCCGGTACTTCGGTTGGTGACCGCCTGCTCACAACCTCGTGAAGGCTTTCGGGCCGATTCATCCGGTTTGCACGCTATCGGGGCGACCGTGCGCAGGATTTCGCACGAAAACCACTGAAAATAGGGGGCTTGCCGACTTTGCTGTCTTCCGGCAAGGCGAAAGCGACGCTTTTGGCGGGATGAAGGGGCTTCAGTTGCGAAAAAAAATTGTAGCTCAACGGATCACAGCGATGGCGGGCAGGCGTAACGCTAACTACGCCGAGGATTCCAATAATGGAAATCCCGGATTGGGCCAGCTATGCTTCGGCGTAATCTGGCCAAGACCCGCTGGGAAACTGGTTCGGAGCCTGAAAAGCGCCCCTGCGTCCGCAGTCCAAAATTTCATATTCTCAATCTCATATTTTCAGGCCGCACGGCTACTCGGCCGTGACGTTACAAGTGCCACAAGACAGAGGACTTCAATGGTCTAAAATCGGTCCCAAAGACCCGAAAGTCCTTGACTTGGCTGTGTAATGCATTTATGTTATTTACAAAGCAGATTTTTGGCCCGCTCGCGGGTTGTTGTGCGCTGGCGGGGGAGTTTGGTTGTTAATGAAAGAGGAAGGGGTCAAATGAATAGACCATACCAGACACCGATCTCTGTTACGGATCGGTTTACGAATCTAGGACGATTTTTTTGGATCTTGGGGTTAGTGATCGCTATTGCTGCGTTCTGTCAACTGCCCGCGTTCGCCCAGTTTGCGAGCGGTTCGATTGGCGCCACCGTCGCCGACACCACAGGCGCGGTGATTCCCCATGCGAAAGTCGTACTGAAAAACGAGGCCACTGGCGCACTTCGTGACTCGGTCACGGACAACGCCGGATACTTTGATTTCCCGTCGATCTTGCCGGCGAGCTATACTCTCACGGTCACCGCGCCAGGTCTCACGACTTACGAACAGACGGGTATCACTCTCAACCAAGGAGCGACTTTGCGTCTCTCCACGATTGTCCTTCGAGTCCAATCCACGAAGGAAGAAGTAGTTGTGGTTGCCGGCGGCGACGTGCAGGTGCCGACCGACTCCGGAACGTCCAGCCAGACGCTGAACAAAAGCATGGTCGAGGATATCTCGCTGAACGGGCGCGATGCGGCAGAGTTGATTAAGATCATGCCTGGGACGGCGATCAATAACGGTCTCACCCAGAGCCAGTTTGGCCAGGGAGCAGTGCCGACACAGAGCAATACCGGCCCGATCGGCAAGTACTCGGTTCAAGGCAGCGGCGTGAATGGCGCCATGACCATGACGTCCGACGGCGCCAACCTGCTCGACCCGGGCAACCAGGGAACGCAGACCGCCAACATTAATCAAAACCAGGTACAAGAGGTTTCGATTTTGACCAATGCGTACGGCGCGGAATTTGCCAAGGGTCCGATCACCTTCCAGGCGATCGGCAAGAGCGGCGGCGCCCAGTTCCATGGACAAGGTTACTTCTACGCGCGCAATGGCGTGTTTAACAGCAACGGCTGGTACAATAACAGCCAAAAGGTTGCGGCGCCGACGAACAGTTTCTACTATCCCGGCGGCGACTTTGGCGGTCCGGTGCTCATCCCGGGTACGCACTTCAACAAGAACCGCGACAAGTTGTTCTTCTATGCCGCGTACGAATACATGAACCAGAAGCCGGCGGGCAATTTGACACAGTATTTCGTGCCCACCCCGCAGATGCTGCAAGGGAACTTCACTCCAGCGTATCTCACGTCCTTGGGGCCGAACTTCGCCTCGCAAGAATACGAAGACAATTACACCCTGAACTCGGCGCTCTTTCCGGGCGGGCAGATCGCGCCCACCCAGATCGATCCGAATTCGGCGAAGATCCTGGCTCTGATGCCTGCGGGGAACGTGAATCCGGTGACGAATCCGACGGGCGCCAACTATCAGTATTTTAATGGTCCGCCTGTGAATCGCTGGGAACTCCGGTTGCGCGGCGACTACAACATCAGCAACAGCACCAAGTTGTTCTTCTCGTGGAATCACCAGCTCGAGCACGACCAGAACCCGATCAGCATTTGGTGGAACCTCAACGGGTCGTTGCCCTATCCGACGACTCAAAATGCCAACCAGGATTCCAATGTCTACAGCGCGAACCTGGTGCATGTATTCAGCCCCACGCTGACCAACGAGTTCATCTTCGCTGAAGCCACCTTCCTGAACCCGATCGTCCTGGGCAACCCCAGTGTGGTGAGCAACAGCACGCTCGGATTCAACATGACCGGCCTGTTCACGAACCCGTACTTGAACATGATGCCGAATACTTACGGCTACGGCGCCCAATCCAATGGGATCGTCGGTTTTGGCACATATCAGTACGGCGAGCCATTCACGCCCGGCGGCAAGAACTCCTTCGGCAAACTGTCGCAGACGCCGCAGATCAGCGACAACGTGACCAAGATCATCGGCGCCCACACGATCAAGGCCGGCGTTTACTGGGACTATGCCCGCAATTACCAGACCAGCGGAACTCTGAGCGGCGGGACCAACGGCGCTGCGAATTTCGATCCTTGGGGCGCCTCAACCATTAGTGCCGGTAACTACCTGGCCGACTTTGTCGCGGGCCGCGTCGATGGCTTTTCCCAAGACAACGCCGAAGCGGTGCAGGACATGAAGTATAACCAATACTCGTTCTTCATCAACGACCAGTGGAAGGCCGGCCGCAAGCTGACCCTCACTGGTGGTCTGAGATTCGAGCACATGGGCAATTGGGTTCCGAACGACAACTTTGGCGTATCCGTTTGGGATCCCGCCACATACAACAACACTTCGGCGGCGCCCGCCTGGACGGGCCTCGAATGGCACAGCATCGATTCTTCCATCCCGATGTCCGGCTTCCCCAACAAGTCGTTCTTCTTGGAGCCGCGCTTCGGCTTCGCTTACGACATCTTCGGCGATGGCAAGACCGTGGTACGCGGCGGCGCCGGCCTGTTCCGGTTCCAGATCGCTTACAACAATGCCAGCGCCGGTTACAACCAGCCGTTGGGCCTCGAAAACATAAGTACCAACAGCCAGTGTTGCATAGGCTGGAATTCGTTCCCGCAGTACAGTAATGCGCTGGGTCTCCCCGGCCTGGGTTCATCCATGAGTTCGCTCACAATGGGTGACGCGAATACACCCAACAGCTGGACTTACAACGTTACGATTTCGCAGCGCACCCCCTGGCGGTCGGTTGCGGAATTCCAGTATGCAGGCAGCAGGTCGCGCGATCTGCTGAGCGCTGGCGGTGGCCAAAATCCGGGTAGCGTCGACCAAGCCCCGATGGGCGCATACTTCGGGGTCGATCCGATAACCGGCGTGAACCAATACAGTCCTGGCACGCTGATACCCAGTAACTTCTCAAATCTGAACGACTACCTGCCGTACCACAACTACACGGGTATCAACTTAGTGGGCCACCTCAGCTACTCCAACTACAACGCGTTTATCGCGACGTGGCAGAAGCAATCCGGCCGCTTTACCTTCACCAGCAATTACGCGTTCAGCAAAAACCTGGGCTGCCGCGACAATCAGAGTAGCAACAACGGCAGCGACGGCAATTCCCTGTGGCCGTACGACTGCGCCCTCAACTATGGCGTGTTGTCTTTCGACCGCTCGCAGATCTTCAACGCCGCGTACGTGATCAACCTGCCCAGTCCCGTGAAAGGCAACAAATTCGCGGGAGGGGTGGTAAACGGCTGGGTTCTTTCGGGAATCACGCAGTGGCAGAGCGGGCCTCCGCTTCAGCCGAACACCGGGTCCCTCAACGTCGCGTGGCCGGCCAGCATGCAGCCGACGGACTACCTGGGTACGAACGCGTTCACTAACACCTCGCCTCTGCTGACCTGCGATCCGCGCAAGAATCTGTCGTCGGGGCAGTTCTTCAACCCGAGCTGCTTCACGGCTCCGTCGGGCGGACAGAACGGGGATATTATCTGGCCGTACATCAAGGGGCCGGCGTTCTTCAACAGCGACCTTGCGATCTACAAGGACTTCCTGTTCAAAGAGCACCATAAGGTTGAGTTCCGGCTCTCGGCGTTCAACTTCATGAACCATGCAATTGAGCAATTCAACCAAGGCGGCGCCGGGGACGTCAACCTGAACTTCTCGACTCCGACCGCCTCATCCTGCGGCAATCAAGTGGCGCCATGCGGTTTGAGCGCAACCAACCTCAACACGGTCACGACCGGTTCCCCGTTGTACAAGAACCAGGTTCCGCGCGTGATCGAGTTCGCAGTCAAGTACATGTTCTAACCCTCGTCCGCGAGGCTGTAATATCAATCCAAGGGGGCGGCCCAGCCGCCCCCTTTTTTTGTGCCTGAAAGGAAGATGTGGGGCGGGCCGGAGATCGAGACCTGGCGCGGATTAGTTTTCCAAGAACGAAGGTGCGGCAGGAGCGGCGGGACAGCCCCCCATAGGCGCTAACGTAACACTGACCTGGCAGGCCCGGAGGGCGAAAGACAGTAGCCCAAGGCGTGAGCCTTGGGATTCGGGTGAACGGTTAGAAAGCCCCGGAACGGGGCGAAAGGTTTTCTCGCCGACAGGATTCTTACGCCCCGTTCCGGGG
>Ga0116130_1001124_pt1 | contig 15742 bp, 10 predicted proteins | sample June2015DPH_17_5_FD_89733 | JGI IMG/M metagenome (GOLD analysis project Ga0116130, IMG submission 89733) | Peatland microbial communities from SPRUCE experiment site at the Marcell Experimental Forest, Minnesota, USA - June2015DPH_17_40 | ecosystem: Environmental > Terrestrial > Soil > Wetlands...
ATAGAAAGCGAGAACGTATTCGCAACTTACCATTTCCTGAGAAATGGCAGGAAATTTTGAAAAAAAATATTGCATATTATCATCATCTAAATTCAGAGGATCAGGCAGAGTTACGCGGTCATATTCAAATATTTTTACACGAAAAAAAATTTGAAGGACTTAATGGATTTGAAATAACCGATGAGATAAAAGTAACTATTGCTGCACAGGCTTGTATTTTGCTGCTTCATCGCGATACAGATTATTACCCGACATTGTTTACAATTTTGGTTTATCCTCATCCTTTCTTTTCAAACATCAAACAAAACTTAGCCGGCGGAATAGTAGCAGAAGGCGAACAGGGAAGATTAGGAGAATCCTGGCATCGTGGACCTGTCATCCTTTCATGGGACGATGTTAGCCGGTCTGCGCACGATCATAATGATAAGCACAACGTGGTTTTTCATGAATTTGCACACCAACTTGACGATGAGTCAGGTGCAAACGGTGGAGCACCGGTACTGCCAAACCGGTCTACATATATTGCATGGGCACGCGTGTTGGGTGAAGAATATCAGGACTTACTTGATCATCTAAAACGCCACCATAAATCAGACATAGATTTTTATGGAGCTACAAACCCTGCTGAATTTTTTGCTGTAGTTACAGAATACTTTTTCGAAAAGCCAATCCAACTCAAAAAGCGGCATCCGGAATTATATGAGCAATTCAAAAACTTTTATAAGTTGGATACTGAAGCAATTATGTTAAAGGATGACAAAGACAGTAATGAAAAAAAGAAAGTTTTATGAAACATAAACATATATCGATTGGTAAAATTCTTGGAATTCCAATTTATTTAGATCCTTCATGGTTCTTAATATTGGCTCTACTAACCTGGATGTTAGCGCAAAGTTATTTCCCGCTTGAATTCAAAAATTGGACGAAATTCGCTTATTGGCTGGTCGGTTTTATAACTTCAATATTCTTCTTCCTTAGTATTTTGCTTCATGAATCCGGTCATTCTATAATTGCAAAAAAATATAAGCTTAAAGTAAAAAGGATAACACTTTTCTTATTCGGCGGAGTTTCCGAAATTTCAAAAGAACCGCCGAAATCATCGGCGGAATTTTGGATTGCTGTTGCCGGTCCTATTACCAGTTTCGTATTAGCAGCTATTTTTTATTTATTAGCAAAAGTATTTGTACATAATCAATATCTTGTAGCTTCATTTCAGTACCTTGCTTTTATAAATTTTATTCTGGCAATATTTAATTTAATTCCCGGATTTCCGTTAGATGGAGGAAGAATTTTGAGGTCGATAGTGTGGGCTATTACAAAAAATTATAAACAAGCAACTACAATTGCCGCTAACGCAGGAAGATTTTTTGGATTCTTATTCATTATGCTTGGTGTTTTTCAGATATTTCAAAATAATGTTTTTGATGGTTTATGGATAGTATTTATTGGTTGGTTTCTTGAAATTGCCGCAATGTCCCAGATTCAAAGACAGGCGCTTAACGGTTTATTATTAGGGCATCAGGTGCACGAAGCTTTGTCGAATGATTATGGTATAGTATATCCTGATTCTACGGTTCAGGAAATTATAGATAATCATTTCATCGGCGCCAATCGAAGAAACTTACTTGTTAAGGATAATAATATAATAGTTGGATTTCTTACACCCGGGCGAATAAATTCAATTTCAATAAAGGATAGACAAAATAAAACAGTAGAAGATGTAATGATCCCGTTACAAGACATTAATAAAATAAATTCCACTGAACCATTATTAGATGCATTAATGTCTATAAACGAAAATGATGTAAGAGTGGTACCAGTCATTGAAAATGGCAATTGCATTGGAATATTAAATTTCAACAGTATTACTCAATTTATATTTGAACTGCAAAAGCTGGGGGCTTTAAAGTAACGGTTAGGTTCGTAAAGATATGATCAATTTTTTGTGGAATTTTAGAAGGTTTTGTGCAAATAAGCACAATTGGCAACAATGCCACGCAACCATGAGAATTTATGGTTGTCGATCGCATAAAGTCAGAGGGTGTTTTTTCTTATATTCCACCATGGCGGTTTCACATCAATTAAGATTATTGAGAAATCATAGGCTGATAAAGTATCAAAAATATGGCAAGATGGTTTATTATAGCGTCGTTGACGATCATATTAAAAATTCAATTGTAGAATTGAAAGAGCACGCTAATGAATAATAATACTAGTAAATTACTAAAGTGGGCATTGCTGTTAAGTATCTTTACCATTATTTATAATTTTGCAGAAGGCATTGTTTCAGTATTCTTCGGTGCTAAAGACGAAACCTTAGCACTATTAGGATTTGGAATCGACAGCTTTGTGGAAGTTGTTTCAGGCATTGGCATTCTTCACATGGTTTTAAGAATGAAATATTCTAAAGTTGTTACGCAAGATAAATTTGAAAAGACAGCGCTCAGAATTACCGGTTATAGTTTTTACTTATTAACAATTGGGCTTATTGCAGCTTCGGCAATCAATCTAATAAATGGAGCTAAACCGCATACAACTTTTGCCGGAATTATTATTTCATTAATTTCAATTCTAACAATGTACTGGTTAATGAAATTCAAGTTGAGTATAGGTAAGCAATTAAAATCGGATGCTATTATAGCCGATGCAAACTGTACTAAAACTTGTTTCTATTTATCATTCATCCTGCTTACTGCGAGCTTGCTTTATGAATTATTTGGAATCGGATTTATTGATATCTTAGGTTCGCTGGGGATAGCGTATTATGCTTTTAAGGAAGGAAAGGAATCCATAGAAAAAGCTAAGACCGGAAGTTTAGTTTGCTGCGATGATGATGAATGCGAATCTGACGTTAAAGAAATTCACCATTGAATATAGTTTTTCTAGTTGATCTTTATAATTAGAAAAGGAGCTTTTTTAAATATGGTTACTGACGTAGAAGTCTGTCGTTACTTATATATATAAATCTATACTGTAAGAGCCTGCCCCGACAAAATAAAATCTTTCACAACGAAAATTCATTCCCATTTTTTAGAACTTAACACGTTACCAATGGAGCCTTATCTATAATCTTAGAAATCCTTTCTAATAATTTCTTATTCGGCTTATGTTTATTACACTCCCAATCTTTGATAGTCGTCTTATCAACAAACAAGCTTTCAGCTAGTTTCCTTTGGCTCAATCCATGTTCATGTCGATACGCCTTTATTTTGTCTCCAATGGTTTCATTTGCTAATTCAAATGATACATATCCCAATAATTCAATAATTGTGGGAAGCAAAGAGACCTTAGGCTTTGAGCGGTTGTTTTCCCAGTTATAAATTGAGTTTTCTTCGGCTCCGATAACGGATATAAGGATGGGAATTAAAAAAGGTGGCCCGTTGCCGGACCACCTCTTAACTCAAAATGACTATGCAACCGTTTCTTCAGCAGTATTACGTCCTGCTATACGGCCCTGAAATCAGGCCAGGTCGAAACGATCAAGATTCATTACCTTGTTCCAAACCGTAACAAAGTCCTTCACGAACTTTTCCTGAGAGTCCTCACATCCGTAAACTTCAGCTAGGGCACGGAGCTCTGAATTCGAACCGAAGATAAGATCAACACGTGTGCCGGTCCACTTGACTTTGCCTGTCGCACGATCACGACCTTCAAAAACGTCTTCGGACTCCGAAGTTGCCTTCCACGTTGTGCCCGTATCAAGCAGGTTGATGAAGAAGTCGTTGGTGAGCGCCTCCGGACGTTTGGTGAAGATGCCGTGTTTGGATCCATCAAAGTTTGTGTTAAGGACACGCATACCGCCAATGAAAACAGTCATCTCAGGCGGGGTAAATGTTAAAAGTTGTGAACGGTCAACCAGTATTTTCTCTGCCGATGCACTATAATTGGGTTTGGTCCTCAGGTAATTACGAAACCCATCTCCAACCGGTTCAAGGACAGCAAATGATTCCAAATCGGTTTGTTCCTGCAGTGCATCGCCGCGTCCGGGTGTGAATGGTACTGTTACATCATGTCCGGCATTCTTTGCTGCTTTTTCGACACCTGCACATCCGCCCAGAACGATCAGGTCTGCGAGTGAAACTTTTTTACCGCCGGATTGGATGCTGTTGAAATCTTTTTGAATTTTTTCAAGTGTACCCAGTACTTTCGCAAGTTGAGCCGGAATGTTGACTTCCCAATCCTTCTGCGGTGCAAGGCGAATGCGTGCACCGTTTGCGCCGCCGCGTTTATCGGACCCACGGAATGTTGATGCTGATGCCCATGCTGTTGATACCAGTTGTGACACAGACAAACCTGAAGCAAGTATCTTTTTCTTTAATTCAGTGATATCCTTATCATCGATAAGTTTATGCGTAACTGCCGGGATAGGATCCTGCCAGATCAGGTCTTCCCCGGGAACTTCCGGACCTAAATAGCGTGCTCGCGGACCCATATCGCGGTGAGTCAGTTTAAACCACGCACGGGCGAACGCGTCTGCGAACTCATCAGGATTCTCATATAAGCGTCTTGAAATTTTTTCGTAAGCCGGGTCGAACCTAAGGGAGAGGTCAGTAGTAAGCATAGTTGGTGCATGGTTTTTTGACGGATCGTGAGCATCCGGAATTGTAGCGGCACCTCCGCCATTCTTGGCAACCCACTGTTTCGCGCCAGCCGGGCTCTTTGTCAACTCCCATTCGTAGCCGAACAGATTCTCAAAGAAGTTGTTGCTCCACTTTGTTGGTGTTGTAGTCCAGGTAACCTCCGGGCCGCCGCCAATTGTGTCACCGCCTTTACCCGTGCCAAAGCTGCTTTTCCAGCCGAGGCCCTGTTCCTCAATGCTCGCACCTGCGGGTTCCGGTCCAACGTATTTGTCCGGATTGGCAGCGCCATGTGTTTTGCCGAATGTATGTCCGCCTGCAATAAGCGCGACAGTTTCTTCATCATTCATAGCCATACGCCGAAAGGTCTCACGAATGTCACGGGCTGCTGCGACCGGATCAGGATTTCCGTTCGGACCTTCAGGATTAACATAGATCAGACCCATCTGAACGGCGGCAAGGGGATTTTCGAGATCCCGGTCACCGGTATAACGTTTGTCTCCGAGCCACTCGCCTTCAGAACCCCAGTAGATGTCTTCCAAAGGCTCCCAAACATCTTCACGCCCTCCGCCGAAACCAAAGGTCTTGAAGCCCATTGACTCGAGTGCACAGTTACCGGCGAGGATTATCAGGTCTGCCCAGGAAATTTTCCTGCCGTATTTCTGTTTGACCGGCCAAATCAATCTGCGTGCTTTGTCGAGGTTTACATTGTCAGGCCAGCTGTTGAGCGGTTCAAAGCGCTGGGAGCCGGTGCCGCCTCCGCCGCGGCCATCGGCAATGCGGTAAGTGCCTGCACTATGCCATGCCATTCGAATGAACAAAGGTCCATAATGACCGAAATCTGCCGGCCACCATTCCTGAAATTTGGTCATCAAATCGAAGAGGTCTCTTTTCACTGCATTTAGATCAAGTGTCTTGAATTCCTTAGCGTAGTTGAACTTCTCTCCCATCGGATTAGATTTGGAAGAGTGCTGACGGAGGATGTTTAAATTCAATTTATTTGGCCACCAGTCACGGTTTGATGTGCCGCTGCCGGCAGCGGTTCTACCGGATTTGCCGGTTATAGGGCATTTGCTTTCTTCATTCATTTTCATTCTCCTTACAGTTAGAGGTTTGCAAAGATAATTTTATTGCATTTTGTCCGCCTATAAAACTCAGGCGGTTCTATAATCCCAATGCAACATTTTTTTATTAATTATAGTTCTCAATCAAATTTAAATAAACAACTTTGTATGTGTCTACTCGCAATCTTTTGGGTGGGGAATCCGGATAAATCATCCGCAACGGCTTTATTTAAGAACGAATTACTTTTTCCTTTTTGCATTTAGATGCTTTCCTTTTTTCCCAAATAAATAATTTTTTCGATTAAATTTTTTTGTTATTAAAAGTGCCAATTATTTGAAGCCTTATATCTTTTACTTTGAAGTTGGGTATTTTCTTTTTCTTAAAATATTTTTCAAGCATATTATTAAGTTTATCATCAAAGAAGTCTTCTATATGTTCAGTGTCTTCACAATACAAATGATGATGTTTTTCAAGTATCGCATCATACCTCATTACGTCTTTTTCAGTCTTTACCTTCTTGACCAATCCTTTTTCAACAAATGTTTCCAAAGTTTTATAGATCGTTCCTACTGCTATGTTAGGGTGATTTTTAACCACGTATTCTTTGATTTTATCAGCAGTGGGGTGATCCTTTAGGCTATTTAAGGCTTCGAGAACAGCCATTCTTTGAGGCGTAACCTTTAGATCGCTGTTTTTCAAGTCAATTATGTGTTTTTCTTTCTTCATTGATAATTATTATTAAATAGGAATAATTCTTAATTAAAATAAATAATTATCAATAAAATATCAAGTTTTATATTTCTTTATTGATTCAATTCTCTACAGTAATAATGTGGGAGTTCGTTATTGCATTTTTTTTACAATTAAGAAAAGGATTAATTGTTAGAATGTTAGAAATTTTCACGAGCATTTTTTTACTTGGGTTATGCTTATTCCTTTCGCAGTCTCTAATTGTTGTCTGATCAACATATAATAGTTTTGCAAGTTTTCTGCGGCTCAACCCGTGTTCCTTTCGATAAGCGAATATTTTGTCTCCAATAGTTTCATTTGCTAATTCAAATGGTACATATTTCAAAAATTTAATAATTTTTGGCAGTAAATAAACCTTGGGTTTTGACCGGTTATTTTTCCAATTGTAAATTGTTGTTTCTTCGATTCTTATACGTTTCGCTAGTTCCAACTGGGTAAGGAGTTGTCCAATCCGTTTTTTCTTAAGATGATCGCCGATGGAATTGAGTTTTTATGGAATTTTAGAAGGTTTTATGCAAGTAAGTACAATTGGTAACAATGCCACGCAACCATGAAAATTTATAGCTGTTGGTAACATAAGATTAGCAGGTATTTTTGCCTATCTACCTTAATTATCCTATTAAGAATTTGATGAAAATATTCTATTCGAATTTTATCTAATTTACAACACTTCTTTAAAAAAGAAATAGCATTGTGATATATAAGCTTTCTACGTGAAACACTTAGACCTTTCTACGTAAAAACACGTAGAAGCGTCTACGTGTTTTTACTGATTCATTTAAGTTAAAGAGTCTTTATATTTAATCGAAATTTTTAACATTTAGGGCAAGGATAGACGATTTAGAGAATTGTCTTAATAACCGGATAAATATTGGGATTACGAAATTGAAGGAGTCAATGTTTGACACCTTATTGCTCAATAGTAAAAGAAAAATCATTTCTCACGTAAATGAGCGTACAAAAAGAATAAAGTTTTTCCCCCTAATTTTCTTTCTATTCTTAATGCCGATTAGTATCTATTCACAAAACAGCTTATATCTTGTAGATACTCTTACCGGAACATCAGATAATAAATTAGTGAAAGCCATAGGGTTTGGCGACATGAATGGTGATAGTTATGCTGATTTTGTGGTTGTCTACCGGAAATATATAGACTTATATTATGGGAATCGACAATTTAATCTGAAACCCGCACATCGTTTTTATTTACCGAATAATCCTTCCAATTATTTTAATGGAAATGTTTATGCAATGATAGGTTTTTATCAGTTTGAGTTTTGGTTTACTTAAACAATCACAACTTTGGGAAATCTGATATGAAAAAGCTTTTTACCTACTTTTTATTTTTCCCGTTTCTCATATCTGCACAGCAGTGGCAATATCTTGGACTTAGTTCGGTAAGTGTTTCATCCATTGCTGTAGACTGGGCTAATCCGGATGTTATTTATGCAGGAAGTGTTGGTTATTCTAGCTCTGATACATTATTCGGCGGCATATTTAAAAGCACAAATGGCGGTGTATCATGGGATACACTTATACGCGGGGTTACGGTTAACCAATTAGTAGTTCATCCTAAGAATTCAAATATTATCTATGCAACAGTTAGATCTATAAACAATACAACCGCGGGACTTATAAAAACTACAGACGCCGGAAATAGCTGGCAGAGAAGTGATTCCGGATTAATTATATCGGATGAAACAGGGGCTAGTCAAATAGCAATAGATCCGGCACATCCAGACACTATGTATTGTGGTACAGCAGGATTTTTTGGGGGAAAGTTCTATAGAAGTATGAATGGAGGAACTAGCTGGGTTTCTCAGGGCGATTCATCAGGACTTATAGGTGGAGTAGTGTGTATTGCTGTTGCCCCGGATAGCACAAATAATATTTTTGCGGGAACAGAGAACGGTGATTTAATAAAATCCACTGATTATGGAGTGACCTGGAATTTAACCAATTTTAAAAAAACTGAGGAAATACCCTTTTCTATTGAATTTGGCAAAGAAGACTCAATATTATATGTCGGCTCAACCTCGACCAATGAATATCCTGTAGCATTATTTAAGACTACAGATTTGGGCAATACATGGAGCAATCCAGTAACGGGTTTGTCCTGTCCAGGAACTATAAGAACAATACAAATTGATGAGTATAATAATAACAAATATATATTTATGACTATGAATACCGGCTATATATATGAATGTATTGAAGGGCAACCTTGGAAAAAGATTGGTAATGGTGGAACAATTACACTTTTTGATACTAAATTATATGCCGGAACTAGCGGCGGGGTATATGTTTGGGATATTTTAACCTCAACAACAAAACAAAGTAATCCTTTGCCAGTTAATTATTGTCTTTATCAAAATTATCCTAACCCGTTTAACCCTGGTACTAGTATTGAATATGAACTTCCAAATTGTTGTGATGTATTGTTGGAAATATTTAATATACAAGGGGAAAAAGTCAAAACGTTAGTAAATAAAAATCAATCTTCAGGTAAATATTCAATTTATTGGAATGGAAAAGATGAGAAAGGAATTCAGGTAAGTTCAGGTGTTTATTTTTATATCCTTCACGCCGGAGGATATACAGTATCAAAAAAAATGATTTATTTAAAATGATTTATTAATATGAAAAGGAATCATTCTCCTCCGGTAGTAATTCTCTTAAATATATAAACAGCCCCTAGCTGTCTTTTCAATTAAAGATGTTCCAGCGAGAATACCTAAAATGAAGATAGACAAATCTTCGGGGCTGTTCTATATCTAATTTAATAATTAGTTAGCAAACTTAACATTAATAATAATATAATTTTAAGAGGTATACAATGAAGAAAATTAAATCTGCGCTATTGAGTGCTCCTATTTTACTTTTTTTAATACTTGTCCTATCCTTCCATTATACTATTGCACAGCAAACCAGAATTATTAAACAAGGTGTATGGAATAATCATCAGGTTGAATATATTTCAAATCAAATCGCAGTAAAAATAAAAAAGGGAGTAAATATTCAAGATATTGCGCCGGTTTTTTCAAAATTTAACGCAACAGTGATCAAAAACTTTAATAAGCTTGGCTGGGGACTGATAGAAGTACCACAAGACTCTGATATTATCCCTATAATAAGCGAACTAAAAGAAAACGTTCTCATTGAAAATGGAGAACCTAATTTTGTTGAAAAACTACAATATACTCCAAACGACCCTTACTTTTTGAATGGGTATCAATGGAATTTAAAGAATACCGGACAAGCACCTCCGGATGGAATTGGATATGGAACAGCGGGAGCAGACATAAATGCTGATTCTGCTTGGAATATTACTCAAGGTAGTTCCAGTATTATTATTGCGATTTTAGATACCGGAATTCCTTTAGATGCTACAACATATCAGTTAAATCATCCTGATTTAAACGATGCTAATAAATTTATTTTGGGACCAAATGAAACGGACGATACGGATGGTGTTCGTGATAATAATGGTCATGGTTCTCATGTGACGGGAATTGCTTCTGCTATAACAAATAATGGAATAGGTATTGCAGGGGTAGCAGGTGGTTGTAAAGTAATGGTTATTAAGGCTTTTGATAGTGTTGGTAATGGTTATCCAATATGGTTCCAAAACGGAGTAATATATGCAGTAGATCATGGAGCTAAAATTATTAATTATAGTGGAGGTAGTCCCGTTGAAAGTGATGAAGATTCAGAAGCAATAGATTATGCAAACTCCCATAATGTACTAGTCGCTGCTGCTGTAGGAAATGATTTCAGTGATCCGATATTTTATCCAGCAGCTTTTTCATTAAATTTTCCCAATTTAATTGCTGTAGGTTCTACTGATAATACTGATACGAAATCTGATTTTTCTGATGTAGGAGCAGCGTTAACAGTTGTTGCACCAGGATCAGATATTTATTCTACTATTCCAACTTATCCAACTGAATATTCAGTGACTCATGGTGGCACGGTAAATTATGCTCAATACTGGGGAACCTCTCAAGCCACACCTCAAGTTTCTGGAACAGCTGCATTAATATTATCGATAAATCTGAATATAACACCTTCTCAGGTAAGACAGATTTTAATAAACACTGCAAAAAAAGTTTCTGGTATGAATGGTCAGAATTTTACAACTAGTTATGGATATGGGCGAATTAATGCTTACAATGCTTTAAAGTATACTTTGGAAAATTATGGTGGTACTTTAACTCAAAATATTATAATTCCTTCCGGTGATACTTGGACTTTTCAACCGGGAGTTACACTTAATTTTTCTAACGGGGCATCTTTGATAGTAAATGGCGTATTATCTGCAGTAGGTACTTCTTCAAATCCTATTACATTCAATTTTGGTTCACCAAACTCATCCACTCAAAACGGGATAATATTTAACAGCGGTTCAAGCGGAACTATTTCGTATTGTCGAATTCTTAACGCATACAGCGGAATTTATGAAAACAGCGCCAGCGTAAATGTGTCAAATTCTGCAATAACTCAGTGTACATTCGGTCTTTACCTTTATAATTCAAGCCCAACCATTCAATCTTGTACTATCGATTCTAATTCTGAATATGGGATTTATTTAATCTCTTCTTCGCCTTATTTATATGGTAATTATATACAAAAGAATTATATGGGTGTTAACTGTTCAGCAACTTCAAATCCAACATTTGGAAGCGGAACCACAAAAGGGGACAATAATATTACTAATAATACATACGGGATCTTTTGCCAGAATAATTCAACTCCTATGATTGGCAATAATTCTCCGGTAAATGGCGGCTATAATAATCTTGAAAATACAAACTATAATGTATATAACATGTCTTCAAACAGTGTTTATGCCGAAAATAATTGGTGGAATACAACTAATACAAGTCAATTTAAAATTGCAGGTGAGAGCCCGGTAGTTTATAGTCCGTATCTTACATCGGCCGTAAATATACCTAGCCCGCCTTTGATGAAATCTGCTGTCAATCTTTATACTGCTCAAGGCAGCTCAACACCATTATTATCCCAGTTAAATCAGGCAAATCAATTGATTGCGTCAAATAATTTGGTGCAGGCAAGAGCAATATGTATGAACATGATTACAAATTATCCCGATTCTAGTTATTCTTATAATGCTCTGAATTTATTAAAAGAAATTTATCCGGCTGCTGATTCCGTTAAAAATGTCTATCAGTTATTGTTCAATAATACAACAAAGAAAGATTTATATGCAATGGCAGGTCTGATATTGGCGGATGTGGATACAGCAAACAAATTAAGCCATATTAACGATGTGATAAATAGTTATGGTACAGATAATATAGTTGAATATGCTTTGTTTGATAAGTTTGTATATTATCATTTTGATAAGGGGGACAAGCAAAATGCAGCGGCAGTATTAAGCAAATTAGACAATATGTTCCTGTTAAGCTCAGAAGATATTGAGGTACATATAATTAATGGAGACACGGCATATTATAAGATAGATTTAGCCAAGAAACCTGCCTTGCAAGAAGCTGTTTCTCAAATTCCGACTGTCTACGCACTTTTTAATAATTACCCCAACCCGTTTAACCCATCAACAATAATTCAGTATCAACTTCCAACTAACGGTATGGTAACAATAAAAGTATACGATATTTTAGGCAGAGAAGTAAAGACACTTGTAAATGATTATAAAACAGCCGGAAACTATTCGGTCAGTTTTGATGCATCAAAACTTGCAAGCGGAATATATTTCTATCAAATACGGGCTGGTAATTTTATTACTACAAAGAAAATGATGTTGGTAAAATAACTTACTCGATCAACACAATTGAATTAAATAGCGCACTCCTAAAACTTTCGGAGTGCGCATTATTTTAAAAGAAAAAGAAAATCTAAGACTATAAGATTAATTTTTCTTCATAAGGTATTAACATTAATAACCATACAAATTATAAATTGGCAAGAACTTTTTTATTAAAAGTTATCACTTGGGACCCTGTGTTAAAATCTTACTCGGTCTATGCTTATTCCTTTCCCAATCTCTGATTGTAGATTTATTGACCGTTAAAATTTGAGCCAACTTTCTCTGAGTTAATCCGTGTTCCTTTCCGATAAGCGAATATTTTGTCTCCTATCGTTTCTTTGGCCAACTCAAAAGGTACATATTCCAATAATTCAATAATTGTGGGAAGCAAAGAGATCTTAGGCTTTGAGCGGTTGTTTTCCCGGTTATAAATTGTAGTTTCTTCGACTCCGGGACGTTTCGCTAATTCCAATTGGGTAAGTAGTTGTTCAAATCTTTTTTTCTTAAGATGATCGCCGATGGAATTGAGTTTTTGTGGAATTTTAGAAGGTTTTATGCAAGTAAGTACAATTGGTAACAATGCCACGCAACCATGAAAATTTATAGCTGTTGGTAACATAAGATTAGCAGGTATTTTTATCTATAATACAAAAGTAACTTTCCAACTTAAGCATTATAATAATTTGTATAAAAGATGCAATGTCAATATAATCACATGGGAAATAACTTATAATTTTATATTTTAGTGTAGTAATAAAGATAATTAATGATTTTTAATTTTAATAAATACCGGAAAAGATACGCGACAGTAATTCTTGCTTCCTATTTACTGCTGGTCTCGATATCTATACTGCATTACCATCATATAAATATCCAGATGGGTAATTATGATATTAATACCGGCAGTAATGATACATGTAATGATCCGTTTGACAAGCTTGTAGATAGTACCCACGAGTGCGCAATACAACAATTTACTAATACTGTTATCAATTATAACTTTGTTACGGTTTTTAATGTAACAAAAGAAACCTCTGTACAACTTATATTCTTTAAAGAAGTTATAAGACTTCCACGGGTCCCGTTTCATAATAACAATCCCTTAAGAGCTCCTCCTCTGTTCTCATAACCCATAGATTTATTTAAAAATATTTTTGAGACTTATAAAAGTAGTTAATGACGCTGTTTAATTTATTAATCGTCATTAAAGTAATGTAATTAATCTTCATGGATTCATAACTATACTTTTTAACGAAAAAGGAGTTTTATAAATGGATTATTTATTTAATAACAATCTAAGATCATCCATATTAATATTTGTGATAATATTAATTATGTCCACGTTCTTAAATGGGAATGAGGCTTTAGCCAAAAAAAAGAGTAAGGATGCAAAAGAAAATATTCTTAACTATAAAGTTACCGTTGTAGATTCTGCACAGAATACCCCGCTGGAATTAGTTAGTGTATTCTTAATGGACGGTGACGAGGTCTTAAGAGTTGGCAATACAAATAAATTCGGAGTAGCTATACTTCGTGATGTAGCTGCCGGCGGATATACTTTAGTTACTCATTATATAGGCTACAAAGATTTTTCATCACCCGTAAATATAGATGCCGCCCACAACAGCATAAAAATCACGCAGGTGGTAAGCGCTATAGGATTGAATGAAGTAGTGGTTACCAGCCAGAAAGAACAGTCGAACATTTCAAATTATATAGATATGACAACAGGTAATAAGACCTTTGAAGCAGAAACTTATAATGCTTCGCCTGATTTAAGAATGACCGCTCTTGTGCAGGAAAATTTAACCGGCGCTGCCAGAGCTCCCACGGGCGAGGTTCATATCAGGGGACAGCATGGTGAGTTTACTTATTTTATTGACGATATCCCAATACCCCTCGGTGTGTTCGGCGGATTAAATGAAGTAATAGATTCTAAGGTAATTAAAGATATTACTTTCTACACTGGCGGTTTTCCGGCGGAATACGGAGGGCAAATTGCTTCTGTAATCGATATCCATACTAAAGTTCCGCCAAATGGCTTTCAAATGGACTTTTCAACTTATGCAGGCAGCTATCTTACCTCTAACAATGAAGGACTGGGCCCGCAAGTCGGAAGCTTTAAAGCACTTAATTCTGATGGGCAAAGTATATCCATGAGCGATCATTCCGGTGATCTGGGGTTTTTTCTTTCCGGTACAAGGCAGGAAACCGACCGCAGAATTGATCAGCCGGTTCAGGAACTATTCAATGACCACGGGTTCGATTATACCCTTTATGGAAAATTAGATTATTTAGTTGACGATAAGGATTTCCTTACCGTAAACCTGAATTACAGCCAAACGCAAACTCAAATTCCATTTGATTCGGTTGAAGGCATTGATTACGATACTCATAATAGCTACAATTCATTCCAGACTCTTTCTTTTTACCACACTATTTCCGATGAGGTTGACAGAGCAAGCGATTTATTTGTAGGACTCTTTGTCCGGGAAGGAGGATTAAAATATAATACAAGCCCGTTTGATCAGACTACACAATATATTGATAATGATTCCTCTACAGCTTACACCGCTAATCAGAACAGAAGTTTTGTTACCTATGGAACCAGGCTTAAATACTCAGATGAACTCTCCCATCATTTCAGTTATGCTGCGGGTCTTGATTTCAGCGTTACGAATGGAACCGAAACCTTTGATTTCAAAGACAGCACCGGCTCCGGCCCTGTAAACAGTACTAATTTTAGAGGTTCGAATTTCGGTTTATTTGTTCAAACAGTAATTCATCCCTTTGAATGGACAAGGCTGGAAGCAGGTTTAAGATATGACCAGGTTATTGCACCTGTTATACTTCTGCAAAATCAATATAGCCCTAGATTAAAATTAAGTTTTTTCCCCGATATTTTTAATACGTTGTATTTAAGCTATGACAGAATTTTTATGCCGACAAATATCGAAGGATTATCTTCAATTGCAACCGTTGTGGGAGATTCCTCCACTCCTACCCTCCCTGAAAGGGATCAATTATATGAAATTGGAATTATTCACAATTTCCTTTATGGATTAACCGGGAAGTTCGATTTCTTTTATAAACAATCTACACCGGGGCTTGATGATGAAACACTGGGTTCCAGCGAAATAAGAGTTAATGTTAATATAAATAAAATACTGGTAAGAGGACTGGAATTTACCCTAACTTATAATGATCCGTCCACTCCATTTTCCGGCTATCTGAATAGCTCAATTATCCATGCTTTTGGTGTTGGACCGGTATCGGGCGGTTTTATTCCTCCCGACAATTCGCCACTTCCATTTGACCTTGACCATGACCAGAGGTTATCGGTTGTTGCCGGATTAAATTATGAGCCTAAGGATTGGTTTTTAAATTTAACAGGAATTTATGGAAGCGGGCTATCAAATGGCAGCCCTGGCTATCAATTCCAGACAGGCCCTTTTGATTTCAACACAGGAGCGCACACTGCACCATCGTGGATATTAAATATTTCAGGCGGCTACATATTTGCACTTGGGGATGATAATTCAATTGAGCCGTCATTATATAT
>Ga0116130_1001126_pt1 | contig 15734 bp, 11 predicted proteins | sample June2015DPH_17_5_FD_89733 | JGI IMG/M metagenome (GOLD analysis project Ga0116130, IMG submission 89733) | Peatland microbial communities from SPRUCE experiment site at the Marcell Experimental Forest, Minnesota, USA - June2015DPH_17_40 | ecosystem: Environmental > Terrestrial > Soil > Wetlands...
AGTCTCTGGTAAGTTTGGGGCAAATTCGGTACCAACTTCGATTCTCCGTCCCGGTACTTTTGAATCGTTTGGGTGGTCTCGGGCATCGCCCCAGAGAGCGGATCTGGCGTCTGGAACCCCGCTTCGCATAGTCCCGCGAGCCGGCCAGCGCCGGCTTAATCCTTGGCAACCCGGACGCGGGCTTCCAAAGCAGTTGCAACGGGATTTCCAACCCGTTCACAAGGGCAACTGCCGAGCGTCCGAGGGCATCTCAATTCGTAATCGTTCACACCCTACGGATGAGCCAAACGACTAATACGATCACAATAATGGTTCCGAGCAGTCCTAATCCGAGCATTTCATTTCTCCTTTAAAAGCGATACAGAGCACCTGCACCTGCACTTACCTGGCTGCGCCTTGACGATCTACCATGCGAACATGCGGGCGCCGCCGCCCGATTGGCGAATCCGCCCGGTTTGGTCGGAACTAACCTGCATGGGAGGCAAGCTTTCGCCAGTCAGGCTGCCGCTACTACCCGGTTCGCGGCCGATGAGCTCTTCAACCTCTATCGCACCGTGACGGTTCATGACCTCAGTCGCGTTGTCCACCGCTTCGCTTGATCCTGTCGCGAAAACGATGACTCCTCCACGCCGCACTCCTTGGACGTAGGCCTCCGCCTCACGGTCGCTGGCTCCGATTGTCCGGAGCTCCCGGTTCAAACCCACCTCGAAATCGGTGCGTGGGGTACTCGTGTCCCCGGTGACCGCCATACTCAGCGGCTCTCCTAGAATGCGGATCTCGTTCCGAGGGAAAGCACTGGCATCGAGATCGTGGGCGACCTGGTCCGCCACGCCCGGATTCTCAAATAAACCAACTGCAGTTTTCGACATGTTACACCTCCGTCTAAAGTGTGCGTACAGCCAAACTGTCAAGGCTCCGCTCTTATCGAGAGCACGAGAAGGGCCGAAGCGGCCTGTCATTCTGCCAGCTGCTGTACGGGTTGAACCCGGCTTGGCCGACCGCCTGTCGGCAACTTTCGCATTTCGCGTGCAGCCTTTGCATGGTCACCCGTTCGATCGAGCGTGCTTGAACCGGCTTCCACCGGGTGAGAACTTGATCGTCAGAGGTGATAGTACATGCCGCGCCGAGTTGCCGCCACGGTAGTAGGACTTCTCCTGTTGCCGGCATTCGCCAATGCGCGAGCATGGCGCGACGGAGACGTGGGCTAACCTGGCCGGAAAGAAGCGTATTATCGTGAAACTTCCGGGTCCGCTCGGGACTTAGGGCGGGTTAGGAAATGACCGGTTCAATCGCCGGCAACCGCTCGCTATGGTCGCGGCTCTGAGAGCGCATCGGAGCTGGGCCCAGGGCACCCATAGGGAGCGGTTGGTGCGGTTGTCCTAATCGGGCATGTGAGACGAACGCGGCAGGAGGTTCGATGAAGAGCTTTTCGCGGCGCACATTTTCCGGAGCGGTACTGTCGGTATCGGCACTGGCGGCGGCGCAGGAGCGCAGCGAGCCGGTGAATGCAGCCAGAGTGGATCTGCCGCCATGGAAGGCATCTCCGGCCGGCGGCGATGGTTTCGAGTTTCCGGGCGCTCCCTCGCCGCGGACCAAGTGGACCGTGCCCGGCGCGCCACGAAAGTACTTTGCCGGGTGGCTGCCCGCGCTGTTTGAGCGGACCATCGAGATCGACGCCTGGAGCGGCGGGAAGTCGCAGTTGCGATGGATTTTCACCGGGCCGTGCGGCGGTTTCACCGTGGAAGTTGGCGGCGGCAAGGCGCGGCTGGCGGTCCGCTATGACGACTCGCCGGGGCTGAGCAAGGTGCCGCCGGTGCAGGCACGCCCGGGCCGCCATCCGGAGGGCCTCTGGGAAGAATCCAGCGTCGAATATGGCGGAGAGCTGAAGGCTATCACGGTGGTGGCCGACTACCGGCTGACGGTGCGCGTCCTGTTGAACGGGAAAGAGGCGCTTTCTTCCAACGCGCCTCTCGATGTGAACCGTCACCAACTGGCCTTCGCCGGTGGGGATGGGCCGGTGCGCGGGAGACTGCTTCCGCCGGCCGTGGAAGCAGCCGCGGTGGACGTCGATGACGCGGCGCGCTTCCAGGAAATGCTCGGCTGGGGCGGCACTACCACGCCTCCCGCTTTCGCGGAATTGAGTCCGCGGGGCGCCCAGGAATGGTGGCGCATTTTCGCCGAGTACAACCTGCTGCTGCATCGCGAGTATCCCACCGGCGCTCTGTTGAACCCGGAGATGACCAACTGGGACCGGCCGCAGGATGCCTCGCCGCATTATTATGGCGACAATTTCCCGAACTGCGAAACCAGCGATTTCGAATACATGCGGCGGGTGCGGCGCCTGGGCGGGAAAGTGATCTTCGAATTCTGGGAACTGCCGCCGTGGGCCAGGGTGCGCGATGCCGCGGGCAAACTGACCGACGCTCCCGACATCGAACCCTATGTGAAGGCCATGGTGCGATACTGCCAGGTTTCGCGAGACAAGATCGGGCGCCCTCCCGAGATCGTAGGGATTCAGATCGAAGTCACGCAATCGGCGGAGAGCTGGCGGAAGATGGCACTGGCGCTGCGCCACGGGCTGGACGCCGCCGGATTCGCGGCCATCAAAATCCACATGCACAATGCCCCGTTTTCGCTCGGCGGCATCGCAGCCGCTAAAGCGTTCCGGCAAGACCCGGCAGTGTGGAAGACCATCGATTACTCCGCATCGAACCTCTACGATTACCAGGATTATTTTCACGATCCCGACCGCTTCGACGCACGGTTAACTCAGTTGCGGGATGCCATCGGAGACAAGCCGTTCTTCGCCGTGGAGCTGTGTGTCAATAACGGGGCGTATCAGGCGCGCGCATACCGGGTGGCGCTGGCGATGGGGCAACTCTACCACAAGGTGCTTACCCAGTTGGATGCGTGCGGCGTGATGTATTGCTGGACCTTGCTCAACGTGGTTCAGCCGTCTTACGGATGGACGCGGACCTTGCTGGTGCCCGATCCCGAGCATGAGCTGAAGCCGGTGGCGTCCAGCCACCAGTTGCGAATCTTCGGGGCTTACTCGCGCCGTGTGCGCGCAGGCATGCAGCGGGTGAAGGCGGCGAGTTCGAACCCGCACGTGCTGGCGACGGCGTTCAGCGGCGCGGGCGGCGAGCGGACGCTGATTCTGCTGAACCGCTCTGGCGTAGCGCAGAAGGTCGACGTGAAGTGGCCGGGAGCGAAGTTCCGATATCTCGAGACGGCCAGCCCGCAGCAGGAAAACTCGGTCGAGCCGGGTCCGCGGCAGGCGGGCGCCAGCCTCGAAGTGCTGGTGTCTCCGGGAGCCATCGTTACATTGACAAACGTGGAGTTAGGCAAAGTAACCGAGGCTTGAGAACATTGGTAGGATAGACCATCGCGTTTGGTGGTCTGTCATTCCCCGCCAAAGCACGTAACATTGACAGACGACAAAAGCCGATTGTCTATCCCACCTCCCCGCGCTCCCAATCTGAGAGAATAGAAAACCAGATGCGAAGCGGCAGCGCTGTCTGTGCTGTTTGCCACCAGGAGGAGGTCAGGGAGAATGGGACCAGGGACGGCCCCCGCCGCGGGCGCCCCAAGCAGGCTCGGCCGCTACCAGATTGTGGGCGAGATCGGCCGGGGGGGCATGGGCATCGTGTATCGCGCCCTCGATCCCACCATCGGCCGCACGGTGGCGATCAAGACAATTCTCGTCTCCGGGCAGGGCTCGGAAGAACTGGCTCTGGCGCGCCGCGCGCGCCTGCTGCGCGAATCGCAAGCGGCGGGGCAATTGTCGCATCCGAATATCGTGGCCGTGCACGACGTAGGCGAGCAGGGCGACACCACCTACATCGTCATGGAATATATCGTCGGCCAAACGCTGGAGCAGTCAATGGCCGGCGCACCGGGGCCACGCACCGCCGCCGAGTCGCTCCGCATTTTGGCCGATTGCGCGCGCGCTTTGGATTACGCGCACAGCAAGGGCGTGGTGCACCGCGACATCAAGCCGGGCAACATCATTCTGCAATCCGATGGCGTGGTGAAGATCGCCGACTTCGGCATCGCCAAGGTGCTGGAAAGCAGCACGCTGACGCAAACGGCCGCCGTGGTTGGCTCCCCGCATTTCATGGCGCCCGAACAGTTGAAGGGCGAGGCCATCTCCGGGCGGACCGACCAGTACGCGCTGGCGGTGGTGGCATACGCGCTGCTTGCCGGCCGGCTTCCGTTCGACGCCGACAGCATGGCGACGCTGGTAACCAAGACCTTGTACCAGGACCCGCCGCCGGCGCTATCCGTTAACCCCACGGTGGATGTGGCCGGCGATGGCGTCCTGCGCAAAGCACTGGCTAAGACGCCTGAGGTCCGGTATGCCAGTTGCTCGGAATTCATCGCCGCGTTGCGGGCGGCACTGGAGCCGGGTTCCGTTTCGACCACCGCCACGATAGCAATGCCGCGGTTGGAGCCGGCAGCGCAGACACCGCCGACTTCCCCGCCCCTCCCGGCCGCGGCCACACCCGCGCCGATCCGCAAGCGGAAACGCCTCTGGTACGTGTTGGCGGCGATTGGGCTGATCTTCGCGTTTCGCGGGCTCTTTATGGAGAACAAGAACCGCTCTGCAAAAGCGGAGCTGGCGTATTGGAGTTCCATTCAAGACCGCAAAAGCCCAGCGCTGTTTGAGGCCTATCTGAACCAGTACCCGGACGGCCGGTTCGCTGACCTGGCCCGGGCACAGATCGAGGCGCTGAAAGAAGCGCCTGATAGCGAGGCCGCGGGTGGCGGCGTCAGTGCGCCTCAACCGGCTGCACCGGCAAAGCCCCAGCCAACCGCTTCCGATTCCGTCGGAGTGGCTGTCCCCGCCGCCCCTCCCAAACCGGTGACGGCACCGCCGGCGGCGGCAATGGTTGCGACGCCGCCGGCGGTGAGCCAGCCTCCGTCCCCGGCTTGCAGGGCGGAGTTCACCACAATCGCGGCGGATAAGTTTCAGCCCTGTCTGGACTATTGGTCCGGTAAGGGATACTCCCCGCTTACCTTCGCCGCTGGCAAAGACAAGGAGACGGAGGGAGCCATGCTGCTGATCGGCTCCTTCCAGGCGTCCGGCGCCAACAGGATCACGTTGCTCGAGCCCGCGGATAAACGGCAACCGGATTTGGCCGCATTCAAACGGCAAAACTACCGGCCGGATTCCGTCAACATCTCTAGAAGCCCGGAGGGGCCGCGGTTCACTACGATCTGGACGCCAGCGCAGGGCTCATTCGAGGCGCGCGGCGCGCTCGACCAGGCGGAACTCGAACGTAGACTCCAGCAACATGGTCCCGACGGCCTGGCGATCGTCGACTTGGTGGCCTTCGGTCCGAAGGATGGGCTGCGCTTCCACGCCATTTGGAGCCAGACTGAGGTGCCGTCGCGGGCTTTGTTGAACCTCAGCGCTCAGGACCTCCGCCAGCAGTCTGCGCAACTGCAACAAGAAGGATATGCGGTGGGCCGCGTCAGTTCCTACCGCACCGGCGACGGAGTCCGCTACGCCGCGATCTTCGAAAAAGGACAGGCGGAGTCGGCTTGCTACGTCGGGATGACAGGATTCGACCTGCAGATTCGTCAGAACGAAGCGGTCACGAAAGGAATGCGGCTGCACTACATCAGTCACTCGGACGGCCGCTTTTCCGCGGTGTGGCGCAAGTGAGCGGCAACCGGCCTCACATCCTTTCAGCGGCGTACTTCTGGTTACTGATGCTCCCCGCGCTCGCGGCCGCTGACCAAGGTGTGATCCGCGGCGTGGTACACGATCCGGCGCACCGGCCGATCGCTGGAGCGCAGGTGGTGGCCAGCGCTGCCGAACCGGCGCGGAGCGAAAACGCGCAGTCGAACGCCGATGGAGAGTTCCAGTTCGACAACCTGGCCGAGGGTACGTGGACGGTTGCGGTGTCCGCGCCTGGCTTCCAGCGATTGGAGCAGAGCGTGACGGTGGCGGCCGGCAGATCGCCGGTTTTGCATCTGGCAATGGAAGTGGCGGGCGTCAACGAGGTGATCACGGTTTCGAGCGCCGCCGACCGGCTCAACGCCCAGACGGCTACGCCGCGGGTACTGGTCGAAGCCGAGGACGTGGTCCGCACGCCTGGCGCGGATCAAACCAACAGCCTCGCCATGATCACGGATTTTACGCCCGGCGCTTACATGGTCCACGACATGCTTCACGTGCGCGGCGGCCATCAGGTCAACTGGCTGATCGATGGCGTGCCGGTGATCAATACCAACATCGCCGCCAACGTCGCGCCGATCGTCAACCCCAAAGACGTGGAGGACCTGGAGATCCAGCGCGGCGGATATTCGAGCGAGTATGGCGACCGAACCTACGGCTTCTTCAACGTGGTTACGCCTTCGGGATTCGAGCGCGACAATCAGGCCGACTTGATTTTCTCCGCCGGCAATTTCTATTCGACCGACGATCAACTCGATATCGGCGGGCACACCCTGCGCTTCGCTTACTTTGCCAGCGTGGACGGGAACCGCAGCGAGCTCGGCCTGGGGACGCCCATCTCGCGGGTCATCCACGACCAGGAGAACGGCGTGGGCGGGTTCGCTTCCCTGCTCTACAATTCGAGCGGCAAAGACCAATTGCGTTGGGTCGTCTCGGTGCGCGAGGATCATTACCAGGTTCCCAACGATTTCGATCTCGAATCATCCGGTATTCGCGACCTGGATCTGGAAAAGGACGAGCTGGGCGGGTTCCATTGGACGCACACCTTTTCGAGCGACTGGCTGCTGACGGTCTCGCCCAGCTACCACTTCAATGGTTCGCACTATGTGGGCGGACCGCTCGACAACCCCTTTGTCCTCGACGATAACGAGCGGTCGAACTATCTCGGCTCGCTGGCGGCGCTGCAGATGAAAAAGAAGCGGAACAACCTGCGCGTGGGCGTCGATTTCTGGGGCCAGCATGACGACACGTTCTTCGGACTTACCGCAAATCCGGGCGGCGGAGTGTTCACGCAGGAGGAGAATCATTGGGCGCGTTCGAGCACGGCCTACGCGGACGATCAGTACCAGCCGACGTCCTGGCTGACGTTCGACCTGGGCATCCGCCTCACCCGTTACGGCGGGCTGGTGAATGAAAGCGCGGCCAGCCCGCGATTGGGCGGCGCCATCCGGATCCCGCGCCTGAACTGGACCCTGCACGGTTACTACGCGTATTACTATCAGCCGCCGCCGCTCGACAGCCTGGCCGGTCCGGCGCTCGCGTTTGCCCAGGCGCAGGGATATGGCTTCATCCCGCTATCGGGCGAGCGCGATATCCAGCACGATATCGGCGTGACCGTTCCGTTGCGCGGCTGGGCGCTCGAGACCGACAACTTCCACACCAGCGCGCGCAACTTCCTCGATCACGACGTAATCGGCGATTCGGGCATCTTCATTCCGTTGACCGATCTGGGCGCCATCATCAGCGGCACGGAGGTCACCCTCCGCTCGCCGCGCCTGTTCCGCCGGGCGCAATGGCGGGTCGCCTGGTCGAACCAAATCGCGCAGGGGATCGGCCCGATTACCGGCGGGTTGCTTGAGGCAGCGCCGTCCGGAAATTTCCTGCTCGATCACGACCAGCGGAATAGCGTCACTACGGTGCTTTCGCTGAGCCTGCCCGGCAACCTCTGGGCAACGCCGGCGTGCCAGTTCGGATCGGGGTTCCTCAATGCCGACGGGCCTTCTCATCTGCCGCCGCACTGGACTTTCGATCTGGCGCTCGGCAAGCAGTTTCGCGAGAACTGGACGATTTCAGCCAACGCCGTGAACATCGCCAATACACGCTATCTTCTCGATACCAGCAACACTTTCGGCGGCACGCATTTCATCAATCCACGCCAGGTCTACGTGGAGCTGCGCTACCGGTTTCGGTTCTGAGCGTGGCGTGGCGCACGCACTCGTGCGTGCCGCGTCGGCACTCGTGCCGACGCAGGGCTTCGCGCCGAGCAGGTGTCGAGAAGAGTCTCGACACGGCACGCACGAGTGCGTGCGCCACGTTGGAGTGGCAAGGTCATTTCATGAGGGGCCCTTGTCGCCCGGACGAAACAGCAGGAGTCTGACACCGGAGACGTCGGTTTCGTCCGCGGCGCGAAATCCTTTCGACGCCAGCACGCGCGTGGTTTCCTCGATGCTGGAGGCCAGCGTGTACCGGTTCCGGACGATCACGACCGGGCCGGCCGCGTCGCTCGCATTGCAGAACCGGGCGCTCAAGGCGGGTTCGAAAAGCTGGTACATCTCTTTCGGCTCGGGGCTTGGCACAACCGCGCACGCGCCGTGACTGGTGGCCGCCAGCAGCGCACGCGCCGCGCCGGGCCAATCCTCGCCGGGGCTGCGGAAATAGCGAACGTCCTTGACCAGCGAGGCCACCAGAAAAATCGCCAGCAGGCCGGGCTGCCACCATTCGCGGCGAGGGCTGGGAAGCCAGGCCGCCGCGAGCAACAACACAGCCGGCAGCACAAATAATACCTGGCGCACGGCGAAGAAGTAACCGGAAAACGCATCCGCTGCGATCGCGCAGACGATGCCGGAGATTATGCTTCCGAGCAGGAACCGCCTGACGAGCGGATCCGCGCGGCGCCAGCCCAGCGCCGCCGCGCCGATCAGCGAAAGCGAAGCCACATAGCCGCCGCCCGAAATCTCGCGGACCAGCATCTCCAGTATTCTCGGCGAAAGGGAGAAACCGAAGTGGCTGGCGGCGATTCCGGAATGCCACGCGCTCCTGGCGTAGAGATACCAAGGGGCAAACAACAGGCCGGCGATGGCCAGTGCGATCCCGCCCAGGCGCACCGCCCTGCGCTGGCCGCCGCAAGCGAGCGCGGCCAGCGCGCCCAGTTGCACCGCTGCCGACAGCGGTTGCGTGTACAAGCCGGCCGTCACCAACGCCGCATAAGCCGCCGCAAGGCGCCAGGACGGCGCTTGCGCCAGCCGCCACAGACACCACAGCGCCGCCAGCGCGAAAAACAGCGCCTGCGAATAAGGGCGCGCCTCCACCGCGTAACGGAGCTGCATCGGCGTCACCAGACACGCCGCCAGCACAACCGTGGTTGCGCCCGCCTTCAGATCGCGCGCGAAGCCGGCGAGTGTGATGGCGGAAAGCAGGCCGAAGATCGCAGGCGCGGCACGCGTGGCCAGTGGCGTCAGTCCCATCGTCAAAACGAAAACGCGCTGCGCCAAAAAGCCGAGCGGCGCCCCGCCCAGGTTGTAGGTGACCCACCGGATCACGCTCCGCGCATCCGGCTGGGTGGACGCGACCAATTGCAGAACCTCATCCAGCCACAAAGGACGAAGTCCGGCCAGCCACGCGAGCACCGCGGCATACGCGGTTATCAGTAGTAAGTCGCGTCTTGTCGGCACCAAGTTACTGTAACATCAGCCTGAGTCGTGGCGCGGCCTGTCAAGGCTGCTGAGCCGAGAGTCATCTCGGCTTTTCTTCGGCCACGGATAGAGCTACTTCCACAGAAAAAGAGTCGAGATGACTCTCGACTCAGCAGGCCTGACGGCCCGCGCCACGATTTCAGGTGAAGCTGTACGTGCCGGCCACGTCGTCCCAGATGACTCTCTTCTGGTGGCGGAACGCGAGCGTGGCCATGTGGCCGGAAATAGCCGCCTGCTGGCCCACGGTCGGCGGCGCGACTACCTTCTCATTGCCGAGCACGGCTTGGATGAAATTGCGGAAATGGTTGTTGACGCCATCGGATTCGCCGAAATCGGCCTTGCCGTTGAGGTGGATCGGCTTGCGGCCGGCGATCGAGGCTGGCGCCTTGCCGTGATAGGTCTCGGCATTGAAGTACAGGTCCTGCCGGTTCATGACTTCGATGGTGCCCTCGTTGCCGCAAACCTGCTCGCCATAGCCGTAGTGGTCGTTGCCGAAGAAGCAACTGTAGTTGATGTGGAAGTTGTCGGCGTATTCGTAAATGGCGCTGAGCGTGTCGGGGACGTCGCGGTCGTCATGCCAGCGGTAAATGCCGCCCGAGGCCACGCAGGTCTTCGGCGTGGTCTTGCTGAGCATGAAATTGACGATGTCGGTCTGGTGAACCAGCAGGTCGGTCGAAATGCCGCCCGAGTAATCCCAGTACAGGCGCCACTGGAAGTAGCGTTCGGGGCTCCAGCTTCGTTTGGGCGCGCTTCCCAGAAAGCGGTCCCAATCGGTGTTTTCGGCAGTGGCTTCGGCGGGGATAACATATCGCCATGCCGGGTCGTTCGGCAATGAATTGCGATACCAGAACGCGCGCACGTATTGCACCTGGCCGATCATGCCCTGATCGATCAGTTCCTTGGCCTTCCTGTAGAGCGAGGAACTGCGGTTCTGCGTGCCCACCTGCACCACTTTGCCGGACTGTTCCCACGCGCGCACAATTTCGAAGCCTTCTTCGATGGTGTGCGCCAGCGGCTTTTCGAGGTAAACGTGCTTCCCCGCCTGGAGCGCCGCGACGGCCATGTCGCGGTGCAGATGTTCGGGGGTCATGATGAACACGGCGTCCACGTTGCGGTCGGCCAGCAGCTCGCGATAATCCACGTAGGTGGCGGGCTCGTTGCCCCACACGGTTTTCACGCGAGTTTTGGCGCGCGCGATAAAGCCTTGATAGGTGTCGCACACGGCGGTGAGCGCGACGTCATTGGGCGCGGCGTTGTGCAGCCACTCGATGGCCGCGTTGCCGCGCGTGCCGACGCCGATCCAGCCTATGTTGACCTTTTGATTGGCCCCACGCGCGGAGATGAGGGCGGGACCGGCGGCCAGCGCGGCCGTCTTCAGAAAATTGCGGCGGTTGACTTCATCGGCCATGAATGGAACCTCCCGATGGAATAACGACCTTCATAATAACAAGAGGTGCACCGGCGTCAGGAGCGGGATGTCCATTGAGCAGGTTCGCATTGAGAGGCGGGGCCGCTGGATCTGGGGTCCCCTCTGGGGACGACGCCCGCGACAGCTTCGTTTTCTGTATTCACGGCGATCCGCAGAGAGCCGGAATGGGGTCCGGCGCGGACGGGGGCGCCCGCCACACGCTTCTCGATGGTCAGGCCGCGGTGGCTGCGCCGACCTGTCGCGCCGCCAGTTTCGAGGATGCGGCCGGGCGGGCGGAGGGAGGTGCAAGCGAGATCGCCGAGTAGGCTGCTTTGATTTTGACGACCAGATCGGGACCGAACGCTTCCACCAGCTCCATAAATGCAGCCACTGGTTCCCGCGCCTCCTGCAATCGTGAGACCGCCTCCGGCAAACCCGGCGCGCCGACGGCCTCGGCAGCGCTCTCCACCGCGCCGAGGGAGATACTGGTATAGCCGAAGACGCCATCGGAGTTCCATGGCCCCATGCGGCGCACATCCGGTCCGAAGCGTCTTTCCAGGCGCTTCAGATCGTCTTCCGGAATCACGAGGGTTTTCATGCCGCGTTACCCCCAACTCTCTGGGAGCTTTCAGCCCGCATCTGAACCTGGGACCGGTGCTGCCACAGGCTCCAGGCCGAAGTGACCGTGCGAATCACTTCCTCGCTATTGAAAGGCGTCGCCAAAACATCGTAGCCTCCCAGGTTGAGAACCTCGGCCCACATGCGCTCGTCGGCCATCCGCGAGGTCACGATCACCGGCGGCGGCGCCGGCAGGCGCTCGACGAAGTCCAGCAACTCCTTCCACGAGCCCTGCGACAAGTCATGCTCGCACATCACAATCGAGATCCGTCCCCGCTGCAGCGCACCCTTGGCCGCCGCGATCGTGCTTTTGGCGGTCATGGTAAACGCCACGTCGGGGTAGAGCGTCCGGCCGGGGCTCGAAAAAATGTCTTGCAGGTGAAAATGGTCTTCCTCCGCCGAGCTCACGGATAACACGGCGATGGTCTGCGCCACAGGTTTGCGAATTGGTCCAAGGGGTGTCATTTGGCCACTACCTTCCTTCGCAAGCAATCTCGCCATTGACTTTGGTTCTAGGAGTTCTGATAACTAGTGTATATTCCAAGATTAAACTCGTTTAATGCAGATCGCAAGCATATCTTTTGGGTGGCTCAATACCCAACTTTGAGGGTAATCGTGAACCGGAGGCGGTCTGAGCCTCAGCCGAGACGCGCCGTTATCGAGCCGCAGCCCACGCGCATCGCTGCCAACTATCGTCTTTTCAGCCAGTGCCATCGTTCCGGAGGGACCTCCTCAAGCAGTTCCCGTGCCTGGCAGAGGCAGGGTTTCCAAAACTGGGGACATCAGGAGCCCTTTCTCCTTTAGCCCCGAGAGCGCCAGACCGTAGCGGCCGCGGATGCCGGTCTTTTCGAAGATATGTTTCAGGTGGATTTTGACGGTGCCGATGCGGATGCCGAGCGCGCTGGCGATGTCCTTGTTCTTGAGTCCGCGCTCGACCAGCTCCATAACTTCCAGTTCCCTCCCGGTGAGCGGTGACCGGGCAGCGCGATACGGCCGATCCCGCTCCCACATCGTCGAATCTTCCATCCAGGAACCGCCCGCCGCCACGGCGCGCACGCAAGCCATCACCGAATCCAGTTTGGAAGTCTTGCGGATGACGCCGGCCGCCCCGGCTTGGAGGATGCGCAGAGCCTCGGATTCCGACAGCGCCGCACCCCACACAATGACCGCCGGCCGCTGCTCCATCCGGCGCAAAGCGGTCAACCAGTCCAGCACGGCGTGGATGCCGAGCGCCTTGTCGACCAGCAAGAGGGCGGGCCGCAATTCGCGTACGGCCTCCATGCCGTCTGCGAGCGTGCTCTCCGCCGCGACAACGCGCAACTCCTCCGCCGATTCCAGAAGAAGACCTCGCAACCCTTCTATGGCAATCGGCTCTGTATCGCAAACCGCAATGGTTACCAAGCGTTCCCCTTTGACGGCGTGGACTCTGACGTCCAAATTCGTTATCGACTGAAACGGCAAAAACTTTAGCCGCCGGTTCGGCCAAGTCTCCAGCGGCGACGGAGCAAGCCGCATTTCGCCGGAATCGAGCCCTCCCCGATTCCAGCCTCGTGTCTAGCGAGTTGTCATAACGGTGTAGTGGCGGCAGGGAAAAGGGGATCTCACAAATTAACGGGCGTGCTGGCGAGCCGGTATTCAGCCAGATCGAGCCAGCGGTCGCTGATGGTGCTCTGCACGAACACGGCACGCTCGGCGCGGAAACTGCGCTGGCCGCGGAATTCGCGCCAGCGCCGCTCGGCCAGCTTGAGCGTGTCCGGCACGTCCTGGTGCGAGATATCCTGCGCGAGGGTGACATGCGGGTGATAAGCAAACGGCTCGTGAAAGGCCAGCGAATTGGAATTCATCGCGGTGTGGATATCGCACAGCTCCCTGGCTCCGGCGCCAACTTCCAGGTAGATCACATCGGTCACGGGAAACGTACGGATGCCCGTCAGTTCCACCTCAAAGGATGCGCGGCGTTCGAGCGTGTGGCGGACTTCGGCCCAAGCCTGGCGCCAATCGCCGGCCAGCGGGCGGGGCGGCAACAAACTGACGTGAGCGCGAGGGTCGTCGTGGGGCACCAGTTCGCGCCGCAGTTCATCCAGAAACTCCCCGAGCGGAGCCGGAATGTAGGTGACCAGGGCGAAGACGTTCAGCCATTCTTCGGGCGGGACACGGCCTGGCGGCCCGTTCGGATGAGGACTCATTGCCTCTCACCATTCTAGAGCGTTCGCGCGCCGCCTGTGGGCCGGCCATGGAATCCCGTGTCCGGTACGGATACTGTTACCCTCAAAAAGATGCCGCCCGCCAACGATCTGAATCCTCTTTTGTCGCCTGAGTTTCGCGTGCCGTTCGACCGCATCCGCGCCGAACACGTGGCACCCGCCACCGAAGAACTCCTGCGCGGGGCTCGCCAGCGCCTCGAAGAGGTAGCGGCTGCCGGCGGGCCGCGCACCTTCGTCAACACGCTGCGGAGTCTCGACGATCTCGCGGAGCCGCTCGAATATGCGATCGGCGTGGTGCGGCACCTGGAGTCCGTCGCTACCTACCCGGAGCTGCGAGCCGCCTACAGCGCCGCGCAACCCCAAGTCAGCGCTTTTTATTCCGGCATCCCGCTCCATGCCGGCCTTTGGCGCGCGGTGCAGGATTTTGCGGCGACCGAAGAAGCCGCGCGCCTGGAAGGCGAGCGGCGGCGCCTCCTCACCAAGACGATTGACAACTTCCGCCGCCACGGCGCGAATCTCGACCCGGCAGGCAAGCAGCGGCTGGAAGCGCTGGATGTGGAGCTGAGCAAGCTCACCATTAAGTTCGCGGAGAACGTGCTCGATTCCACCAACGCCTTCGAGCTGATCATTACCGATGCCGCAGGCCTCGCCGGCTTGCCGCCCAGCGCCTTGGCCGCCGCCCGCGAGAGCGCCGCGCGCAAGGGCCGCGAGGGCTGGCGCTTCACCCTGCACGCGCCAGATTACTTCGCGGTGACGACTTACCTGGACGATGCCGCCATCCGCCGGCAGGTGTACGAAGCTTTCAGCGTGCGCGCCACCGAGGGCGGGCTCGACAACCGCCCGCTGATCGCGCGCATTCTGGAGCTGCGCAGCGAGAGGGCCCGGCTGCTGGGCTACGCAAACTTCGCCGACCTGGTGCTGGAAGACCGCATGGCGCACGATGGCGCGCGCGCGCTTGCCTTCCTGGACGATCTGAAGGTGAAGACCGAGGCCCGCTTCCGCGAGGAGAATCGCGAGCTGCTCGAATTCCGGCGGTCGCTCGAAGGCCCGTCCGCCGCCGAATTGGCGGGCTGGGATGTGGCCTACTACGCGGAAAAGCAACGCGCCGCGCTGTACGATTTCGACGAAGAAGCTCTGCGGCCATACTTCCCGCTGGAACAGGCGGTGGCAGGTTTGTTCGACCTGGTGCACCGCCTGTACGGCTTGCGCATCGAGCAAGAGGCCGGCGCGCCGGTGTGGGACGAAGCCGTCCGCTATTACAACGTCCACGACGAGAGCGGCGAGTTCCTGGGCGGCTTCTACACCGATTGGTTCCCGCGCGAAAACAAGCGCGGCGGCGCCTGGATGGATGCGCTAATCACAGGCGGCCCGGAGGGCGCGAAATTCCGCCCGCATCTGGGGCTGGTCTGCGGCAACCTGACGCCGCCGGTGGGCGGCAAGCCCGCCCTGCTCACTCACCGCGAAGTGGAAACCATCTTCCATGAATTCGGCCACCTGCTGCACCACCTGCTGAGCCGCGTGGAATGCCGCGGCCTGGCCGGCACCAACGTGGCTTGGGATTTCGTCGAGCTGCCGTCGCAGATCATGGAGAACTGGTGCTGGGAACGCGAATCGCTCGATCTGTTCGCGCGTCACTGGGAGACCGGCCAGACGGTGCCCGACGATTTGTTTCAGAAGATGAAGCGGGCGCGCACCTTTCGCGCCGCCAACCAGCAGATGCGGCAGCTCGGGTTCAGCTATATCGACCTGCTGCTGCACGTGCGGTACTCGGCGCGCCGCGATGGCGACGCGGTGGAATACGCGCGCCACATTCTGCAGGAGTTCAGCCCCGCGCCGCTGCCGCCCGCCCACGCGATGCTCGCGGCCTTCACGCATTTGTTCGCGAGCCCGGTGGGTTATGGCGCTGGGTATTACTCCTACAAGTGGGCCGAGGTGCTGGAGGCCGATGCGTTCACGCGTTTCCGCGAGCACGGCATCTTCAGCCGCGAAGTCGGGGGCGAATTTCGGCGGCATATACTGTCGCGCGGCGACAGCGCCGACCCGGCGGAGCTATATCGCGCCTTCATGGGACGAGATCCCGACCCGAGGGCGCTGCTGATTAGGAATGGGTTGGCGAGGTGAGGGGG
>Ga0116130_1001127_pt1 | contig 15733 bp, 15 predicted proteins | sample June2015DPH_17_5_FD_89733 | JGI IMG/M metagenome (GOLD analysis project Ga0116130, IMG submission 89733) | Peatland microbial communities from SPRUCE experiment site at the Marcell Experimental Forest, Minnesota, USA - June2015DPH_17_40 | ecosystem: Environmental > Terrestrial > Soil > Wetlands...
ATCATGACGTCGACGGTGGCTTCGGCTTCCATCGCGGCGACGGCTTCGGCGACGATCTCGAAGCCTTCCGGGCCGATGATGTGAACGCCGAGGATTTCGCCGTGTGGCTCACTGGCGACTACCTTGATGAACCCTTCGTGGTGGCCGAGGATGGTGGCGCGGCTGTTGCCGGCGAACGGAAAACGGCCGACCTTGACCTCGCGGCCCTGGGCGCGCGCCTGGGCTTCGGTGAGGCCCACGCTGCCGATGCCGGGCTGGGTGTAGGTGCAGCCGGGAATGCGGTTGCGGTTGATGGGAACGGCGGGCTTGCCGGCCATGTGGGCGACGGCGATCATGCCCTCGCGGGTGGCCACGTGCGCCAGTTGCGGCGTGCCGGCGACAACATCGCCGATGGCGTAAACGCCCGGCTCGCCGGTTTGCTGCCACTGGTCGACCTTGATGAAGCCGCGGTCGAGCTCGACGCGCGTGTTTTCCAGGCCGATGTTTTCGGTGTTGGGCTTGCGGCCGACGGCTACCAGCAACTTCTCGGCTTCGAGGGGTTCCTGCTTGCCGTCCTTGGTGGTGAGCGTGAGCCGCACGCCCGCGCCGGTCTTTTCGATATTCTCCGCGCGCGCGCCGGTTTCGACGCGAATGCCCTGCTTGCGGAAGTTTCGTTCGAGCTCCTTGGAGATGTCTTCGTCCTCCACCGGAACCACGCGCGGCAGCATTTCGACCACGGTGACTTCGGCGCCGAAGCGGCGGAAGATGCTGGCGAACTCCACGCCCACGGCGCCGGCGCCGATGATGATGAGGCTCTTCGGCACCGCCGTGAGATTGAGGATTTCGATGTTGGTGAGAATGAATTCCGGGTCGGCCGCGAGGCCGGAGATCATGCGGGCTTCCGAGCCGGTGGCGACGATGATGTTCTTCGCCTCCAGGGTTTCGGTGCCGGATTCGTTCTTCACCTCGACCTTGCCGCCGCCCTTCAGCGTGGCGTAGCCCGAAATGCGCTCCACCTTGGCGCGCTTGAGCAGCAACTCGACGCCCTTGGAGTGTTTGTTGACGATGCCATCCTTGCGGTCCTTGACCTTGGGATAATCCAGGCGCGGGTTCTCGCAGTGGATGCCTTCCTGTTCGCAGTGGACGAAGCGCTCCCAGACGTCGGCGGTCTGGAGCAGGCTCTTGGTGGGAATGCAGCCCACCAGCAGGCAGGTGCCGCCGAGTTTGGCCTGCTTCTCGACGAGCGCGGTCTTCAATCCGTATTGGCCGGCGCGTATAGCAGCGGAGTAGCCGCCGGGACCACTTCCAATCACGATCAGATCGTAAGGCACTTTTTTTATTCTACGCGCGTCACCGGCAGCGCTGCCGATGCGTCTACCAGAAAAGGACCGGCGGCGACCGCTCCCTATGGTCGCGGCTCGGAAAGGGCCGGCGCTACCATGAGGAATATGAAAAGGCTGCTACCGTTTTTGATGCTGGCGGGCGCGTGTGGATTCGGGCAGACCAAGCCGGCGCAGAGCGCGGGTTCCACAGTGCCCGCCGCGCGCTGGCCGATTGAAAGCTTGCTGGTGGAAGGCAACCACACTTACAGCGCGGAGCAGATTCTGGCGGTGTTGGGGCTGAAAGTGGGGCAAGTGGCGGGCAAGCCGGATTTCGAGGCCGGGCGCAAACGCCTCATCGACACGGGCGCGTTCGAGACGGTGGGATACAAGTTCGCGGCGGGCTCCTCGAAAGGCTATGCGGCCGTGATTCAGGTACTGGAAGTGCAGCAGGCTTACCCGGCGGAGTTCGAGAACCTGCACGTTTCCGAGCAGGAACTGCGCGCCGCGCTGCGCGAGAAGGATCCGCTGTTCGCTTCCGGCAAGCTACCCGCCACGCAGCCCGCGTTCGAGCGGTACAAGAACTGGGTGCAAGAGTTCCTGGCGGCCAAGGGGCAGCCGGAGAAAATCGCGGTCGGGGTTGCGCCCATTTCGACAGGCGAGTTTGCGGTGGTATTCCGGCCGGCACATTCCCTGCCCGCGGTGGCGCTGGTGACGTTTCGCGGCAACCACGTGGTGCCCTCCAACGTGCTGCACGATGCCATTTCCGGGGCGGGCATCGGCGCCGAGTATACCGAAGACAGGTTCCGCGAGATCCTCAACAGCGCCATCCGGCCGATCTACGAGGCGCGCGGGCGCATGCGGGTGCGGTTCACCGAACTGAGCACCGAACCCACCAAGGACGTGCTGGGCCTGCACGTGTTTGTGACCGTCGATGAAGGGCGGAGCTACACAATGGGCAAAGTGTCGATCGAAGGGATGGCGCCTATCGACGCCGCGGACTTGCTCCGGGACATCGACGTAAAGCATGGCGACGTGGCCAACTTCGACAAAGTGGACCAGGGGCTGGAGACGATGCGCAAGGCGCTGCGCAGGGAGGGCTACCTGAACGCCAAGATCACCGCGGACCGGGTGGTGGACGACGGTCACGAATCGGTGGACGCGGTGGTTCACGTGGAGGCGGGTCCGCAATTCACGATGGGCAAGCTGACGGTGGCTGGTCTCGATCTGGAAGGCGAGGCGGAAGTTCTTCGTATCTGGACGATGAAGACCGGTAAGCCGTTCAATCCGGAGTATCCGAATTATTTCCTCGGCGTGATCCGCCAACAGAACATCTTCGAGCACTTGGGAAAGACCGCGGTGGACGTGAAGATCAACGACAAGACCCACACCGGCGATGTGAAGCTGACCTTTACCGCCGAGAAGCCGGCCGAGAAGCCGGAGGGCGGGCGAGGTCCGGGCCCGAACTGAAAATCCCATTCAACGCCGCAAGAAAAGTCGAGAGGATTCTCGACTCAGCAGGCTTGACAGCCCGCGCCACGACGGGGGCCCTCAAGCCGGTTCCGGCGGGCGCCACTGGCGGCCTGCCTGCAGCCGCCGCAGTTGCCAATCGGCCGCAATCAGCAGATCCACCAGCAGCCGCTCTTCGACGACCCCCGGCTGCCAGCGCCTGTAGTATTGCGCGGTAAGGGCCGCCAAGGCGGCGGAGCGGCCGGCGCCAGCTACTAACTCCCAGGAGTGAATGGCGGTGGACGGCATTGAGGCGGTTTGCCCCTGGCGTCTCCTGCCCGGTTTCATGCCGTCGCGCCGGCTCGCGGTAATCGAAAGAAGAGTAGCCATAGAACCGATTCGATGGTAGCGAAGGGGCGCCTGGCTCGAACCGGGCGCTGGCCGTTAACTGCCACGAAATAAAAGAAATAAGAGTCTGCTGTCTTTTGTGACCGGGTGGAATCGCCGGCGCTTGGCAGGTCGGGGACCTGCCTCACCTATTTGGTTTCGACGATGTAGGTCGGCACAATGCCGGCGGCGGTGGTGAAGCCGGACTTGGGCGTGGAAAGCCAACTGGAACAGCCTTGCACTTTGCCCAGGTAGGCGTGCGGATGCACATCCACCTGCATTTCGCGGAATTCGAGGTGTCCGTAGGTCAATAGGGGGAACACCGAGCGCACGGGGTCCACCCGCTCCTGCACCACGTACGGGCTGCGCCCGGCCTGCTTGAGCGCGCGGTCCCATTCGGCGCCGTCCATCTCCCAACCGAAGTAGCTGTGCTGGTCGCTCGAATCGTCGTTGGGCTTGAGCGCCAGCCGCTCCCGGTTTCCGGTGATGAATTCCATCAGGTCGACGGTCTGTTCTCCGTGGGTGGTCTTGCCTTGCGCCACCAGACGGGTCCAGGGCACATGCTCGCGGATGGCCTTGCGCTCCACGGCGGGGAATTTGGCGGTGAGCGATTCATCCGTCAGCAGGCCGAACATCGCCTTCTTGTGCGCCAGTTCGGAGCGGAAACTGTTGATCACGCACACCGCCCGATCGCGGTAGGCCCGCACCAGCGGGTGCGATAGATCGAATCGCAGGAGGAATTCCTGCACGCCCAGGCGGCGATAGACCAGGTGAATTTCAAACGAGCCCCGGCGCAGCACGCCGTTGCGGTATTCCAGTTGTTCCGGCGAAACGATTTCCGCCTGGTAGCCCTCCTGCCGGAAAAGGTCGCGGAACAACTCGAACTCGCTGCGGCCGGATTGATAGGGCGGGCGGAACTCCACAACCGCGATGTTGGGCTTCTTATCGCCGCCAAACTGCTTGTAGGATTTCAGCAGCGCTTGCAGCAGGTGCTTGCGGCTGGACACCTTGCTGAGCGCGTATTTCTTGCGAAACTCCTTCATCGGCGGGATGTCGTAGAACAAATCCGCCAGGCGATCGGCGTAGCCCGCGCCGGTTGGGGAATCGGCGTTGTACTGAACGAAATGCAAATGGCCGTTCACCAGATGCGTATCCAGGCGGGCGGCCACTTCAAAGCTCTGATAGCCGGGATCGATGGCGGCCAGCATCTTTTCGGCCGGCAGCAGTTCCAGGCGCGCCATCAGGGCCGGGTCCTGCAGCACCATCTGCTCCATGCGGTCGATGGCCGCGATCAGCGCTTCGCCGGTTTTGACCAGCGAATCGTACTGGCGCCGCGAAATAAAACTGGGCCGCAGGAACGGGCAGATCAGGCGGCCGCCAGCCGAAAGCCCGGCCTCCTCCATTTGCGCATGGAGTTCTTCCGCCCAGCCCAGATCGCGGTACACACCGTTCTCCAGGAGCTTGTTATACCTGATTACCGCTTCATCCAACTGAGACATGCTTGACTTACGAATCTACTGGACCTAAATGAATCCGCGCAGCAAGCCCGTACGAAACCGCCATACACGGCTCTGCAAAGCACGGCTCCGGATTGAGGCGTTTGCTGAGCCGCGGCGTCAATGACCGGTCGCCCAATCGATTTGCGATACGCAGCCTGCTAAGCTTTGAGTATCCCACACGAACGGCGAAAAACCTAGGATTCGGCTAGCTTCTGGTAAGATAACTCTATCTGCTACAGTGTGTTAGGAGAATTTTCGGCCTTCTGGGCAGGACACGCTAAGAGAGACGTACAGGTTGGCAGGTCGGGGACCTGCCTCACCCTTGGCTACAGCACGTGATAATAGCCGGCGCGCTCCAGCACCTCAACCGGGACGCCGAAGAGTTCACTCAGGGCGGCCGCTTCCAGCACGTCGCGCTTGGCGCCATCGCGCGAAATCCGGCCTTGGCGGATCAGCACCACGCGCTCCATCTCCGGGATGATATCCGGCAGATGGTGGGTCACCATGATGATGCCGATGCCGCGCCGCGCCAGCCTGGAGAGAGTCTCGCGCAGCTCATGGGTGGCGCGCAGGTCGAGGCTGGTAGTGGGTTCGTCCAGGATTAACGCCTGCGGGCCGTGCACCAGCGCCCGCGCGATCAGGAACCGCCGCGCTTCGCCGGAAGACATGTGATTGGTGGCGCGCTCGGCCAGGTGCGCGATTTCGAGCGTCTCCATTACCTCGCGCGCAGTGGCTTCCATGGCCGGCGTGACGGCGTGATACGGCCAGATGCCCACGCTACCGAAGAAGCCGGAGAGGACGATTTCGAAACCGGAGAAATCGCGCGTGCACATCTGCATCCAATCGTTCGAAACCAGCCCGAGCCGATTGCGAAGATCGAACAGGTTCCAGGTGTCGCGGCCCAGGATGCGCAGCGACCACGGCTCGGCCTTCAGCCGCGGATAGAGGTCGCGCGAGATCAGCTTGATGAGCGTCGATTTGCCGCTGCCGTTGGGACCCAGAATGGCGACGTGCTCGCCCTGCCCGATGGCCAGCGTGACTGAGTCCAGCACCACGCGTGGGCCGCGCTCGACGGTGATGTTTTCCAATTCGATCAGCGGAATGGGAGGCACCCGACCATTGTAAAGGGGATCTTGGAAAGGCGACGCCGACGCGTGTTACTCTCTAATGGAAAACCCTGCTTTGAGGCCTGATATGTCCTATCTATCCATACGCGATCTCGATCTGAACGGCAAGAAGGTATTCATCCGCGTGGATTTCAACGTCCCGCTGGTCAAGAACGAAAAGGGCGAGATGGAAATCTCGAGCGACAAGCGCATCAAATCGTCGTTGCCCACCATTCAATACGCGCTCGATCATGGAGCCGGCGTCATTCTGGCTTCGCACCTGGGCCGCCCCAAGGGCAAACCGAATCCCGAAATGAGCCTGCGCCCGGCGGCCGTTCGCTTGCAGGAGCTGTTAGGCCGGCCCGTGAAGATGGCGCCAGATTGCGTCGGGCCCGAAGTGGAAGCCATGTTGCCGGCGCCCGGCGAGGTGCTGCTGCTCGAGAACCTGCGCTATCACGCCGAGGAAGAGAAGAACGATCCGGAATTCTCGAAGAAGCTGGCCGCTCTGTGCGATGTTTACGTCAACGACGCGTTCGGAAGCGCGCACCGCGCCCACTCATCCACCGAGGGCATGGTCAAGTTCGTTTCAACCGCTGCTGCCGGCCTGCTGATGGAGCAGGAGCTGAAGTACCTGGGGATGGCGACCACCAATCCCGCGCGCCCGTGCGTGGCCATCCTGGGCGGCGCCAAGGTGTCGGACAAGATCGAGGTGATCGAGAACCTGGGTAAGATCGTCGATCAACTGCTGATCGGCGGCGCCATGGCGTACACGTTCCTCAAGGCGCAAGGCCTTCCCACCGGCAAGTCGCTGGTGGAAGAAGACAAGGTGGAGCTGGCGAAGAAACTGCTTGCCGAACTGGGCAGCAAGCTGATGCTGCCGGTGGACCACGTGGTGGTGTCCGAAATCGCCGCGGGCGCCGCCAACGAAGTGGTCGAAACCATTCCCGCCGACAAGATCGCGGTCGATATCGGTCCCAAGACCATCGAGAAGTTTTCGCAAGTGATCGCTTCCGCCAAGACCGTGATCTGGAACGGCCCCATGGGCATCTTCGAAAAGCCGCCGTTCGATACAGGAACCGTGGCGCTGGCCAAAGCCGTAGCCGCTTCCTCCGCCACTTCGGTAGTGGGCGGCGGCGATTCGGAGAAGGCCATCAAAGCTGCCGGCGTCTCGAGCAAGATCAGCCACATTTCGACCGGCGGCGGCGCATCGCTGGAATTCCTGGCGGGCCTCAAGCTGCCGGGGGTAGCGGCGCTGGAGCGGTAGGGGGCTTCGCGGCCACAAGCTATCGGTCGAGAATGATCAACTGATCCTGGGAACCGGGCAGCTCAGCGATAAGAATCGCATTGCGCCGAAGCACCGCCGCGGCTACGTTGGTTGGATAATCGCAAGACCGGAGAACCACGACCTTGGCGTCTGGGATTTGCCTCGCCAGCGGCTCGAAATCGCTATCCGTCGAGACCAGGATGAAACCGTGAGCCGCGGCGTACTCCAGAATCCTGCGGTCGCCGGTGCGGGCGAGACCGTTGAGAAGCGCACTCTCGGACTCTGGGAAAAGATCGCGCAGTAATAGAACGAGTTTCGGAGATAGGCTCTCGTCAAAGAGGAGCTTCATCCTCGGGAGGCTTTGCTGCCCGCCGCCAATTCGGCGGCATAAGCGTACACAGCCAGGAAGTCATCCGGCTCGAGCTGGGGGTAATCTTCCAGGATTTGCTGCTGGGACGCTCCACTCGATAACCACTCCAGAATCTCCTGAACGGTGATCCGGTGCCCGCGAACACACGGCTTCCCGAACCGCACATCAGGATTGATCGTGATGCGCTCCAAAAGCGAATCGTGAGCTGCCGGCATCTGCTCTCCCTTGAGCCATTGTATACCCGCGTTGGGTTGACCAATCAAATGGGCGATACCGGCGCTATCTGGTGGACCCACCCGCCGCCGACCAAGGCGAGGCGCAGCGTTCGCTTGACGACAAATCGTTTTCGGGAGTCCGCATGCAACGCCCTTACGGGAACTGAGGCGGGTTATTGCGGTGGCCTCACCTGTTCATCGCCGGGGAGCAGTCTCAGATGAAACATGGGCACGTCGACAACGGGAAGATCGAGTTCGTGTCTGAGTTCGTCGCGCAGCATCTGCAGCAACGGACCTGCCAAGGCATTGTCATCTCTGTCGGCAATTCCGTGCGCGAAAACGCTCGCTGCGGCGGCCTGCTCCGTCGAGCCGAACAACTGAACGTCTGCGATCGCCGCTTCCAACTGCTTCCGTCCAGCCTCGTCCAGGACTCGATTGCCAGCATACTCGATTCGACGAAAGCAATCGATCAGATAGTTGGTCCTGAGATCCCGTTTCTTGTTTGAACGATCCTTCCGAGTTGAAACCCAATGCCCGACGAACCATCCCGACATCGTGAGTACGGCGGTTACCAGCAGCGGTAGCCCGATTTTCCAATCCATCTGACTACTATATGCCCGTTCAGGTCTTCATAAATGCGCCCATGCCGACTGAGTAAGGTCGCCGACTCTCCAATTGCTCGGTTGGCCGCCCGCCTATGACCTGCCACCCTAACTCATCCAACCGGATCTTCACGCGACCGCCGCGGGAGACTCCAGGGAATCCTTGGCGAACGCAAGAACGTCATGCACCTGTGCTCGATTGACGGACGGGAACCATTCCAGGAATTCGTCTATGGTCGATCCCTGGTCGAGGTGTTCGAAAAGCGCGGCAACCGGCAGCCGGGTGCCACGAAAACACCACGTCCCGCCAAGCTTGCCTGGGCTTCGGTCGACAGCGCCGCAGAGTGTCCAGTCCATATCCCCAGTCTATCGGACTCCTCTCACTTCTGCCCCGCCCCCTTCGCCTTCAGGAACGTTCCCTTCTCGAGTTCCTCGAACGCCTGCCTAAGCTGCGCCTGCGTGTTCATCACGATCGGTCCGTACCACGCCACCGGCTCTTTGAGTGGCTGACCCGAGCACAAGAGAAACCGGATCCCGTCTTCTCCGGCGTGCACTTCAACCTCGTCGCCGCGGTCAAAGAGAATCAGCGAGCGGTTGTCCGCCTCGGCAGGCGGCTTGGTGTCCAACCATCCCACCGATTCGGTCGGCACATCGAGCGGCCCCGAAGCGTTGCAGAATTTCCCATCCCCTGAGAAAACGTACGCGAAGGAGTGATGCGTTGTCTCGACCGGGAGGGTCTTCCGCTGGCCTGGCGGCACCGACACGTCGAGATAAGTCGGATCGGCCGCGATGCCATCCACCGGACCCTTTGTCCCCCAGAACTTTCCGCAGACCACGCGAACGTGAGTGCCGTCGTCATCCGTGATCGCCGGGATGTCGGCCGCCTTCACTTCCTGATAACGCGGCGCCGTCATTTTCAGTGATGCGGGAAGGTTGGCCCATAACTGGAACCCGTGCATCCTGCCCGACTGGTCGCCCTTGGGCATCTCCTGGTGGACGATCCCGCTTCCAGCCGTCATCCATTGGATGTCGCCGGCGCCGATGGCCCCATGGTTTCCCATGCTGTCGCCGTGCTCGACAGTCCCGGCGAGGACATAAGTGATGGTTTCGATCCCGCGGTGCGGATGCCATGGGAAACCCGCCAGGTAATCCTCCGGAACGTCATTGCGGAAGTCGTCAAGAAGGAGGAACGGGTCGAACTCGGACGTGTTGCCGAAGCCGAACGCGCGGCGCAGATGCACGCCCGCGCCTTCGATGGTCGGCTTGGCTTGGATCATTCGTTTCACTGGACGAAGGGACATTGGGCCTCCTGTGCCGAACAGTACAAATGCCGGAGCATCCATCTGGGCTCGCGGCTTTCCGTTAGTGTACATCCAGGGAGGCAGCGGCGCAGGATGCTAGCTGTGGGAAATCTTCTCGACACCTGCTCGCCGCGCGGGCGGCACGAGTGACGGCCCTGCGTCGGCACGAGTGCCGACGCGGCACGCATGAGTGCGTGCGCCACGTCCAAATGGTACGGTTGTTTCCTGACGAGCCCTAAGGTCGCGAAATCTGGAGATCGGCGCAGATTTTCCGCGCAAGGAAGTCGTTCACTTCGCGGTGGCGCGGAATCGACGAAGATTTACGGACCGGCCGATTGACGTAGATGGTGTGGTTATCGCCTTCTCGCAGAAACTCGCAGCCGCAGCGTTCCAGGTGGCGAATCAGATCGACCCGCTTCATGCGGCGGGAAGCACGAAAGTTTCGCGGATTACGGCAGCGCCTTCAAGAGACTGCTCGGACATGGCGCGATTCGCGTTCAGAACCAGTGCGACCGCTTCGCGAAGGTTGCTTCTCGCTTCGTCCAGGGTGCTGCCCTGGGTGTTGGCGCCAGCCAGCTCTTCGACGAACCCCACGTAGCCTTCCGGGACCTTCATGAATATGGCAGTCAGATTCATCGGCGTTATAGACATTATCTCACTGAAGCCAGGACGCGCCGGTGCTACCCTGTGATTTGCCGATGACCCGCCGCCAGGTTCTCGCATTGCTCCCTGCCGTGGCCGGTAGCTCGTGCGCCAGGCAGGAGAATTCAACTCCCGATAACCAGCCGGGGCATCGCGTCGCCGATGTGCTGGCGCCCACGAATCTGGAACACGTTCAACTGGGTGGCTACTTGGGCCGCAAGATCGACCTGTGCGTGCGCAACCGGGTCTTCGCGCAGAATTGGGATAAGCTGGTGGCGCCATTTCGCCAGCGCGCGGAAACTGCCTGCTGGCAAACCGAATTTTGGGGTAAGTGGTTTCTATCGGCCGCCGCCGCGTGCGAGTACTCGCGCGACGCCCAAGAGCGAGTGCATCTCGGCGATTCCGTGCAGTCGCTCATCGCCACCCAAACCGCGGATGGCTACATCGGGAATTACGCCGACGGCAGTCACTTGAAGTCCTGGGACATCTGGGGCCGCAAGTACACGCTGCTCGGTTTGCTGGCCTGGTGCGACATGACCGGCGACGCCGCGGCGCTGGCCAGCGCCCGCCGGCTGGCCGGACACCTGATGACGGAAGTCGGCCCTGGCGCGGCCGATATCATTCGCTGCGGGCTATTCCGCGGGATGGCCGCGAGTAGCGTGCTCGAACCCATCGTGCTGCTCCATCGCCGCATCGGCGACGAGCGATTGCTGCGTTTCGCCGAGTGGATCGTGGCCCGATGGTCCGCGCCCGATGGCCCGCAGTTGATCGAAAAGGCATTCACCGCGGTTCCCGTGGGAGAGCGGTTTCCGCGTCCGAAGAAGAATTGGTTCTCCTGGGAAAACGGCGAGAAGGCGTACGAGATGATGTCGTGTTACGCCGGATTGCTGGAGCTGTACCGCGAAACCGGACGGACGGCATATCGCGATGCGGCGATGCACACGCACGCGAGCATTCTTTCGACCGAGATCAATGTTACCGGTTCCGGCTCTTCCGAGGAGTGCTGGTACGGCGGCAAGGCGCGTCAAACCCAACCGGCGAAGAATCCCATGGAAACCTGCGTGACGGTTACCTGGATGCACCTTTGCGCGCACTTGCTGCGTCTCACCGGCGATCCGCGCTATGCGGATGCGATCGAGACCACCGCGTACAACGCGCTCGCGGGAGCCATGACGCCGGACGGATCGGGCTTCGCCAAGTACAGCCCGCTCGAGGGCATTCGCGAATTCGGCGAGAAACAGTGCGGCATGGAACTGAACTGCTGCGAGGCGAACGGGCCGCGCGGCATCATGCTGCTGCCGCAGGTTGCCGTCATGAAAAGCGCGGAAGGCCCGGCATTCAACCTCTATTCGGAAGGCGTCTGGGACTTGCGGCTTTCTTCCGGCACACCATTGCGGATTGAGACGAAAACGGACTATCCGCTCTCGGGCTTGGTCGATATCACGCTCCTCCCCACGCGCCCTGAATCTTTTCCCGTGCGCCTGCGGATTCCGGCGTGGAGTGCCCAGACTTCGCTCAGCGTGAATGGCTCGAAGATCGGCGATGTTCATCCCGGCACGTATGCCACCATCGAAAGGCGCTGGAAACCGGGCGACCGCGTGCGTCTGCAATTGGATCTGCGCGGCCGGGTTCTGCGCGCGGCGGATGGATCGCGCCCCTATGCGGCCGTGGCGCGCGGCCCGGTGGTTTTGGCCCGCGACGTCAGACTGGGACAGGAGGCGATCGGAGAGCTGGTTGCGGGCTTCGGTGACGACGGCAGCTTCGCGCAACTCGAAGCCGTCGCGCCGCCGCCGGGAATCGCCATGGCATTCAGCGCCGGCGCCGGCCAGGTGCGTTTGTGCGACTACGCCTCGGCCGGCAATTCCTGGGCGCCGGGTTCCCGCTACAAGGTCTGGATGCCGCTATCCGGATAAGGCGGTGGGACGGCCACCTTCGGGCCGGGCATGTTCGGCCCCACTTTGATGGCGAAGACGGTCTGGTCGTCGAAGGCGGTGGTGGAGAATTTGTCCTGATCGCGAAAAATCGCGCTTACCATGTCGGCGGCGGAACGATCGGAGTTGGCGCGCAGAACCTGCGCCAGGCGGCCCTTGCCATACTCGTGGCCGGCGGCGTTCAAATTATCGGTGATGCCGTCGGAGTAAAGCACGATGGCATCTCCGGGCATGGCATGGAACACCACTTCTTCGTATTCGCGCTTGTCGAGCAGACCGAGCGGAACACCCTCGACGCGCAAATTGAGGATGTCGCCGCCGCGGCAAATCATGGGCGGTAAAGCGCCGGCATTGGCCATCGTCATGTGGCCTGCCGCAGGGTCCCATAGGAGCACCAGCAGGGTGGCATAGCGCGCTTCGACTTTGCGTTCGCCCAAGGCGTCGTTGAGCGCCTTGAGCAGCTCCGCGGGGCGGCGGCGGCGTGGCGCGAGCGTACGCAACAGACCGTTCAACAGACCGCCATAGAGCGCGGCGGCGGCGCCTTTGCCGCTGACATCGCCGAAAGCGATGATGGTCTGGCCGTCCCTGAGCTCGAAGATATCGTAAACGTCGCCGGAGATGCCGCGCGCCGGGCGCAGGCGCACCATGGCGTCGAGCCCCTCGATTTCGGGCGCGGCATCGGGCAGCAGCACGCGCTGGAGCTCGCGGGCGGCCTCCAGGTCTTCCTCCATACGGCGCTCGCGGGTGGCCAGCTCCTGGTACAGGCGGGCGTTTTCGACGCTCGAAGCCACCTGCGGCGCCAGCAGCGCCAGCGTGCGCACGTGCTCGTCGGTGAAGTAGCCTACGCGGTCGCTCTCCAGATCCATCACTCCCACCACGCGGTCCTGCAACAGCAATGGTACGGCCACTTCGGAGCGGATATCGGAATGGGACGCGATGTAGCGCGGGTCCTTGGCAACATCGTGCACGCGCACCGGCTGGCGCGAGCTGGCAGCCGCGCCGGTGATACCCTTGCCGAGCGGTACGTTATCCGTATTCACGCGCTGATCGTAGCGGATGCTGAACAGGTGGCGCAGGGCCTTGGCATCGTGATCCGTAAGCAGGATGCTGAAGGCGTCGTAGTTGATCAGTTCGCGCACGGTGCTGGCAATTTTGCTTAGCAGGTCGTTCAAATCGAGAATGGAGGAAAACTCGCGCGAGACATTGGCCAGCATCTTCAAGGTGCGGTTGTTCCGCTCGACGCGCAGATAGAGGCGCGCGTTGTCGATGGCCACGGCCACGCGCGCCGCGATGAGGCGCAGCAGCGCGCGATCGTATTCGGAATAGGCATTGAGGCGGGTGGACTCGAGATCGATGACGCCCACCAGCCGCTTGCGGGCAATCATGGGAACGGCGAGCTCGGTGCGGACGGCATCGACGGCATTGAGATAGCGCGGATCGTTGCGCACGTCGCCCACCAGCACCGGCTCGCGGCGAGCGGCGGCGGCGCCGGTGAGCCCTTCGCCCAGGGCGATGGATAGCTTCGAGATCAGCTCCTCGCGGTGGCCCACGGCGTGGCGGATGTAGAGGGAGCGGCGCCGCTCGCTATAGAGCAAGATCGCGAACAGGTCGTAACGCAGCACGCGCCCGATGATTTCGGCCACGTTGGCCAGTAGGCGGTCGAGGTCGAGCGTCTCGGAGGTGGCGGCGGAAACCTCCAGCAGGAAATCGAGCAGTTCGCTCCGCTCGCGGAAACGCACGGCGCTTTTGCGGCTAGTTTGCATGGGCTTTCGTCGGAAACTGGAATTGCGCGCGCGGCATGCGTCCTCAGGCCGCCGCGGTGGCTTCCACAATTTTGATGCTGGCGCTGGCGCCGATGCGCGTGGCGCCGGCCGCGGTCATGGCGCGCAAATCGCTCAGCGTGCGGATGCCGCCGGCAGCTTTGATGCCCATGCCCGGCCCGACTACGCCCCGCATCAATGCCACATCGTGGGCGGTGGCGCCGGAGGTGCTGAAACCGGTCGAGGTCTTGACGAAATCGGCACCGGCCTGCTTGGCTAAAGTGCACGCTGTCGCCTTTTGCGCGTCGTCGAGCAGCGCCGTTTCCAGAATCACCTTGACGATGGCTCCCGCCTCGTGCGCCGTTTGGACCACTTGCCGGATGTCCTGCCGCACCGCGTCCTGATCGCCGGAGCGGAGTGCGCCGATGTTGATCACCATATCGATCTCGGTAGCGCCCACACGCACGGCCACGGCGGTTTCCGCCACTTTGGCTTCGGTGCTGGTGGCGCCCAGCGGAAAGCCCACCACGGTGCAGACCTTCACCGCAGAGCCGGCTAATTCGGCGCGCACCAGGGGCACCCAGTAAGGATTCACGCAGACGCTGGCGAAGCCGTACTGGCGGGCTTCGCGGCAGATCTTGACGACGTCATTTCGAGTGGCTCCTGGCTTGAGAATGGTGTGATCGATAAGCGCGGCGATTCCTGGGTCGATTTTGGTAAGCCGCTCGCTGGCGGAAACGCGATCGGCTCCGGCGGCGATGATCTCCTTGGTGTTGCGGGCGCAGGTCTGGGCGCAGCGCTGCACGCAGCCGGGGCACACCTGGTCGGGCAGGTTGAGGCCTTCGCCCTTTTTGGCGGCGGGTTCGGTGCGCCCGACGCGGGTCAGGATTTCTTCGCCGATTTCGGCCACCAGCCGGTCGAGCTCGGTCTGTGTCACGGGAGCGCCTTTTTCGCGAATTGCCGCTCGATGGCCATGATCTTGTCGACCCGCGCCTGGTGCCGGCCGCCGGCAAACCGGGTGGCGATCCAGGTGCGCAAAACCTCTTCCGCCTGGGTTTCGGTCAAGAGTCGTGCTCCGAGCGTAAGCACATTAGAATCATTGTGTTCCCGGCTATTCCTGGCGGAAGCTTTATCATAGCACAGGGCCGCGCGGATGCCGGGAATCTTATTGGCGGCCATGCAGGACCCGATGCCAGCGCCATCGATCACGATGCCGCGAGCGACGGCGCCCGAAGCGACCAGCTCGCCGACCTTGAGCGCCAGGTCGGGATAGTCGGCGGGCTTTTCCTCATAGACGCCCACGTCGCGCACTTCCAGGCCGAGCTCGGTCAGCACCGGCTTGAGCGCTTCCTTGAGGCGGAAGCCGCCGTGATCGGCGCCGATGGCGACGGTTTTATCGGGCGGCGCCAGCAGGGAAACCTGATCTTTCGGCACCTCCAGAATGCGAACCCCGCGCGCGGCAGCGATTTCGCGCGCCACTGCGGTGACGATCGCTTCCGGCGACACGCGCAGGTCGCCACTTGCCGGAACGTCCATCGCGGTGACTACTTGTCGCATCAGGAACCTTCATTGTAATGAAAGGAAGAGCGCGGAGGCGCGGAGAGTCTTGTCTCGGGTGCGCGACACAGGAATGGCGAAACCATCCATTGCTGATGAATCCGCTCGAATCCGAGCGTAGGGGTACGCAAGGCTTCTCTCTCAAGAGGCCTTGTATCAGGGCACCGGCTTCAGCCGTGCCGAAGCATCGCAAGAAACCTGGGCTTCAGCCCCTGCGCCCGCAGGAAAACCCAGCGGCTTCCATGAGAAGGCCGGCCGATGTCAAGGGAATACTGTTGAATCGTTGCCCGGTTGGCCTCTTGCGGAATGAACGAAGCCTGCCATTCCCTCATCTCTGGAATCCCCTGCATCG
>Ga0116130_1001144_pt1 | contig 15517 bp, 9 predicted proteins | sample June2015DPH_17_5_FD_89733 | JGI IMG/M metagenome (GOLD analysis project Ga0116130, IMG submission 89733) | Peatland microbial communities from SPRUCE experiment site at the Marcell Experimental Forest, Minnesota, USA - June2015DPH_17_40 | ecosystem: Environmental > Terrestrial > Soil > Wetlands >...
CCCTGGCGGACCAGCAGCGCGGCCACCGTGGAGCTGTCCACGCCGCCCGACATCGCCACCGCAATGGGCGCTTCGTCCTTCATGGATGCAAGCTCAGGCATGGACCGAGATGCGGCGCAGGTGCGCCACCGAGGCTTCCAGCGCCCCGGCGAGCGAATCCACTTCGGCGGCGGTGTTGGCGCGGCCGAGCGAAAAGCGCATGCTGGAGCGGGCGCTATCCGCGTCGAGGCCGATGGCGGTGAGCACGTGCGATGGCGCGATGGCGCCACTCGAGCAGGCGGCGCCGGTGGAAACCGCGAAGCCGCGCAGGTCGAGCGCGATCACCAGCGCCTCCCCATCCACGCCATCGAATTGAAGGTTGCTGGTGTTGGGGACGCGGCTCCAACGCGCGCCGTTGATGCGGGCGCCGGAGATGCGGCCCAGCACCGTGTTTTCGAAGCGGTCGCGCAGCCCGGCGAGGCGTTCGGACTCGGCCGCCAGAATGCGGCCGGCCAGTTCGGCCGCGGCGCCCAAAGCCACCGCTCCCGGCACGTTTTCCGTGCCCGGCCGCCGCTCCCGCTCCTGGTGGCCGCCGAACGCGAGCGGCGCCAGGCGGGTTCCCTTGCGCACGTACAGCGCGCCCACGCCCTTCGGCGCGCATAGTTTGTGGCCGCTCATGCTGTATAGATCGGCGCCCAGCGCGGTAACGTCCACCGGGATCTTGCCCAGCGCTTGCACCCCGTCCACGTGCAGCGGAACCGCGGCCTCGCGGGCGATGCGGCCGATCTCGACGATCGGTTGGATGGTGCCCAGTTCGTTGTTGGCGTGCATCACCGAAATCAGCACGGTCTCCGGGCGCAGCGCGGCGCGCACATCGTCCGGATTCACCACGCCCGTTGCGCCCACCCTCACCCGCGTCACCGCGATGCCTTCCCGCTCCAATTGCGCGCATGCGCTCAGTACGGCAGGATGTTCGATGGCGCTGGTGACGACGTGCTTCGTTGCGCCCTGGGGTGGGCAGGGCGCCGCGCGCACCGTGCCCAACACGGCCAGGTTATCGGCTTCGGTGCCGCCGCAGGTGAACACCACTTCGCTCGAATCGGCATGGATCAGCGCCGCTACCTGGCGCCGCGCCGCCTCCAGCCGCCGCTTCGCCGCTTGCCCGAAATGATGGATGCTCGACGCGTTACCATACACTTGATCGAGACACGAGATCAGCGTCTCCAGAACTTCGGGCGCGACGGGAGTGGTGGCGTTGTGGTCGAAATACGAGTGCTGCACTTGGTTCCATTTTAGCAATGCGCAAACCGATCGTTACGCTCACCACGGATTTCGGCCTGCAGGATCACTACGTGGGCGCCATGAAGGGCGTCATCCTGGGCATCTGCCCGCAGGCCCAAATCGTCGATATCAGCCACGAGGTGAAACCCTTTCAGATTTCCGAAGGCGCTTTCCTGCTGGCCCAAGCGTATTCCTGTTTCCCTCCCAAGACCGTGCACGTCGCCGTGGTGGATCCGGGCGTGGGCACCGCTCGGCGGCCAATTCTGGTGGAAGCCGCCGCGCAGTATTTCGTGGCCCCGGATAACGGCGTGCTCGCCATGATCTACTCGGCCCAGCCGCACAAGGTGCGGGCGATTTCGAGCCAGCGCTATTTCCGCCAGCCGGTAAGCCGCACCTTCCACGGCCGCGATATCTTTGCTCCGGTGGCGGCTCACCTGGCAGCGGGCCTGGCTGCGCCGCGCCTCGGCAAGCGGATCGACGACTACCTGCGGCCCGGCTTTCTCAAGCCGCAGCGCACCGGCAAGCGGACCTGGGCGGGGCAGATCCTGCACATCGACCGTTTCGGCAACCTCGTCACCAATTTTCACGCGAGCGATTTTCCGGATCTGGAGGCGCGCAACGTCTGCGTGGCGATTGGCCCGCAACAGGTCAGCGTGGTGGCGCGAAACTATGACGAGTGCGGGCCGGGCGAGTTGTTTCTGATCGTAGGCAGCTCCGGGTACGTGGAGGTTTCCCTGAATCAGGCCTCCGCCGCACGCGCCATCGGCTGCGAAACCGGCGCGCCCGCAGAGTTGATGGTGTGGTGACGCCGCGCCGCGCTCCGAACTGAGCCGCACTCCAATGGAGCCGCGACCAAAGGGAGCGGTCAGAAGACGCTACACAACCATCGCATCCCTCGGCCGTCAATAACATCCGGCCCGACCGCTCGCTATGGTCGCGGCTCACACAACGCGTGGCCAATAACATCGGCGTAAATTGCTCGCAATTGGACGATAATAGTAACTTATGCGGGGTCGCTTTCTTACCTTTCTTACCTGCTGGATACTGATTGGCATGGCTTTGCCCGCCGTTGCGCAGCCGAATCGCATCACCTCTCACATTGATAACAGCCGCACGGTGGTGCTGAGCGGCCGGACGCTCCGGCTTGCTAACTCGGGCAACGACGCGGGTCCGGTGGAAAGTGGTTTTTCCCTTACCGGCATTACTCTGTCGCTGGCGCGTTCGGCGGCTCAGCAGGCGGACCTGGATCAACTGCTCCTGGCACAGCAGAATCCCGCATCCTCTGATTTCCACCAATGGCTTATGCCGGAGCAGTTTGCCGATCGCTTCGGCGCGAGCCAGAGCGACTTAGCGCAAATCCAAGCGTGGTTACGGGCTCAAGGCTTCGCACTCGGTTACACGGCGCGCAGCCGCACTTATGTATCTTTCAGCGGCACCGCGCAGCAGGTTCAGAACGCGTTTCACACCGAAATTCATCGCTATCGCGTGGGCGGGCAGATGCACTACGCCAACGCGAGCGATCCCTCCATCCCGGAGGTGCTGGCGGGTCTGGTGGCCGGTCTGCGCGGCCTCGACGATTTTCATCCCCAGCCGCTGGTCCGGGAGGCGCCGCCGCAACTCAGCGGCAGCCGCGGTTCGCACAATCTCGGCCCTGGCGATTTCGCCGCCATTTACGACGTGACGCGGCTGTACAACCAGGGCATAGACGGTACCGGACAAAAAATCGCGGTAGCGGGCCAAGCCGCCATTTCGACCAGCGATATTACCGCGTTCCGCAACAAGTTCAACCTCGGCCCGCCGAATCTCCAGACGGTGTTGGTGCCCGATAGTCCAACTGAGTTCGGGGGAGCCATGGACGTGCTGGAAGCGGACCTGGATATCGAGTGGGCGGGGGCGGTGGCGCCCAAGGCCACCATCGTGTACGTATTCGCGCCGGACGCGTGGGATGCGGCAGATTGGGTGATCGCCGAAAAACTGGCGCCGGTGCTGAGCTTCAGTTTCGGCTCCGGCTGCGAGTTGTACGATCTGATCTTTATGACGGACTGGCGCGCCACCGTGCAGCAGGCCAACGCGGAGGGCATCACCATGCTGGTCGCCTCCGGCGACATCGGAGCCGCCGAGTGCGAGTTTCTGGACAACCCCTACCCTGTGATCGCGCAAAGCGGGTTGGGTGTGTCAGAGCCGGCTTCGATTCCGGAAGTCACTGCCATGGGCGGTTCCGAGTTCAACGAAGGCAGCGGCACTTATTGGAACGCCAGTGGCTCGGCCCTGGGCTACATACCGGAGATGGCGTGGAACGATACCGCACTGGTCGGCGCCTTCTATGCCACCGGGGGCGGCGCCAGCCTTTATTTTGCCCAACCGCCTTGGCAGACCGGTCCCGGAGTGCCAAGCGATGGATGGCGGCATCTGCCCGACTTGTCGTTTCCGGCCTCCCCCGTTCACGATCCCGTCTACATTTACAGCGGCGGCTCCGCCGGGCTGGTAGGCGGCACATCCTGCGCGACGCCGATGATGGCCGGCGTGCTGGCGCTGCTGAACCAGTACCTGGCCCAGACACACCCAGGCCTGGGAAACATCAACCCGGCTCTTTACCGGATGGCGCAGAGCGCACCGCAGACATTTAACGATATCGTCGTCGGCGACAACATGGTGCCCTGCGCGGTTGGCTCGCCCGATTGCGTCAACGGTTCGCTGGGATGGGCGGCTGGCCCGGGATACGATTCCGCGACCGGGCTGGGCTCGGTCGATGTCTACAATTTCGTTCAACAGTGGAGCAGCGCTGCGCCGGTCAATGCCTCCGTGGTGGCTTCGATCAACCAGGACCCGGTTTTCCAAATCGCGCCGAATGCGAGCGGCAATAGCTGGCAGTTTCAGTTGCGGCTGACGGAAGAAGCCGGCATCGGCGCCACGCTCACCGGCTTCACGATTAACAGCACCGACTATTCTTCGCAGATTGCCACCCTCTTCGGCACTGCGTCGATCCCGGCGGGGGGCTCGATTTCTGCGTCATACGGTTTCCAGAATCTTCCCAATCCATCCAACGTGGTCTTTGGTTTTTCGGGCGTGGATGCGAGCGGCGCCCAATGGAGCACTTCGCTTACGGTTCCATTCCAGGGCCCGCAAACGCAGATGACCGTGGGCGGCATCAGCAACGCCGCCAGCGGCCAGCAGGCTTACGCACCCGGCATGATCCTGAGCGTGTACGGCGCGGGGATGGGCGATTTCGCGCAGGCAGCGGGCGCGACTCCGCTGCCGGCGATGCTGGCTGGGTTCGAAGCGTGGGTCAATAATGATGCCAATGGTGCCACTCTTGAATCGACGCCGCTCTACTACGTTTCACCCAACCAGGTGAATCTGCAGATACCTTACGGGATCACTCCCGGCCCGGCCACGCTCTCGCTCGGCGGACCCTGGGGCGGCGTTAACTTCAACTTCACGGTTTCCGCCGCGGCTCCCGGCATTTTCATGTTCGCCGATGGCAGCGTTAACCCCTCTAACACCGCTCATGCGGGAGACACGGTGGTGATATACATTACCGGCGACGGCGCGTCCAGCCCGCCCCAGTTGGCCGGCTGGACGCCCTCGAACAACGGCGTGGTGCCAGTGCCGCAGCAGACGGTGTCGATAACGGTGGGCGGCATTGCCGTTGCGCAGCCGTTTGCGTTCATCGGCATTCCAAGCTGGTCGGTGGGAGTGACGCAGATCAACTTCAGCATCCCCGTCAATATTCCGGCCGGTCCTCAACCGGTGGTGGTGACGGTCGGCTCCGCCTCGAGTTTCCCGGCCACCATCACGATCCTGCCATAGTGTGGCGTGCAGTTTACCGTAACCGGCCGGGCACAGGCGCGCGTCTAATGGGTTGTCTGCGTCCCCGAGGGCTGTCCTTAAAACTGCTAACCAACGAGCACTGCATATGATTAAGCCACAATGTTGTCTCGCCCTTTGGGCGATCCTGGGAGCGGCATCGCCTGCGCTATTGGCACAGCCGGACCGCATCACTTCCCGCATCGATAGCAACCAGTCCGTGGTGCTGACCGGGCGGGTGCCTCGGCAGGCCACCGCTCAAAATGACGCCGGGCCGGTTGAGAACAGCTTTCCCATCTCCGGGATAACCCTGATGCTGAAACCCTCCGGGGCGCAGCAGGCGGACCTGAACCAACTGCTGCTGGCGCAGCAGGATTCGACATCGTCGAATTATCGCCAGTGGCTCACGCCGGAGCAGTATGCCGACCGTTTCGGGGGCAGCGCCGGCGATCTGGCGAAGATCACGGCGTGGCTGGAATCGCAGGGCTTTTCCACAGGCTACGTCGCGCGCGCCCGCAATTTCGTCGCGTTCAGCGGCACGGCGCAACAGGTCGCCAACGCGTTCCACACCCAGATTCACCGCTACACCGTGAACGGAGTGACGAACTACGCCAACGCGACTGACCCTTCTATCCCCGCCGCGCTGGCAGGACTGGTATCCGGAATTCGCGGGCTCAATAATTTCCGGCTCAAGCCGCGCGTTAGAAAAGTGCAGCCCAAGATTTACGAACCCAGCCTAGGGGGAATAGTAGTCGGACCCACCGATTATGCGACTATCTATGACGTCAAGCCACTCTACACCGAGAGCGTCAATGGCACCCTCATCAATGGCGCCGGCCAGAAGATCGCGATCGTAGGGCAATCGGCAATTCAGGCGTCGGATATCACCAGGTTTCGCAGCGCCTTCGGCTTAGGCGCAGCGAACCTGACGCTGAAGGTGGTGCCTTACAGCGCGACGTATCCTGACGGCGGGAGTCCCGGGATTGTGGGAGGGGACGAGACTGAGTCCGACCTGGACATCGAATGGTCGGGGGCTGTGGCGCCCAACGCCACGGTTGTTTTCGTTTATTCAGGTGACGTATGGACGTCTGCCCAGTATGCCATCGATCAGAATTTCGCCCCGGTGCTGAGCATGAGCTACGGCGCGTGCGAGGAATTCGATCTGGTCGATCTGGATTCCGAGCGCGGCTCTGCGCAGCAGGCCAACGCGGAAGGCATTACGATGCTGGCTGCCTCGGGCGACTCCGGCGCCGCCGATTGCGACAACAACAACCCTCCCAACCAGGCCCCCCCATCATTGGCCGAGGGCGGGTTGGCGGTGGATGCGCCTGGTTCTTTTCCCGAAGTTACTTCGATGGGAGGCACACAGTTCAATGAAGGAAGCGGCAACTATTGGCCCGGTGGCGCGGCTAACGGCTACATTCCCGAAACGGTATGGAACGACAGCCCGGTGTTCGGTTCCATCGGCGGTGGTGGCGGCGGCGCCAGCGTTTACTTCACACAACCGCCATGGCAGAACAACCTCGGGCTGAACGACGGAATGCGGCACGTGCCCGATCTTTCCTCTGCGTCCTCCGACAACCATGATCCCTTCTATATGTACACGAGCGACAACTCGTTTGGGCCGGCGGGCGCGATCGGGATCGGCGGCACATCGTGTGCCGCACCCAGCATGGCCGGCATCATAGCGCTGCTCAATCAGTACCTGGTAGCCACCGGCGCCATCAAACAGCCCGGCTTGGGCAACATCAACCCGACCCTGTACGCACTGGCAAAAACCCAAAGCCGCGCGTTTCACGATATCGTGACCGGCAACAATATCCAACCCTGCGCCGATTCGCCCGATTGCGTCAATGGCTTCCTGGGCTGGTCGGCCGGCCCAGGTTACGATTCGGCCAGCGGGCTGGGCTCGGTGGATGCTTACAACCTGGTTCACGCGTGGAACACGGCGCTGGCTACGCAGGCGCAAGTGGTCGCCTCCCTCGACCAGAATCCGGTGTACGAGACCGGCACCAACGTGTGGACCTTTAAGTTGACACTGACGGAAGAGGCCGGCGTCGGCGCCACGCTCACCGGGCTCACCATCAACGGTGCCAGCTACACGCCTTCGCAGATATTCAGCACCGCGGCCATTGCCGCGAACGGCTCGATTTCGGCATCCTATAGCCTGCGAAATCTTAACGTGTCCAACGGGCCGGTCGGCGTCGTCTTCGGCTTTTCGTTCGCGGGTGCGAACGGCGCCACATGGAGCACCACGATGACCGTTCCGTTTGCAGGCCCCCAGCCCCTGTGGGCGATCGGCGGCTTCAGCAACGCGGCCAGCGGACAGGTGTCATTTGCTCCAGGCATGCTGATCAGCGTGTACGGCTCGGGAATGGGCAACTTCGCACAAGCGGCCACCATTATTCCCGTGCCCGAATACATGGCTGGATTCGAAGCTTCGGTCTCGGACCAGTACGGCGATTATGAGCCGGCGCCGCTCCTTTACGTTTCGCCCAACCAGGTGAACTTGCAGATCCCTTACGAAATTCAGCCCGGGCCGGGAGCCACGCTGGAGGTGGGCAATCCCTATACATACGCCAACATCAATTTCACCGTTTCCAGTGCCGCCCCGGGCATATTTTCGTACGGCGATACTAGCCCCGTGAGGAGCCCGATCGGCTCCGGTTCGGCTCGTGCCGGGCAAGACGTGGCGATCTATGTGAATGGCGTGGGCCACGTCAGCGTAGATCCCGATGATGGCTCCACGCCGCTGGCCAACAGCAACCCCTCGCCGCTGCTGCCCGTATCAATCACCGTGGGTGGCATCGCGGTCGCGAAGCCATACGCCTACATCGGCATCCCGAACTGGTCGGTGGGAGTGACGCAAATCAACTTCACCATTCCCGGCGGCGTGGGGACCGGGCCGCAACCGGTGGTGGTGACCGTCGGCGGCGTTCCCAGCTTGCCGGCGAATATCACGATTACGCAGTAATCGTGCGCACGCACTCGTGCGTCGGCATATCTGCCGACGCCAGCCGCCCTAGGGCGAAGAAACGTCGAGAAGAATCTCGACGCGGCAGGCAGGACCGCCTACGGCTCGCTCTGGCCCCTGAATTGCGACCTTTTACCCGGTGTTGTCTTTTTCAACTGCCGGAGGAGCGGAAGGGGGTTATTTCACCCAAACTCGGGGGCATATGGCACAAATTGAGGAGCTTCGGTTGCACGAATTCACATCTGGTCTTACCCAGGACCAGGTCGCGAGTCTCGCAGCGCTGGCCCATCCGGTGGAATTCGAACCGGATGAGTTGATTCTGATGGACGGCCAGCGCTCCACCGCCTTTTACCTGGTGATCTCGGGAAGCGTAGCGGTCGAGTTGTGCGCGCCGCAATACACGGTAGTGGTCCAGGCTCTGGGAGCGGGCCGGGCCTTCGGATGGTCGTCCCTGCTGGACTGGCACGACACGCTGTTTCAGGTGCGCGCGCGGGAGCGCACCATGGCGCTGCGCCTGGAAGGCCATGCCCTGAAAGAGCTATGCCGCACCGACCCCGCCTTGGGAGTTGAGATCTTGCGGCGCACGTTGCAGGTGGTGGCCGGACGGGTGAAGGCCACCGAATTCCGGTTTGCCGAAATGTGCGGCGTACGTGTGGAGGGGCCGCGCGCGCAAGCGCTTCGGCGCGCGGACAGCCGCGTGTTATCATAAAAAAGTTACCAGCATCACTTCATTTCCCGAGGTCAAATCCAGTTGGCTTTAGTCGAAGGTTGCCGGCACGCTCTCGAAATCTCCATCCCGGCAGCGGAAGTGGAAAACGAGACTACGCGCGTTGCCGCCGACGTCCAAAAACGCGCCAAGCTTCCCGGCTTCCGTCCCGGGAGAGCTCCCTCATCATTGATTCGCAAGCAGTTTGCCGGTGACATCCGGCAGCAGGTGTTGGAGAACCTGATCCCCAAGACGCTGCAAAAGCAGTTCGAGGCCGAGAACCTCAACGTGGTCGGCACGCCCGATATCAGCGACGTGCACTTCCACGAAGGCGAACCGCTCCACTTCAAGGCCGAGTTTGAAGTGGTGCCGAACATCGAGCTCGGCGAATACCACGGCATCGAAGTGGCTTATAGCGATCCGGAGGTCACCGAGGAAGACGTTGCCAAGCGCATCGAGGAACTTCGCGAGCAGAAGGCCGAGTACCTCAACGTGGACCCGCGCCCGCTCGACAACGGCGACTTCGCGGTGGTGGCTCTGGAGAGCGTCTCCGGCGTGGAAGGCGAGCCGGTCAAGCAGGAAGAAATGGTGCTCGAAATCGGCGGCGCCGATACATTCGACGCCTTCACCGAGAACCTGCGCGGCCTCAGCCCCGAAGACGAGAAGGAATTCGAAGTTACCTATCCGGAGAACTACGGCGCGGCGCGTCTGGCGGGAAAAACCGTGAAGTTCCACGCCACCGTTCGCGGGGTCCGCAAGAAGGAACTGCCAGAGATCAACGACGAATTCGCCCAGGATCTGGGCGATTACCGAAACCTCGAGGAGTTGCGCGATGCCGTGCGCAAGAACATTCTGGCACAGCGGCAATTCGAGGCGCAGCAGGCGGCCAAGGACAAAATCGTCGAGGCGCTGGTGGACCAGCATGGCTTCGCTGTCCCCGAGACGTTCGTCGACCGGCAGATTCGCACCCGGGTCGAGCAGAGCCTGCGCGCCATGAATGCCGACGGCATGGACCTGAAGTCCCTCAAGCTCGATTGGGCCAAGGTGAAGGAAACACAGCGCGACAAGGCCGTGCGCGAGGTCAAGGCTTCCTTGCTGCTGGCGCGCATCGCGGAACGGGAGGCGATTCACGCCACCCGCGACGAGGTCGATAAGGAAGTCGAACGCCTGGCGCGCATGCAACGGGAACCGGTGGCCGCCCTGCGTATAAAATTTGAAAAGGATGGCACTCTAGGGCGTATCGCCCACCATATTCAGACGGAGAAAACGCTCACTTTCCTGTTCGAACAGGCGCGCAAGACTGCCTGACACTTGGGATAGCAGTACTACCTTCATTGCTAAGAGAGCCGCTTCAGGTGATAATAGAAATAGCATTGGGTGACTCGTCTTGCCCCCCCGGGGGTTCCGGGGACAAGGCGGCACCGCCGGAGTCGCGGCGGAAGAGGAGATAATTGCGTGAAGCGTGCCGGATCCGACGATGCTTTACGATGTTCGTTCTGTCATAAGAGCCAGGACGTAGTCGGTAAGCTCATTTCCTCTCCCAGCGACTATCCCCGTGCGTACATCTGCGACGAATGCATCGCTGTCTGCAACTCGATTTTAGAGGATGACAAATCCGAGCCTGCCGGAGGCAGCCCCAACAAGATCCCCAAGCCATTGGAAGTCAAGGAGTTCCTCGACCAGTACGTGATCGGGCAGGATGGCACCAAGAAGAAGCTGGCGGTGGCCGTGTACAACCATTGCAAGCGCATCCACATGAACCGCTTGCGCACCACGGAAGTGGAGCTGCAAAAGTCGAATATTCTGTTGATCGGCCCCACGGGAACTGGCAAGACTTTGCTGGCCCAGACTTTGGCCAAGATCCTGGACGTGCCATTTGCGATTGTCGACGCCACGACACTCACCGAGGCCGGCTACGTGGGCGAGGATGTGGAGAACATCATCCTCAAGCTCCTGCAGGCCGCCGATGGCGATGTGCAGAAGTGCCAGCAGGGAATCATTTATATCGATGAGATCGACAAGATCTGCCGCAAGGACGAGAACCCGTCCATCACCCGCGATGTCTCGGGTGAAGGCGTGCAGCAGGCGCTCCTGAAGATCCTCGAAGGCACGGTGGCCAACGTTCCCCCGCAGGGCGGCCGTAAGCATCCCCACCAGGAATTCACGCCGGTGGATACCACCAATATCCTGTTCATTTGCGGCGGCGCGTTCGTCGGGTTGGAGAAAGTCATCGGCAAGCGTGCCGGCAAGAAATCGATCGGGTTCATGCAGGAAGAGGACAAGGGATCCAAGCTGACCGGCATGAGCGGGCGCCGCGATATCGACCTGCTCTCGCACGTGCAGCCCATCGATCTCATCAAGTTCGGTTTCATTCCCGAGTTCATCGGCCGTCTGCCGGTCACCGCAGTGCTGGAAGATCTCGACCGCAGCGCCCTGATCCAGATCCTCACCAAGCCCAAGAACGCCATCGTCAAGCAATACCAGAAACTATTCGAGTTCGAGAACGTGCGGCTGCGATTCTCCGACGATGCTCTCGATGCGATCGCGGATCTCGCCATGGAACGGAAAGTCGGAGCGCGCGGGCTGCGCATGATTCTGGAAGACCTGATGCTCGACCTGATGTACTACCTGCCGTCCTACAAGAAGGTCCGCGAGTTTCAGGTCACCAAAGACATGGTGCTGGCGCAGAAAATCAGTCTTACACTGCTGGAGAAGGCAGGCTAGCCTTTCTACCGGCTAGCGCCGTTCCAGCTTATTTGGGATAATCTTCTCAAGCCACCCATCGGCGCCGGAACGAGTGTGTACTGGCGAGAGCGGTAAGCTTTAGCGTCCGGCGAGCGGTGGTTGCAATTCAGGCATCTTGGGTTCGGGAGGGCTGAACCTGTCTTGTTGCGGGGACGGGGGCCTGGCTGGTTCGTCCGGGGGGACAAAAAATGCTCACTTCAAAGGAAAAATCCGATACAAAGCGTCTGCCGATGATGCCCATCCGCGACGTGGTCATCTTTCCCTACATGATGACTCCGTTCGTGGTGGGCCGCGAGCAGAGCGTGCGGGCGCTCGAAGAGGCGATGGCGGGCGACAAAAAGATCTTTCTCGCCACCCAGCACGATGCCTCCATCGACGACCCCAAGCCCGACGAAATCTATACCGTTGGCTGCATCGTCAACATCGTACAGAGCCTCAAGCTGCAGGATGGCAACATCAAGGTGCTGGTCGAAGGCGTGGAGCGCGGCAAGGTGGTATCGGTTTCCGGCGACGAAGGCTTCCTCCGCGTGGTGCTGCGCACGGCCTTCTATAAAGTCGAGCCGGGCCCGCAACTGGACGCGCTCATCAGCCGCGTCACCGGCCTGTTCGACCAGTACGTGAAGCTCAGCCAGAACCTGAACTACGAGCAGATGATCGCGGCCATTCGCGTGGACGATCCGGGCAAGCTGGCGGATACCGTGGGCGCCAATCTGCAGCTCACCATCGAAGAGAAGCAGGAGCTGCTCGAAATCTTCGACCCCGTCGAGCGGCTGACCCGCGTGGCCGAGATGCTCGACATCGAAATCGAAAAACTGAATGTCGACCGCACCATCCAGGGCCGCGTGAAGCGCCAGATGGAAAAGGCGCAAAAAGAATATTACCTCAACGAGAAGATCAAGGCCATCCAAAAAGAACTGGGGCGCGGCGAAAAGAGCGAAGTCGACGAGCTGAAAAAGCGCATCGAGACCGCCGGGATGACCGCGGATGCGCTCGAAAAGGCCTTGGCCGAGTTGAAGCGGCTGGAGAACATGCCGCCCATGTCGGCCGAATCCACCGTCAGCCGCAACTACCTGGATTGGCTGCTCGCGGTGCCGTGGAAGAAGAAGTCGAAGGAAATCCGCGACCTCAAGTTCGCCGAGAACGTGCTCGAAAACGACCACTACGGCCTCGAAAAGATCAAAGAGCGCATTCTCGAATTCCTCGCCGTGCGCCGCCTGGTGAAGAATCCCAAGGGGAGCATTCTGTGCTTCGTCGGGCCTCCCGGCGTGGGCAAAACCTCGCTGGGCATGTCGATCGCTAAAGCCACCGGCCGCAAATTCATCCGCCTGTCGCTCGGCGGCGTGCGCGACGAAGCCGAAATCCGCGGCCACCGCCGCACGTATATCGGGGCGCTGCCCGGCCAGATCATTCAGATGATGAAGAAGGCCGGCACCCGCAACCCGGTTTTCATGCTCGACGAAGTGGACAAGATGTCGATGGATTTCCGCGGCGACCCTTCGGCGGCGCTGCTGGAGGTTCTCGACCCCGAGCAGAACTTCATGTTCGTGGATCACTACCTGGATGTCGAGTACGATCTCAGCCAGGTTTTCTTCATCGCCACCGCCAACGTGCTGCACACCATTCCGCCGGCGCTGCAGGACCGCATGGAAACCATCCGCCTTCCCGGCTACACCGAGCTTGAGAAAATGGAGATCGCCCGGCGCTTCCTGGTGCGTAAACAGATGGAAGCCACCGGCCTGACCTCCGGCCAGATCGAATTCGACGATACCGGCATCAATGGCCTCATCCAGTACTACTCGCGCGAAGCCGGCGTCCGCAACCTGGAGCGTGAAATCGGCAATGTGTGCCGCAAGGTCGCCCGCCAGGTGGTGAACGCGCAGGGCGGAAAAGACAAGAAGGCGCCCGCCAAGGCCGTGATTGACGGCGACAAGCTGCCCGAACTGCTTGGCCCCTGGAAGTTCCGCGACCTGCTGGTGGAAAAGAAGAACGAAGTCGGCGCCGCGGTGGGCCTGGCGTGGACCGAAGTCGGCGGCCAGCTCCTCACCACCGAATGCACGCTGATGGAAGGCAAAGGCAAACTCATCATCACCGGCAAATTGGGCGAGGTAATGCAGGAATCCGCGCAAGCCGCCATGAGCTACATCCGGTCCCGTGCCACCACGTTCGGCCTGCCGCGCGATTTTTACCGCAACCTCGACGTGCATATCCACGTTCCCGAGGGCGCCATCCCCAAGGACGGTCCTTCGGCCGGCATCACTCTGGCCACCACCATTTGCAGCGCACTGACAGGCATTCCGGTGCGCGGCGACGTGGCCATGACCGGTGAAATCACTCTCCGTGGCAAGGTGCTGCCCATCGGCGGATTGAAGGAGAAGTTGATGGCGGCGCACCGGCACGGCATACTGGAGGCAATCGTCCCGCGGGAGAACGAGAAGGATCTCGCGGACATTCCGGACGCCATCAAGAAAACCATGAAGATCGATTTCGTGGAGTCCATGGATCAGGTTTTGAAGATCGCGCTGGAGCGTGAAGTGGTGGCTTTGCCGATGGCGCCGGTTGCCGCCGTCGACCTGCCGGCCATGGAACAGGGTCTGGCGCATTAGGAGCCGCTTGGAAACTTCGCCACTGCCGCGGCCGGCGCTCGCTGTCGGGAGCGCCCTATTGCGGGTGCGGGAAACAAGCTACACTATAATTGACATCCGAATTTGTAGTTAGCGCCGGTTCCGCGGACCTGTTTCCGCGAGACCGGCTGCCGGAAGTCGCGTTTTTAGGGAGAAGCAACGTAGGGAAATCCAGCTTGATTAATGCCCTAACCGGGCAGAAACGGCTGGCTTTCACCAGCAACACACCGGGCCGGACACAGACCATCAATTTTTATCGCATCGACGGAGCGTTCTATTTCGTCGATCTTCCCGGATATGGTTACGCCCGGGCCCCTCTCCGGCTTACGCTGGAGTGGAAAAAGCTGATCGAGCAATATCTCGAAACTAGGGGAACCTTAAGATTGTCCTGCCTGGTCCTCGACCCCCGCCGCGGATGGATGGAGCACGATCTCCAGTTGAAACGGTGGCTGGAGGAGCGAGGCAGGCCGTATCTGGTAGTCGCCACCAAGATCGATAAGTTGAATCAATCGGAGCAAGAGCACGGCTTACGCAACATCCGCCAGGAAGGCGCGGAGCCGCTGCCGTTCTCGGCCTCGACCGGCCGGGGAGCGAGGGAAATTTGGCAAGCAATCACGAAGACACTCCAAACACGGTAGGCAACGTCCCACCGCAGGAAAAACCCACCGAAAAGCAGGCCGCCACCACGGCGCCTCCTGCCCAAGAAACCACCGCCGCCACCGATGGCGCGGGAAACGGCGCGCCCGAACCGGCCGTCGAGAAAACCGAGGCTCCCGAGCGTCCGGCCAAGCAGCACGGCGAACGCGCGCCCAAAGCCGCCGCCTTGGCGGCGCCGCCGAAGCCCGAACCGGATGCGAAGTCCGGCGATGGCAAACCGCCCGAGGCCAAACCAGCCGAGGCCCCGCCGCCTTCGGGCACGCACCTCAGCGACACCGGACCCGGCGCGCAGCGGCGCAAACATGCCGCGCAGAACGCCAAGAACGGCACGCCCACGCTCGACCTCGTCGAACTGAAGGACATGAGCATTCAAAAGCTCAACCAGGTCGCCAAGGATATGGGAATTTCGGGCGCCGCCGGTCTGCGCAAACAGGAGCTTATCTTCAAGATCCTGCAGACGCAGGCCGAAAAGAGCGGCCTGATCTTTTCCGAGGGCGTGCTGGAATGCCTGCCCGACGGCTTCGGCTTCCTGCGCGCACCCGAGTACAACTATCTGCCCGGCCCGGACGACGTCTATGTCTCGCCCTCGCAGATACGCCGCTTCGACCTGCGCACCGGCGACACCATCTCCGGCCAGATCCGCCCGCCCAAGGAAGGCGAGCGCTACTTCGCGCTGATCAAGGTGGATGCCATCAACTTCGAGCCTCCCGAGGAAGCCCGCAACAAGATCTTCTTCGACAACCTCAC
>Ga0116130_1001156_pt1 | contig 15440 bp, 9 predicted proteins | sample June2015DPH_17_5_FD_89733 | JGI IMG/M metagenome (GOLD analysis project Ga0116130, IMG submission 89733) | Peatland microbial communities from SPRUCE experiment site at the Marcell Experimental Forest, Minnesota, USA - June2015DPH_17_40 | ecosystem: Environmental > Terrestrial > Soil > Wetlands >...
AACAGTCCGATCACGTGCGCGGTGAATGTGCCGAACATGACGATGGCGGCAAAACGGTGGACATATCCCGCGGTTTCGAATCCACCCAGCAGGCGCGAGAACCTCGCCGCCCAAGGAGTATAGGAAAACTTCAGAGACAGTCCGGTGACCGCCAGAGTTAGGAAACTGACGATCATGCAGGCGTGTAGCACACGATAAAGGTGAGGGAAGCGGACGAACTCCCGCCGGTCAACTGCCACGGCGGCGACTGGCGCTTTTTGTACCGCGACTGCTGTCGCCTCGTGATCCACCGCGGCTGCGGATTGCGGCTTGGCGTTAGGCATCATACTCATCCTTAGCGTCGGAATCTGTCGGGCCAGAGTTCTTCTCGGCTTGCGCTTCGAGCGCCTCCGCCGCGCGCAGTTCGCGCCGCATCTGTAACGCACGCGGGAGCCACAGCAGGGTATGGACGCCGCCCACAGTAAACGTGCCGATCAGCAGCGCCGTCATTCCCCAGAACGTGTAGTACAGGAAGGGAAACTTCTTAGGATCGTGATGGGTGGCGTGCGTGAGATATCCGGCGAAGCGCCGGGTTGCATCCGAGTGGCACTTCTGGCAGGTGGCAACCACGTTGGCACGGCTCAGGTGCGACCGCGGATCGGTGACCTTCTGGATGTCGTGGGCGCCGTGGCAGTCATAGCACTTGGCGGTCTTGGTGTATCCGAGTTTGGAAACTTTCCCGTGGTAGGTATCGAAATAGGTCTTGGCAATCTCTCCGTGGCAGCGCCCGCAGGTGGTCATGATGTCGAGCTTGAATCCATCCTGGTCGGTGCGGCGGATGGAGTGAGCGGTGTGGCAGTCGTTGCAGACCGGCAGCGGTTTATCTGTCTTGGTTACGGCGGCGGAATGGACGCTTTGGACGAACTGCTCTTCGATGCCATGGTGACAGTTCCCGCAGGTTGACGGCAGGTTCCTCGGATTCACCGTCGATTCCGGATCGGAGGCCGGCAGTTCTCGATGCGCCGTGTGGCAGCTGGTGCAAGTGGCTGTCACCGTCAGCCCGCTCTTCAGCAGGCCCTTGCCATGGATACTCTCGGTGTATCGAGGGATGATCTGGTGCTCCACTCCGGTGTAGACCAGGGCGGCCTTGTGGCCCTCGCGGTGGCACTTGGCACAAAGATCGGGCACATTGGTCGGGAACGTAAGCGATTCCGGAGCGTGCTTGCCCAGAACGTGGTGCGTGCCGTGGCAGTCCTTGCAGGAGGGAGCGTTGGTGTCGCCCTTGGCATGCATTTGGCCGTGAGTGCTGAGCTGGTACTGCTGTCCGACCTCGGCGTGGCACGAACTGCAATCAACCGGGTGCGTGATGGTCTCGCAGGGGCGCACACGCGAGGCGTTCACCTCCGAGTGGCACTGGCTGCAGGCCACCTTCAGGTGACGTGAGCCCGCCACTTCGCTAACCCGCACCAGCATCGGGCGTCCATCCGCCGACTTCAGGCTTGCATTGGCGTGGCAGCGCATGCAATCGGCATCGGCCATACCTTGGGAATAAAAAACATTCCTGACCTTGTGCGGCTGGTGGCAATCGACGCAGGCCGGCAGAGCATTGGCTTGTTTCTCCCAAAGCTCGCCACGAATGATCTTGCGGTGTACCAGTTCGATATTGGCGTGGCACTTGGTGCAGGTGGCGGCGATATTGCGCCGGTTGATGGACGAGTTGGGATCGGTGTGCGGCAGGATCGAGTGCGCCGTGTGACACGAGGCGCAGTTGGCCGCCACAATCAGCCCCTTCTTCAGCAAGCCTTCGCCGTGGATGCTCTCGGTATAGTTCTCCAGGATGTCGTGCTGGGCGATGTTGCGGATCATCTGGACCGGCGTGCCCTCGCGGTGACACTGCCCGCAGACGAAGGGGACTTTCATCGCCGCCACTGACGAACGCGGGTCCTTGACCGGGAGGATGTCATGATTGCCGTGACAGGTCACGCAGCGCGGCGCCAAGGAGTCGCCACGAGCGACCGCTCGGCCGTGCAACGATTTTGCATAGAGTTGGGACTCGTCGCCGTGGCAGGAGCCGCAGTTCACCTTGGCCAGCGGCGTGGAGTGCGGGAGGTCTTTGCCGTCCAAGTCGGCGTGGCAGTTGGTGCATTGCAGCGAGCCGTGAATGGAACCGGCGAACTTCTTCTGGTCCACGAACAGCGAAACCGTCCGCCCGCCGCGCTTGGTGGTCAGCGACTTGTCACTATGACACGCCAGGCAGTCGTCGCTGGTCGGCCCGGTTGCAGAACACTGCGTTACAAACGACACCGACAGTAAGAATAGCGTCGCCCATAGAGCTAACTTGCCGCCAACATAGCGACGACGAGGCCGGGGGCTTCCGGCAAAGCAGCAGGCGGCTGCCGAGTTTTTACAGACAGCGGTTAGGGAAACTTCCACAATCCAACTCTCGGTTTTTTCGAGATGCGTCAGCAAACGGGAGCCGCTGGCCCGGCGCGCCACGCTGGCAAACATCTGCTAGTTATCTGTCAACCTGCACAGTGGGTCAGTGACTCAGGTCACGTAGCGTCGTGAGCGAACGTCCGTTCGGGCGTTGAGGCGGGCGGGGAGTGGGTTGCCCGGATTTGTCGAACCCCGTGCTGGGCGCGAGCTGCGCTACGCTACAACTGGCGGTGACGATCGTCACAGCCCGAAGTTTGCAGGAGTACTCTGGGTCCCGACGCGGGCAAATTACGCCGGTAGAATTGCGTCCACAGTGGCTGCCATCATCGCGGCTCCCCGCTCCGTGCGGCCTGTCTCGCTCTGAATGGGTCCCGTGATAGGATTTAGACCGCCTACGTTGACTAGTGATGCCGTGATGCTCAAGAGGTGTCCTCTTGACCTCAGAGCGCGGCGCCACGGCTGCACACTCAAAGATCGCTTTTATGCGTCCTTCCCATATCCGCGTTTTCATTCTTGTAATAGTGGCATTGGCATTTGTCGGTTGGGCGGTGCCAACGGCCGCCAACTTCATCATTGAGTACAACTGGTGGAAAGAGGTCGCCCAGGTCAATACCTGGCTCAGCATGCTGTGGTACAGCATTGCGCCCGTCGCGGTAGGCGCCCTGGTGGCCTTCATCGCCCTGTACGTAGCTCATGCGCGAGGTTTGCACTTCGCCGGCGTCCGCCAACGTGACTACCCTCTGTACTCCCGCACGGTTCCGGTCGGGCTGGCCGTGTTCGCGATGCTATTGGCGTCCGCCTCGATTGACTTCTGGACGGTCATGCGCTTTTTCGGATCACGCGGGCTGACCGCACCTCCCGACGCCTGGCAGGACAAAGTTTTTTCGCACGCCTTGCCGTTTTACCTGTTCGACCTGCCTTTCTATTCAGACCTGCTGGGATTTCTGTTTGTGGTAGCGATTCTTTCCGCCCTGCTGTTCTGGGCCACGGCGCGCGGATGGCAGTTGTTCGAACGAGTCCGCTACCGGCTGATCGATCGGCCAGCGGGACCTATCAACATTGGGGACTATTTGCGGTTGCCGGGCGCCACGCGCACGCCGTTCTTCCGCATCATTGCGGTGATTTTGTTGCTAGGTTTTGCGGCCTGGGTTTATCTCGGCAACTATGAGCTGTTGTTCAATACGCACGCCTTCATGACGGGCGCCGATTTTGTGGACGAAAAAGTCACTCTCCCACTGCGCTGGCTCCTCATTATTTCCGCGTTAGCGGCGCTGCCGCTGGCTTGGATGTCGAAGTTCAAGCAGGTGGCCGTTCTGGTGATGTCATGTTTTATCCTGCAATTGGTTTTGCCCGCCATTGTTCGCGCCGTTTATGTGCGGCCAAATGAGATTTCAATCGAACGGCCCTACATCGAGCGCCACATTCAGGCGACCAGCGCGGCCTTCGGCCTTGATCGAAACGCCACCGAACGCCCTTTCACCCCTTCCGGGCAGGGAATCGTGGACCCGGTGCAAGACGCAACATTGCTCGCGAATGTTCGGCTCTGGGACCTGCGGGCTTACGGTGCAACCATAACGCAGATTCAAGCGCTACGCCCCTACTACACTTTTCCTCAGACCGACGTTGACCGCTATTTCATCAACGGACGCATCAAGCAGGTACTGCTGTCCCCGCGCGAAATTGATGTCACCCAGTTGTCCGCCGAGGCCAGCGAGAGCTGGATCAATCCGCGGTTCATTTACACGCACGGCTTTGGCGTGGTGGTAGCTGAGGTGAACAAAATCACGCCCGATGGCCTGCCCGTGCTGCTCATCGAAAACGCGCCGCCGGAGATCGAATCACCTGGGTTTGAGCTCTCCCGGCCGGAGATCTACTTTGGCGAGCGGACCCAGGATCCGGTCTTTGTGCACACCGCCCGCGAAGAGTTCGATTACCCTTCCGGCGACCAGAACAAGTACTCGACCTATCAGGGCACGGGCGGATTCCCGGTTGGTTCTTTTCCTTTGAAGGTTGCCGCGGCGATTTCTCAGGGCGAGCCGAATATTGTTTTCACCGGATATCTGACGGGCCAAAGTCGCATGATGATTTATCGCAACGTGAAAGCACGATTGGCGCACTTGGCCGGTTTCTTGCACTGGGACCAGGACCCCTATCTGGTGATTGCCGATGACGGCAGGCTGGTTTGGATGGTGGACGGCTATACAACTTCGCTCTCCCATCCGTACTCCGCGGTGCTTCCCGTCGCCGGGGTTGATGAGGGCGCAAATTACATTCGCAACGCCGTGAAAGCAACCGTGGATGCCTACACGGGGAAGATGTCGTTATATGTATTCGATCCCAGCGACCCGATTATCCAGGCTTACCAGAAGCTGTTTCCCAGGTTATTCCTTCCTGCGTCAGCAATGCCGGCTGACCTGCGCCGGCACGCCCGTTATCCGGAGGCTCTTTTTCAGGCGCAGGCGGAAGCGTACCGAATCTTTCACATGCGCGATCCTCAGGTGTTCTACAACAAGGAAGACATTTGGGAGATCGCGCGTGACCTCTTCGGCCAGTCTGGACAGCCGGAGCCTGTAGCGCCTACCTACGTGGTGGCTACTTTGCCGGGGGAGAAAGAACCCGAGTACTTGCTGATTCTGCCTTTTTCTCCGCGCGGCAAGGACAATTTGATCGGATGGATGGCCGCTCGATGCGATGGCGAGCAATTAGGGAAACTGATCTTTTATCGACTGCCGAAGCAGCAATTGATGTACGGCCCCATGCAGATTGAGTCGCGCATCGACCAGGACCAGAACATCTCCAAGGACCTCACGCTGTGGAACCAGCAGGGCTCGCGCGTGTTGCGCGGCAACATTATCGCCCTCCCCGTCACGGGCGGCTTTCTTTACCTGGAGTCCATTTACATTCAGGCAACCGAAGCTCGCATGCCACAGCTCAAGAAGGTAGTGCTGGCCATGGGCGACCGGCTGATCTACCGGGACACCTTCGATCAGGCCCTGGCGGATCTGACGGCAGCACCAGCGCCAGCGGCAGTTACTCCTGCTCCTGCGCCCGCCGTGGCGACGGGCGAGAAAAATGTGCCCACGCTGGCTGAGCGCCTGCACCGGCTTCGCGATCAAGCCGAACAACTAACTCGAGAGATCGAGCAATTGGAGAAGGAAACAGTCAAGAAATAGACTCAAGATCGTGCCAGATGGCCAAGAACCGCTAACTTTCGCATTACCAGGTTTCTATCCCCCGGATCGTGGATACTCTTTACCGATTTGGGACTGAGTCAACGAGATGCCTTGCCTATTCTTTTCCCTCTCGTTTGACCCTCCTACCAGTCCCGTGCGATAGTTTGGTTTTAACAAAGTTGTAACAATTCGCCATTCTTCATCTCTCATGGACCCTTCCACACCTGATTTTGTCTGTGGAGCATCTCGGTGCGCCTGATACCGCGTGACGCCAAGTTCTTCGACATGTTCCTGGAGATCGCGACCAATGTGGTCGAGGGCGCACAAGCCTTGAACGACCTGTTGCATGCTTACGATTACGAGCAGATGCCTGCGGCTGTGCAGAAAATCAAGGAGATCGAGTCCCGCGGCGATGAGATGACGCACAGGATTCTGATCAAGCTGAACCAAACCTTCATTACGCCCTTCGACCGCGAGGATATTCACCTGCTGGCCTCCTCGCTGGACGACGTCCTCGATTTCGTTTACAGCGCGTCTGACCGCTTGTACACTTACAAGATTAAGGAGCCCTCTGCGTCGGCCAAGGTGTTGACCACCATCATCCTGAAGCAAGCGCAAGAACTGAAAAAGGCTGTGGGCCTGCTCAGCAAAGACGGCCAGCTCCTCGAACACTGCGTAGAAGTCAACCGGCTGGAAAACGAAGCCGACCAAGTCAGCCGCGAAGCAATCGGACGCCTGTTCGATGGCGGCTACGATCCCATTACCCTGATCAAGCTGAAGGAACTGCTGGAAATTCTGGAGGAGGCCAGCGACAAGGCTGAAGATGTCGCCAACGTGCTGGAAACGGTAGTCCTGAAGAGCGCCTGAGGCGCTGCACCGTGCTTGCGAAGCGATAATTCAAACGAGGACATCTGCTTTGAGTACAGGACTCGTCCTGCTCCTTATTACGGTTGCCACGGCGCTGGTGTTCGACTTTCTGAACGGCTTCCACGACGCTGCCAACAGTATTGCCACGGTGGTCTCCACCCGCGTGCTGTCGCCCAGGTTAGCGGTGCTATGGGCGGCCGCATTCAACTTTCTAGCAGCGTTCTTTCTGGGGACTGCGGTTGCCAAGATGATTGGCAATGGCATGATCCAGCTCGACATCGTCACCCAGTACGTGGTGCTGGCTGGATTGTTGGGCGCCATCGTTTGGGATGTGTTGACTTGGCTGCTGGGACTGCCGACCTCTTCGTCACACGCGCTGATCGGTGGCTATGCGGGCGCCGCGATGGCCCGGGCCATGATCCTTCACGGGTGGAGAGCAGCGCCCCAGGTCATCGTGCCCGGCGGCTGGTACAAGACGCTCATCTTTATCGTGGTCGCTCCCGTGATGGGCTTCCTGTTAGGCTTCGGTTTCATGGTGGCGATCTCATGGATCTTTCAACGAAAGTCGCCACGGCAAGTAGACAAGCTGTTCCGCAGATTGCAGTTGCTCTCAGCTGCAGCTTACAGCCTGGGGCACGGGGGCAATGACGCGCAGAAGACCATGGGGATTGTCGCCGGCGCGCTCTATACCGCCGGGGTCATGAGGGCGCAAGATTTTGCCGCGAACTGGGGGCGCTGGCATTGGCCGATCATCCTGGCGGCCCATGCTGCAATTGCTCTGGGGACCTATCTCGGGGGATGGCGCATCGTCCATACCATGGGGTCGAAGATTACCAAGCTGAAGCCGGTGGGCGGGTTCTGCGCCGAAGCCGCCGGCGCCATCACCCTGTTCGGCACAGCGTTGGCGGGTATTCCGGTGAGCACAACCCACACCATCACGGGCGCGATTGTCGGGGTAGGAACTACACAGCGGCTGTCCGGCGTGCGCTGGGGCGTGGCAACCCGGATCGTGTGGGCATGGATATTGACAATTCCAGCGTCGGCCCTCGTCGCGATGTTAGCGTTTTGTGTGATCCGACTTTTCAGGCCGGAGGCCTAGAGCGCCAGCGATGAAAAACCCTCGGGATCTCGACCTTCAGCGCCAACGTGCATAGGATTGGCGGAATCTACCGCCTCGTGGATTGTGTGGCTTCTACGAAGACCGCAAATCCTACACGTACGGAAGCCAGCAGTTGGCTCGAACGAATGTGGATTATCTGAGCCACGCCGAGCCGGTTGCTCCCGCACTATCCTTGCCTTTCCTTCGCCAATGTTAGGCACTTACGACCTTCCTTTCTTTCTACGCGACACTCATGTCAGCAATTAGCTGCTTGATCTTCATCTTCGCGCCAATGGGAAAGTGCCCAATGGAAAAGTAAAGACAGCGGCGCACGTTTTTCGAGGGCAGAGAGAGACTCTCGTCGAGATCCTCTTGAAAACCCCCGGCATTTCACGGTTTAGGAAGTATGTGCCATTAAACGTGCAAAACACAATTGCCTAGACGTGTCGAAATATCCACGTCACGTACGAGCACAGTCGATCTGGTTGCCTAGCGCTTTAGAGGTGCGCATCTGCCAAACTGTTGGGGTACATATACTTGGCACTTACGTGAAGCCAGAGAGCGCAGGACTCAAGCGGCCCGCCGATCCCCGCAATTCTGTAACTGCCATCCGCAGTGACAACCCCCCCCTGCCACCCATTGTGACGAGGGTCATTGACATGCGCTTCGTTGATAACAGCTAATAGGTCTGGATCATTGCAAAGCAGGTTGCGCTTTCGAGCATTTGGGAGAACCTCATGGAAACACTTTCCCGAAGCTGGCACCTTCTAGGGCAAAGCTTCGCGGTCTTAAAGTCGGACAAGGAACTGATGTGGTTGCCGGTTCTATCGGCTATGTTCTGTCTGGCTGCGACGGCGATCATCCTCGGCATCGGACTGCTCGTGATGATGCCTCCCGGGCCCTTTCCCCACGATGCTGCGCAGCAAAAACTGCTGGGCAAAGCGATGGCGCCCTTTATTTTCCTGTTCTACTTCGTCACCTATAGCCTCGGGATTTACTTCAATGTAGCGCTGGTCAGCATCGCGTCAAACCGGCTCGCCGGCGGCGACGCCACCTTGAATGATGGCTTGCAGATTGCATGGAAGCGCAAGTGGAGCATTCTTCAATGGGCGTTGCTGGCCGCAACCGTGGGCATGCTCCTGCAAACGCTCGAGCGCCGCTTGAGTGTTCTGGGACGCGTCCTTACGCGCATCACCGGCTTCGTCTGGGCACTGGCCAGCTTCTTCGTCGTCCCGCTTCTCGCGGCCGAGGACATAGGCCCGGTCGAAGCGCTCTATAAATCGACACAAATGTTTCGCCGGACATGGGGTGAAGAAGTTGCCGGCAGCTTCAGCTTCGGACTTGTCTTTTTGCTTCTCATGTTGCCGGGATTGCTTCTCCCCGTGCTGGGAGCGCGGCTCGGGCAAACAGAAATGTTGGCCGGCGCCGCGGTAATGGTAATTTACTGGCTGCTTCTGGGTGTCGCCAACTCAGCCGCTCAGGGAATCTTCGTCGCTGCGCTTTACCGCTATGCCACCAAACAGGAGGTCTCCGCCGGGTATGACCGCGACGATCTTTCCGGCGCGTGGCAGCCAAAGGTAGGTTGAAGTCAGTGCCTTGCGCGAATTGCTCTTTGCTATTCGCCTTTACCTTTGAGCCTTTAGCCCTTAGCAGGCGCGACCAAAACAGCGGGAAGAAGAGTTGCCTTTAGGTTGGTGCCGGGAGGGGGACTTGAACCCCCACAACCCTTTCGGGTCTGCGGATTTTAAGTCCGCTGCGTCTGCCAGTTTCGCCATCCCGGCGAGCAAAGAATCGAGCCTCCGAGGGGCGCGACCGCTTTTGAGCCTACAACAGGCGTATGGCAAAGGACAACCTGCACTAGGAAGAGAACAACGCGCCGTAACCAGGAGGCAGCTTTTGGGAAGGCGATGATTTTCTAAGCCGTGCTGCGGGCACTGCGTTTTGCCAGGTACATGGCCCGATCAGCGGCGGCGTGCAATTCGTCAGGGTTGTGGCCATGATCGGGATAAAGCGCTACGCCAATGCTCAATCCAGTTTGAATGAAATGTCCTTCCACCTTCAAGGGAATCGCGAGCGCCGACTCCAGGCCCGACATCAGGGTTCCGGCGCCATGCTCATCGGACACATTGCTGACCACGGTAAACTCATCGCCTCCCGAACGAGCCAGCGTGTCGGAGGCCCGCATCCGGCTGGACAGTCGCAACACCACCTGCTGTAAGGCCAAATCCCCGATTCGGTGCCCGAAGGTGTCGTTCACTTCCTTGAAGTGGTCGAGGTCAATCAATAGGACTGCCACCTTGTTGCCGGCTCGTGCCGCCTGGGCCAGGGCCCGTTCCAATCGGTCTTCGAGCAGTCGCCGGTTCGGCAGCCCGGTCAACGCGTCGTGATAGGCCAGATGTTTATTCGTGCGAATCTGGTCCTCCAGGAGCGTCAGAATCATGCCAACCGCTACAAAGTACTTGGGAAGGTTCCAAGTCTCGGATTCAACAATCGTCAATGGAGAGTGGAAATGCAGAAACATTACGATCGGATAGACCATGCCCCAGGCGATGAAGCCGAAAACCGTGGTCAGCACGCCTGCCGTGTCGCGCCGAAAGTGGCGCCAGTACAGAATGGCAACAACAAAGTTGAGACCAGCCAGAATAACGCTGACACCAAGGTCAGCATGATTGCGGGCAGCCATCCAGATCAACAACGAGGAGAACACCAGAGACCCAAGCAGTAAGCCAGAAAGATAAGACGTCGTATCGGGATACCAGTTCCAAGCCAATAGCGAGCTAGCCGCGAAGGCCACTACCACCACGCCATAATAGAAGCTGTGCGCCGCCATCCCCCAAACCGCAGCGGTTGTGTAAGCCAGTGCGGGGAGACCGAGGATTGTCCCGAGCAGGAGCTGACGGCGAGCGGTGGTCGCCCGCGGCGACATGGAGATCAGGAAAGATACGGTTGCAAGGTTTAGAGATCCCAGGCTAATGGCGGTTGCAATATGGCTCCAAAGACCATGACCTACGTTTACAAACTGGGCAACGAAGTGTATGAGTACGAGGACCCAAGCCGTGAGCCATAGCTGCAGTCGCTCGGCCGCACCCTGGCGCAGAATGGCCTCGAACACCACGACCAGAATTGCAAGCGCAACGAGGCTGGGCAGAACGTTGAAGTTCATGACGAAAGTATGGCGCTGATTTAAAGCTTGTTTAGAGTATGACAGCGATTTGCTGTAACTCTAAGCAAAAAATGGGGGATTGACCCGGAATGTGCAGTAAGGCAGACCAACGATCGTTTGATGTCGCCAGCCGTGGTCCGCTGCGGGAGCGCATCGTCAGTGTGACTCCGAAACGCACCCCACGGTTCAGCGCACTTTGACATCGGGCAGGACCGACATGCCTGGACGCAGCAGGCCGTCCTTGTTGAAGTCGGGCTTGTCACTGCCATCGAAGTCGATTCGCACGGGAATGCGCTGCACGACCTTGACGTAGTTACCAGTGGCATTCTCCGGCGGCAACAAGCTGTATTTTGCACCCGTCGCTCCTCCAATACTGGTAACGTGCCCATCCCACTTGCGACCGCCGTAGGTATCGACCTTGATCTCCACAGCTTGCCGTGGTCCCATGCGGGCGAGCTGGGTTTCCTTGAAGTTGGCCGTGACCCAGATCTCACGAAGCGGAACGATGGCCATCAGGTCCTGGCCGCCGGATACGTTCGCACCTACCTGCACGGAGCGCTTGCCGACAACGCCATCCACTGGAGCCACGATGGTGGTGTAGGCGAGATTGAGTTGCGCTTGATCAAGCGCAGCTTTGGAGCGTTGCGCCAGGGCATCGGCAGACTTTGCCTTGGCTTGGGTGGCGGCCACCGTATTCGGCGTGGCCCTCGCGTTGCGTATTTCAGCGGTAGCCTGTTCGATGCGGGATTGGGCTTGTTTCACTTGCGCCTGGGCGGCCAATAATGCGGCCTGCCGCGCGCTGACCGTAGCATTCGCGGCGATGGCTGCTGCCGTAGCCTGGTCGAACTGCTGCTGCGAAATCTCGCGCTTACCCAACAGTTGGCGATAGCGCTCAACATCGGTATTTAGCTTCTGGGCATCGGCTTGCGCTTCCAGGACCTGGGCTTGTGCGGCTTCTGCCTGCTTCAGGGCAGCAGTCACGCCAGCTTGCGCGGAGTCCATGTCGGCGCTGGCGGACCGGATCTGGCTGAGCGAACCGACACTGGAAACCGGCACCCCAAACTGTGCGGCCTCGGCCTGCGCTTGCTGGTCCTGGTAGTCGGCTTGCGCACGCGCCAAGGCAACCTGGTAGTCGGTGGGATCAATTTGCACCAGCACATCCCCTTTGCGCACCAGCTGGCCGTCGTCGTAGTTCACCTTGACCACTTGGCCGGCCACGCGCGCACTGATGGGGTAGATGTGGCCGTCAATCTCGGCGTCGTCGGTGCTCTCCCAGTGACGGCTCTCCCACCAGAACCAACCCACCAGCACCACGACCACGATCGCCACTAGAAAGGCAATCGGTTTGGCAGCCGGATGCTTCTGGAAGAAGCCGCGACGGTCTTCTTCGTAACGCTTCGCCTCCGGATCAACGTGTTCTTCCTCAGGTTGATCGAGGACTTCGCGCCGTTCCAGCTCATTTTCATCAGTCCTGCTCGGACTCATTTGTTCACCTGTCAGTAATTATTCGTGAGGAACTGTGCCAGCCGCAGCATCGCCGTTGCCTGTGCTCTGGGGCGCGGCTACAGGATTCTCTCCTCCCGGACTCGGTTGCTGTTGCATCGGGGAATCGTCAACTGCTCTCGCCATTCCACCCTGACCCGGATCAACATTGGGTTTTGTTTCGGGTGGGTTGCCCGTGCTTCCCGGAGGAATTCCCGTTCCGTTAGGGGGCAGCACGCTTCCCGGCTCCGCCAAGTATTGCTTCACTGCCTGCTCCGCATTGCCAATGGCGCGCGCCAGCAGTACCTTGGCAATGTTGTGCGCATACAGACTGGAGATGTAGCGGTCATTGGCCGATGCCAATTGCTGCTGCGCTTGAATCACCTCAACATTGTTCGTGACACCTGCGGCGAAGCGATCCTGGGACTGCCCGAGTGCTTGTTGCGCCAGATCGAGGCCCAACTTGGCGACCTCCACGTTTTGGGCGGCCGCCTTCAGATCGAGGATCGCATCTTCCACATCCTGCTCGATGCGCCCGCGCATATCATCCACTTGGGCCTGCCGCTGCTTCAGGACGGCGTCGCTCTGTTGCACGTCGGCTTCTACTTTTCCCCCTTGAAATATGGGAATCTTCAGCGTCGCTGCAGCCGTCCAGTTGGGGGACATGGAATCGGGAGTAGTTCCCAAGACGCCATATTCGCCGGCTAATCCAATCGAGGGCAGACGCTGCTTCCAGGCCGCCTCCCGGCTTAACTGTGCCGCGCGCAAGGCAGCCAGCGCCGACTGATAATCGGAACGGGTTTGCAGGGCCCGCGCATAGGCATTCTGCAACTCCATCTCCGGAAGAGGGTGATAAGGAACGCGATTCACCAGGCGGAATTTCTGCCCTACCGGCAATCCAATAACGCGCTCTAGAGCGATGCGTTGCTTTTCCAGATCGTTTTGTGCCTCGATCAGCGCCTCTTGCTGAGCTTGTAACTGCACCCGCGCCCGCAGAGTATCGATGTTAGGCGCAAGGCCCGCCGCCTCCTCGTCCGCCGCCAACTGGTAGAGCGCCTGGGCGGTCTTTAATTCCGCTTCTGTGGCCTCCACTCGCGATTCGTTAGCGATGGTGAGCAAGTAGTTGGCCCCTACGGCAAGCACCACGGTGTCGCGCGCGTCGCGGTAGGTGAACTGTGCAGCCTTCACGTTCTGGCTGGCGGCACGCACGCTGTCAATGGTATGCAAATCGATGACGTTCCACGAGCCGGTGGCGCGAAGGTCGCTGATGCCGAAGGGCCCGATCGAAGTCGGAAATCCTGGAAAGATCGCACCGCTAAATCCCAACGCCTTCAGGTTGAGTTTCTGTTCCTCTTCGGCAAACGATCCGTTAACCACAGGCAGCATATCGCTGAGAGCGCGCAGCCGCGAAGCCCGCGACAGTTGCGTGGCCCGGTCAGACAAGTACAACCCTAGGTTGTACTTCAGCCCACGCTGCAGCGCGTCTTCGATGGTAAGGTCAATGGCCTCCGCCGTGGCCTTCGCCTGAGGAATCGAGCCGGCGAAAGGGTCTTGATTGCGATTGATAACTTGCTCCGCCGAGGGAAGAGAAGACGATGCTTCCCCGGAACTCTGTCCCATTGCAGAAGAGCACGCCAGCAGAACGCTGGCGGCGATCAGCCCTGTGCAAAGCGCAGAGCGCGGCTTCTTGGGAGGATTGCTTTCAGGTCGTTCCATATTGTATTCAGTGCATACATAAATGTACGACATCGTACGCGTCAGCGCTTTTAGATGTATTTCCGGGTATCGGCGTTGCGCGAAACCATTGCTGCTCGTCGAGTCATTTCGAAAGCGCTCTAATTCCTGTAAAGTCCCACTTCGCTGGTTGAGGGTCGCCTCATTAAGTCTCGTATGGCGTCCTGCACCGATTTTCCTTGCTGTAGAATCGCGTGCATCTGCTGCGTAATTGGCATTTCCACTCCGGCCCTTTGGGCCAGTCCGACCGCAGCATTGGTAGTGAGCACGCCTTCGGCGACCATGCCGTGCATCCCGGCGATGATGTCTTCCAGCTTGCGGCCTCGTCCTAGTTCGACGCCGACACTGCGGTTTCGCGAAAGGCCGCCCGTGCAGGTGAGCACCAGATCGCCGAGTCCGGCAAGCCCGGCCATGGTTTCCGCTCGGCCTCCGCAAGCGACGACCAGCCTGGTAATCTCGACCAGCCCTCGCGTGATGAGTGCGGCCACGGTGTTGTATCCCAGGTCCATGCCGAAGAGAACTCCGGCGGCAATGGCGACGATGTTTTTCAAGGCCCCCCCCAGTTCCACTCCGATAACATCGTCGTTGGTGTACACGCGGAAGTTGGGATCGCTGAATTCTCGCTGCACGATGGCCGCGAGTTCCTTGTCGGATGAGGCAATGGTGATGGCGGTGGGATCGGCTTTCGCTACTTCCTTGGCAAACGTCGGCCCGCTCATCGCGCCGATCCGTGGAACAAAGCCGCTAGCCCCACCGCTCAACAGTTGGGTAATGACTTCAGTCATGCGCAGCAGGGAATCGTTCTCGATTCCCTTGGTCGCGCTGACAAACAGCATTTCTGGCCGAAGTTGTGGGAGCATGGCTTGAAACACGCGGCGAGTGTGATGAGAAGGCATCACGCTTACCACAATCTCCGCGCCGCGCAACGCCTCTTCGAAGCTGTTGGTTGCGTGGACCGTTTCAGGTATCGTGTTTCCCGGCAAAAACAATTCGTTCACGCGCCGCGTGCGGATGCTCTCGCACACTTCATGTTCATGCGCCCACAGCCGTACCCGGTGCGTCTGTTTGCGGCCGAGCACAATGGATATTGCCGTACCCCATGCTCCCGCGCCGATGACTGCGATCTCACTCACAAGCAGGTCTCTTTCAACGAAATCGGTTTTCGGTGCCCGCCAACAGGCGCCGGATGTTGTCTTTGTGTCGCGCAATGATCAGCGCGGCTGAAGCCGTAATCACCAACAGAATAGGCGCCGTGTTGCGCTCCGCGGGATTGAGCCATAAGACCAACCAGGGAAAGGACGCCGCCGCCACAATGCTCCCCAAAGAAACATACCGCGTGAGCGCAAAGACGATGGCAAACAGGAGAAGTGAAAGCAGCAGACACTTGGGCGCAAGCGCCACAAATGCGCCGGCAGCAGTTGCCACCCCCTTGCCGCCCTTGAAGCGGAGCCACACGGTGAACATGTGTCCCAGGATCGCGCAAAAGGCGGCGACCGCCGCGAGCAGA
>Ga0116130_1001167_pt1 | contig 15293 bp, 12 predicted proteins | sample June2015DPH_17_5_FD_89733 | JGI IMG/M metagenome (GOLD analysis project Ga0116130, IMG submission 89733) | Peatland microbial communities from SPRUCE experiment site at the Marcell Experimental Forest, Minnesota, USA - June2015DPH_17_40 | ecosystem: Environmental > Terrestrial > Soil > Wetlands...
CGCAACAGGTCAACAACGACTTCGGCTTCAGCCCCTGATGGATTCTGTTTTTTGAGGAGAACCTATTGGACGGCACCACCGTGTACGTCTTAATCGTTGTGTTTGCCGCCACGTTGATTCGCTCCGTCTTCGGATTTGGTGAGGCGCTCATTGCTGTTCCGCTGCTTGCCGTGCGAGTTCCGGTCCGCGTGGCTGCGCCGCTTGCCGTTCTGGTGTCCATCACCGTCGCGGCGGTGATCATTGCGCAGGACTGGCGGAAGATCCATGTGCGCAGTATGGGATGGCTGGTGCTCCCGACGCTATTCGGCATTCCGCTGGGCCTCTTACTGCTCACCAGCGGCAACCATCGCCTCGTCAAAGCGGCCCTGGCAGTGGTCATCATCGCGTTCTCGGCGTATTCGCTGATCGGCCAAAGGCCTCCGGAATTGCACAGCGACAGCCGGTTGTGGCTTCTCGTCTTCGGATTCTGCTCCGGCGTGCTCGGAGGGGCTTACGGGATGAACGGGCCGCCGCTGGCCATTTACGGCGCCATGCGCCGCTGGTCCGCTCAGCATTTCCGCGCGACCCTGCAGGGATATTTTCTTCCCGCCAGCATCGTTGGCATGGCAGGGTTTTGGCTGGCCGGCCTCTGGGTCCCCGCCGTAACCCGTTATTACTTGATGGCACTACCGCTCACCTTGGCGGCGATACTACTCGGGAGAACGATCAATCGCCGCCTCCACGGCTACGCCTTTCTCAAGTACGTTCACGTCGGCCTGGTCGTGATTGGAGCCGTGTTGCTCGTGCAGGCGATGCGCGGTTAGTCGCCTGCACAAACATGGCGTCATGTTGTACTCGGTCTTGAGATATTCATCACAACCAGCGATACTGCCTTCATGCCCGAGATGATCGCCACTGACCCACCACAACTTCCCAAGCACAAGCTCAAGTACAAGAAGCCTCTCCAGCGCGCCTGCAACGAGCCGAATGAAAAAGGGAGGCTATGCGGCGGGCATTTAAAGCGCTGGTTCTATTTGGCGGACGTGCTGGAGCAGGCCTGCGGCGACGTTCGCCAGGCCTTCGGCGATCAAATGGAGATCTATCGTTGCGAGCATTGCAAGACCCTGTACCTGCCCGGTCCAGAGGAGCCGCGCGGCCGCAATGTTGCCGGAGTGGGCAGTCAGTCCATCTTCGGATTGACGCTCACTGCCAAGCCGGGTGAGGAAAAAGAGAAAACGTAGCTCTAGTGATCTCGTCCCTGATCGGGCCTCCACTCCTCCCTGTCGAATTTCACCTTCACCGTCTTGATCTCGTACGGGTTTGTCGGGACGGTCACCGCATTGCCTGTCGAATCCAACTGGAGCGGGACCGGCGCAACCTCCATCAAGTTTGTCTCCCAAGCCTGCGTCGCCCTCCACGGAAGCTGGAGAACGACGTCGCCCTTCTTCCCGGCCCACTCATAGAAGCGGACGATCAGCGCATCATCGTCAGCGGCTTTCTTGATCGCCGTGATGATCACGTTGTCCTGCTCCGCGGCAAAAAACGACTTCTCTGCGGGCAGCGTGCCGGGATGCTGCGTGGTTGTCTGCGTCATCAGGGGATAATTCAGTTCGTAGCCTTGGCGAACGGTCATCGCCTCGCGCCAGGTGCCGCCGTGAGGATAGAGCGAATAGGTGAACTCGTGCTGCCCCTGGTCGGTTTCAGGATCGGGCCAGGTCGGCGAGCGCAGCAGCGACAACCGCAGCACATTGTCCTTGGCGTCGTATCCATACTTGCTGTCGTTCAGCAGGCTGAAGCCATGCGTGGTGTCGGAAATGTCGGCCCAGCGCAGCGCCGGAACTTCAAACTGCGCCTGCTCGGCTGGCGTATTGCGCGTGGTAGGCCGCTCGACGCTGCCGTACGGTATCTCGAAGGTCGCCTTGTCGCTGCGCGCGCTGACTGGGAACGCGACCTTCAGCAGAATGTGCTGCTCGTGCCAGTCGGCCTGCATGTGGACGTCAACCCTCGGTACGCCGGGATACATGGTGATGTCCTGCACGAAGCTCGATTTCTGGAAATGATGCTTGACGCGGATGACGGCCCGCAGCGGGGTGTCCTCGACCAGCTTTACTTCGTCAGCCTGCATCAGGTCCCAATGTTGCTTGACGAAGTCGGCGTCGATGTTCCACGCGTCCCAGCGCTTGGGCTTGTCCAAGAAGGCCTGCAGCAGATTGCCGCACGGTAGCCCATCGGGCGACGCCGCCGGCGAGCCTTCGCTCTGCACGGGAAGCGCGAGGGCCTCGGTATTGCTGCGTTTATCGAAGAGACTAGTGATGCAGCCGGTCTTGGGATCGACCTTGAGGCGCACGAATTCGTTCTCCAGCGACTGAGTGTTGGCGCTCAGCGAAGAACTTACAGGGGACAACATGTATGACGGCATAAGCTGAATCAGCTTGTAACCCATGGCCGGAATATCCTTCGCCAGCAGACGCAACCTCATGCGGCCCGTCAGCACATCGGAGTCGACTACTTGGAATGGGACCGGCCCTTCCTTGTCTTGCAGCTTGAATTCACGAAGCCCGGGTGCTAGCTGCACCTCTACTTCAACGACCCCAGTCCGAATCCAGGACAAAGTGTTAAATACCAGAATAGGGATTGCACCTTCGGGTGTTTGCCATTCTCCCCCCGCCATGGGCTGAATACCCATCCTGAAATGCTGGGAGGTTGTATTCACGTGCGCCGCAATATCGCTGATCGCCATGTCGATGATGTCGCGGTCGATGCGCGACGCCTCGGCATACTTGCGTGCTGCGTCCACGTAGTTGATGTGAATGCCCGAGCCCGGCAGAACGTCGTGAAACTGGTTGAAGAGAATTTTCTTCCAGGCGATATCGAAGTTCTGCTGCGGATAACCACCCCAATCGGTGCAAGACCGGCACTCGTCGCGGACCCCGGAAGGCCCGCCCAACAGAGTGTCGATTGCGGCCACCTTCTCCGCGTTCAGCACCAGTTCTTCGTTCTGGCGGTTGCCGCGCTTCTCCTCCGACTGCGTGGTCTGCACGCCGCGGTGATATTGGAAATACAGCTCGCCGTCCCAGGTCGGAATCTTCAGCTCTGCTTTGTTCTTCTCCAGGTCGGCAAAATACTGCGCCGCGGTGGAGAAGTTGATTTGCGGATAGACCAGGTCGCCTTTCTGCCAGCGCAGCGCGGTGTCGAGGTCCTGGCGCGTCGGGCCGCCGCCGTGATCGCCCACGCCGTACAGATACATCATGTCCAGATCACCAGCGGGCGCCGAGTTCGTTCCCCCGCTGTACTTCCACATCATCGGACCGTAAGTGGCCGAGTCGCGTGCCATCTTCTGCGGATCAATCTGGTTGGCGTAGTCGCTGGGGAAGTAGGTCAGCAGGCGGCTGCCGTCGGGCGCCTCCCACCAGAATAGGCGATAGGGAAACTTGGTGAACTCCGACGCCCACAACAATTTTTGGGTGACGAAGTAGTCGATGCCGGAGCGCTTGTAAATCTGCGGCAGTTGCCAGTTGTAGCCGAAGCTGTCGGGATTCCAGCCGATGTTGATGTCCTTGCCGAACTTCTGCTGGAAGTAGCGCTTGCCGTAGAGGACCTGGCGCACCAGCGACTCGCCGTCGGGCATGTTGAGGTCGGGCTCGACCCACATGCCGCCGATGACCTCCCAGCGGCCTTCTTTCACCCGCTGCTGGATCTCCTGGAACATCGCGGGATATTTCTCTTCGATCCATTCATAGGCCTGCGCGGTGCTGGCGGTGAACTTGAAGTCGGGATATTCGCGCATCAGTTGCAGCGCGGTGCCGAAGGTGTTGCGGACGACCTCGACCGTCTCTGTCCACGGCCATAACCATGCCATGTCGATGTGGCTGTTGCCGACCGCGGCGATGCTGAACTGCTTCATGTACGGCCGCAGCAGGTCGAGCTTGGCCTGGGCATCGCGCAGCGAGGCGTCGAACGCCTGCTGGTCACCCTGGTCGAGTGCGGCAACATTGATGGCTTTCACGGCCGAGTCCAGTTGCTGCTGGCGCTCGCTCTTGCCGTCGGGATACGCCGCGATGACCGGCTCAGCCGAGAGAATTTGCAGCCGCATCAGCGCGGGATCGGGACGGTTCGCAGGAGGCTGAATCTGAAGCTCGGCGTGCTCGATGCGGGTCGCGTCGCCGCCACAACAGCCGCCCCCGCCGGAGTCGAGGACGCGGACGGCCAGCACCAGCTCCTGCCCTGGCTGGGCATTCTCGATTAAGGTGATTGGCACCTGCCCGTCCTCGTCGGTGCGCGCCACCATGTTGCCGTTGGAGAAGGCGCTGATCTGGATGGCGTCGTCGCTGCTAACGTGCAGATCGAGCGAAATGCGCGCTCCTTGCAAACTGTAGCCGTTCAACTGCGCCGGGACCTCGAAGTTCAGTCGTAGCCAGCGCGAGCCTTTCCAATCCTCCTTCAGCTTCACCGGCTGCCAGTCGGAGGTGCCAAGCGCCGGCTCTTCTCCGTGCGGGAGGTCGGCGGCGTGCGCCTGCCAGCTCGGCAAGGGAATGGTCGTGATGGATTGCAGGCGATCGAGCACCGGCTTGTAAGGGTCGGGCGGCGCGGAGGGTGATTGGGCGAATGCAAAGCCGGAGACGAGAAGAAAAAAGAGGAAACAACGAGTGCGATTCATTTGAATCTACTCCCGAGAAAACTAAAGCAGGTCCCTCGACTCGGACTGAAGTCCTCGTTCGGGATGACAATCCATGATAAGGCCAACGTCATAACTCCATAGCTGACTACTGACAACTGACCACTAGTACTCAATCCCCAGCTTGCGCTGCATCTGCTCCAGCGTGACGCCCTTGGTTTCGGGGAAGGTGAACAGCACGACGAAGAACATCAGCGTCATCATGGCGGCAAAGAACACAAACGGATATCCTCCGCCGAAGCGGACCGCGAAATAGGGGAACACCAGCGAGATGGCGAAGTTCATGATCCAGTGGGTCGAGCTGCCCAGACTCTGTCCCTTGGAGCGAACGCGGTTGGGGAACACTTCGCTGAGATATACCCAGATGACCGCGCCCTGAGAGATCGCAAAAAATGCGATATACGCGACCAGAAACCAAACCAGCAGGCCCTGGCGCTGATGGCTGAAAAATATAGCGGCTACGCCGCTCAGGCAGAGGGTCATGCCGACTGCGCCAATCAGCAGCAGCGTCTTGCGGCCGAGCTTGTCGATGAGCGACATGCCCACCAGCGTCGCCAGCAGGTTCATCGCGCCTACCGCGACCGCCTGCAGATCGCCTGAGACCTTGTTGAATCCCGCCATGGCGAAAATGTAATTCAGGTAATACAAGATGGCATTGATTCCGGCGAGCTGGTTGAAGGCCGCGACGGTGAACGCCAGATAGATCGGGAGCCAGTATTTGCGCTGGAAGAGCGGCTCGGAGTGGGGCGCGTCCTCCACATGCACGGAGGCGACGATCTCGTCGAGTTCGCCCTGGGGATTGTCGGACCCCAACTTTTCCAGCACCTGGCGCGCCTCGGGGATGCGATATTGGGTAACCAGCCAACGCGCACTTCGGGGAATGCCGAACAGCATGATCAGGAACAGGATGGCGGGAGCGGCCGCGACGCCAAGCTGCCAGCGCCATTCGTTCATGCCAAAGCCGCCCAGTCCGATAAGGTAATTGCTCAGGTAAGCAACCAGGATTCCGATCACGATGTTGATCTGGAACGAGCCCACCAGCATCCCGCGCCAACGCGCGGGAGCGATCTCGGCGATGTACACCGGCCCCAGCACCGAAGAGCCGCCAATGCCGAGTCCGCCGATGAAACGGAAGATGAGCAGCGACGGCCAGCTCCACGCGAAGGCGCAGCCGAGAGCGGAAATGATGTAGCACCCTGCCAGAACGCGCAGGCTCTCACGCCCGCCTAGCTTGTCGCCCATAATGCCCGAGAACATGGCCCCGATGATTGTTCCCAGGAGCGCGATCGACACGGTAAAGCCCAGCTCTTTCGCGCTCAGGCTGAAAACCTGGCTGAGCTGTTGGGTGGTGCCGGCGATGACCGCGGTGTCGAAGCCGAAGAGCAAGCCGCCCAGCGCGCCGACTACGATGCTCTTCATCAGCAAGGAATTGAGTTTGGTGTTCACGCGTGGTCGCTCTTCGCTCTTCGCTCTTCGCAAAACAATCGCAGGAACTCTCGCGGCAATTACTCGCTCCAGACTGCCAGCTCGTTGCCATTGGGATCGGCAAAGTGGAAACGTCTGCCGCCGGGAAACTCGAAGATCTCGCGGACGATCTTGCCGCCCGCTGCTTTCAGGTTGCGGTAGGTGTCGTCGAGCGAAGCCGCGTAGAGGACAACCAACACGCCGCGCGTCTTGGTGCTGTCCGCGTCTGCGGGTTGCGACTCGCCATTGAAGCCACCGGCGAGCCGCCCGTCGTGGAAGCTGGTGTAACCTGGCCCCCAGTCCTTGAATTCCCAACCGAAAACCTGGTGGTAGAAGGTCTTGGTCGCTGCAATGTCGGTGGCCGGAAATTCGATGTAGTCCATTTGGAAGTTGTGCTCTGGTTGGGTCATGTTCGCCTCTCGTCGTTATGAATATGGACGGATGAGATTAGCACAAGGCTCTCGCCGAAAATACAAAAGGCGCGGGTTGAACCGCGCCTTGCCTAGACTAGAAGAAATCGAAGTTACTGCTGGTCGGTCGACCCTCCCGGCTGGGTTCCGCTGTCCACACCGAGTTCATGCGGCGAAGGAATGTTGGCTGTCTCGGGATTCAGCAGGCCCTTATGATCGGGTCCCAACCCAAGCTTGATCAGGGCGCGAGAGTCCGGTGTCAGCTTGGTCTGCCAGCCGTTGGCCGCCTGGTAGCGGGTCATGGCGTCGCGGGTGGCCTCGTCCCAAGTGCCGGACGGCCCACCGGTAAGGTAATGCTCGCGAATGAGGGCGTTCTGGATCTCCGTGGTGCGCTGTTGGTCGATCCCGCGCTGACCGTGGGAGCGGGAAGCGCTCTTCCTGGACTTGCCGGAATGATGGGAGGTCGAATGCGTCCGGGTGACCTGTGCGTGCTTGGTTGTTGGCTTGGCGGTTGTGGTTGCCGACGCCGTGCCAGCCATCAGCGCCAGCACCAAAAGAACGCCGGCGAATTGAGGTATACGATTTCCGATAGGCAACGATCACCTCAGACAAAAAGCTATAAGTTCCAGAATGGGCTCCATTGTAATGAAGCCTTAACCTTAGGGGAACAAAAAAAAGAGGCCCGAATCCCAAAATGAAACAGCAGCGGTACCGGCATCGTATGCTTCGATGCGCCAGTACCGCTGGTTGGGTTGCTTACTTGTGAACGGGCCCGCTCCAATCGAGATTACCTACTGGTTATTGTAGGGTCCCTCCCATGAAGACCGTGGTGTTGTCTCGCGTGCCGCGCGGGCGGACCAGGAAGACGACATCCTGGCCGCTTTTCGCCTGCGACTCAAGCTTCTGGAAATCGTCCTCGCCGTTCACCGGCTGCTTGTTAATTTCCAGGATGACGTCGCCGCGGCTCAGTCCCACAGTGTCGCCGAAGCCGTCGGGCTTCAAGTCTTGCACGATGACGCCCTTGGCATTCGGCAACTGGAAACGGTTGGCCATGTCCGGCGTGATACTGCGAACGGTGATGCCGAACTTGCTTTCCTGCGGCTGGGCCTGCTCACCGCCCTCCTCCTGCTCGCCCAGGCGTGCGGCAAACAGCTTGGAACGGTCAGCAATGGTGACGTCGGTCGCAGATGTTTTTCCACTGCGAATATAGCCGATCTTGGCGGTGCTTCCGGGCTTGATAGAGGAAATCTCCGCCACCAGTTCGTCGCCCGTCCTCACTTGCTTGCCATTGACGGAAACGATGGTGTCGCCCGTCTTCAGGCCAGCCTTGTCGGCCGGGCCGTTGGGCGTAACGTGAGCGATGGTCACTCCGCTGGTGACTCCATAGACGCGGGCCACTGCCGGATTGGGGACGGCGTTGAACTCCACTCCAATCGAACCACGCGAAACTTTGTGGTCCGGTCCGATGAGCTGGTTGTAAACCTGCACCACGGTGTTGGATGGCATCGCAAAGCCAACGCCCTGGTATCCTCCGCCGCTGGTGTAAATGGCCGTGTTGATCCCGATCACCTCGCCCGCCATGTTGACCAGCGGACCGCCCGAGTTACCGGGATTGATGGCCGCGTCGGTTTGGATGAACGACTCAAACTGCCGGTTGGGGACGATATTGCGGCCCTTGGCGGAAACGATGCCGGCGGTGACCGTCTCATCGAGACCGAACGGACTTCCCACTGCAAGCACCCAGTCGCCGACCGACATGCTGTCAGAGTTGCCCAGCTTGGCGGCGGGCAATGACTTCTTGGCGTCGATCTTGATGACCGCGAGATCGGTTTCCTTGTCAACCCCGATCACGGTGGCGTCGTAGGTCACGGTCGCGGGATCGTCCATCAGCTTTACCCGGATGCGATCGGCTTTTTCGACCACGTGATTGTTGGTGACGATGTAGCCCTTGGGATCGACGATGACGCCGGAACCCAGGGACCGCTCGCGCAGATCGTCGGGCCCAAAGCCCTGGTCAGGCCCGCCCTGGCCACCTTGGCCTTGCCCGCCCTGTCCACCAAAAAAGCGGTTGAAGAAGTCCTGGAACGGGCTGTCTTCGTCGCCGCCACCTGGTCCTTCCTCGCCGGGAGGCATGCCACGACGGCCACGGTGCGGGTTCTTGATCGTCGATTCGGTGCTGATGTTGACCACCGAAGGTTCCATCTGGCGAGCGATCTGGGAAAACTGGCTCGACAACTGCACCGGCGAGGGAACCTGCAACGGAGTCGCGTCGGCCGAGGGATTCTTCTCCTTGCCCTTCACGCCTCCGGAGACAACTGTGCCAATCAGAATACCGAGGGTTAAGGTCGTCAAGACCACCAAGGTTGAGGCAAAGCGATTGGCCTTAAACTTTTGCCCGAAACCTGAAACGTGCAGATCCATCAATTGTTCCTCCGGCTAAAAAGCCAAATAGAAATTATACAGTCGGCGCAACTTCGCGGCTGGATTGTGCGGGGATTCAATGGGAGTTCTCATGCGATTAGACGCAGGAAACAGGGAATTCGTCACCAACCGGCGCTGCTCCGGCGGCAACTGTAAGTAGGAGTGGACTTACCGCGGCCGGAGTTGCCGTTGGGCTAGAATCGTGGCAATTCGGAGGAGCGGCAATTTGAGGCCCGGGTCGCCAATTCATTCAGGCCAGAGGTTTCGTGCGAGTTGTATCGCTCTGTTCGCTTGGTTGTTGCTGTTGCCGTCGATGGTTGGGGCACAGCAGATCACGGTCAATCTCGATCCCGCCCAAACCAAAATCTGGTGGACGCTGGGGGCTACGCTGCACACCGTCCATGGCACTTTCAAACTCAAGAGTGGCAGCCTTACATTCGACCCGCAATCCGGCGCTGCCAGCGGCGAAATCATTGTGGATGCCACCAGCGGCGACAGCGGCAACCACTCCCGCGACCAGAAAATGCACAAAGAGGTGCTGGAGAGCCAGCGCTATCCCGCGATCATTTTTTCTCCCACACATGTAATGGGAAAGGTCGCCGACAGCGGGACGTCGAACCTACAAGTCCAAGGCGTGTTTCATATCCATGGCGCCAATCATGACCTCACACTGTCGTTGCCAGTTGAAAGGAGTGGCGACACGGTCAAGGCGAGCAGCAGTTTCGTTGTGCCCTATCAAGAATGGGGCCTGAAGGACCCGAGCACCTTCTTCTTGAAAGTCGAGAAAACGGTGAGCCTCAGTATCTCCAGCGTAGGCCGCATTAGTCAGTAGCCAGTTCTCAGTAGCCAGTAGCCAGTAGCCAGTAGTCAGTGGCCAGTAGTTGTCATCCGGGCCGCGTCGCGGCGATACCGCTGGCGACACCGTCTATTGGCGGCTGGCCTTCTCACTTATCGCTTCGCCCAGGGTGAGTGAAATTCATTGTCCATCGTTAGTTCCAGATGCGTGCCAACGATCAGGGCAAAGTCGATAGAATATAATGTCACGCACTGATGGCCCTCGCCTCCGGCACCAAACTTGGTCCTTATGAAATCGTCTCGCCTCTGGGCGCTGGCGGCATGGGAGAGGTGTACCGCGCGCGCGATACCCGCCTCGACCGTAGCGTTGCCGTCAAGATTCTTCCTTCACATCTTTCGGAAGACCCAGAGGCCAAACAACGCTTTGACCGGGAAGCCCGGACGATCTCTTCCCTGAATCATCCCAACATCTGCACACTCCACGACGTTGGCCACCAGGATGGGACCGATTACCTGGTGATGGAACTGCTGGAAGGCCAGACGCTGGCGGAGCGCTTGAGCAAGGGACCGCTGCCCATCGACCAGGTCTTGAAGTACGGGGCCGAAATCTGCGACGGACTGGAGAGGGCACATCGTGGCGGTGTGGTGCACCGCGACTTGAAGCCCGGCAACATCATGCTGACCAAGACCGGAGCCAAGCTGATGGACTTCGGTCTGGCCAAGGAGGCGGTGGCCAGCGCGACCGCGGCATCCGGCCTCACCGCAACCGCGAAAACACCCCAGGGAAGTCACCCTCTTACCGCGCAGGGCACCGTAGTGGGAACCTTCCAGTACATGTCGCCCGAGCAGATCGAGGGGAAAGAGGCCGATGCACGTTCGGACATTTTCGCCCTGGGCGCGGTGCTCTATGAGATGGTAACGGGAAAGCGGGCCTTCGAGGGCAAGACTCCGGCCAGCGCGATGGCGGCGGTGCTGGAGCGCGAGCCGACTCCGATTTCTTCCCAGCAACCGCTGACCCCGCCCGCGCTCGAGCGTCTGGTCAAGATATGCCTGAGCAAGGATCCCGACGACCGTTGGCAAACGGCGCACGACGTTAAGCTGCAACTCAAGCAGATCGCCGAGGGCGCATCGCAGGCCAGCGCAGCCGTGATAACGCTCCCGCAGCGCAAGCGCGGTAATGCATGGCCCTGGGGTGTGGCTGCGATTCTAGGAATTGTTGCCGGTGTGGCGTTGGTGTCGGCCTATCTTGCGAACCACAAGGACGTGCCAGTACTGCGGGTAGAGATCAACCCGCCTGACAAAATGCAGTTCAACCTCTCAGGCGATCACGGCGGCCCGGCGGAGATTTCTCCTGACGGCCGTTACCTCGTCTTTTCGGCCTACGGCTCCGGGGGCGCCCAGCTGTATTTGCGGTCGCTGGATTCAACTTCTCCGCAGGCCCTTGCAGGCACCGAGGGTGCAATGTTCCCTTTCTGGTCGCCGGACAGTCGCTCCATAGCCTTCTTCACCGACGACAAGCTGAAACGAATCGAAGTGAGCGGTGGCACGCCGGTCACGATCTGCGGTTCGACCCTGGGACGTGGTGGCAGTTGGAACCAGGACGGAACCATTGTGGCCGCCCTCGCCTACAATACCGGTCTATCGCAGGTCCCAGCCAGCGGAGGCACGCCGACTCCTGTTACCACGATCGATGGCGTCCACTATTCTTCCCATCGCTGGCCGTGGTTCTTGCCTGACGGCAAGCACTTCCTCTACATCGCCGTTAAACATAATGCGCCGACCAGTCCCGAAACCGCGGTGTTCTTTGCCTCGCTTGACGGCAAAGAGAACCGCCTTCTGTTACACACCTTTTCGAACGCCATCTACGCATCGGGACGCCTAATCTTTCAGCGCGAAAATTCCCTGGTGGCGCAGACCTTCGACCCATCCAACGGCAAATTCTCCGGCGAGCCGCAGACTCTAAGTGCAAATGTCCAATTTGACCCTGGGCTCTGGCGGATGAACCTCAGCGCCTCCACCGACGGCATGATGTTGTACGCATCCGGCACGGCTTCCGGGACCGAGATCCTAACCTGGTACGACCGCAGCGGAAAGCGACTGGGCACGGTGGGCGAGCAGGGGGAATTCTACGATCTGGATCTCTCCCCCGACGAGAAGAAAGTCGCGACTACGGAGCTGAACACAGCCACGGCGACAATCTGGATTCGCGACCTGGCAAACAATCTGAAGAGTCGGCTCACCTTCAGCGACGGTGCACACCTCACTCCGCTTTGGTCTCCGGACGGAAAAGAGGTAGCCTTCACCTCAAACCAGCAGGCCGCGATCTCAGTTAAGACGATCGGCAGCAGCGCCCCGGAGCGCACGCTGCTTTCATCGCCGAATCCTATCTATCAAGCCATTTCGGACTGGTCGCGCGACGGCCGCTACCTGATGTATGAACAGGGCACCGGCGTGAATACGGACCTTTGGGTGCTACCGTTATCTGGCGGCAGCAAGCCGTTTCCCTATTCGAGCGGGTCGTCAAGAGGAACGTTTTCGCCGGATGGCCGTTGGGTGGCATATGTGGCCCAAGAGGGAGGGCGTCCCGAGGTTTTTGTGGCCCCATTCCCATGGACCGGCGCGAAGTGGCAGGTTTCCAATGGAGGCGGCGCCGGGCCGCGTTGGCGTGCTGATGGCAAGGAACTGTTCTACTTCGATTTCAACGGCATTACGGCCGTTGAAGTGGGTAGCGCGGGGTCCGCATTCCAGGTGGGCAGCAGTAAGTTGCTGTTTCGCCTTCCGATGAGAGGCACCATAGCCCGCGAGTATGCTCCATCGCACGATGGTCAGCGGTTCCTCGCGGTCACGCCCAGTGAAGGAAGCTCTCAGTCGTTGACTCTAGTCCAGAACTGGCCGGCAGAATTGAAGAGCAAGTAATACGGGCTGCGAGCGTGTCTGCGCCAGTTCTGAAACTGGCCAAAATTTCGTCTTTCTCCTTCCCGTAGTAATCTAATGACAACTAGATGCCCTCGGAAAAAGTTTTAATAGTTGACGACGAGAAGCTGGTTCGTTGGTCTCTCCGGCAAAAGTGCGAGGAGTGGGGTTATCACGTGCTGGAGGCTGACAACGGCTCGGCCGCGCTGCGCGTGGCCCACAACGAGTCTCCCGACCTCGTGCTGCTCGACGTGCGCCTGCCCGATTCCAGCGGCATCGAAATCCTGGAACAACTGAAAAAATCCAACGATGCGCGCGCCATCATCATGATCACCGCCGATCCGCAGCTGGAGGACGTGAAGACCGCGCTCAAGCTGGGGGCCTACGACTTCGTCGGCAAGCCGCTGGATTTCGACGAGCTGGCGGTGGCGGTGAAGAACGCGCTCGAGACCACCCGTCTGCGTTCCGAGGTCGAGTCGCTGCGCGGCGAGGTCCGCCGCCGCGCTGGCTATCACAATGTCATCGGGGTCTCGCAGAAGATGTCGGAGCTGCTGGGTTTCGTCAGCAAGATCGCCGCCAGCGAGGCGACCACGATTCTGGTTCAGGGCGAGAGCGGCACCGGCAAAGATCTTATCGCCAAGGCCATCCATTATCAGAGCCGCCGCCAGGACAAGCCGTTCGTCGCCATCAACTGCTCGGCCATTCCCGAGACTCTGATGGAGGCCGAACTCTTCGGTCACGAGCGCGGCGCTTTCACCGACGCCAAGGCCATGAAGAAGGGCCTGTTCGAGATGGCCGATGGCGGCACGCTCTTCCTCGACGAAATTGGTGAGCTGTCGCCGCTGTTGCAGGCCAAGTTGCTGCGCGTGCTGGAAGACCAGGTCATTCGCCGCGTCGGTGGGGTGCGCGATATGCAGGTCGATGTGCGCGTGATTGCCGCCTCCAACCGCGACCTGGAGCGGGCGGTGCGCGATGGTCAGTTTCGCCAGGACCTGTATTACCGGCTGGCCATCATCTCCATCTTCCTGCCCACGCTGCGCGAGCGCAAAGACGACGTTCTCCCGCTGGTGGATTTCTTCATCGCCCGCTACAACCGCAAGTTCCGCAAGTCGGTGAAGGGCATCACCGACGAGACACGCAAGCTGATGCTCAAGTACGACTGGCCGGGCAATGTGCGCGAATTGAAGAATGCCGTCGAGCGCGCCATGATTCTGGAAGACAGCAACGAGCTTCATCCCGAATACATGCCATTCGCCGTGGCCCAACAACAGTCCGCTTATACCGCCTTTGAACTTTCCTCGGCCAACAACAGCAGCGTTGCCGGCAAGCAGTTGCCCGATGGCCGCAGCTTGCCCAAGCTGGAGATTCCTCAGGGAGGCACTTCGCTGGAAGAGGTGGAGCGCGAGTTGGTGGACATGGCCATGGGACAAGCCAATGGCAACCAGACCCATGCCGCCCGCCTGCTCGACATCAGCCGCGACGCCCTGCGTTACAAGCTGAAGAAGTTCGGCCTCATCCACGCCGAAGAAGACGAGCCCACCACCGCCGCCTCGTAGGGGTGCAGCCGCGGAGATTTTCGTCTGAGGTGGCGTCCCTGATCACGGAGAAAACTCGATAGAAAACAAGAACTCCGTGTCCTCCGTGGTGAATGATTTTTGCCGGAGAGAAGTCGAAGGACCCCTATTGCCGCGGATCACAACGTGGCACAGCCCCTCTGGGGGACGCGCTCAACCAACTGCTGGGCGGCAAGAAGAAACCCTAAAAAAATAATCTTTCGGGGCAAAACAGGAGGGCCCAAGCCGTTTAGCCTGGGCCCTTCATTTTTCGCTTAGGTCCGCGTGCCGTGCGTCTAGTTTCTGGCGGGGCCCGCGTTCCATTCCATTTAAGGCTGAGCGAATCTTGTCACCGTCAATCCGTCGCTACATCTCGTTACATCACGAGGGCAATGCTCTCCAGTTCGCGTTGGAAGGTCTCCAAACTGCCACCCAGCATTCCCGCTCTGGCCATCGCATTGCGGGCTTCCTCGGTCGAGACACCATAACCGTGTCCAGCGAGGAACATCTGGATCAACTCGGCCGCATCCCTCGAGTCAAATCCCTGGAGCAACTCGCTCCTCAGCGCCGATAGTTCCGGGACGGAAAATTTTTCTGCCATCATTCACCTCACCTCCGACCCGTTATGGGCTTTGCTAGCTTAGACGGATTAGACAGCTATTAAGTTGCAAGCAATCCGAGTGCCGAACATGGTAACCCGCCAGCCCCTCCTGCCCGCTTTTTGTATGAATCTAACCCCTTCATGCCGCAATAGTTGCAGGTTGCCCTCCCGAAAAGGGAGTCGGGTTCCCATTCCTGCCACAAAAGTGAGGTGTACGGCATTCCGCCACTGCAAGAATTTGCGCAGACGGGGAGGGGAAATGCTCTTTGTAACTTCAGAGGTGCGCACTATTTCGGGAAGGCTGAGCAATTTCTACCACTGCGTAAGCCTCTTTCGGGCTTAGGGTTCCGGCCCCCACGAGGACCCAGAGCACCCCATCTGGCGGCTGCGAAACTCGCGCACTCCCGTGAGGTTCAAAGCTGCTCGATGGTGGCTTCCGGTTCCAGCAGGATTGGAATGCCATTGCGAATGGGATAAACGCG
>Ga0116130_1001171_pt1 | contig 15267 bp, 10 predicted proteins | sample June2015DPH_17_5_FD_89733 | JGI IMG/M metagenome (GOLD analysis project Ga0116130, IMG submission 89733) | Peatland microbial communities from SPRUCE experiment site at the Marcell Experimental Forest, Minnesota, USA - June2015DPH_17_40 | ecosystem: Environmental > Terrestrial > Soil > Wetlands...
ACAACAGGCTCTTCTCCACTACAGAAGCTTTGGACGCTGCCAACGACAAAAAAACCAGTGTTTTGCCCCTACCAACCTCCTGAAAAAACTGCTTCCGCTCCCGATGTGACGAACTTGGGTTAGGTGTGAGTTGAAACGCAAGAATCGGAAAGGAAGATTCTTCGCTTGGACGGTCTTGGGCGGTCTGATTAAATCCATCCGACACAACATGAGCGAAGGCAAACAACCATTTACTGAATATGTGACCAAGGCCAGGCGCGGCCTGGATGCCTCCCGGTGGGGCTGGATTGCCGCCGGCATCCTTGCCGTGCTGTTGGTTGTGTCATTGCTGCTCTGGGCCTCGGCCGGGGGTAAACTGCGCGGACTGGAATCGCTTCGGACCAAGCTGGATGATGCCAATGCCAGTCTCGCCAGCGCACAGGCCGAAAACCAGAAGGACAAAGACCAGATTGCGGCCCTGCAATCCAAGGTTGCCGATCTGGAACAGGACAAGAACACCGCCGCCCAGATGGCAAAAGGCCTCGAAAATGAGATGCGCGCCGACCTTGAATCCAAGGATGTCACCATCTCCAATCTGCAAGGCAAGCTCACCGTGAACATCCTCGACCGTGTCATGTTTGATTCCGGCGAGGCGATCTTGAAACCCGCCGGAGAATCCGTGATGCGCAAGATTGCAGCCATTCTCGCCGGACATCCTCGACTGAAGATTCATGTCATTGGGCACACGGACAACGTGCCCATCCGGCCCGAAGCCCGCAATCGGTTCGCCAGCAACTGGGAACTTTCCACCGCCCGCGCCCTGGCGGCCGTGCATTTCCTCACCGAAAAGGCGGGCGTGGACCCGCACCGCGTCGGGGCCATCGGTTACGGTGAATATCGCCCCCTCGCCGACAATGCGACCGCCGAGGGAAGAGCCAGGAACCGCCGCATTGCCATCACCATTCTGCCGGATGAACTTGCCGGAGCCGACACCGTGCCGGCAGTGAAGCCCGATACGTTCACCAATTCCCCACCGCAGTCCTCTGGAACTGAGGCGCCTGAACCGCCCGTGAAATAACCTTTGGTGAAGATGTCCCCCAACGGCGAGCGCCCGGAGGATTGAATTTGCCAATATCCGAACGCCGGCAAAAAAATGTTCGACGCCCTCCGCAGCGCCATCAGTTGAAGAGCTTTGGTTTGATTCGCCTCATTCCACGGTCAAAGCTGTTCCTGATTGAATGAAACAACGGGAGGGCGAGCGTCAAAGCTCGCTCTCCCTTTCACAAAATTGTATAAAATCAGTGTGAGCGAAATTCTTGACACCAAAATAATTGCAAGCCGCGCCGCAGAAGAACGCGAACGCCTGCTTGGTGAGTTCAAGAATCATCTTGCACAAACAAATGCTGAACATGCGTTCGTCAGCTATGCTGTGTATCTGATTGGTCAATGGTCGAAGAAATGGGAAGAAACGGGCTGGTGCGACCCTGACCCTGCTCTGATTGAGTTGGCTGCGTTCCTTCTGTTTCCGCATTTTGGCAACACTCAAAAGCGTGACGCTGACGCAATTCAGGCGCTGATTGATTTGTTTGAACCAATCCGAACCAACCTGACGATGGAGACGATGTTTGATGCGAGAGACGAAGCTGCTGGCGCTCTCGGAGATATTGCTGTGCATATGCGACTCCGTCGTGAAGGTGTTCGCGGTTCAGCATACCCAGATCAAACGCGAGCTGAGATTGAGAATATTCAAGGACCGTTTGAAGAATGGTATCTGGCAAGAATTGGAATCGGGATTCGACGCGCGCTGGAATTGATTGAAGCTATTCATGAGCAGATGACCCGGAATACCGACGAAACCAGAGCTAGAATTTTGGATAAAATCGGCGCAAGACCTGATTCGTCCGCGGAATTGAAAGACGCCGACCGGCCCAGCGAAGAATCTCCTGCTTTGTCCGATTGGAATAATCGGTTCGCCTATTACTACAGCCTTGCGTTGTCCGACTGCCTTCCCGTGTCTCGTGGGCAACTAAACTGGATGGAGCAGCCGCCAACTGCGGAAGAATGGGCGACACTAATCAATCTGATCGGACTTACTCCAACATCGTGCGCAAAATTGACCGAGCCCTGCCTCGTCAAAAGCCGACCAGTTTTCGTTTTGCCCGGCGAGCGATTGCTCTTCTTTGAGTGGTCGTGTGTATTTGACGAGCTTTTTGCCGCTGCTGACCGAGTAGCTAGGGCAGATCAACTTTTCTACAATCGTCACTACCTGCCGAATCAGACTCGCTGGATGGAATCACAGGTTGTTGAAATGCTGGCACGGGTCTTTCCAAAACAACTAGTTTTCGGTGAACTAGTTTATCCTGACCCAAACAATCCGGGCGGAGAAACGGAGTTAGATGCGGCAGTCAGTTGGGGATCGTTCTTGATTCTCGTTGAAGCGAAGGGATGTCAGTTCCGAGAGGAAGTTGCGCATTTTGATTTCGGACGGCTTCGCACAGATTTGGAAAAGAACGTTGCCGACGCCTTTGAGCAGGCTCAACGGGCTTCCCGCTACATCGCGTCCGTTCCAACAGCAGTTTTTCGCGAAAAACGAACCAAGCGTGAATTACGTGTGGTAGGAAAAAGTCTGCGCCGTGTCTTCAAGGTGTCAGTCACACTACACCACCTCGCAGACCTAACGACACAACTCGCCAACTTGAAGGTTCTCAAGCTTTTCACACAAGGAGATTATCCGCTTTCTGTGAGTTTGGCGGATTTCGATATCATCACCCGTTTCTGCGAGGGACCAGATGTGCTTTTACATTACATTCAGCGCAGACTGGAACTCCAAAGAAGCGGCAAGAACATCCACGGTGACGAGCTTGATATTTTCGGGCTGTATCTGGATACGCGACTGCACCCTAGTCAGTTTTGGGAACGGAAGCCCGATGACGGAAAAGATTTCACCATGCTCAGTCTCACTGGAGGTTCAGAGCGTTTTGACAGGTGGAAGAACGCTCAACGGGGCGCTGAATACGGTGAAGCCCCGGTCATTCGGCTGAAGCTTCCCGATGAAATCGCAGGTCTGTTGCAGGAACTCCGTGGTCGCACTGACAAAGGGGCACGGTGGATTGCCTTTTCCCTGCTCAACCTGTCTGACAATGGCATTCACCGACTCAACCACTTTCTGAAACAATTCCGCGAGCAGCCGCGAGATGCAGGCAAAATGACGAGTGCCGTCTTTGTGGACGAGGGTTTAATCGTTGTAGTGACGGCTGCTCGAATGATTCAACCCGGGCTTCTTCGTCAGACGCTCGCTGCCCGGCTGAGCGTTGAGAAATACAGGCGAAAGGCTTCAATCGCTGTTGGTTTTGCCATTGAACTCAACGACGCCTTCCGAGTTTTTGACACGGCACTCTGGTTGGAAGGCGATTGAGTAGCAGATCCAAAAATGGAGAAGGCAATGAAGGCTATGGGGGCTCTGAAAATTTCGTTAGAGCCTGGACACACATTTCCGAAACCAGAAGACCCGTGCGTTTGCGGGAGCGGAAAACAATTTCAAAATTGTTGCTCGCCCTACTGTGAGCACTGAATGTTAGACGCGATTATGAACTCCAAAGATTTTATCGTAGTTCATGCCGCCATGACTGCGGTTTCGATGGCGGGCGTTTCGTGCTCGGCAATTTTCACGCGCATTTTGTGCAACGCTTCCTCTTGAATCTGCCGGATACGTTCGCGCGTGACGCCCAGCCGGTCGCCGATTTCCTCCAGCGTTTTGGGCCGGCCATCATCCAGCCCGAACCGCATGGCCAGAATCTTGTTTTCCCGCGGCGTGAGCGTAACCAGAACTTCCCGGACCAGTTCCGTGTCGTTTTCCCGGATGAGCCGGTCGAAGGGCGCCGCGGCGTTCGGGTCCGCCACCACTTCGGAAATCTGTTTTGGCTCGTCGGTCCCAATCGGGGCGTCGAGTGAAATGGGCGCCTTGGACGCGTCGCGATACTGCTGGATGCGGCGCGGATTGAGTCCCAGATGGTCCGCCACCTCCTGGTCCGTCGGGTCCCGGTCGAACGCCTCGCGCAGCTTCACCTCCGCCTTGCGGATGTGCGCCACCTTGTCCACCACGTGCACGGGCAACCGGATGGTTTTGGACTGGTTGGCCAGCGCCCGCATGATGCATTGCTTGATCCACCACGAGGCGTAGGTGGAAAGCTTCGCGCCCTTGCCGGGCTTGAACCGCTCGACGCCCTTCATCAGGCCGATGTTGCCCTCATTGATCAAGTCGAGCAGCGGAAGCCCCAGGCCTTCGTAGTCGCGGGCGATTTTCACCACCAGCCGCAGATTGGCCGTGATCATCTTTTCGCGCGCCTTCCGGTCGCCCTTTTTGATCCGCTTCGCGAGGGCGATTTCCTCCTGCGGCGTGATCAATTTCACCTGCCCGATTTCGCGCAGGTACAATTGCAGCGTGTCGCCGCGGATTGACTCTGATGCCACGGGTTCCGATGGTGCAACGTTCGGGGCCGCCGGCGTGCTGGCGACCGTGGCTTCGGGCGATGGGAATCGTAATCGCCGGGACGGACGCACGCCGTTCAGGGGGATGCGAACGCATTTTACCATTGCGCCTCGTGCAGATTGGGTTCGTTTCAGTATGGTTCTCATACAATTGTTTCGTTGTTCGGAAAGCGTAGCAACCGGTCACGCCGCCAGGACGATGACCGGGCTGTTCTCCCGCACGGATTGCTGACGGGCATTCCAAGCGGCCACCGCCCGGACTTTCTCCGCCGCGAGGGTGGGGAAAAACAGGTGCGGATATTTCGTTTGCCAAGCTGCCGCCTCGGCTTCATTCAAGGCCAGCCGGACCAGTTGTTCCGGCGCCGAAAACACGCGGCTGTATTCCGCAAAGATGGCCTCTTTGACCCCGGCAATCTGCGCCCGGATCTTCCGGCAGGACGCCCCGCAGGCTTTCCGGAGCAAACGGCCTCTTTCGGGATTTCTCCAATTTCCATTTTTGCTTGTCAGTTTCATCTTACCCTCCTCCTTTCACTTTTATGTAATAACAACAGTTACATATTCTCACAAAAAAAGAGACTGTCAACCGGTTTTTTTGGCGGCGCCCGGGCACGCGGCCTTGATCATGCCGATCACCCCGGCCAGGGTGGTTTTCTCCAGGTCGCGTTCCATGGCATTCTCCGCCGACGCAAAGACCCGGTTCAAGGTTTCCCGGATGCAATGGCCCACCGGACAGGCCGTGTTGGCTTTTCGGGCGGGACTGGCAAAAGGCTCAACGTCTTCCACGGCGCGATAGACTTCGGCCAGATTGATGCGGCCCGGGGAACGGCTTAAGCGGGAGCCGGACCCGGCCCCTTTGCGGGTCTCCACCAGCCGGGCCCGCTGCAACGACAGGAGGAGCCGCCGGACTATGACCGGGTTGGTGTTGACGCTGGCGGCCAGCCTGGCCGATGTGACCCGGTCGCCCTCCTTGTAAGCGAGGACGGCCAGCACATGCACGGCCATGGCAAAACGACAACTCGTTCGCATAAATGATGATTAATAAGTAACCGCAGAGATTACATTTGTCAACTGAACTTTTTTGTCCGGATCACTCCACCGTCAGACTCTTGGCCAGGTTGCGGGGCTTATCTACGTAGCAACCGGGCGCACCTTGACACTGCGATAAGCCAAGTTGCCCGGTTTCGGAAGGAACGCCGGATTCATCCGGCAGGACATTTAATCACGCGTGCCTGCTGCCGCATGAATGCGGCGTTCCCGTCACAGCCGCATGGTGCAATTCTTCAAAGTTTCTCGGTGGGTGTGAAAGGCAGGCCGCGTTCACCGTTGAAAAGTTTCTTCAACCGCCGGTCTCCGCCACGGCGATGAATCACGCGGCGCCGAGCAGCGCGTGAACCTTGGGCATCCATTCGCTGATCGGGATTTTCTGGGGACAATGGTCTTCGCAGTCGTGGCAGGCAACGCAAACACTGGCCCGCGCTGCATCCGTGATGAAAATCTGATACTTGAAGCGCGAGCCGGGAATGTCTTCGTGGAGAAACGCTTCGTTGTAGATTTCAAAATTGGCCGGAATGTTCACTCCGTTTGGACAGGGCATGCAGTAGTTGCACTTGGTGCAGGGAATAACGGACCGTGCCCGGTATTTTTGCTGCAAGTCCGCGATCAGCTTCAGGTCCGCCGCCTGAAACGAATGGCTGCGGGCGTGAGCCGCCGAATCCAGGTTGGCTTTCACCTGGTCCAGGTTGCTCATGCCGCTTAACACCACCGACACTTCGGGCTGGTCCCAAAGCCATTGCAGCGCCCAGTCCGCCGCAGAGCGCTTCACGCTGGAGCGCTCGATCACCTGGCGAATGGACGACGGCGGATGGGCCAGCCTGCCGCCGAGCAGCGGTTCCATGATTACGACGGCCAGGCCTTTGGCGGCGGCGAGCTTCAAGCCCTTGGTGCCCGCCTGGTTCTCCGTGTCCATGTAGTTGTATTGAATCTGGCAGAACGTCCAATGATCGTAGCCGTTGACGATGTCGGGGAAACTCTCGTAATTGTCGTGGAACGAAAAACCCAGGTGGCGGATGCGTCCGTCGCGAATCGCAGCCTCGGCCTTTTCCAGGAGTTTGTATTTTGGGACGATTTCGCTCCAGCGTTTTTTATCCAGGCCGTGGAGCAGATAGAAATCAACGTGATCGGTCTGGAGCTTGCGCAGTTGTTCGTTCAACATCCGGTCAAAATCGGCTTCCTTTTGGATCAACCACACCGGAGACTTTGTGGCTATTTTCACCTGGTCCCGATGGCCGCGCAACGCCTTGCCGAGAACGGTCTCGCTGTTGCCTTCGTGATAGATGTAAGCGGTGTCGAAATAGTTCACGCCCCGATCCAAGGCGTGGTGGATCATGCGCACCGCTTCCGCTTCGTTGATGTTTGGTCCGTTGGAATTTCCGTCCGCGGTGGGCAGGCGCATGCAGCCAAAGCCCAGAACCGAGGCGTTCCAATCCAGCTTGCCGAATTTTCGAAATTGCATGGTCATTGTTTCACGGGGGGAGGTTTGAGGGAATTCATTCGCGAACCACGGCGGGCGGGCGGCTCCCGGCGTGTTGATGGATCGCTGCGCCCAGCCAGGCGATGGTTTGGCCCAAATCGTTCATGTTGCGCGAAGCCTCGTCGTCCTTGGCCACCTCGCCCTTGTCCAGACCAAATCCGAGGTTCCAATACGTGGATCCCGGCACGATGGCGCCGGACATGAGGAACATGTGGTTCATCGTGTCAAAGGCGTGCGTGCCGCCGCCGCGTCTGACCGCCACCACGGCGGCTCCGATTTTTCCGCGGAACAATCCGCCGTTGGCCAGCGCCACCAGCCCGGCGCGATCCAGCAGCGCCTTCATTTCAGCGCTCACGTCGGTGAAGTACGTCGGCGATCCGAGGATGATCGCGTCGGCCGCGACCATTTTCTCGAAGCACCGGTTGAAAACGTCATCCTTCTGGCTGCACCGGAAATTTTTCTTCTGGAAACACTGGTAACAGGCCTGGCATCCGCGGATGGGTGTTCCGCCGAGCTGGAAGAACTCGGTTTCCCAGCCGGAGGCGGTCAGCGGCGCCAGCGCCTTTTTCAAAAGAATTTCAGTATTCCCGCCCTTGCGCGGGCTACCATTTATGGCAACGGCTTTCATGGTTCTAAATTCTAAACTAGAATCACAAACAGTTCAAATTTCCTGCTTTAACCTGGCCGGGTCAATGACGAACCAAAGTTGAAAAAGGTTTTTGAACTGACGCAGGGATCTTCGTGCTGGACAGCAGCCAGAACCGTTCAGCACTGGCAGTCTTCTCTTGCTCCACCTCCGTCATCCAGACGGATTTGCATCAGTCGCAATTCCGTCCGCAGACTCCAGCCGGTGCGCGTCCAGAACTTCATGCCCTCCGCGTTGCTGGCGAAGATGAAGATGTTGCATTTTGGGATGCCGGCCTGGCGGAGTTTCGCCAAACAGGCATTCACAAGCCGCCGGCCGATGCCACGACACCGGTGGCGTTTTGACACCGCCAAGTGATGCAGATAGCCACGCCGTCCGTCGTGACCGCACAGCACGGCACCAATGATTCGCCCATCCTTTTCCGCAACGAAACTGAGCTTCGGGTTGCGTCGCAGATACGCGGTGTTGGCGCGGCGCGTGTCGGACTCGTTCAACCCCACGCCCTCGGTGCGCCGCCACAATGCGATGACCGCGTCGAAATCTTCGATTCGGAAATGGCGCACGATCGCCAGCGTATTTCTTTCGCCTGTCATCTCGGCGGATAGCTCCTCGTCTTTGTTTATTTGGAAGTTTATTTTATCAACTGATCCAATTGAAGATTCGCAACTTCGATCCTGCCGGAGACGATATTTGTAAAGATGCGATCCAGTTCTGCAGATATAACGATGTTGGTCGAATATTGTCGTCGAAGACTGTAAAATCGGAGGGCCATGGTCAGATCGTTCGTGTTACGGGAAAAATTGGATTCCAGGTATTGTCGGCGACAATCCTGAATAATCCCCAAATCCCGGTAGCCGTATTCCCGGGTTGGTTCGACCATCGAGCCTTCGCCAAAGTCATTCCAGGTGACGATCTGGACAATGGCCGAGGAGTTGGTCATGCCGCGGCTCAAGGTTTCACGCAACGTGTCACCGTGACGGTCACCGAGGTAGCCCCAATAGTTCCGCACCCCGGCCCGTTGATAAATGTCATGAAAACGCGGAAAGGCGCTGCTGATGAATGCCGGCCAGTTGCCGGCCTTTTGATCGAAATCAGCCAGATAACTCTTCAAAGCGGCGCCGGACAATACGCCACCGGTGCCGGGTGCCTGGCTCATCCACATGGGCAGCCAGTTGAATGCGCCCGTGCTGCCGGACAGGCGATTGTCCTCGGTGAAGAAGGCCGGTTGATTGGTCGGCCCGAGCACGGAGAAAATACCCTCCCAATTGCTGCTCATCATGAAGTATTGCGGGCCAAAATTCAACAAAACCGGCCGACCCTTCAGCCGCAAATAACTCGCATCGGAAAAAAAGTTGGTTTGCAGGTAAAGCATTTCCTTTTGGGCATGAAAGATGGCGTCCCCCGCAGCAAGGGAATTGCTGTCAATCATATGCTGGATCGTCTGGTCTTCGTAGCAGATGGAAAATTTCAGGGCCGCCTTGCGGGTAAATTGAAACAGTTTCACCGTCGCCTGATTGTTGGTGCCATAATCCAAGTAGTCGGCCGACCCATACCAGTCCACGATCACACCATCAACCCCGGCCAGCTTCATGAGCAATACATGATACTCGAGCACCGCCGGGTCGGACGAATCATACGGGCCGATCAATGGATAATACCAGGAGGCAATCTGTCGTTCCCCCGACGCATTCACCCCATCGGGATTGAAATGATTCATCGTCCAGTGCCAGCCCCAACCATCGGAGTAAGGCTTGGCCGTGTACCATGGCATGTAATAAACCATCACGGTCTTGGAAGCGGCACGGGAGGCTATGGGTGCGGCCCCAAAAAAGGATGAGAGTGCGGCCAATAACAAAATGGTTCTCGGTTTCATTCGTTGGCACTTTAATCAAACCCGGGGCATAACGCAATTCCGGCAAACCCATTGCCGCCAGTCTGCGGGTTGAGCCGGAAGCCTGTTGGCAAAGGCGAAAATGGTCGGCCCGCTTTTTCGGGACCAGGCCACCAACCTGATCCTATTGGACTTTGAAAAAACTGCATAAGGCCTGGGTGGTCGCCGTGCTAAAAACCGAAACATTGGTGCTGACCGCGAAGGTTTGGACGGACTGCCAGGTTGTAAGATTGGTTGACATCATAACCTGCATGCTGGACGCCACATATCCGCCAATAAGAAATCGCAGTTGAACCCCATCGTAAGAAAGATTGTAAATCACCGGCTTGTTGGATTCCATGCCTGTCAGTTGCAAGTTTGCCGTGGATATCGCTCCGGAAACAATGTTGGTGAAGGTACGATTCAGTTCCGCAGAGAGGGCTGGGGTGCTCCCATACTGCTTGCGAAGATTGTAAAGCCGGAAGGCCAATGACAGATCATTGGTGTGATAGGGAAAACTGGAGTCCAGGTATTGACGGCGCAAATTCTGAACAATCCCCAAGTCCCGATACCCGTAATCCACGGTTGGTTCGACAATCGTTCCTTCACCAAAGTCATTCCAGGTGACGATCTGAACGATGGCCGAATTGTTGGTCATTGCGCGGCTCAACGTATTGGTGAAAGTGCTTCCGTTTGCATCATCCAGATAGCCAAACGATGAACTTACGCCCGCCTGCGCGTAAATATCATGGAATCGCGGAAAGGCGCTGCTTACAAAGCTGGGCCAGCCGCCACCCTTTTGATCAAAGCTGACCAGATAACTTTGCAGTTCAGCGGGCGTCAGCGTGTTCGTACCACCGCCTGATAGCGACATGGGGGGCCAATCAAAAGCTCCCGCGCCAACAGGTGACAGACGATTGTCCTCGGTGAAAAACGCCGGTTGATTTGTTGTATTCAGCACGGAGAAAATGGAAGTCCAGTCGGAACTATTATGAAAATACTGCGGGCCAAAATTTAAAAGCACCGGCACGTTGTCCAGACGGAGAAAGCTGGGATCCATAAAGAAGTTGGTCTGCGCGTACAGCATGGTCTGTTGCGCATGTGCAATGGCAGTGCCAGCAGTTACGTCAACACCATTCATGCTGCCGCCATTAATCTCCGCCTGAATTGTTGCATCTTCGTAACAGAGGGAAAATTTCAGGCCTGCCTTGCGGGTGTAGTTGAATAAAGCCAATGTCCGTTGGTTGTTGATGCTGTAGTCATAATAATTGTCCTGGCCATACCAATCCACAATCACTCCGTCAATCCCTGCCAGTTTCATCAGAAGCACATGGTATTCCAGCACGGCTGGATCGAGCGAATCATAAGGGCCAATCAGCGGGTAATACCATGAGGCAATTTCCTGTTCGCCATTGTTTGTGTTGATTACATTGGGATTGAAATAATTCATCGTCCAATGGTATCCCCAGGAACTACCACCCAGGCTGTAAGGGGATTGAAACCACGGCATGTAATGAACCATCACCGGTTTTGGGGCACTGCGGGCAACCTCCGGCGCAGTGAATAAAAACGGGGTGAAAGCCGCCAATATGAGAATACTTCTAAATTTCACAGGAACAGTATTTCCTTACGTTTAGCTGTTCAAACAAAAGCAGCCATAGGTCGCAGCTGTATGGCTGCCAACTGTTGCCTTTCTTCGGACATCATAATTAATTTCTTCAATGATCCAAAATCAGTCTAAAAAGCCGGCGATCAATGTTTGCCGGCTTTCGTTGCGATTATCACCCGATACGTGTCCCTGATACGACTGCTGAATTCAAACAAAACCCGCATTGGCAACCGGCATCGCAATCATGGTCGTTGTTTGACTGCCTCCCGATGCAACGTCCGCAAAAGGTGATAGCTCACGCAAACAGTTTGCGATTCTCATGTTATTTGTTTTAATATAATAACTCATTGGCTGCGGGAAGGCAGTCGCATGAAATGGTGACAGACTGTCTGCTTGTGTCTGCAGATTTTTCGTTTCATAATTAAATCACAAAACAGCATGCTCCGGTTTTTGGATTTTTCTTATTTGTCTGGCTTGTCGCTATGTGCGCTGAACCGGTGGGGAATTTTCATATTGAGCCGAACAGCTTGGTGCAAGATGGCACGGTTGCTGGTGGCGTGGATGGCATTGGTGCTGGTGACTCCGGCCAACGCAGTAATCTTGTGGAACGACCCGGATACAACACTGGTTCATGAAAACGGGGCGGGCGCCGATATTCTTGGCGGCGCTGTGAAACGGGATGACTCGGCCAACGACACACTTTATTTCAAATTCCACGTTGACCCGTTGTCAGACAAGGACACGGAGGAATATTTTGCTGCGTTCGAACTGTTTGAAGGGGATGCGGAACGACTGGGAATCGGCAACGCCATGAAAGCCTGGGCTTACAGCGCTTTTTTTCATGCGGATGAAACCGGTGAATCCGATAACCTCGCTGGTTATATTGACCTTCACACTTTAAACCCCGAATCCTCCACGAACGGGGCTTCTGGTTCGTATCAATATCCACGACGCGGTGTCGGGACCACCATTGTCTTCAAGATTCAGTATGTTCCCGGCGAAGACGATTTGGTTACAGTCTGGCTAAATCCCGACCTTGGCCCGGGTGCAAACGAAGCCTATCAACCGGAAGGTCTGACGACGCGATTCAATGCCAATGCTAGCTTTGACGAAATCCGCCTGCGTCATGCCGGTCTTGGTGGCGGATGGGCATTCAGCGATCTGGCCATTGCGACTTCCTTCAGTGATTTTGTGGATGTGAGCAGCGCCAGGATAAGTGAGGCAAACTCCGGTGTCCTTGGCGGTGCGCAGGCGTTCAGCTTTCAATCCTGGCAAAGGGAGCAGGGCCTGCCACAAAGCCCCATCCGCGCCTTGGCGCAAACACATGATGGTTACCTCTGGGTTGGAAGCGACGACGGGTTGGCGCGCTTCGATGGCCTGCGCTTCGTCGCTTTTGGAATTCAGGAAGGAATCAAAACCGGCCCGGTGAGCGCGCTGTTCGAAGACAGTCGCGACGCACTCTGGATTGGCAGCATAGACAGCGGCTTGAGCTGTTGGCAAAACAATCAAATCACCATGTTCACGACACGGGATGGGCTGCCGGCTAATTCCATCACTGCGCTGGCGGAAGATGCCGCCGGACGACTTTGGGTTGGCACGGATGCCGGACTGATGTTGCGGCAAAATGGACAACTATTGCCGTTGAATGCGGCGGAAATATTCAAAGGCCAGCGCATCACTGCGCTGTTCAAAGACCGGCAGGGACGGATGTGGGTTGGCGTGAAAGGCGCGGGTGTTTTTCAGTTTGTAAACGACAAGTTTGTCCCGTTGACGGGAGATTCCATGGAAGAACTGCTCAAAGATTCACATTGTTTGTTGATGGACAAAACTGGGCGAATGTGGATCGGCGCAGGTGGAGATTTTGTGCTGTGTCATGACGGCGACCACTGGCATCGCTACCGGATTCCGCGCAACCAGGCGAAATCTCATGTGAGCACGCTGGCCGAAGAACCGGATGGAACCGTGTGGGCAGGCTCGGCAGGAGGAGGATTGCTCCAATTCAAGGAAGGCAAATTCGTCGCCATCCCCGCGGGCAGCGGCCTTGCGGGCAAACTGATTGAATCGTTATTGACAGATCGCGAAGGCAGGTTGTGGGTGGGCACAGATGCCGGACTAAACCGTCTCCGCCGCAAAAGCCTTTTCACCCTGAGTCAAAGTGAAGGGCTTGGTTTCGGTGCCGCGCAGGGTCTGGCAGAAGTCACGCCCGGCGTGGTCTGGGTGGGCAAACCGAACGACGGCCTTTATCGTTGGGATGGGAAAAGTTTCAGCCGTCTGTCCACCGCGGGTTTATCGCCACATGATTCGCAAATCACCGCCCTGTTGGTGACGTGCGATGGTTTCTGTTGGGTGGCGACCACGAACAGTTTGCTGCTTTACAAGGACCCCATCGGCGCGGCCGACGAAGTGAAAGTGATCAAGTCAGCGAAGCCGAACATCATTTCATTGGCCGAAGACCGCGAAGGCGCGTTGTGGCTGGGAACGCGCGATGGAAAAATCTGGCAACTGTACGAAGACAAATGGCTGGCGCAGACGAATTTCCCCCAGACGAATGCCATTACCGCCATCGTGCCGGACCTGGACGGTTCGATATGGGTTGGCACCGATGGAAACGGCTTATATCGGCTCATAAATGGAAGTTTCCAGCACATGGGCAAGAGTGAAGGGCTGTTGAGCGATTTGATTCGCACGCTTTATCTCGACGCCCAAGGCACGCTTTGGATCGGCACCGCCGATGAAGGTTTGAGCCGGTGGCACAACGGGCGCATCGCCAACTTTACCACACGCGAAGGATTGCCAGATAATAATATTTCACAAATTCTCGAAGATGATGCAGACCGCCTTTGGCTGGGGAGCAGCGGGGGCATCGCCTGTGTGAACAAACGCCGACTGGACGAACTGGCATCCGGTAAAATCTCCACCGTGTATCCGCAACTCTTTGGTCGGGCGGAGGGAATGTTATCCGAGGAATGCACTGGCGGGTTTTATCCGGCCGGCCTGAAAACCAAATCGGGTCTGCTCTGGTTCTCAACTTTGAAGGGTGTGGTGGTCATTAATCCTCGTGTTCAACCAACCACCACGCTCATGCCCAACACGGTGCTGGAGGAGGTCCTCGTGGACGGTGTGCCAGATCCCATGCTCCATGCCTCAAATCCAAAGACTGAGCAGAATGGACAGCTCGGAAAGGGAGTATCGAAACTGGAAACGTTACGCATCACCCCCGGCAAACACCGGGTTGAATTTCGCTATACCGGATTGAGATTTGACGCGCCGGAGTTGATACGCTTTCGCTACCGGCTCGAAGGGTTGGATACCGGTTGGGTGGATGCGGGGACACGGCGCACGGCCTTTTACAGTTACCTGCCTGCCGGGAACTATCAATTTCACGTCGGCGCGTGCAACAGCGACGGAGTTTGGGCCGACAGCAAAACGGGGTTGGAGTTGCTTGTGTTGCGGCATTTTTGGCAAACGTGGTGGTTCATCACGCTGGCCGGATTAAGTCTCATGGTTTCAGTAGGCGGCGCCGTTCGCATTGTGGAAAAAAGGAAACTTCAACGGCGATTGAAGCATCTGGAACAGGAACGCGCGCTGGAATGGGAGCGCACACGCATCGCCCAGGATTTGCACGACGAGATGGGTGCCAAGCTGTGCCGGATTTCCTTTTTGAGCGAACACGCGCGCCGGGGCGATCTCCCGCCAAACGAATTACAAGATCAAATCACCTCCATTTCCGATGCTTCGCGGGAAGTGCTTCATTCGCTGGACGAAATTGTCTGGGCGGTCAATCCGCAAAACGACACGCTGGAGCATGTCGCCTCCTATATCGGACAGTATGCTCTGGAGTATTTTCAGATGACCAGCATCCAGTGCGAACTGGACATTCCCGCGCAATTGCCGTCGTATCCGCTCTCCTCCCAAATGCGCCATCATTTGTTCCTTGCCACGCATGAAGCGATCACGAACATCCTTAAACATTCGAGCGCGACCCACGCCAAGATTTCAATGGTTTCTGGCAACGCGGTATTTGAAATCAACATTTCGGACGACGGCAAAGGTTTCAATTCGCTCGCCAACAAATTAAAATCAGAGTCACCGGCGACTGCCTCCGGCGACGGTCTGAGCAATATGTGCCAGCGCCTGGCTGACAT
>Ga0116130_1001175_pt1 | contig 15245 bp, 7 predicted proteins | sample June2015DPH_17_5_FD_89733 | JGI IMG/M metagenome (GOLD analysis project Ga0116130, IMG submission 89733) | Peatland microbial communities from SPRUCE experiment site at the Marcell Experimental Forest, Minnesota, USA - June2015DPH_17_40 | ecosystem: Environmental > Terrestrial > Soil > Wetlands >...
AATGCATCACTGATAGACATGGGTAATAGGTTCAGAATGATTGTAAATGAATTAACTGTTGTTCCTCCCGATGCACCTTTGTCAAAGCTTCCTGTTGCTCGCGCAGTGTGGATTCCGAAACCAAATCTTGAAGTTGCCGCAAACGCCTGGATTTTAGCCGGAGGCGCACATCATACGGGATTCAGTCAGGCTGTTACATCGGAATATATGGAAGATTTTTCCGAGATTGCAAACATAGAGCTTATTTTAATTGACGATTCGACAAAAATTTCCGGTATTAAAAAAGAATTACGCTGGAATGAATTATATTATTCTTCGGTAAAATGAACCAATATTATAAAAAAATAAAACCATGAAAAGAGTAGTACTCAGTGGTATTAAAAAGTTTAATGTTGTAAATAGCCCGGAACCTTCTTTAACAAACCCTGACGATGTACTTCTAAAAATTAATTTTGTTGGTGTATGCGGGTCGGATATACATTACTATAAAGATGGTAAAATTGGAGATCAGGTAATAAAATTTCCGTTTACCATCGGACATGAATGTTCAGCCATTGTTGTTGAGGTTGGCAAAGGGGTTAGCAAGGTTAAGCGGGGGGATATGGTTGCAGTTGAGCCTGCTGTCTCGTGTCATCAGTGTTCACAGTGTCTTAAAGGGAGAGAGCATACTTGTCTGAATCTAAAATTTTTAGGATGCCCGGGACAAATTGAAGGATGTCTTGCAGAATATTTAGTTTTGCCCGAAGGGAATTGCTTTCCTATCCCCGGTTCTTTAAATGCTGAGCAAGCAGCGCTTGTGGAGCCTTTATCAATCGGCTGCTATGCAGGTAATTTTATTATTGGTTTAAACAAAATTAGTTCAATCGCTATTCTGGGCGCCGGACCAATAGGACTTAGCGTAATGCTGACCCTTTTAGCTAAAGGATTTAAAAATATCTTTGTCACCGATAAACTGGATTACCGTTTAACTGCTGCAAAAAATAATGGGGCAATATGGACAGGAAACCCTGTAAACGAAAATGTCTTGACTAAATTACAAAATAATAACCCCCAATTATTCGATGCTGTGTTTGAATGTTGCGGGCAGCAGGAAGCTTTAGAGCTTGCGGTGGATATTTTAAAGCCGGGCGGCAGGCTTTTAATTGTCGGTATCCCTGAAACAGACAGGATATCTTTTGATATAAATAAATTAAGACGTAAAGAAATTTTGATTCAGAATGTCAGGAGGCAAAACAAATGCATCCAGCCTGTAATTGATTTAATTGCTTCGGGAAAATTTTCCCTTGAATTTATGATTACACATAGATTTTCATTTGAACAAACAAAAGAAGCTTTCGAATTAGTTTCGCTTTATAAAGACAATGTGATTAAGGCTCTAATAAAATTTTAGGACTGAATAGGCTAATATAAAAGCAGTGCTTTAACAAAATAATATAAGTAAGCCCTGCCTGCGGGTAGGCAGGCTTTGGCTTAAAATATACGTGCATTTTTTCTTAATCCCAACCGGATGAAATACCTGTCCGCCGCCAGGAGGATTAGTAGCATAATCGATAACCAAAAAAACAATCAGAGCCGCGTAGCGGTGACATATTATTAAAAACCTCCGGGGCTTTCTGGAACATCGGAGGATTAAGTAGTGTAATGTTGGATAAATTTATTATTTATCATATTGGTAAGGTAGGCTATTCTTACTTGATTTATCTGAGAAAAATTTCATAAATTATATAACTGTTTTAAAGTAAATTATACGGAGGTACAAATGGAAAAATTTTATACTGTAATCAAATCTTTGAATAAAGCAACAAAGTTGACATTATTATTTTTAGCAGCTTTATCCTTACAAAATATATATTCACAATCAACAATCCATTACGCGAATAAAGATATATTTTTAAGCGGGATGAACGTCGCATGGGTAAATTATGATAATGACTTAGGACCGAATCCGCCTGATTTAGCAGCGTTCAATACAATTTTTAGTACAGTTCGTCAAAACGGGGGAAATGCACTTCGTTTTTGGCTTCATACTGATGGAGCAGTGACACCGGCTTTTGATGCAAACGGATACGTCAGCGGGCCCGGGGCTAATACATTACAATATCTACAGGAAATTTTGAATGTGGCAGCTCAAAATCATGTTGGTTTACAGCTTTGTCTTTGGTCATATGGTATGTTAAATACAGGGTTAACTACGGCGCAATTAGCTGAAAATACCAACTTGTTAAATGATACCTCTTATACAAATACTTATATCAGGAACTGTTTAATTCCAATGGTTCAAGCTGTAAAAGGAAATCCTGCAGTATTATCATGGGAAGTATTTAATGAACCGGAGGGAATGAGTAGTGAATTTGGGTGGTCAGGTGTTAATCATGTCCCTATGTTTAATATTCAGAGAGTTTGTAATCTGGTAGCCGGTGCAATTCATAGAACTGATCCAACCGCCATAGTAACAAGCGGTGCAAATAGTTTAACTTCTAATACAGATGTTACGGCGCTTTCAAAAGTTTCCACTATTGATGCAATAAATTCAATGTCCCTGGCACAGAAACAGCAAATTACCGAAGAATTTAACAACGCGCATAGAACTACATTTACCACTGATGATTATATAGCATATATTCTTAAGCTTGCAGCAACGTCAAATAATAATTACTATAGAGATGACCGCCTGATTGCTGCGGGTGGCGACCCCCTCGGTACGCTTGATTTTTATAACACACATTTTTATAATAACGGTTCTTCCAACCAACTTACATCTCCTTTAAATCACCCATACTCTACCTGGGCTTTGACTAAGCCGCTGGTAATTGCTGAATTTTATGATGAAGATACTTATGGAGTGTCGCATTCCAACATATATGAGAATTTATACCTGAATGGCTATGCAGGTGCGTTAAGCTGGTCATGGACGCAATCAACCTCAGCAGGAGTGCCTATTGCTGTTACGCAAACGTATCCTCTGCAAAATATGATGACTATGTTTGATAAACATAGACCTGAGGTTCAAATATTTCCGATAACAGGTTCAATATATTCATTTACTGTAGATGCTCCTACCATTCAAAAAAGTGACAGCACAAAAATCCGTTGGGATGTAGAACCGGGTTCGACTGTAACATTAAATGGAATAAGTGTGCCTGTACAAGACAGCCAGATAGTTCATCCTGCAGTAACAACCTCATATACGTTAAAAGCAACCGGTACAATAGATAGTACCTGGGCTTTAACAGTGAACGTATTGCCAACCGGCAGGATTATGACATTTAAGGCTATATCGCCAACTATAGGCATAGGAGAACCCGCATCGCTTATATGGCAGGTTGTAAAGAACTCAACAGTAAAACTCAATGGTAAAACGGAACCGGTTCAGGATTCTCTGGTAGTTTATCCTGATTCTTTGAATAATACCTATACTCTTGTAACGGGCGGAGATGAAAGTGATTCGGAGAGTATCATCATACAGATACTGCCGGTAAATCAGGTAGACAGGGCATTAGGCGGAATAGTAACTACATCATCAAATGATTCGGTTAGTAATCCCTACAGTAATCCTGGCAATATAGTGGATGGGAGTCTTTATTCAAGCTGGCTTGCAGCGACTACAAGCGGAGAGTGGGTGAAGATAGATATGGGAAGGGTTATAGAAATTAATGATGTAATAATATATTGGAACAGCGGGGGATACGCTAAGTCGTATGAATTGCAAGCATCAGATGATCTTAATACATGGAATGTACTAAAATCAACATTTAATGGGACGGGAGGAACGGCAAATATTGATTCTTTATCAAACTTAAAGGGAGAGGGCAGATATTTAGAACTTATATTAACACTCGCAGGGCAAAATGCCTTTTCAATAAGAGAAATAGAAGTATATGGCACGCTTAAAGCTACGGCAGTGAAAACTAATAATTCCACCGTACCGGCAAAATATTCATTATACCAAAATTATCCAAATCCTTTTAACCCGTCGACAAATATACAAATAGATATTCCCAAAGCCGGGGAAACAAGTATTGTTGTGTATAATATATTGGGACAGAAGGTAGCCGGATTGTTGAACCGGGAATTGAATGCCGGAACATATACGGTAAGATTTGATGCCTCAAGACTAAGCAGCGGCATATATTTTTATACTCTGAGATCCGGGAATTTTATAACTACTAAAAAGATGATGTACTTGAAATAGTTTCATATGATATTCCGGGACGATCCCTAATTTTTTAGGGGTCGTTCTTTTAATAATCGGGAATTAAGAGTCTATTCATCATTTTTAAATCCAATATTAAAAAATACAAATTCCAATTAAGGAGAATATAATGCGTAAAATCTTTTTACTAATTCCTGTCCTTTTTATTTCTTTATTTTTTAATGCTTGCTCTACATTTAAGCCTAATGGAGAATCCGGTTTTATAAAAGTAAACGGTATCCATTTTGAACAAAACAATAAGCCTTATTATTTTACCGGAACAAACCTGTGGTACGGATGTTATTTAGGCGCATCAGGGAAAATTGGAGATAGAGATCGATTGATTAGGGAATTAGATAATTTAAAATCATTAGGAATAACAAACTTAAGAATACTCGGCGCTTCGGAAGAATCATACATAAAAAATTCTTTAAAACCGGCAATCCAAAAAAAGCCCGGCGTTTACGACCAGGATTTACTTGATGGTTTGGATTTTCTTCTTTCGGAAATGGGAAAACGTGGAATGTATGCTGTAATTTACTTAAATAATTATTGGGAATGGACCGGCGGTATGTCCCAGTACAATGATTGGGCAAACGGCGGCGGCGGAATTGATCCGGGTACAAATAATTATGGAAATTTTATGGATTTTTCTGCTTCGTTCTATGGTAATGAAAAGGCGAAAAAATTATTTATAGATTATATTTATACTCTGCTGACAAGGAAAAACAAATATACGGGTACTTACTATTATGAAGACCCTGCTATTATGGCGTGGCAGCTTGCCAACGAGCCAAGACCGGGCAGAGACCGGAAGTGGCTTGATGAATATTATACCTGGATTGAAGCAACTTCGCAGTTTATTCATGACATCGACCACAACCATTTAGTTACAACGGGTAATGAAGGTCTTGCGGGTGCTCTTGAAGACTCAACTATTTATCTGACAACGCATAAAATAAAATATATTGATTATATAACAATACATTTGTGGCCGAAAAACTGGGGGTGGTTCGATGCAAAGAATATTGAAAAAACTTACGGTCGAACTGAAACGAATGCAATTAATTATATCAATAAACATTTAGCCTTTGCACGTGAGCTTAATAAGCCTATTACTTTGGAAGAATTCGGGCTGCCGAGAGATAGTGAACTTTGCAGGGTGGGAACCCCGACAACTGCCAGAGACAGGTATTTTAAGAAAATTCTTGGGCTAATTTATGACAGTGCCGCCGCAGGCGCACCTATTGCAGGTACAAACTTTTGGGGATGGGGCGGTGAGGGAAGAGGTCAGCATGCGGACGATATATACCAATACGGCGATCCTCTCTTAGGAGACCCTTTTCAGGAGCCTCAGGGATTAAATTCTATTTTTAATGTCGATTCATCAACAGTCGAGATTCTTAAGAACAACGCTGAAATGATGGATTCGTTAAATAAGAAGGCTCTTATCATAGAAGTTAACCAAGCTTCTTCAAAGTAATATTGTAAGGCTGTATATTATTAAATCTTCTCTTAATATGCAGTTTTTTTTTATTTGTAAAAATATTATTGCAAGTTTGGGCAAATTATAAATTTTTAATAAATCAAATTGCATAATGTTTGGCTATAGATAGAAAAGGCTAATTTTTATGAAGACTAAGCTTGTACTGTTTTTCTTATTATCCTTATTTGTTAATCCTTCTTTCTGTAACGGAACCGACAGCTCTTTAGTAACAAAGTACGAATTAAATAATAATTGGCAATTTAGACAACAGGAAAAGACTGATTGGTATTCAGCAACTGTGCCGGGATGTGTTCATACGGATTTAATAAATAATAAATTAATTCCGGATCCTTTCTTTGGTATTAATGAAAAAGATTTGCAATGGATAGGGAAAACCGACTGGAATTATAGAACTTCATTTAGTATTCCCGGAGATTTACTCGAGAAAAAAAATATTGAACTTGTTTTCGAGGGTTTAGATACTTATGCAGATGTTTATCTGAACGATTCGCTTATCCTTTCTGCCGATAATATGTTTCGTACATGGAGAATTCCTTGTAAGGAATTGTTAAAGAGGAAAAATGTATTGTCTATTCATTTTAATAATGTATTTAAAGTTAATCTGCCTAAATGGGAAAATGCGCCGCTTAAATTGATGGCGTTCCCTAATAACGATCAGGCTGATACTATGATTGCAATGTACTCCCGGAAAGCACAATTTCATTACGGCTGGGACTGGGGCCCAAGGTTTGTTACCTGCGGTATATGGAGGAATGTTTATCTTGCAGCTTGGAATGAATTTAAAATTGACAACGTCCAAATAATTCAGAAAAGTGTTTCTAAAGAAAAGGCGGATATAAATTCTGTTATTAATGTTACTGCCGATAAAAGCAAACATGCATATATTAAAGTATTAATTGACGGGAAAGAAGTAAAGCAAAAAGATATTGAACTGAATGCCGGCATTAATAAAATCGATGTTGATTTTGTTCTAAATAACCCTGAACTCTGGTGGACAAATGGGCTTGGCGGTCATTACCTGTATAATTTTAAATATGTTGTTACCGCAGACGATGGATTAAGCGATTCAAAGGATTATAAGATCGGGATAAGGTCCCTTGAAGTTATAAGACAAAAGGATTCTCTCGGCATAAGCTTTTATGTAAAGTTGAACGGTATTCCTGTTTTTATGAAGGGGGCTAATTACATTCCGCAGGACAATTTCCAAAGCCGGGTTACGGATGAACGATATGAATATCTGATTAAATCAGCCGCTGATGCTCATATGAATATACTGCGTGTATGGGGTGGAGGCATTTATGAGAATGATGAATTCTATGACCTTTGTGATAAGTACGGAATTCTTGTTTGGCAGGAATTTATGTTTGCTTGCGCAATGTATCCTGCAGACAGCCTCTTCCTGAATTCGGTTAAATGTGAAGTAATTGATAACGTGACAAGATTGCGAAATCATTCATGCCTTGCTCTTTATTGCGGGAATAATGAAAATGAAGTCGGCTGGGATCAGTGGGGGTGGAAATATCTTTATTCAATTCGTGAGCGTGAAGAATACGAGAGCAATCTGCACAAACTATTTTATCAGGCAATCCCGGAAGCCTTAAAAAAAACGGATACAACAAGGTACTATCATTTTTCTAGTCCAAGCGCAGGTTTCAACAGCGTTTCCAATAATGAAGGCGATATTCATTATTGGGGAGTTTGGCATGGTAATGACCCTTTTGATGACTTTAATAAAAATATTGCAAGATTCGTAAGCGAGTATGGATTTCAATCTTACCCTGAAATAAACACAATAAAGAAATTTGCATTACCGGAAGATATACAGCTTCATTCTGAAGTTATGCTTTCCCATCAAAGGTGTATGGCTGATAATAGGAAGGATAAAGAATATGGAAACAGGCTCATCCAGACTTATATGGAAAGGCAATATAAACAGCCTAAAGACTTTGCAGCTTATGTTTATGTCAGTCAGGTGCTTCAGGCAGAAGGAGTAAAAATTGCGATTGAGGCTCACAGGAGGAATATGCCTTTCTGCATGGGAACTATGTACTGGCAGATTGATGACTGCTGGCCTGTCGCTTCATGGTCAAGTATTGATTATTACGGCAATTGGAAAGCATTACATTACTATGTACAAAAGGAATATGGCACTTTTCTTATATCCCCTGTAATGGAGGGAGACTTAATAAATTTTTATGTTATCTCGGATAGCCTGGAAAATGTACTCGGCGAACTAAATGTAAAAACAATAGATTTTAACGGGAAAGAAATCTTCAACAAGACATTTAATATAGTTATTAAAGCAAACAGCAGTAATGATTATAGTACAATTAATATAGATAATCTGATAAAAGATAGTGACAAATCAAAGTTATTAGTAATTGCTCAATTAAAAGCCGCCGGAAGACTTCTTGCGGTGAATACCTATTTCTTTAAAGACCCGAAGAAGTTAGAGTTAGAAAAACCGGAAATAAAATTAAATACAGTAAAGACTGATACCGGTTATGAAGTAAACTTGATTTCTACTAAGTATGCAAAAGATGTTTATTTGAGTTTAGAAAATATTGAAGGTTTCTTCTCAGATAATTATTTTGATTTGCTGCCGGGAACGGAGAAAAAAATTATATTCCAAACAAAGCGGCAAATTGATGATTTTTCAGGGAGGTTGAAGATTATGAGTTTGGTTGATAGTTATTGAAAAAAAATCGGAGATTAGAATGAAGACTAAATTATTTTTAATAAATATTTTTATAGTTGTATCTCTTGCTGCGCAGGAAAAACAAAACCCGCTGAATTACGTTAATGTTTTTACCGGCACATCTAACTCACGCTGGATGCTTTTCCCCGGACCGACACTTCCTTTTGGAATGGTTAAACTAAGCCCGGATAATCAGAATAATGTGTGGAACGGCGGCTATGAATATACTGTTAGCAGCATTTCCGGGTTCAGTCACTTACATGCTATGAGTCTTAGCGGTGTCAGTTTAATGCCTGTAACTGGGAGGCTCGATTTGTATCCGGATTTTGTAAAAGCATTTCCCGGCGAACCTGACGGTCCGTTCGGTGGAATGTGGACAGCCGGTTATCGTTCGCGTTTTAAAAAAGAAACTGAAAAAGGTAGTCCGGGATACTATAGCGTTGATTTGCTTGATTACAATATAAAAGTGGAACTTTCTTCGACGATGCGATGTGGTATTATGAGGCTTACTTACCCGGAATCCGCGGAAGCTCATATTTTAATGAATAATAATTTCCCCACAGAAGAGCATTCAAAAATATATGAAGCCTATACAAGAAAAGTAAACTCAACTGAAATTGAGGGCTATGTTAAGCAGTCAAACCAATATGCGGGTAACTACACAGTATACTATGTTATTCAATTAAGTAAACCGTTTTATTCCATGGATGCATGGCAAATCGATGACAAGAAAAACATAGAAAATATTTACGGAATTGACTGGCAGCGTCCAAGAAAATTATTACCGGATATCACCGGGTTAAAAGATTCCTCCAGCTGCGGTATTATTCTCAATTTTAAAACCTCCGCAGACGAACAAATAATCGTGAAAACAGGAATTTCTTTTGTGAGTATAGATAATGCAAAGCTAAATCTTGAAACGGAAATGAAATCTTTCGGCTGGAATTTTGATGCGGTTGTAAATAACGCAAAGATGATCTGGAATAATCTTCTTGGTAAGATTGAATTAACCGATGACAATGAAAACAATAAAGAAAAATTCTATACGTGTTTATATCGCTCTTTTACCGGTAAAAGCATCTTCAATGATGTTAACGGTCAGTATCCCGATATGTGTGGCAGGATTCAACAACTTCCAAAAGATGTCGATGCAGTTTATAGTGCGGATGGGTTTTGGGGCGGCCAATGGGATCTTGCGCCCTTATGGACTTTAATTACGCCTAATTATGCAAGCTCATGGACAAAGTCATGGTTAGAACTAGCTGATAAAGGCGGTTGGATTCCCGAAGCGCCAACCGGTCTAAAGTATGCACCAATAATGGGCGCTCAACATCATAATTCACTTATTATTAGCAGTTATCAAAAAGGAATAAGAGATTTTGATGCCGGTAAAGCATTCGATGCAATTAAACATGATCTAACCATACAAGGAATAAATTATCCATGCGGCGGTTATGCCGGCAACAGACAAATGAGAGTTTATATGGATTACGGATATGTCCCCGATGAAGATGGCCCTGTGTCCAATACACTTGAGTATGCTTATGATGATTGGTGCGCCGGACAATTTGCACTCGCTTTAAATAAATCCGGCGACTTCAAGCTTTTTAATCAACGATCTCAAAACTATCGCAATATATTTGATCCTTCTTCCGGTTGGTTCCGCAGAAAACATAGAGATGGAAAATGGGTAGAGCCGTTCGACTTATTTGCTTTCGGCACACAAGGCGGTTGGAACGGTCCCGGTTACATGGAAGGTAACGCATGGATATACTCTTTCTTTGTTCCGCAAGATGTCCCAGGATTAATTAAACTGATGGGCAAAGAGAAATTCAACAGCCGGCTCGAAGAAGGATTTCAAAAAAAATATTTCGACCTTGGAAATGAACCGAGCCTCGAATCTCCATTCCTTTTTAATTATTCCGGCGAACCGTGGCTCACCCAAAAGTATTCCAGGTATGTGCTCGATAATTTTTATGATACTTCCCCATATACCGGTTGGATTGGCGAAGAAGATGAAGGTCAGCTTAGCGCTTATTTTGTTTTGCTGTCAATGGGATTATTTGAAATGGATGGCGGTTGTAATGTCAATCCGCGCTATGATCTTAGCAGTCCCTTATTCAGGAAAATCGTAATCAATCTCGATAAAAAATATTATAATGGAAATACTTTTACCATCAAAACCATTAATAACTCTGAAAAAAATGTTTATATACAATCCGCTGTTTTGAACGGCAAACCGTTGAATACTCCATATATATCACATATTGATTTGGTTAACGGTGGAGATTTGATATTTGAGATGGGACCTCAGCCCAATAAATATTTTGGTTCAGCATTAAGCCGGTGAAAGAAATTACTCTCAATTTTTGGTTAAATTTACGTTTAGAATTGCGTAACAAAAAGTTGGAATTAAATCTTTAAATCATATTGCTTAGTTATTTTAAATATCTTTTGCGTAACAAGGGTAATAATTTCGGGTATCCGTCCCCGAAGGTATTCATCCCTTCGGCTGTGACACTATGCGTGGGATGGATTAATTTTAATTATTTCTTTTGACGATGAATTTTTTTAAAAAATTCTACAGAGGGATTTGATTGTTATTTTAATTCTTTTATTTTTGTAGTGGGAATGAGGAATATTTTATTAAATTGCCCGCGGTTTTACGGCAGTTGGATAATAACTGATTTTTTGCATGTCTGCCGTGTGCTTTAATAAATATCGGATTTTAAGCCGCAATTCCGATATAATATATAATGGGTTAACAATTAATACCGGAGGTTCGTTATGAAATGCTCGATTTACTATTTTTTTCTTATCCTGTTTTCTATTTCTCTTTTTTGCAGCCATAGTTATGCGCAAGAAGTTTCCCCGTTTATGCATCTTAGTATATTCGGCGGGGTAGCATTTCCTGTAGGTGATTTCGGCAGCACCACCTCAACAAATGCAGGCTTTGCTCGGACCGGATACTCTGCAATGCTTCAGGGCGATAAAAATATTACTGAAGCTATCTACTGGACCTCGTCAATTTCTGTGGCGGTTAACAGCATAAATAATAGTGCATTAGAAAGTTCATTAGACAGTTCATTAGGACTCAAAGCAGGGTATAAAGTTACTGTCAATAATCGTGGTTATATTTCAACATTGTTAATGACCGGCCTCGGCATTGAAACATCCGCTTCAAATCCTGTACAATTTTATGGTTCCGCACAAGTAGGCGTTCTGATGTCAAGTTTCCCTACTGAAACAATAAGTTCCAAAGCTTATACCGCAAATATCTCAACAAACACACCTTTTGCATTTGCGTATGGATTTGGTGCAGGCGTTATTTACAATAGTATAAATTTGGGTGTAAGGTATTTTGCCGGCGAACCTACATATAAGATGGTTACAACCGTTCAAAGTTATCCAACCTCTTCAGTAATGCAACCACATACAAAGATACTGCAATTAATGATTGGCTATTGTTTTTAATATGTAACCGGTTTCCTTAAACATTTTTTAAATACAATATCTCAAGCTTTGCATAGCTGTTTATTAAAACAACAGCTATGCTTTGCTCCCCTTAAACGAAACTGCTTTTCATAAATCGGGGTTAATTTATATCCGGAACAGTAATCAGCCAAAACTGCCTGCCCTGCAAAATGCCATACCGTGTAATGTCGAAAGCGTAGATTTTATTGTATAATTATCGATTTTTATTTATGAATTTCATAATTATTTATCATAATGATAAAAAAACAATCGATAAAGACATTAAATAATCTAAACCAATAATAGGAAAAAAGGTACCGGGAAATGGCACTATTTGTGAAGTTAAGATTTTCACTATAATTCAATATTTTTTTATTAACTAATTAACTAAAAAGATAATATATGCAATTAAATTTAATTGATATATCTATAATAGCGCTATACCTGATAGCCAATATTATTCTTGGCTTTTGGATTTCCAAAAGAGCTTCAAAAGATATAAATAGTTATTTCCTTGGCGGAAACACTCTCCCGTGGTGGATTCTTGGTATTTCAAACGCTTCAGGAATGTTTGATATTGCAGGCACAATGCTTTTGGTATATTGGTTAGCGGTTTATGGATTAAAAAGTATGTGGCTGCCATGGGTGTGGCCGGTTTTTAACCAGGTATTTTTAATGGTTTACCTGTCATCATGGTTAAGGCGGTCAAATGTAATGACCGGCGCTGAATGGATAAAAACAAGGTTCGGAACAGGTAAGGGTGCAGCTTTATCGCATATAGTTGTGATAATTTTTGCTTTAATAGGAGTAATCGGATTTCTTTCTTACGGATTTAAGGGAATTGGAAAATTTGCGGTAGCATTTTTACCGCCTCTTATTACAAACCCCGATACTTTATTAAAGTATCCGCAAATAAATACTAACCTTTATGCGCTTATACTTATGGCAATAACCACCATTTATGTTGTTAAAGGAGGGATGTTCAGCGTTGTAATTACCGAAGTACTCCAGTATGGTATTCTTACTATTTCGTCAATTGCTATCGGGATTATTGCAATGTTCCATGTATCTCCGGACGTTGTAAACAGTGTTTTACCCGCCGGATGGAAAAATATATTCTTTAGCTGGAATTTAAATCTTGACTGGTCTACAATTCACTCGGTTGCGTCGTCTAAAGTGACGGCATTTAATCAGTGGATAGCGTCCGATGGGTATTCACTTTTTGGGTTATTCTTCGGAATGGTATTATTTAAAGGGATTTTTATCTCTGCAGCAGGCCCGGCTCCTAATTATGATATGCAGCGTATTCTTTCTACAAAAAGCCCTAAAGAAGCAGCTAAGATGAGTTCGCTGGTAAGTGTTGTATTAAATCCGCCAAGGTATTTTATGATTGCCGGTTTAACCATACTTGCCCTTACAAATTTCAACACATTATATAACGGCTCTTTAACAAAACCTGATTTTGAAACGATATTACCTCAGGTTCTTGCCCATTACGTACCGGTTGGTTTGCTCGGATTTTTGATGGCGGGTTTAATAGCAGCTTTTATGAGTAATTTTGCCGCAACAGTAAATGCCGCTCCCGCATATATAGTTAATGATATTTATAAACGTTATATAAATCCTAATGCCAGCCCCAAGAAGTATGTTAATATGAGTTATCTTACTTCTGTACTTGTTGTTATTGTTGGTATTTCGGTTGGATTTTTCATCGAATCCATTAACCAGGTTGTACTTTGGTTAGCCTCTGCTCTCTGGGGCGGTTATACGGCAGCTAACATACTGAAATGGTATTGGTGGCGTTTCAACGGATATGGTTATTTCTGGGGAATGGTTTCCGGAATTATGACATGTTTAGTCCTTCTCATTTTGGATTATTTTAATTTTATCCCTTTCATACATAGCTGGCCGCTTGCTAATAATGATAGTATGAATTCATTTCCTATTATATTAGTAATATCAATAATAGGTTGCATTATAGCAACTTTTATGAATCCTCCGGAAAGTGATGAAGTACTTATGAAATTCTATACCACAGTCCGTCCCTGGGGATTCTGGAAACCCATCCGGGAAAAAGTTTTGCAAGTAAATCCGGCTTTTGTCGCTAATAAAGATTTCAAAAAAGATATGTTCAACGTTGTTACCGGAATCATCTGGCAAATTACTTTGATGGCAGCGCCGGTATTTTTAGTTTTTCGTGTATACTCATCATTCTTTATTTCTGCTGCTATATTGATTGTAACTTCAATAATTCTTAAGTTTAATTGGTGGGATAAACTGGAGAGTGCTTACGGTGATGGCCCTCATAAAATAAAAATAAAAATTTCTGATAGTGATTTACAAATAATTGAGGACTCTAAATGACCCAAGACCAATTTAATAAAAAAGTAAAAGAACTTTTTAAAGAAAATGAAAAATTAATTACAAGAAAGAATGAACCGGCTAAACAAAATAACGGTGTATATACCCGTTATAAATTTCCTGTTGTAACAGCCGAACATGTACCGGTTTTCTGGCGTTATGATCTTGATTATAAAACCAATCCCCATTTACTGGAACGGATTGGCGTTAATGCCGCTTTTAATTCAGGAGCAATCGAGTTAAACGGGAAAATTTTACTGGCATTACGGGTTGAAGGAACCGATAGGAAATCTTTTTTTGCTATTGCAGAATCTCCAAACGGTGTAGATAATTTCAAATTTTGGGATTATCCTGTTACCATGCCCGAAATAGACGGCAATCCGGATACTAATGTATATGATATGCGCCTGGTTAAGCATGAAGACGGCTGGATATACGGGCAATTCTGTACGGAAAGAAAAGATCCCGAATCTCCCATAAGCGATACTTCATCTGCGATTGCACAGGGCGGTTTAACAAGAACCAAAGATTTTGTTACCTGGGAACGGCTGCCCGATCTTAAAACACCGTCACCGCAGCAAAGAAATATAGTTCTGCATCCTGAATTTATTAACGGTAAATATGCTTTTTACACAAGACCGCAGGATGGTTTTATTGATGCAGGAACAGGCGGAGGTATCGGCTGGGGATTAACCGGTTCAATGGAAAATCCGGTTATTGATTTAGAAACTATTATTGACGACAGGCAATATCACACAATTAAAGAAGCTAAAAACGGAATGGGTCCAGCTCCTATAAAAACGGATAAAGGATGGCTTCAACTGGCTCACGGAGTAAGAAACACTGCTGCCGGTCTTAGATATGTATTGTATATGTTTCTTACCGACCTTAAAGAACCCAATAAAGTAATTGCCGAACCGGCGGGATATTTCATTGCTCCTCAGGGTGATGAAAGAATAGGCGATGTTTCTAATGTGGTTTTCAGTAACGGCTGGGTTAAAAAAGATAACGGC
>Ga0116130_1001176_pt1 | contig 15242 bp, 7 predicted proteins | sample June2015DPH_17_5_FD_89733 | JGI IMG/M metagenome (GOLD analysis project Ga0116130, IMG submission 89733) | Peatland microbial communities from SPRUCE experiment site at the Marcell Experimental Forest, Minnesota, USA - June2015DPH_17_40 | ecosystem: Environmental > Terrestrial > Soil > Wetlands >...
ACGTATCTTTCCGTCGGCACGCCGGTGCAGTGCGCGGCCCCGCGGCTGCTCGAATACGGCGCGGCCGTGCAGCGCCAGATCCGCGAGCGAACCGCTGCCAACCTGGCCTTCGCGCAACAAGCGCTTGCCGGAACCGCGCTGGAGATCCTGGCGGTGGAAGGCGGCTGGTCGATCACCATCCGCGTGCCGCGCGTCCGCACGGAGGAAGAGTGGTGCCTGGAGCTGCTAGACCGCGACAACGTACTGGTGCAGCCCGGATATTTTTACGATTTCGAAAGCGAAGCCTTCCTGGTGGCGAGCCTGCTGACCGCGCCGGAGGAGTTTCGTGAAGGGATCGGGCGGATTGTGGGACGGACCGCACGGTATTAGACGCCTTCATAACTCTCAATATCCTCAATGCGTGGCAGTGAAAACGTACCCTCCCCTGCCGGCGAGTAAGCCTCCAACTCCGAAATCAGACCCTCTCGACCATGTACGATAATGCCGATGCGCACGCCCTCCGGCGACGTACCGCCAGCATCCGCGAGAATCGTCGTCGGACTCCCGAGCGAAGCCGCACGGCCACTGACCGCGAAGTCAATCGTGGGACATCCACAGCCGCATCGCGAGACGACGCTAACGCACGGCAACTGCCCCAAATACGTGGACGCCGCAGGCGTGCCGTGACGAAGCAACCACTCAAGCAATCGCATCTCATCTTCGGTCAGCGGTCGAACATCCGGAATGATGGGCATGGTGTGTGAGGCTATTGTCCCCCTCTCCCCGCGTGCGGCGCGGGCAAATCCTTGCGGGGCAGCTTCTCGGCGCGGGTGGCGGCGTTGTAGACGAACGCGGCTTCAATCACGGCCATCTGTTCCATGTCCTGCTGCTGGATGCGGTCGTAAACGTCCATGTTGGAGTGGTGCGTCCGCGTGCCGTAATCCATCGGGTCCTGGATGAACTGGAAGCCCGGCAGTCCGACGGAATCGAAGGATTGATGATCGGTGCCGCCGGTGTTGCGGATGGTGACGGCGCCTGGCGTTAGGTCCTTGAGCGCGGTGAACCAGCTTTCGAAAATAGGGCGCGCCATTTCGTTGCCTTGCAGGTAGATGCCGCGTATGCGGCCGGTGCCGTTATCGATATTGAAGTAGCCGGAAACCTTCCCGTGCTCGGCGGTGGGCTTCATCTCGGCGGGGTCGGCGAAGTGCTCTTTCACATACGCCGCCGAACCAAGCAGGCCTTCCTCCTCGCCGCCCCACAATGCCATGCGGACCGTGCGGTCCATTTTGAGGTTGGCCGATTTCAGGATGCGCATCACCTCCATCGCCAGCGCGGCGCCGGCTCCGTTATCGGTGGCGCCGGTACCGTAATGCCACGAATCGAAGTGGCCGCCCACCATTACCAGTTCGTCGGCCTTGGCGCCGCCGGGGATTTCGGCGATTACGTTAAACGAATCCGGGTTGTCGGTGATGAAGCGGTTCTTGATGTCGAACGACAGCTTCACCGGCACTTCGTGCTGCAGCAGGCGGGCGATGCGGTTGTAGTGTTCTGCGGCCAGGATGACCTGCGGCGGATTGTCGGTGTGCTCGCGATTGGCGCCCCCGCCGAAAAGCGTTCCGCTGTCGCCGATGCTGGAGATCTGCACCACGACCGCCGGCTTCTCGTCTCTCCAGAATACCTGCTGGCGCTCGCGGAAAGCGCGCATCTCCGCAAAAGTCATGCTGGGTTGGCCGGGCTGCGCGGGAGGGCCGCCGCGTCCTCCACGGCCTCCGCGTCCGCCGGTGGGGATCACGTCGAGCGTCATCTCGTTGAGCTCGTCGGCGGTGTAGCGGCTCGCCAGCGGAGTAGTGGGGAAGGTCAGTTCGCGTGGCGCGGAGACCAACACGATCTTTCCTTCCAGCTTGCCATGGAACTTGTCCAGATCGGCCGGCGTCGAAATGGGCGCTAGCATCGCTTCGCCCGTCACCGGGCCTTCAGTGCCCATGGTCCACGCCACCGGCATCGCAATCAGCGTCTGGTAGGTGGGTTCCACCATGCTGGCCGCGAAAGAGTCGCATTCCCAGCCGTTGCCGAACGGGCCCCACTTTTCCAGATGGGCTTTGCTCAGTCCCCAATCCTGAAGCTGGCGCACCGCCCAATCGCCGGCGGCGCGGAATTGCGGCGAATTGGTCAGGCGCGGACCGTAGCGGTCCGTCAGGTTGTAGAGGATGTCCATCACCTTGGAGTGTTCGAACTCCTCCGTCTTGATCTTGTGGATCGCGCTCAGGTCGACCCGTTCCGGCTGTTGCGCAACGATCAGCAGCGGGATCGAAACCAACAGTGCCAAAATGGCCAGAAGAATTTTTCGCGGCATACGGGTGAGCATATCAGACTGCGCAGGCAAGCGAAGCAAGAAAAACGCGCTGCAATGATTGATGTTCCAATTTAGTTTTGCTTCGGGGTAGCAACCTGGACGTCGGTGCGCGTAAGATAGAAGTATGGCTCGAGGTTGGGAAAGCAAGTCGGTCGCGGCGCAGATCGACGCTGCTGAGAACCATCACCAACGCGCCCCGAAGCACAAACCACTTTCTCCGGATCGGCTGGAACTCATTCGCAAGAAGGAAACGATTCTCTTATCGCGCACGCGCATCGTGCGGGAACTTGAATCGGCGGAGAACCCGCGTTACCGGGTTGTCTTGGAAAAGGCTCTGGCGGATCTGGACGCGCAGTTGTCGGACATAGCCACTGTTTGAAGTCCATCGAGCCGGGCAGGGCAGAGTACAGCGCCCCGCCCGCCTCGGGTGGACGTGTGCCTTTCAGCGCTCGGAACGGAGCCACTCGCCGTGAGGGAGCGGTTTGCAGCAAGAGCACACTATCGCACCGCCCCGCGCCGCTTTCCCGGCTACGCTACAATCGAATTCACGCACTCATTCTGATTCCGGAGCGCCACTCATGAACATTCAATTTGACGAGACGAACCTGCTGGCCGAAATGGTGGGCAAAGCCCACGGCGTAACCCGCGCCGAGGTGGAGCGCGCGCAATCCAAAGCGCAGAAAGCGCTGGCAAGCTTCCGCAAGCAGAGCGAAGCGGGGTTGTTCGGTTTCCCGCACCTGCCGTTTCAATCCAAAGTCATTCGGGCGATCGGCCGCTACGCCGCCGAAGTGCGCGGCAGCTACGACACGGTGTGTGTGGTGGGTATTGGCGGCAGCGCGCTGGGAGCGTGGGCGCTCGATTGCGGCATTCGTGGGCCGCATCCCATCCAGGGCGCTTTCACCACGGAGCACCCGCGGCTGGTGATCCTCGACAACGTTGACCCGGATTTTACGGCCGCCGCGCTTCGCTCGATGGACCCGCAGAAGACGCTGGTGGTCGTCATCGCCAAATCCGGCGGCACGGCCGAGACGGTGGCGACGTTTCTGATCGTGCGCGAGTGGCTCCAGCAGGCGCTGGGCGCCACGGCCGGACGCATCGTCGCTGTCACCACCGAAGGCAAGGGCGATTTGTACGAACTGGCGCGGACCGAGCGCTATCAGATTTTTGGCATTCCCGAAAACGTGGGTGGCCGCTTCAGCGTGCTGACGCCGGTGGGATTGGTGCCGGCCGCGCTGATCGGCATCGATATCGCGAAGCTCTGCCGCGGCGCCGCGCGCATCACCGCCGACTGCTGGCAACCCGACCTGGCGAAGAATATCGCACTGCGAGCCGCGCTCTATCACTGGCTGATTTGGACGCGTAAGGACAAGCCCATCCAGGTGGCGTTTCCTTACTCGAATCATTTGTGGGGCACCGCCTTCTGGTTCCGGCAGTTGTGGGCGGAATCGCTGGGCAAAGCGCAGAACCGCAAGGGCGAGACCGTGCATACCGGGCAGACGCCGGTGGCCGCCCTGGGCTCGACCGACCAGCATTCGCAGGTGCAGTTGTACATTGAAGGGCCGAACGACAAGGTGTTCACCTTCTGGGCCGTCAAGCGCTTCCACTCGACGGGCCAGATTCCGGACGCGCACATTGGCCTCGCGGCGTTCGATTCGCTCGCCGGCCAGTCGCTGGCCAAGCTGATCGACGCCGAGCGGCGCGCCACCGCCGCGGCGATGGTGGAATGCGGCCGGCCCAATTGCACGGTCACGCTCGACCGCGTCGATGAAGAACACCTGGGCGCGTTCCTCCAGATGATGGAGTTCCAGACGGCTTTTATGGGCGAGTTGTTGAACATCAACGCCTTCAACCAGGAAGGCGTTGAACTGGGCAAGAAACTCACCTTCGGCCTGATGGGCCGCAGCGGCTACGAGCCCTACCGCGCCCAATTCGCCGCCTACGAGAAGAAGCGGGCGGCCGCGCGGCGTTAAGGATGGCGAGTTCGACGTGGTTCTGATGGACGTGCAGATGCCGAATCTGAGCTGCCTGGAAGCCGCGGCGGTATCAGAATGCCGGCGGGAAGCTTCGTGTGGCGGAACATGGGGTTGGCACGTGAAGGCGCTGCCCCACCCGCCTTCGATTTCAGCGGCGCTATGCGCGCCCCATACTCAGAATGACCGGCTCGGCCGATACCCTGGGCGGGAGTGGATGCGGTACTTCTTGCCCACGTCGCTGACGATCTCGACGGTGATCTTGCGGAAGCCCTCGTTCGGATTGGCGGCGGGGTAGTAGGCGATGGTGTACGAGTTGCTCATGTCCTCGCGGATGTCGTCGAACGCTTCCACCTGGCGCTGCCAGGTGCGCGCCCAATAGGCTTTTCCTCCAGTGCGCTGGGCGATGCGGCGGAAAACGCCGCTCGAAATGGGGTCTTTATTGACCTCGCTGGTGGAGATGACATAAATCGGGATGCCTTCGTCTTCGGCCACCGCACGCACATCGTCGGGGGCGATCATGCTGGCGTTGTCGGGACCGTTCGAAAACACGATCACCACTTTGCGGCCGGGCACCTTGGCGGCATCGCGCAGGGTCAGCAGCAGCGCGTTGTAGAGCGCCGTGTCATCGCCGGCGACGGCGTTTCGCAAGCCCTCGATGGCGTCGCCGTGCTCGCGGGTGAGCGATGCCGCACGCGACAGGTTGCGGCTGAACGTGTAGACGGCCACCGAATCGGCGTGATCCAGGCCGCGCACGAAATCGGCGATCGCATCTTCGGCATAGACAAAGCCGCGGTACATGAAATTACTGGTATCGAACAGAACGAAAACGTTGGTGCCGACGAAAGCATCGGGACGGTCCATGCCCGGCACGGCCCCCTTGGCGTTCAGCAAGGGCGTCGTGGTGCCGTCGGCGTTGATTGCCACTGGCGTGTTGGCGCCTTCGGCGAAGGTCGAGATCTTCTGCGCGATGCCGTCTTCGAAGATGCGGAAGTCGGCCGGCTTGAGGCCGTTAATGTAGTGGTTCTTGCTGTCGGTGACCTGGAAGCTGTGCACCACCATGTCCACCTTGACGCGGAATACGGGCCCCTGCGGCTCCTGCGCCCGCAGCAATGTGCCACCGGCGGCGGCTGCCAGGAACCCTCGTCTGGACAGTGTCATTGTGGCCTCCCGGGGGGCATATCTTGAAGCGCCGCTTTTTGATCGGCCGACGCGGCACGCGCATGCTCGCGAACGTCATCGCCGACCGCACGCAACGACCGCAGCAGGGCGGGCCAGTCCTCCAGGTGAGAAGCGAAAATGCGCTCCACCAACTGCTGGGTCCATTGCGGAATGCGGACGTTGAGTTGCGCCGGCCGCAGGCTTAGCTCGTCGGCCAGCGCGACCCAGTACAGGTTGTTGGATTCCCAGCTTTCCGCCAGGATGCGGCTGGAGTAGCCCATCAGCGTGGGGAACGTGCGCACGTTGAGCAACTCGGGCCGATAAGAAGTAGCCAGCGTCGGCTTGGGCGCGCCGAAGGCGCGCGAGATGGCCGCCAGGCTCACTTGGCTGGAAGCTTCGCGCGAGAGCCGCTCGATCTGGGCGCGCACCGAGGAACGATCGCCGGCGCGCGCCGGCTCCAGCGCGCGGCTGAGCCAGAACAACTCGGCCGGCGTCACCTGGTCGACGGCTTCTTTGACTTGCCCCCTCTCGATCAAGGCGCGCAGTTGGGCGGTGCGCGCGGGCGCGGCCAGCCGGCCTAATTCCACCATGGCCGCCTCGCGCGCCGATTCATCCAGCGCGGCCTCGGCCAGCAACTCGCGCCCGTAACGTAAATTCAGTCCCACCCAATGCATTTGAACCGGGGTGACGTTCCACCAGCGCGGAATCTTGGCGCTGAGCATCATTTGCGGTACCAGGTCGCCCCAGATCAGCGCCTGGGTTTGCGCGGGCACCAGAAAATTCTCTTCGGCTTCCGCTAGCGCGTACGGCAAACTGGAAAGGGATCCCACCAGGCGGCCGCCGCCGTTGGATGGCCAGCCCGAGCCGTAGGGTTCGGTGGCCTTCCATAAATTGGATTGGCCTTCGCCGCCGATGAAATCGTGGCTGCGGACGAACACCGGGTTGGTGAAGAGCACTTGAGCCCCTGGCGGAGCGTAGTACGCATAGCTCAGGCCGAGCAGGGAATCGCGCAACAGCGGGGCCAGCACCTCCGGCAGGTTCGCAAGGCGGGCGGGGTCGCCGGCGGCCTTTTCGATGGCCAGGCGCAGGTTCAGCTTGCGCTCGGCATCCAGATGCTTCCCGCTCCAAAAGCCGAAACCCATGGCATTGCGTTCGACCACGGTGAGCGGCGCGCGAGCGAGCGGCGCCGCCGCGATGCGCCCGGTCAGCTTCGCCATTTGCGCGCTGGCGGCCTTGTCGGGGCGCTGCCCGCTCTCGAGCAAATCGCTCAATTGGAACAACGTGTCGAGCGAGACCAGGTGCTGCGCGTCCAGAATCCGCAGCATCTCCTCTTCCATCTCCTGGCGGGTTTCGACATCGTCCGATTCGGCGGCTCCGGTCAGCAGTCCGGCCATCCGTTCCTGGGGTCCGGCGGTCGAATCGGCGGGCTTCGCCGCCGCATTGAGCAACGATTGGAAGCCGCGATGGCCGGCGTCGAACAAATCGCGGGCGGAATGCACATCGGCGAAACCCGCGGCAACTCCGGCGAAGGCTTCGTCGGCGTTGCGGTCCGCGATGGTCTGCTGGCGCACCAGGATCTGCCACAACGAAACCAAAGCCTGGAAGGTTCCGCCGGCATCGGCGCGCAGGGCCGGCTCGTGCAGCCGGGTCAGCGCCTCGGCGGTATCCAGGAACTGGTTGATGCTCTTGTCGCTCAACTGCGGCGCTTCGCTGAAAACCGCGAACTGGCTGCCGTAAGTGTGCCAGGAGCGCGCCAGGCGCTCCACCGTGGCCGCTCCGAGCGGGGTGGCGCGGCCGCGGTCAATGTCGGTCAGCGCCATGAAGATCTTGAGCGGCTGGTTTTCCACCGTCTTGCGGCACAGCGCGAACAACGCCTCCAGCAGGTCGTCCGGTTCTTTCCACGTGGCGGCCAGCCGTGTCAGCTTGCCGTCGTACCGGGCCTGCGGGTTGTTGGTGAACAGGCCCTTCCACACTTCCAGGTTGCCCGGCACGTGCGGTTTGCCGCTGGCGTCGAGTTCCAGGCGGGTGGTCAGCAGCAGCATATCGCTGTTGGAGCGAAACACCGGTCGCGCCGGCCCGGGGCTGGTGACTTTCCCGCGCACCGCCGCGTAGAAACGCTTCATGCGCACCGGATCCGTCAAATAGTCGCGCACCGGTGTATTGATGCGCGCCAGCGAGTCGAAGAGGCTGGCCAGCCAGCCGTCGTCCTTGGCCAGCAGCTTGCCGAAAAACTCCACTCCGCGATCCGGCGAGACTCCCACCAGTTCGCCCCACGCCGCCGCCGAACGCGCTCCGCCGGGCACCACCGCTTTGCCGTCGCGCAGCTCGAATTGGCCGCCGAAGAAATCGAGCACGTGCGCATATACACGCAGATGGGTCAGCGTGCCCGCATCGTGCATCGCCGCGGCGGTGGCCGGCTCCAGGTTGGACAGCCCCAGGTAGAGGCGGCACAGCGAGGGATCGGAGATCAGCGCTTCGATGAAATCGGGCTCCTTGCTTCCCGCGGTCCAGTAAGCTGGGCCGAACATCACCGGCACGAGTGTGGGATGAAAATCATAGCTGAACGGGCGGTTCGTTCGCAGCGCCTCTTCCAGGCGGTTCACCGGAAAGCCGGAATCGGCGGTCAGAAACGCGCGCCCGGCATTCACCGTCTCCAGCACCACCTCCGAGCCGCACCCGCCGCGCATGCGGAAACCGAGGATGCGCAACAGATCGCCGGCATTGGGTGAATCGCAATTTGGCACCTGAATCGCATACTGCGCGCCCGCCAGCTTCTCCAGCTCATGCGCCTGCGCGAGATAACGGTGCAGCAGTTTCAGGTACTCGGTCTGTTCCAGCGTCTCGTTGCTGCGCGAGGCCTGGTAGCCGTTAGTGACGACATTCCGCGCCAGCGCCGGCAGCACGTCCTCGGGCGCCGCCTCGGGCGCAATGGCGGCCATTCGCGCGAACGATCGCATCGGTCCGGGTATGGGGACGGTAGGCCACGCTTCGCGCGGCTCGCTCGAAGAGAAGGGAAGCGCCTTGCCGGTGATGGCGCGATAAGATTCTCGATCGCGCGCCAACGCCTCGCCGTCTCCCGCCAGCAGATCGAGGATTACCAGCCGGTGCGCGATCTCGGCTGCCTCGGCCGCGCCGCCTGCCCGGCGCAACTGCGCCAGGAGCTGGGCATACACCGCGCGCGCTTCCGGTTGGCCGTACTGTTCCAGAAACTCCGCGTAGGATCTGAGGGCGGCTGCGCTGCCGGGATTCCTCTGAACGGCGGAGGCCAGCATGCCGCGGGCCTCATTGGCATCGCCGGCGGATTCCGGTTGACGCATCTGCGCCGGGTTTTGCCAGGCCGGCAAAACAGAAATGGGAAACAGGCACCCAGCCGTTACGACAATCGACCAGAGCTTCATCGATCCCTCCCCGACTGTCCAATCACTCTACCATGTCCTCGCGTGGCGTGGACAGTCGCCAAAGCATAGGGGGAAATGTAAGTGATGGATGTAACGCGCCGAGTGGTGGCGCCGATGTTCTTGCCGCCGGTGTCTTGTGTCTTGTACGGTGCGGGGGCCGGGCATGCGCGGCCCCTACGATGCCTGTGTCAAAGCGGATTGACGATTGTCTAGCGCTCGTCGGGTGCTTACTCGATCGTGGGACCGAAGTAGCCTTGCGCCAGGGCCGGTTCGGCTTCGAGCGCCTTGCTCCAGCAGGTGCGGGCTTCTTCGCTCTTGCCGGACGATTCCAGAATGCGGCCCAGGTTGAGCAGGGCCTCCGGCATATCCGGCTGTAGCGCCAAGGCATCCCGATAGAGGCGGACGGCCTTCTCCGGCTGATCGGCCTTCTCGTACATCAGCCCGGCGTTGTACAGAATTTCGGGCGAACGCTCGCCGAGGTCGATCAGGCGTACGTGGTGTTCCAGCGCTGTGTTGAAGTCGCCCGACTGGATCGATAGCGCCGCCAAGCCGCGCAGTGCATCGACGCTCTTGGGATCGGCTTCGAGCATCTTGTCATACAGCCGCTCGGCGTGTTCCTTGTCTCCCATCCCGGAATAGGCCAAAGCCAGGTTCGCTTGCGCTTCGGGCCAATACGGACGGTACTTCAGGCAACCTTCGAAGGCCTCGACGGCGCCGCGGAAGTCTTCCCGCTTAAGCCGCAGGTAGCCCATCCGGAAGCGCGCCTCCTCTTCCTTCGGGGCGCGTTCCAGCACCTGGCGGTACCAGCGCTCGGCCTCATCGTGCTGGCCGGCGTGTTCGAGCAGCAGCGCCACGTTCCACATCGGCGCCAGCGCATCGGGCTGGGCCGCCATGGCGCGATCGTAGTCCGCCCGCGCGGCAACCATGTCACCCAATTGTTCGTGCACGACGCCCAGGTTGGTGTGCGCCTCGGAGGATTGCGAACGCAGCTTGATGGCCTCTTGGTAAGATTCCGCCGCCTGCTGCCAGCGTCCCGACTTCTGGTGCGCCAGCGCCAGGTTGAACCAGGCTTCGAAGTGGCCCGGCACGGCGTTGACCAACAAGTTGCAGAACTTGGCGGTGAGCGCGTGCTCGTCCGACGCCGCCGCCCAGGCTGCCAGTCCTTCGAGCGCCACCGTGGACTCGGGTTTGAGTTCCAGCAGGCGTTCGGAATACTCGCGCACCATGTCGAAATCTTCCTTCGACATGCCGATCAGCACCAGGTTCGCCAGCGACTCTTCCGAATCCGGGTTGCGTTCGATGATCTTCTGGTAGATGGCCGCGGCTTCGTCGGCATGGTCGAGCGATTGCAACGCCGCCGCCTTGCCGAACAAGGCGTCCTCATGCTGCGGCGCCGTCGCCAGGCAGTGCTCGAAGCTGAACAGGGCGCTCTTGGGATCCTCGAGGCGCAGGTGGCACACGCCCAGCCCGAGGTGCGCGTCCAGGTGGGCCGGATCGAGCGTCGAAGCTTTTCCAAATGCCTCCGCCGCTTCTTCCCACGAGCCCAGGCGCTCCAGACAGACGGCCAGGTTGAACCAGCCCATCGCGTACTGCGGCTTGATCTGCGTCAGGGCGCGATAGCTCTTGGCGGCTTCCTTATAGTCGGCCAACTCGAACTGGATGTGCCCCATCGCCCGGTAGATTTCGGGCGAGGCTTCGTTGGCGGCGATGGCGCGCTGCAACTGTTTGAGGGCTTCATCCCGCTTGCCGGATAAGTGCAGCGCGACCGCGCGCGCCAGGAAACCGGGCCCGCTGGTAGCCCCTTCCTTGTCCTGCAAGTCTGGCGCCGGGCCTCGCAATGGCTGTACCTTAGCGCTGGTTCGAATTGGGTTGCTGCTCATTTTCTTCAGACCTCCTTACCGGTCGGATCCGCCCGTCACCAGACGAACCCAATACAAGCGCGCCCGTTTTTCCGGTGCGCCCAAAAACCCTACTCCGCCAATCGCGAGGCGGTTGTCGCTCCATCGCTCGATGGTTTCGCCATCTATGGAAACTGTGAAATCGTTGCCCCTGACTTTCGTCAGGATGGTAATCGCCGATTTGGGATTGCCCACCTGGCGGACCGGCGTCGTAACGCTCAATCCCGGCGCGTCTTCGATCACCGAAGACCGCGTGAAGGTGCGGCCCTGCGGCGAAATCGAGATCGTCGCGAGATGGTAATTCTGCTCGTCGGAGGCGCGGAATACCCAACTCAGGCTCTTCTGGTCGATGCGGGCCAGAAACTCGAGATCGTAATCGACCATGGCGAGCGACGGGGCGAACAGCGCCAGAGCGCCCGGCCGCACGCCCGCCACATCCACCTTCCAATCGCTCACGCCGCCAACCCAATTTCCCAGGCCGGCGTCGAAGCGGTCTTCCAGACGGATGGCTTCCGCCTTCGGCTGTTTCGAGGTTTTCGCCGCCACGCGCTGCTGCTGCTGCCCGGTCTTGGGCGTCGCCGCCTGTGACACTGGAAGCGCGGGCATGCCGCTCTGTATCTTAAAAATGGAGTAGCCGAAAGGAGCCTCTTGCGGCTCAAACGATACCGTCGAGAAACGCGGGATCAGGTCGCACACCTTGGGACTCACGAAAACCGCGCGCGTGCCTCCGCGGCTCCACGCGGCGCTCCGCAGTTGCGCGTCTACCGTGTGTCCCGCGGCCAGGACGACTCCTGGCAGGTTCGATCCAGTCCACTCGATGGCGGTGGCGCGCTGCGCCATGCGGCTATCGCGCATCGTCCGGCCCACCCGCCGCGCGTGGCCGCGCGTCATGCCCGGCAACAGCCCGTGCGTAGGCCCATGGGGCAGGGCTACGGCACGAAGCAGCGGCGTAATCAGCGGGATTCGCGACTGCGGCGCGAGGCCCTCTTTGACGAAGACCTCCGGCGGCATGCTGCCGGGCCAAATCAACCCGGGCGCACGCCGCGCGGCGGCGAAGCGGCGCAGCCGCCTCTCAGCCGGCTGGATCCGCTGGCTCCCTACTGTCCGCAGCCGCCGTCCTACGTGCATCGGCAATGCGAGCCACTTGGCCGGCTTCGCGTCGCGCTGGTACGTGGCGCCGCCCACCGGCTGCCGGCGTGTTTTGCCCGATAGCACCGCGCGCGCCGCCCGGCGCCGTGGCAACGGGAAGCCGCGCCGGCGGGCTTTCAGCGAGCGTGCCCCATCCCAAAGCAGCGCGGGCCGCTGGCGTGGCAGTGTCACCGGCATCTTATGTTCCGCGAGCGCGGGCAGCATCGCTTCCGTCGCTTCCGCGGCGCCTTTCAGATACCCGGAGCTGCGCGGACCCGGCTTTTCTTTCTGGCTGAGCGCCCGCGGCGAAAAGAAATTGCCGCCGCCCCGCACCTCCGCGTCCAGCAGCGGCTGAATTGGGCGCATGTGGTCGGCTGGGGGCGCCGGTTCAGACAAGCGCATATTCTGATTAAAGCCACGCCGTTGCAGCGAAGTCAAACTCTCCGCTTGCGCCGGTACCACTGTTTTCAGATTTTCGCGCCGCCGCATCAGCGTCGCGACTTTGTTGGCTTCCTGCAGCCGGTCCATCCCCAGGCGCAGCCCATACTGATTGCGGTGCTCGCGCGAACAAAAATCGCCGCCAGCGCCCACCCAGATTCTGCTGAGGGGCCGTCCGCACAGTTGGCAGGTCCTGGCACTCATTCCCGCTTATTATAGGCGGGGAATTTTGAAATTGCTAGAGTGAATGGCGACAGTATTTCTCTGATAACCAAAGAGAATTACGGGTTATATATCTAGATAGCTATCGGCTAAAGCATTGCAGCTCAGTACCGTTGCTTTTGGTTAATAGAGCGATTTTTAGGGTATATATTGCTTCGATTTCCGTTAAAATTGACCCGTGTAGTCAATAGCCCGGAATTTTCAATCGGGCGGAGGTTAAGAGCGATGGTTGAATCAACAGCACGGCGGGAACGCGGCGAGCCGAAATCCGCACCCCTGGCTACTTATCTATGGGAGGTTCCCCAGAAGCCCGTCGCAGTGCGACTCGCTTTCGATCTCATCGATCGGATGGAGAGCGAAGTTATTGAGAACTTCCGCTCTCTGACGTCGCGAGGATCGGAGATTGGCGGCGTGTTGCTGGGTTCGGTGATCCCCGGCAGCCCTCTGATCGTGGTCGTGCAGGACTACGAGACGATCCCGTGTGATTACACCCGTGGGCCGCTGTATCGGTTGTCGGATGCCGATCTGGCACGCTTCGAACGGGCGATCGAACAGCACAGCGGCACTGGCAACGTTCCGGTGGCGGGTTTCTTCCGCGCGCACAGCCGCAAGGGCCTCAGCCTGGATGCGGACGATCTCGCGTTTCTGGATGCGCGCTTCCGCGGGCCCAATCACATCGCTCTGCTGGTGCGGCCGTTTGCCACCAAGACCAGCGTGGGCGGCCTCTTCATCCGGGAAGACGGCGTGTTCCACGGCGAAGCCAGCTATTTAGAGTTTCCGTTCCGTTCCGCGCAATTGACGGCCTCGCTGTGGACGCCACCGGAAGCTGCGGCCGCAGCGCCGCCGCCGGCGAGTCCGGCGAATGCCGCGCCCAGCGCCCCGCCGGCCGCCAAGCCCGGTGTCCGCCCGCAGGTGGTGCCGATCGGTCTGCGCCGCGATGCCGCCCCTTCCGCGCCGGCCGCCGATGCGAAGTCTTCCGCGCCCGCTGCCGACAAGACTGACCGGAAGGTGCAGGAAACCAAGCCGGCCGCGGCGCCCGCGAAGCCGCCGGCCGCCGAAGTGAAAGCGCCTCCCGTTCGCCCGGCTGCTCCCGAGCCGAAACCGGCTGCCAAGGAAGTCAAGCCGGCCGCCGCAGTTATAAAGGACGTTGCGCCCGCTAAACCGGCCGAGCCCGCCCCCGCTTCTAAGCCGGCTCTCGAAAAGCCGCTGTTGGGGACGCTGAGCGGCCAGGCGCCAGCCGAATCGCAGGGCAGCGGAAAACTCATGTTGGTGCTCGGCGGCATAGCCGCTACCGTGGCCATACTGGTTGCGCTGTTCGTCTATCCCGGCTTCCTGACGCGCTCGCATCAGCCCACCGCCGTGGAGTCGCAGGCCGCGCGCTTGACGCTGATGGTCGAACCGAGCGGCACGGATCTGCTGCTCACCTGGAACAAGAATTCCGCGGCGATCGCCAATGCCAGCCATGGCGTGCTATCCATCAACGATGGGGACCAGCACGAAAATTTCGACATGGATGCCAAGCAACTCACCACCGGCAGCATCGTCTACACGCCTAAGACTGGCGACGTCAGCTTCAACATGGAAGTGACCGGGAAGGACCAAAGCAAAACGGTGACCGAGTCGGTGCGCTCGTTGCGCACGCGGCCGTCGCCGATGCCGGACGGCAAGTCTCCCGCCGCTAACCCGGCCTCCGCGAAGGTGAACCCGGCGCAGCCTCTGCCGCCTGGCACTCCCGCCAACACCCAGCCGGGCACCACCACCACCCCGGCATCCGCCACGCCGGCGGAAGTCATACCGGCAGCGCCGGTGAAGGCCGCTCCGAAGGCATTCAACACGGACTCGCTGGCGCAGCGCCTGCGCCCGGCCAGCCCGACCGACATTGCCGACGCCAACTTGGGTACCGCTCCCGCGTCGCCCGCCGGGGTCAACGTGAATTCGAATCTCAGCATGCCGTTTGCCAACGCGCCTGCTCCGGTTGCTCCCGCGGCGCCAGCCGTGAGGAAGCCAACCGCCTCGGGCGGCAAGGTCGCCCCAGCTCAACTCCTCTATCGCAGAGAGCCGGAGTATCCGACGGCCGCGCGTCAGATGGGCGCCCATGGCCAAGTGGTGCTTGATGCCACCATCGGCACCGACGGCAGGGTCGTCGCCGTGAAGGTCATCTCCGGACACCCGCTGCTGGTCCAATCCGCCAAGGCAGCCGTCATGCAGTGGCGCTACAGACCGACTCTGCTCGATGGGCAGCCGGTGGAAAACACCACCCAGATCACTTTGACCTTCAGCGCCTCCCACTAAGAGACAAGCGCGATCTCTCGGGAGCTTTGACGCGGTAACACGTGGGGCAGCGTGGCTTGCAGTTGGCCACACTGCCCCACACTTGTTTCCGTGGCGCAGCCTATCGGGCCTCCTGAGCCGAGAGTCCATCTCGGCTTTTCCTTTCCTGCCGACCACTTGCGTGAACCCACTTGCGTAAAGCCTGGGCTCAACCTCTGCAAAATGCTTCCATCTGATCGAAGTTTCAGGTACTATACCGGTACTGGACCGTTAAGATAGCTCTGGAAGTCAAATTGGCAGGGGGTGTCGCGGCAAAGTGAGAATGTCCTATTTGGGCAAAGTAGAAATGTCCTATTGACAGGGTCCAGCCTGGAGGGTGGACGAAGGACAACTACTGATGACCCAGGCCGAGCGAGACCGGCTG
>Ga0116130_1001180_pt1 | contig 15234 bp, 15 predicted proteins | sample June2015DPH_17_5_FD_89733 | JGI IMG/M metagenome (GOLD analysis project Ga0116130, IMG submission 89733) | Peatland microbial communities from SPRUCE experiment site at the Marcell Experimental Forest, Minnesota, USA - June2015DPH_17_40 | ecosystem: Environmental > Terrestrial > Soil > Wetlands...
CCGTCGATTGCCTCCACATACCCTGGGAGCCGGCCGTCGGTATCGCGCAGGCAACGCTCCGCGCAGTCGCCGATGAAGGCCGGGGCGATGCCGCCAACGCCTTCCACGTCCTCAACAACGTGGTGCGCCTGCTCGGCTCGATGCCGGGCGATCGGATTATGGTCCTCGCGTCACCCGGCATGTACTTCCCCGACGAGTTACAGAAGGAACTCGGCGAATCCATCGACCGCGCCACCCGCTCCGGCGTCATCATCAACACGCTCGACGCGCGCGGCGTCCACACTATCGACCCGAGCGTCGGCGTCTCCGGCTGCGCTCTGACGGTGCCTCGGACCCAGCAGCAAGTTGCCAGGTACGACCATGACGAGATCACCGCCCAAGGGATGATTCTGCTCGACCTGGCCCATGGCACCGGCGGCACCGCCCTCAGCCAGAACGATCTCCTGGCCGAATTCAACCGCCTGGCCAACCCGCCGGAGTACGTTTATTATTTGGGCTTCTATCCGAAGGACCTCAAGCCAGACGGCAGGTTCCACGAGATCAAGGTGACGCTGGCGAACGGCAAGGGCTTGCCGGTGCAGGCGCGGAAGGGTTATTGGGCGCCGAACCATGAGGAGGACGCGGCGACCGCCGCCAGCCGGGAAATCGGCGAGGCCGTGTTCTCCCGTGATGAGATGCGCGACCTGCCCATCGACATCCGCACCGAGTTCTTCAAGACCACAGCCGATGACGCCAGCCTGACAGTCACCGCTCACCTCGATATCCGGCACCTTCACTTGCACAAGCAGGATGAACGGAACCGTGGCGACGTGACCCTGGTGTGTGCGCTGTTCGATGGTAACGGCAACTACCTCAAAGGAACTCAGAAGGTGGTGGAGCTTCGGCTGAGGGACGAGACTCTCGATCAGCGGCTGACCCGCGGTGTCACGGTCTCCAGCGATTTCGATGTCAAGAGCGGCCCTTACACGATTCGCGTGGTGGCGCGCGACGCCGAAGGCCGGCAAATGGCCGCTGCCAACGGGGTGGTGGAGATTCCATGAGAACCCGGCGCGAAGGAATGCGCCCGCAAGCGGGCGTTGGCAAGCTAAAGCATGCCCCACCACCGCGCGTGATGCCCGAAGGCGAAGATGCGTCGAGAAGAGTCTCGCCACGGTTTTGCGCGGTGGCTTTGCTGCTGTTGCTGTGGGCGCCGCTGCTCGGCGGCCAGGGCGCCGCGCCCCTGAAGCTCAAATCCGAATCGCGCCTGGTGCTGGTGGATGCGGTCGTCACCGGCAAAAGGGGTGCTGCTATCCCCGGCCTGGCCGCGGCCGATTTCCACGTCTTCGAAGATGGCAAAGAACAGAACATCACAGCCTTCCAGACTCACGCCGGGCCCACGGCGCCGGGAATGCCGCAGCAGCACTTCTTTCTGTTATTCGATGGAGATTCCAACAACGATCTGCCATCGATCCAGCAACCCGCTGCCAGGTTCATCGCCGACAATGCCGGACCCAACCGGCTGATGTCCATCGCGTATTACAGTTCCGGATGCATGACGATTGCGACGCAATTTACTGCCGACGTGGTTGAGCTTCAGCACTCACTGGCGACGTTGCCCAGCCTCCTTCGCCGCTGCGGTTTCGTCACCGATCCCGACGGCGATCTTCAGGCGGGCTATTACGCCCAACTGGCGAAGGACCTGGCCCATGTGCCCGGTCACAAAGTGTTGGCCCTGTTTGTAGCCAATGCCGCCCCGGAAGTGAGCGCCCCCGCACGTTCGGTGAATTCCGGAAGGCAAGGGCTAGGCCGCAGTATCGATCCGGTTTTTAGGTCGTCCGATCCCAGCGCGCGGGCATCCCAGCTATCCGGGCTGACGCCGGGTATTGCCGCGCCACCGAGAAACGCCGCCCGGGATCTATTTGGTATGGAAGCGGAGTTTCGCAAAGCCGATGTCTCAATCTATCCGGTCGAAACGCAGACCGGCGGGCGGAGTCCGGGCTGGGCGCTCAAGCTCGCCGATGCAACAGGCGGCCGCGAACTCGATCGCGGCAACGACGTGGCCGGTGCCTTCAATCTGCTCGCCCGCGAGCAGGACGAAGTCTACACGCTCGGCTATGTGCCGCCAGAGTCGCCGGAAGGTAGCTGCCACGCGCTCAAGGTCACAATCGACCGGCACGACGCGAAAGTGCGCGGGCGCAATCTGTATTGCAATGTGCGCGAAGTGAGCCTGGCCGCCGCCAACCCACTGGAGCAGGAGTTGGAAAATCTGGCGGTTTCGACTCAGGCCGGCAACGCGGCGGCTTCGGCATCCGTGCCCTACTTCTATGAGGTCAACGGCGTGGCGCGAGTCAACCTGGCGGTCGAAATCCCAACGCCAGCTCTCCATCCCACCGAGGTGAACGGCAAGATTCATGCCGAGATGGACGTGCTCGGCCTGGCGTACAACCTGGGAGACGAAGTTGCCGCTCGGTTTGGCGATACGCTGAGATTCGAATTCGGCAGCCGCCAGCAGTTCGACGATTTTCTGCGCCACCCGCTTCACTACGCACGCCAGTTTAAAATCGCTCCGGGCAATTACCGGCTCAAGCTGATTTACCGCTCGGCCGAGGGTCGTTTCGGCGTGGTCGAAACGCCGCTGGCTATCGGCCCCTTTGACGCGCAAAAGCTCAGTCTGAGTGCCATCGCCCTCAGCCGTGACGTGCAACCGATCTCGCCGGAGGCCGCGCAAGAGGAGATCGAAGCAGGAAAAAAGCCGCTGGTCTTCCGGGGCAGCCGGATCATCGTATCCGGCTCCGATCTCTTGTGGAAGGCCGGCTCAGCCGAAGCGTACTTCGAAATCTATCCGCCGCCGGCGTCCGGCGCCCAAGCGGTCCGTTTAACCATGCGGCTGCGCCTGCTCGACGCGCAGAGCAATGGGCAGAAATGGGATTCGGGCGATATCGACCTGAGTGACCTGGCCAAGTCCGGCAACCGCGCGATTCCGGTCGCGCTCAAATTGCCGGTCGCGGCGCTGCCGCGGGGAACTTATCGCGCGGAACTGACGGTGAAGGATTCCGCCGGCGGCCAAGCCGCCCGCAGCGTGCAATTCCGGACGGAGTGAAGGCGGGGTGCCGACCGCTCCCTTCGGTCGCAGCTCCGTTCGGATCGGCGGGTTACTGGACGTCACTAACCTTCCCACCGATGAAGGTGATTTTGAGGTCCTTGTATACGTAAATGTCTTTCTGTCCTACGTTCAGTTTTGTCGGGGGTTGACCCATGCTGGCGACCACTTGATCGATGGTCTGGCCAAGGTTAACGGTCACCGGCCGGCGCGGGGGCGCCTGGGTTGCGGGGGCCGTGGCTGCCTGGGCGGTTTGCTGGAGCTCGCTGGCGACATTCGCGTCGGGCGCGGGCAAATCCGCGGCGTAAGGGGCCGGCGTCTGGGTACGCAGCGAGGCATCGATCACTGGCAAATTGCCCTGGCCCTGGCGGGTCTGCAATTCTCCTAAGCCCTTGTCGAGCATCTCGCGCATGTGATTCTGCATCTCCTGCAGGTCGGCGAGGGCGACCTGCACCGCCTTGCCGCTCTGGCAGTCCAAGGTCTTGCTCGCCAGCACCTTGGCATTGCTCGGATCCGGGTACTGAGCGGCGGGATCGAGTTGCAGCACGTCGCCCTGGGTGACTGCACATTGCTGCCCATCGGCGCTGACCACGATAACGCTGGACACGATAAAGATGTGTTGCACGTTGGGCGATAAAGCCGGCGGCGGCGCAGCGGCAGTCGGTTCGGGGTTTGGCGCGGCGGTCTGGGGGGCCTGGGCCGACTGGCTCTCCGCGCTTTCCTGCGCGAGTTGCTGCCGGATCTCATCGGAGATGACCTGTTTGACCTCGGGAGTAAGGGCCACCTGGCCTCCGGGAGCCGCTGCGGCGGCTGGCGGTGGTGCCTGGGAATTGGCGGCTGCGGCCGCATCCATTCGCTCCTGATAGGCTTCCTGCAAAGAGGTTGACAGAAGGTAGTCGGTCAGCCACAGATTGGGGCTTGCGTAGGATGGGTACGGAGCAAAGTAACCGCCATAGTACCCGAACCACGGGTTGCCGGCCCAGCCCCAGTTATAATTGATCGGCGCAGCCCACGGGCTGTATGCCCAAGCGTAAAATCCGGGCGAGTAGAAACGGAGCGGCGCGTAGACATTGAAGGCAACCCCATGGTAGTAGTACGGGCGATAGAACCGGGCTTGGGGGCGGCCTCCAACGTAATAGGTCCGCTGCACAAACACGTGCCCGCGAACGTTGACGGACCGCTGCACGTAGCCGTGCCCTCGCCCGTTGGTAACGGCGACGCCGCCGCCTGGGAGCCTGTGCACGATCCGCTGCTGACCGCCAGGGCCGCGGTAAATGGTGCCGTTGGCTGTTCTGGACACCATGGGGTGGCCAGACGCCCCATGCGCTCCCATGTTCCCGCCGCCTGGGTGACCCATGGATGAACCGGGCCTGGATCCGCCCGGCCTGACCGAGTTGGTCGTCGTTGGCCTGTCTACAGAACGATTGGCCTGGATTTGCCGGCCGCCCGCCGACCCGCCGGAGTGCGTGTTGGGGCCTGACGCCGACCCGCCGGAGTGCGTGTTGGGGCCTGACGCCGCGTGGCCCGACGCCTGCGGCGCATGACCGGCCGGCTGGCCCTTCGGCGGCGGGTTGTTGTTCTTGTTGGCCGGGTGATTCTGCGCGAACAGGGCTGCGGCCAGGACAAAGAGCAATCCAACCGTTACTGCCCGGGCCCATCCAGGCAACTTGTCCGTGCAACCTCTAAGTGCGTTCATCTGCGTTTCCTTTCCCCTCGGCGGACGGGCAGATCCGCCGTCCGGGCTAGTCAACATATACACCCGATTGATTCTCTAAACAAGTTTCTCTAACCTGGCCCGGGTTCGCAGAGCGTCGCAAGGACGCGAATACCCTCGACACTATGTAGTGACGGGGCGCGGACACGCGCGTCCGTGGCGCATTTGGCGCACGCACGAGTGCGTGCGTCACTTCCGCTGCGCCTCACTCCTCGCGCAAAATCGCGTTCGGGTCCACGTTGATGGCGCGGCGGATCGGACCCCAGGTCGCTGCCAGACCCGTTAGTAGCATGGCCAGCGCGACGACGGCGAAATTCAGCGGGTCCGCCGGCTTGAGGCCGGGCACCAGAAACATGGCCAGCGGCTTGGTCACGAACAGTGCCACCAACAGCCCGGCTGCCGTTCCAATGACGGTGACGCGCGCGGCATCGCGTAGCACCATGCGCGCGATGTCACCACGTCCGGCGCCGATCGCGATACGGACGCCAATCTCCCGCGTGCGGCGCGCTACGGAATAAGCCATCACCCCATAGAGCCCGACGCTGGCCAGCAGCAGTCCGAGAATGCCGGTCGAGCCCATGAGTAACGCTCCCACCGCACGCTGCATCGCATCGAGCCGATGGCCGGCGCGCAAGTGGACTGGACTGCGGCGCAGACCGCGCGCGGCGTACACTATGTCGCGCCAGAGATTTTCGAAAAAGTTGAAGCGCCACAAATCGTAACCGTGTTCTCCGATCACGGCGGCGTTGCCCAGGGAAATGGCGTTGTCGTAACGGGCCGACATTTCGCGATGAAAAGCCAACTCGGCTTGAATATCCCGGTGCATTCCGCCGCGGCGGAAGAGCTTCAGAAAGAATCGGCGCATCGTTGGTTACCCCCCGAGAACTCGCGCGACGGCGGCCGAGAGGCGGCTCCAGGTGGCTTCCTGTTCCGCCATCAGCTTTCGCCCGCGCCTGGTGATTTGGTAATACTTCGCCTTCCGGTTGTTCTCCGACAGGCCGGATTTCGCCGTGATGGCGCCGTCGAGTTCCAGCCGCCAGAGCGCCGGATAAAGAGAGCCTTCCTCCACCTTCAGCACCTCATCGGAAAGCAGATGGATGGTCTGCGCGATGGCGTAGCCGTGCATCGTGCCGCGCTGGAGCGCGTGCAGGATCAGCAGATCCAGCGTGCCCTGCAAAAGCGTTGGTTGTGCGGATTTCCCCATATCCCTATGACGATCTATGGGAGAGTATGACAGCCCTTCCCCATGATTGTCAAGGGGGAAATCACCCGTCCGCAAACGCGGTTGTCTCGCTCCGTCAGCTCGGTTCCTGGTAGATGCCGAGCACGTTTCCGGCCGGGTCGCGGAACCTCGCCGTGATCTCCGGCGCGTCCGCGCCAATGGGCCGCACGATCTCGCACCCGTTGGCGACGATCGCGTCAACCGTGGCTGCTGCGTTGTCGACCATGATCGAGATAAGCAGGCCCGGCTCCGCGGCAGGCGGGCGCCCGAGCACCCAGGTACCGCTTACCTCGCCGACCCCGTCGTCAAAGGCGACGCTACCATCGCCGCGCTGCCTGATACTCCAGCCGAACACCTGTCCGTAGAACTCGGACGAGCGCGCAATGTCGGTGGCGGGAATCTCGATGTAACAGATCTTTCCGTTGCCAAATGTGGGAGGCATAATGTTCTCCTTTTCAGCGCGTCGTCGTTTTACTGGCTGGCTACCGTCGCGCCCCATTCCGCGGGATCTACGTCGCGAGCGTGCCGCGAGAAAAGCCAGTGATGGCCTTCCAGGTCTTCCACTCCGTACTGCCGCTCGCCGTAGGCGGTCTCGTGCAGGTCCTCCACGATCTTGGCTCCTGCCAGCTTCGCTCTTTCGAAGTGCGCATCGACATCGTCCACAAACACGGTAAGGCTCTGCGTCTGGTGCCCGGCCTGCGCGGGGCTGGCGCTCCCTGGCCGTGCGCTATTGAGCATGATCCAGGCATCGCCGAGATGCATCTGCGCGCCGTTGACCCGCCCGCCTGGTTCACCAAAACGGTAATGCTCGACGAAACCAAATGCTTTCGTCAGCCAAGCGAGCGCATCTGCCACATTCCGATACGTGAGATGCGGCAGTATTACATCCGCTGGCACGGAACGGTTTTTCAACAGGAACCCTCCTTCACGTACTCACTCCCAGCGCAGCGCAACCACGGGATCCACCTTCATGGCTCTGCTGCGAGCCAGCACCATCCACAGCACGTCCGTCGGTTGCGCCCCATCGCGAGCCCCTTCGGCGATTCGCGGCGCGGTCTTAACGGCCGCTGTTCGGACCGACCACGGCGCCGTTGCGCAAGTGATCCATCACATCGGGAGGGACGCGCAGGTTGCCCTGGTAGCCCGACCCGAGCTTGACGCCTGGCTTGACCGTTTCGCCGTGGAAATCCGATCCGCCGGTGACCAGCAGACCGTAGCGGTGCGCCAGTTCGACAAAGTATGCGGTCTCTTCCGGGCCGTGATCGCTGTGATAGGCTTCGATGGCGTTCAACCCGGCGGTGCAGAGTTCGGGCATCATCTCCGCCACGTCGCCGTGTACGCGGGTCGGGTGAGCCAGCGAAGCGATTCCGCCCGCCTGGCGGACCACCGCGACGCCCTCGGCAAACGTCGGCTCCTGGCGGTAGACGTACCCTCGCGCGGATTCGTCGAGGTAATCGTCGAAAGCCTGCCGGTAGTCCCGCACGTAGCCCTTCTCGAGCAGGATGGCGGCAAAATGCGGCCGCCCGGTCATACCGCGGCCGCGCGCCTCGGCTTCTTCCAGGGTGATGTCGAAGCCCAGTTCCCGCAGCCGCGCCGCCAGGCGGATATTGCGGTCCCTGCGCGCCTGCTGCTGCCCGCGCACCCAGCCGCGAAACTCTTCGAGCGGGCCGGCCGCCGGGAAATAGCCGAGCAGATGAGTCGAGTGGCCGCGCAGCTTGGTGGATAGTTCGATGCCGCACACCAGCTCGAGGCCCGCCGCCTGCGCCGCGTCGAGCGCCAGGTCGTAGCCCGCCAGCGTATCGTGGTCGGTAATCGCCAGTACGGTCACGCCGCCGCGGACCGCATCTTCGATCAGTGTCGACGGCGCCAGACTGCCGTCGGATTCATTCGTGTGCGAGTGCAGATCGATCAAAACAGATTAGACCCAGATGTTCCAGTGTAGCCCAGATTCGATCCGCACTTTCTTCCGGGGTCTGGCAAGACGAGTGAACCGTCACCTCCGGGTGTAGCGGCGGCTCGTAAGGATCGGAAACACCGGTGAACTGCTGGATCGAGCCCGCCAGCGCTTGCTTGTACAGGCCCTTGACGTCGCGTGCTGCGAGCGTTTCTACCGGGCACTCCACGTATACTTCGACGAAGTTCGGGATGCGCGCCCGCACCTCATCGCGCACCGCCCGGTAAGGCGAAATGGCGGCGGCGATGGCGATCACCCCGTTGCGGGAGAGCAGTTCGCACACGTAGCCGATGCGGCGGATGTTTTCGTCCCGGTGCTCCTTGCTAAAGCCGAGGCCTTTGGACAGGTAAGTGCGGACTTCGTCGCCGTCCAGCACCTCCACCTTGGCACCGTGAGCACGCAGGCGCTTCTCGATACTCCGGGCGATGGTGCTCTTGCCGGCCCCGGATAATCCCGTGAACCACAGCGTGAAACCCTCGTGCATCGTATCTCCCGGGTCGGCGTGCGCGCGCGGCACGCTCAAATGTACGCGCCGTCCGAGCAATCCGGCGCGAAGTGGATGCCGCATTCCTTCTTCGTGTTCTCTTCCCACCACCAGCGGCCGGCGCGTTCGTCCTCGCCGTCCAGGATGGCCCGCGTGCAAGGCGCGCAGCCGATGCTGGTATAGCCCTGCTCGAATAGCGGATGCACGGGCACGTCGTACTCCTTGATGTACGCGTTCACCTTCTCCGCGCTCCAGTCCGCCACGGGCGCGAGTTTGAGACGGCCGGCGTTCTCCGACACCTTCGGCACCGCCGCGCGCGTTCTGCCTTGCCCCCGCCGCAAACCGCTCGCCCAGGCGTCGAACTCCTGGAGTTTGCGGTCGAGCGGCCTGACCTTCCGTACGTTGCAGCACATCCGGCGCAACTCGGGGCCAATGTGGAACAGGTTCGGCCCATGTTCCTTCACCATGGCACACGTTTCCGCCGGGTCGGGCGTCACCACTTCCACGCTGATGCCGTAGCGCTGCCGCGCGGTCTCCAGCATCGTGTACGTCTCTTCGGGCAGCCGCCCTGTGTCCAGCGTGAAAACGCGAAACGGCAATCGCGTGCGCCAGGCAAGGTCCAGCAGCACCATACCGCCCTTCTGAAAACTGGTGGCGATGGCGAAGCGCTCTTCATATGTTTCGATCGCCCACCGCAGGAGGTCGGAAGCCGCTACATTTTCGAGATGGCTATATGATCCCAATCTCTATCAGGATTGCTCAGAATGCGTCTTTTGTCAAGTGCCGCCCGCCCTGCGGGCTTCTCGTTGCAGTGAACGATCACCATAGCACGTAGGGGCCCGGCATGTGCCCGACCCGCGCGCGATTGTGTCCTCACGCCGCCAATCGTCAGTGCCTACCTACCTGAGATCAAGGCCGATCCTAATTGCCTGCTCAACCTTCCTCATGGTCTCCGCCGAAGCAACACCATAGATTCTACCGAATCGGGCCTCATCTACGCAGCGGATTTGATTGCAAAGAGCCACGCTGTCTTTGTCGAGGCCGCCCTCTCCCGCAGGAATAAACACGTTGACCGGATAGAGCTTCGGTACGTGCTCGGCGCCCTCGATTGGAACCACGACCGTCATCGGCGAGTACTTGTTACCGACGTCATTCTGAACCACAAGGCACGGCCGGCTCTTCTTGATTTCGTGGCCAAGAGCGGGATCAAGACTGATTTGCAGTATTACGCCTCGCGTGCACCGTCCGGGCATTAGAAAGTATCGTAATCCACGGCCGCAAACTCCTCGGCGATACTCCGGTCAAGCTGGGCGTTGGCTTGGTAACCTTCCGCCAACTCCTTTTCGAGTTTGGCGCGGTCGCTCGATTCGATGAACTGTTCCACTGCCTGTCTCACCAGTTCGCTGCGACTAATCGAAAGTTCCTGGGTAGCGCGCTCGGCGCGATCAAGGAGTTGCTCAGGGAACTCCACAACCACCCTCTTTGCAGCCGTAGATGACATTTTTCAGCCCCTTTTCTGATGCCGTGCTCTGGTAATTCCCATGGTAACCGTTAGTGCATGAGAAGTAAATCCCCCAGCGGGCCGGCCTTCTGTGCACCTGATCCACGTTATCTGTTGACACTTCCAGTCCCCGCAGTTACGTCGAAACAAGTGCTTATTATTCAATTTGTTGACGAATTCTGGATCGCCGTGAACGCGGTGGTGGGCCGGATATGCCGGACTCTACGGGTGGTTGAGAGCCGGAAACACTGCATCCCGACCACGCCCCTCACGCCGCGTCGGCCATCAGCTCGCCTTTTTCCAGGTGATGGACGCGCGTCGAGAATTGCGCGGCGTGCGGGTCGTGGGTGACCATCACGATGGTCTTGCCGAACTCCTTGTTGAGCCTGGAAAGGATGGTGAGCACCTCCTGCGCGGAGCCGGCATCGAGGTTGCCGGTGGGCTCGTCGGCGAGAATCAGGGCTGGATCGGTGACGATGGCGCGGGCGATCGCCACGCGCTGCTCCTGGCCGCCCGAAAGCTGGCGCGGGAAGTGGCGGAGGCGGTCTCCCAGCCCCACCAGCTTGAGCGCCGTGGTGGCGTGCTCCAGCCGCTCGGACTTCTTCAGATGGGTCAGCATGAGCGGCAGTTCGACGTTCTCGATCGCGGTGAGCACCGGGATCAGGTTGAACTGCTGGAAGACGAACCCCACGTGCTCATTGCGCCAATGGGCGATTTCGCGGTCGTTCAACTCGCGCAGGTTATGGCCCAGCACGCGGATCTCCCCGCCGGTCGGCCGGTCCATCGCGGCAATCAGGTGCAGCAGGGTTGACTTGCCCGAGCCGGATGGTCCCATCAGCGTCACGAATTCGCCGGTGGGAATCTGGAGGGTCACGTCCTTCAGCGCCACCACGTGAAACTCGTCGCGCAGGAATTCTTTGGTCAGATTGCGGGTTTCGATGATTGGTTCGCTCATGGTTGGATTACACTCTGGTCAAGTCAGTCGACGTGGCGTACGCACTCGTGCGTGCCGCGTCGGCACTCCTGCCGACGCCCGGCGCCTCGGAGAGAAGACGCGTCGAGATGAGTCTCGACGCTCGACGCACGAGTGCGTGCGCCACGTCGGTCGGCAGGATTTGGCTCATGCTTTCCGCCGCACTTTCTCGCCGTCTTTGAGACCGGCTGGCGGATTGGCGATCAGGTCCTCGCCGCCAATTAGACCCTGTTCGATCCGCACGCCTCCGCTCGAGGCCGCGCCCACCTTCACCGGCCGCCGCACGGCTTTGCCATCCAGCAGCACGAAGACCGCGCTGTCGCGGACGGCGGCCGCCGGCACCATCACCACCGGCCTGGCCGCGTTGCTCGAAGCCGCTTCCGGCTTGGCGTCGGAGAGAAATGCCACGCTCGCGTTCATTTCCGGCCGCAGAAATTCGTCCGGCTTGGATACCTTGACTTTGATCTGGACGGTGGCCTTCTGCCGGTTGGCTTCGGGCGAGATTTCCTTGATGAAGCCGTCGTACTTGCGGTCCGGGAAAGCGTCGGTGGTGATGGCTCCGTGCTGGCCGGAATGCAGTTTGGCGAAATCGTTCTGCGCGATGTCCAGCTCCACTTCCAGGTCGTTCAAATCCGCCAGCGAAACCACGTAGCCCTTGGCGCCGCGATCGCCCACGAAACTGGTGGTGACGAATTCGCCTTTTTCCACTTCGCGTTCGAGAATCGTACCGGTGACGGGCGCGCGGATGATGGTGTTGGCGAGCGTGGTTTCGGCATAGGCCACCGCGCCCCTGGCCTGCTCGACTTGCCCGCGCAGGGAATCGATTTCCTCCTGCCGCGGACCCAGCTTGACCAGTTCGTAGGTCTTCTGCAACGAGTTCACGCGGTGCACCGCGCCATCGTAGCGGGTCTGCGCGTCATCCGCGGATTGCTGCGGCGTCAACCCTTCCTTGCGCAGTTTCATGGCGCGGTCGATGCTCAGTTTGGCATCCTCCATATCGGCCTTGGCCGAATCCAGATTAGCCTGCGCCTGCGCCACTTCTTCCGGCCGCGAGCCGTGCTGCGCCTCGGCCAGCTTGGCTTCCAGATTGGCCATCTGCCCCCTGGCCTGCTGCAATTGCGCCTGGTATTCGTCGTCTTCCAGACGCACGATCACCTGGCCTTCCTGCACGCGGTCGCCCTTGTCGACGCCGATCCACTTCACCTTGCCGATGACTTTGGCGGCTACTTCGATGCGATGCGCCGCCACGATGTAGCCGGCCGCGTTGAGCACGATGCCTTCCGGCGCGCTGGCCGCGCTGATGGCGCTGACTCGCTCGACGTCCACCACCGGCGCGGCATCGAGTTTATCCGAAAAGAAAAAGAACCACCCTCCCGCCAGGAGAACGACAATCAGTAATCCGGCAACGATCCAGCCCTTGGCCAGGCTCGACGGGCGGCCGGAGCTGCGCTGGCCGCGATCGATTTGCAGGCTTTTCAGTTCCGCATCCATACCTTTTAGATTTCCCGCAGCGCGGAAAGAATCTCCTTTCGTGCGGCGGCCGCGGCCGGGAACAGGCCACCGACGCTGCCCAGCGCGACCGCGAAAACGATGCCCGCTATCATGCTTCCCGGCGTGATGTGAAACGCGAAGGTCAATTGCGAGAAGTTGGCGCCAATCGAGGTGGTCTTGCCGTTCACCACCAACACCAGCAGGCAGCCGATCACCCCGCCCAGCCCGGCCAGTAGCACCGATTCGATCCAGAAGCTGGTCAGGATGCTGAGCTTCGAGAATCCCAGCACGCGCAGTGTCCCGATCTCTTTCGCCCGCCGCGACACCGCCGCGTACATGGTGTTCATGGCGGCGAAGGAGCTGCCCACCGCCATGATGATGGCGACAAAGATGCCGGTGAATTCGATCGGCTCGGCCGATTGGGTTTGCAAGGCGAAGTAATCCGTTTCGAGCTGCGCGCTCAGATCGAGGCGCGTGTCGTCGCCGATCGAGTTCACCAGCGCCTTCGCCGTGGCGGCGTCGGGGGCCTCCACCAGCGCTGAGCTCATATACAACACGCGGTTCCAGTCCGCCGCCACCTGGTTGACGTCGCCCCAGATTTCGCTTTGCTGCGCGCCGCCCGCGGCGTCCATCACGCCGACGATTTCCCAATCGCTGCGGCCCATGCGCAGCTTTTTCCCGATCCGCGCGGCCGGGTACTGATCGGACAAGCTCTTGCCCACCACGGCTTCGTTCACGCCCTGGCGAAACCAGCGGCCGGCAATCAGCCTGACGTTGTGCCGCATGGCGATACCGGCTGGCATCACACCGCGAATGGTCACATTGTCGCCGGTGTCGCTGCCTTCGGCTTCCAGGCTGATCAGGGTGATCAGCTCGAGCGAGGCCAGCGGCTGCCCGTCGCTGCCTGTGGCGATCCCCGGTTTGAACTTCAGATCCTGGAACTGCTCGCGCGTCACCAGGCTGGTCAGCTCGGAAGTGCCGCCCTTGCGCATCACCAGCACATGGCGCGGGTCGCCTGAAGTCTTGAGCGTAACGCGCAACCCGTTCACCAGCGCCAGCACCGCCAGCAGCACGGCCACGGTGAGCGCGATGCCCAGCGCGGTCATCAGCGTGGTGGTGCGGCGAACCACCAGGTTGCGGAGATTGTAAGAGAGAGGAATAGCCATTGGCGTCAGTCCGTGCTCCGCAGAGCCTCGACAATGGGGGCGCGCGATGCTCCCATCGCCGGAAACAGCGAACTGACCAGCCCGATCAAAGCGGCCAACGCGATGCACACCGCGGCGATCACCGGATCCACCACCCGCAGCGCGGGCAGAAAACCGCCCATTGGGCTGCGCTCCACGCCCTTCAGCAATAACGTGGAAATGGCGTAGCCGATGGCGCCGCCGGCCACCGAAATCGCCACCGCTTCGCCCAGAATCAGTCCCAGAATCGTGCCTGGCGTGAAACCCAGCGTCTTCAGCACTCCCACTTCCCGCACCCGCTCGCGCACCGACATCGCCATGGTGTTGGCCGAAACCAGCAGAATCGTAAACATCACGGCAGCGGAAATCCACACCAGGAACATGCGGACGTTGCCGAGCAACGAGAGGAATCCCACCACGAACGCCTGCTCGGATTCGGTCTTGGTCTGCCCGGTCGAATTGCGGAACTGGGCGTCGATCGCATTGGCGATGCGCGAGGAGTGCTGCGGGTCGTCGATCAGAACATAAAAGGTGTCCACGGAGCCGCGGCGCCGTTCCGGCAACGTCTGGTCGATATACTCCTTGTTGAAGTACATCACAGTGCTGCTGGACGGAGCGTCGAAAATGCCGCGCACCGTGAATTCGAAATTGCCGGGGAAAATATCGCCCTGGAGCGGAATGCGGTCGCCCAGGTGAAAGTTAAACGTGTTGGCCAGGTCGCGGCCAATCACGCACGCCGTCCGCTCATGGATGAACGCCTGTTTCTGGTCCTCCGGAATGGTCCATTCGGCGAACAGCGGGAACAGCTTTTCCGGCTCCACGGAAAAACGCGGGAAATTGTTGCGCGCTTCCCGCGCATCTTTGTAGGTTCCGCCAAACCAGGTATCGATCATCGCCATGCGCACCCCGGGGATCTTTTCGATTTGGTGCTGATAGGCCAGCGGCAGAAACACCGCCAGCGAGACGCGGTTGCGCACCACCAGCCGCAGCGCCTGGTTGTCCTTCGGTTTGGCCAGCCAGAACGCGCTGTACATGGCGATCATCACGCCCAGCAGGCACATGGAAACGCCGATGCTGGCGATGGTGAGCAGCGTGCGCCGGCGGTTGCGCCAGGAATTTCTCAGAATCAGCGGGAGGAATCGCATGCCATGCCTAGGGTCTCTTCACTATAGCAATTGCCTTGGTAGGGCATGCTTTAGCTTGCCAACACGTAGGTAGGGCATGCTTTAGCTTGCCACCGTCGGTTTGCGGGCGCATTCCTTTCACCGCCCCGAAGATCCAAACCCGCCGCTTCCGCGCGTGGACTCCGGCAGCTCTCCTCGATCCCACTCCACCGCTTCGTATCTCGCCACAATCACCTGTGCGATGCGGTCGCCCGCGTGCACCGTATACGGCTCGCCGCCCAGGTTCAACAAAATCACGCGAATCTCGCCCCGATAGCCCGGGTCGATTGTGCCGGGCGCGTTGGGCATGGTGATCGAATGGCGTAGCGCCAGCCCACTGCGTGGCCGCACCTGCGCCTCGTATCCCGGCGGCAGCGCGATGGCCAGGCCGGTCGACACCAGCCGCGGCACGCCCGGCGCAAGCACGGCATCTTCCACCGCGCGCAGGTCCATGCCGGCGTCTTCCTGC
>Ga0116130_1001182_pt1 | contig 15228 bp, 14 predicted proteins | sample June2015DPH_17_5_FD_89733 | JGI IMG/M metagenome (GOLD analysis project Ga0116130, IMG submission 89733) | Peatland microbial communities from SPRUCE experiment site at the Marcell Experimental Forest, Minnesota, USA - June2015DPH_17_40 | ecosystem: Environmental > Terrestrial > Soil > Wetlands...
ATAATTGGAAATACAAACTATATTTGTTGATTAATGAGAATGTGGAAAGGCTTTCATCAAAATATCAAATTGGAAATAAAGAGTCAGATGAAATATTAACAATAATATTTCTTAGTTCCCTTGAATTTATTTCTTGTGACAAACAAAAATATTTAATAGTAAATAATGATAATTTAATTCCTAAAGAAAAATCGAGAGCAATGCTCTTACATAATTTGTTAGTAGGTGATGAAACAAAACATGATTATGAGTTGAATAAAAAAGAAATAAATATATTATTACATGTTCATTTTATATATCCACTTGTTAAAGAAATGGAACTAAAAGAACAAATTTCACACGAAAAAAGAGTAAATTCATTATTGCATAAAGAACTTGATAAAGATAATTCCGTTGACAGAAGAAAAACTAAGAGGAAATGTGACGATTACATAAAAGAATTTTTTGAGAATAATAAAAATTATGATAAAAGTAAAAATAATACCGAGTTAGCTAAAGAAATTAGGAAATGGATTAAGGGGGAATATTCAGCTGTAAATTTTTCAGACAAAACAATTAGACCAAAACTTTCAATCCTTCGCAATTAATAATTGTGTTCAATAAAGAGTTTGAACACAATCAGAAACACACCCAAATTATCAAAGTATTTTTTTTAAGCTTAGACGGCATAAGTTAAATAGTTTTTCAGTTCATCTATTAAGCCTCTTTGTTTTGCGCCGTCTAAGCAATTCAGAAGAGGCTTATTTATTTTGGACAAAAAAATAGGCTTCAACCTTCGCCAAAAGATTAAAGCCTAAAATCCATAAGGGATTTTTATATGATACAATACAATAATACGAAACTTTTAGAATTAGTTTCGACCAAGCATTCTAACCTTTTCCAAATAAAGCTTAATCTTGAATTTCAGACCCGATATATTGGAAAGCTGGATACATCGGGTCAAGGGACTCTTTTAATTGAGCGGGATAAAAAACATCTTTTTCAAAAAACCAATTCTTTAGGAATTAATACGGAATTATTAACGTCGCCCGACATCAAATTCAAATATATCCTAATCGATTATGCAGGGCGAAAACTTTCAACTACCCGGATGTATTTCCTTACTCATTCAAAGTCTTTTAAGTTTTCACAATTTGAGTTACAACACTTTCTTGAAATTGATTCCTTTGGATTAGACAAGGCTAACGAATACGAAAAATCTATTCAAAAACAATTAAGCTTATTTGAAAAGGTAGCTTAACTGTATGGATAATTGGTTTAAAGTGAATCGAACAATATTTGAAAATGGAGTTTGGAAAAATCCGCTTGACCTTAGATTGTTTTTATGGTTAGTGGGCAGCTCTCATTATGACGAAATGCCGATTGATATTGGCGGAATAAAAATCTATCGGGGGCAATACTTAAGAAGTTTTAGAAAATTGCAAGATGATTTGGTATATATCGAAAACAAACGAGCAATTAAATATTCCCTTTCTCAAGTAAAAAGAGCAGTCGATAGATTAGTAAAATTCCGTAGAATAGCCTCACTTGAAACGGAACTTGGAACACTATTCACGATAATTAATTATGATAAATACCAGTCAAAACAATCTAAAATCGAAGATTCTGACAGTAATGGAAATGGAGACATAGGGGAACGTGGAACGGGATTTGGAACGGACGTGGAACGAGGGCGGAACAATACTAAGAAAGAATTAATAATATTAATTGCTTTTTCGCTTATCGAATCTATTAGTAAGCAAACTACTGTTTATTCGATTGTTAATAAATATAAGAAATTAATCGGTGAGGATAAGTTGCTGAAAATATTAGCAGACCTAGTTAAAAGAGAAAATAAATTTAAGTCCGAAAATAATCTTGCAGCATATTTAGAGACTTGCAAAAATAAAGATAATCAGAGCGGAAAGATTATAGACAAATTAAAAGAATTAACGGGGGATGAAGATGAACCGGGATGGATTTAATCGAATCGGATTAAACCGATATATCAGAAATGAATATATAAAATATGGATGGAAATTAAACCATAAAGACATTTTTGAAATTTGGCTTGGTTTACCATTGAAAGAAAAAGTAAGAATGATTTTTAAACAATTTAGAAAGGGATTTTAAGAAATGGAAAATTTTAATTTTGCTGAATTTGCTATTGGCGGACTGAATAAACGAAATAGTATTTTAAATATACATGACTTCAAATTAAACGGGATTAGAAACGAATGTTATCGAAGTATATTTTTATTTGATGAAAAGCTAAAAGACTTCGTTGATAAAACTAAAACAGTAACGGGTTATTCCGGGCTTCATTTATCCGATGGATTAAGTTTTGATTTTGACAGTGATAATTTACCGGATGTTAAGGCAGAGACAGCAAAATTTTGTTTATATCTTTATCATTCCTTTGAAATACCTTTAGAGTATTTAAGGGTAGCCTTTTCCGGGAATAAAGGATTTCATGTAACTATTCCATTTATGGTTATAACCGATAAGTTAGAGCCAAAAGATAATTTCTATTTAATTTATAAAAATATAGCGATGGAAATATCCGCTGGATTCAAGTTTATTGATAATTCAATATATGAATCAAAAAGACTATTTAGGCTATTAAATACCATTAATTCAAAAAGTGGGCTATACAAGATACCTTTGACATTTGAAGAGCTTGACGGACTTACTGTGAATGAAATAAAGCAAATCGCAAAGACATCCCGAAAGATTGACAGCTTGCCAATATCTGAAATGACAATCATTAATCCATTAAAGGAATTATATGATAAATGGAATAATTATAATTTCGGTAAACCGGGAAAGACAGCGATTACAAATACAAACATAAGAGATGAATTATTAAGCTTGATAACATCCGGGACAGATGAAGGAAACCGACATCACGCATTAATCAGATTAACCGGGTTATTTGCTGAAAAAGGTTTTGATTATGATTTCACTTTAGAGATGTTAAAATTATGGAATAAAAATAATATTCCTTCTTTACCGGATAACAGAATAGAAGCTGAATCTTTGCAAGTTTACAAAGATTGCCAAAAGAACCAAAAACAAACTGAATCAATTCCTATTTATAGCCTTAAACAAGCTGGGGAAGTTTACAAGGATTACATTTCTAAAATATCAAAATATAAAATTGCAACCGGATATAAAGCAATTGATAATAAACTTAGGGGAATGATGCCGGGAGAAACTATGTGCATACTTGGTAAAACATCCGTTGGAAAATCTGCTTTCCTTCAAAACATAGGTTTAAACTTTGCTAAAGAATCTAAAGAACCGGTATTATTCTATTCAATGGAAATGCCAATAACATCCGTTTATGAAAGGACTTTTCAAATAGAGACCGGATTAAGTGGGTTTGAAGTTGAAAATTCCTATACTCATGAATCAGAGGACATCAAAATAAAAGCAAATATTATATTTGATGACCTTCCAAATTTCTTTACAATAACTGAAAGCGGTATGACCTTAGAGCAAATAGGGGGATTAACTAAATTCGCTGAAAGTAATATTTATCATAAAAAGACCGGGTTAATATTAATCGATTATTTATCACTTGTTAAAGAAAATGGTAAAGATTTATATGAGCAAACATCTAGAATCGCAAGGGGAATTAAAGACCTTGCTAAAAAATTAGATTGCCCTATAATATATCTTTCTCAGGTTACTAAAAAATATAGTGAATTTGATGAACTTGAAATAAACAGCGCAAGGGACAGCGGCAGCGTTGATGAAGCTTCCGATTTTGTTTTAGCATTATGGAAGGATAAACCAATAGAAGGGGAAAAAGAAATAACCTTAAATTTAGGGATACTCAAAAACAGAAAAGGGGGATTAGGTAAGATTAAGGTTAGCATGGATAAACGAAGTTTAAAGATTATCGAATCTGAATCAAAAGGTACATCTAATAATAAGACTCCCGAACATTCCGAATTGGAATTTACAAAAGGTACTATATCATAAATATTTTAAGTAATATTTAATACTATATCATATAAAAAAGGTTAAAAAATGAAAGCTAAAGTCAAACAATTCGTTGAAAATAAAACAAATGAGCTAAGCTATGCCGGTGATAATATTGCCGGTAAAATAGAAAAGCCAGTTAAGATTGTTTCCATTTCAAGCGCAAAAAGATTACTTTCGAAACTTATATATAAATTGCAAACGGGGGAAGTTTCCGGGCAAAATGCCAAAGATATGTGCTATTTGCTAATCAGTTATGTCAATATGGTTAAGGATTTTGAATTAGTAAAGAAAATTGATGAGATTGAAGAAAGGCTGAATAATGGGAAATAATATTGAATCAAGATTACAAAAAATTCTGGAAAAATTATCACCTCAAAAAAATATGGCTGTAATCATTGATTACATCACTTCCGAACCGGAATCTTATTTTCTAGTGAATGGGACTAAGTATATAATTCCGCATGGGATAAACGTAAGTGAATATATTAATGATAAACTTAAAAATTATAATGGAGTAGTGGCGGCATCTGTTTACATTGCTAAAGATATAACAAAAAATTCATCATCCGTCTTTTCTGACTTAGCATCAAAAAAAAATGATTTTGTAATTAAGATAAAAGGTTACGATTCAGAACAGTAATATTTTGATTAATGGTTTTCATTTTGTCAATTATTGTCGATATTAGCTTTTATTTAGAATCACATTTAAAAAAAGGATGTATCAATGGCAGAGCAGAAGAAATTGACGAATCTACAAATTTGGAGGAATATGATAAACTTGCGGAAGATATTAATGGCAAAGCGAACAGCGATTCAGAAGAACAAAGAAATGAAGCAATCAAACACCCAGACAAATCAAGATGAGAGTTCTCAATTATCGTTACACGAAAGCAAGATTAAGAGTGAACCCAAAGAATAATTAATTTTTGTAGCAAAACCTTAATATATAATTCTTTTAACTGAAAATATTTATTTTCTTGTAACTCTTTTAAAATTAATCAATTATAGAACTGTATAGTTTATTGCACATTGACAATAGATTTTAAAAATGTATCTTAGTAGAAAAATTCAGAAAGACCATTGAACAAATATTTTATATTCGGAATTAGCCTGGAGAGTTTTATCGGTTTGGTCGCCGTGAATTTCTTTCCGGGCTTTTTTCGTTTTATGTTCATTGAGTAGCTGAAAAGTAAATTAAGAAGTGATTAACAAATTGATGATTAATTTGATTAATTATTCTCTGAATTTAGCTGAAAGTTTGAATTTCTTGTTTCCCAGTCATAAAAGGAAAAGCCCGTCAATCTATTGATTTTAGGGCTTCATAGCGGAGAGACAGGGATTCGAACCCTGGTACGCCATAAGGCGTAAACGGTTTTCGAGACCGTCCCATTCAACCACTCTGGCATCTCTCCTTGAAGTATAGATAAACAATTTTCTGACGCAAATTTACTCATCAAATTTTCAGCAGGCAAATAATTAAAATTTAAATTGAGCTGAACATTAAATGAACTGATAATATAAGCAATGCACCGAGAATAAAAGATATAATTACAAGTCTTGTATGGTGTTTCAGCATTTCTCCAAGTACGGCATGAATTGAAAGATAAACAAAACCTCCCGCTATATGTCCCATTACAGCGCTTAGGAATGATGCAGGTAATTTCGATTTAAATAGGAAATAACCGGCAATCGCACCTATTACAGTACTGAATTCTACAAGCGTTACATTACGAAGTACTTTACCCCTGGAATAGTTTGAACCAAACATTAATGCGGCTAATGCAAGCCCTTCCGGGAATTTATGAGTGGCTATTGCAATAAAAAGGGATTCGTCATGCCCATTCCCGGCTCCTCCGGTTGACAAGGCAATACCATCTAACAGCGAGTGAATAGAAAGTGCGGTAATTAATGTTAAGACTATCTCAGAGAATTTTTTTGCAGTCTGTGCATCAAAATGACTTGCAGAGCATGCAGGACAAACGTGAGCAAAGTATTTACTAATAAACCAGAATAATAAATAACCGGATAAAGCGCTAAAAAATATTTCTATAAAATTAAGACTTTCAGCGGCTTCGGGTATTAAGACAAAAACCGCAGCACCCATTAATGCTCCGGCGGAGAAGGAAATTAATGCACAAAGTTTTTTATGGTCTAATTTTATAAAAAATAAAAAAACAGCTCCCGATATAGCTGAAATTACCGCAATTATTGCTTTTAAAAGAATTCCTGTTATCATTTAATTTTTTAATAAAGAATGTAAATTTATTAAAACAAAGATCGATATGAAAATTAATTAGCATTTCCTTTATTACTAATATGGTGATTTATACATTATATGGATGCAGTTCTATTCAAAATTGCTTGATGAAGAAATAAAATTTTTGGTAAAGAAAGAGCAAATTTTTATATTAGTAACTCATGTTACGCAAAAGATATTTAAAATAACCTCCGAGGTTTAATCTTTCCGGGGTCGAATTCTCCGTCGCTTGCGACGAATCCTGGCTCCGTATTTGTATTTCGATACCCCGTCCGCTTGCGGCGGGGTAATTCATTAAAATTTTAATAACTGCATAACATGAGTTAGTAATCTAAATATTGGAAAGGTGCAGGAGTGGTTTAACTGGCACGCCTGGAAAGCGTGTGTATCTTCACGGGTACCGAGAGTTCGAATCTCTCCCTTTCCGCTTTAAAATAAAATTCATACCGCTTAATTAATTTTGAAAACAGTAATTAATCTATTTATGGAGAAACAATGAAAATAAAGACGTTTCCTATATTTTTAGTGTTTTTAGCAATGGGGTTTGGTGATGCAGTTGGCCCGCTTGTTGGGCTTGCTAAAGACACCTTTCAAATTTCTTACACAATGGCTCAGCTTATCCCTTTCGCCGGATATATAATGTTTGGCGTATTATCTATACCTATGGGTATCTACCAGGATAAAAAAGGGAAAAAACCGGTTCTGATCCTTGGCCTTTTAATTGCATTAATCGGATTGGTTTTACCCATACTCAATGGGATGTATGGGAAAACAGTAATATTTAATCCCGGTGAGTATTTTAGTTTTTATGTGCTTCTTCTGTCGATTCTTTTATTGTGTGCAGGTGCTACTATATTGCAGGTCGTTGGCAATCCTGTTATGAGGGATATATCTCCCGTAGGTACATATTCTAAAAACCTTTCTTTAGCTCAGTCTATAAAAGCAATCGGTTCTTCTTTGGGATTTTTGCTTCCGCCTTTTGTAGCTATGGCTTTTGGCGGAGACTGGAGTATACTGTTCCCCGTATATGCGATTTTAGTTGTAATAACTTTATTTTTAGTCAGTTCCCTCAAAATCTCGGAACATAAGAGCCAGGATTCAAAACCAGCTACCGTTAAATCATGTTTATCTCTTTTAAGTAATGGTTATGTCCTTCTTATGGTAATGGCAATATTTTTTTATGTAGGAGCAGAAATATCTATGAGTTCAGGCGTTCCGATTTTATTAAAAGTTAATTTCGGTATCAAGGGATTTAGTTTGTGGGTTAGCTGGGCAATATTCTTTCTTCCAATTTTAATTGGAAGATTCGGAGGCTCAATGATTTTAAGCCGTATACCTGCTAATAAATTTTTTATTGCTACAGTAATTGTAGCTATTATAGGCATAATGTTGATGTTTATTCCAAATGAATTTTTGGCTTTTACAGGCGTTGTACTGGTAGGTTTGGGATTTGCAAATATCTTCCCGCTTGTTTTCTCAATAACAATCGACCGCATGCCGGAACACTCTAATGAATTATCCGGTCTAATGGTAACAGCAATAGTAGGAGGCGCAATTGTCCCGATTATTATGGGAAAAGTTGCAGATCTTACAAATGTCCTTACCGGTTTTGTTGTACCGTTTGTATGCCTGTTGTATATAGCGTTTACTTCTTATGTATCAAATAAAAGTACACAGGCTAAGGCATAAAGCAAAAAGGAATAACAAATGAAATATAATAGTGATAAAAGAATAGTTATGACCCTTGATGCAGGGGGAACTAATTTTGTATTCTCTGCAATTCAGGGCTGTGAGCAGATTGTTAAAGAAATAAGACTTGATTCTAATGCAGATAATCTGGATAAATGTTTATCCAATTTAATTGAAGGATTTACAAAGGTAAGAAACATATTGCCGCAGAAACCTGCAGCAATCAGTTTCGCTTTTCCGGGTCCGGCGGATTATCCAAACGGGATAATAGGAGACCTCCCAAATTTACCGGCATTCAGGGGCGGCGTTGCACTTGGTCCAATGCTGAATAGAAAATTCGGTTTGCCGGTTTTTATAAATAACGATGGAGATTTGTACGCTTATGGCGAAGCTATTGCCGGATTCTTGCCGTTCATTAATAGCCTTCTTGAAAAAGCCGGAAATCCAAAGCGGTACAATAATCTTATTGGCTTAACGCTTGGCACGGGCTTCGGATGCGGTATTGTATCTAAAGGTGAATTATACTTAGGCGATAATTCAATTGCCGGTGAGATTTGGCTGTTAAGAAACAAGCTTATACCAACGGTAAATATTGAAGAATCAGTGAGTATAAGATGTATTCAACGGGTATATGCCGAGAAAGCCGGACTAAAGAAAGAGACAGTCCCTTCACCAAAAGAAATATTTGAAATAGGAAGCGGTAAAGCAGTCGGGAATAAAGAAGCTGCATTAGATGCATATAAGCATTTAGCAGAAGCCGCCGGCGACGCTATATCAAATGCAATTACGTTATTAGACGGGCTTGTAGTTATAGGTGGCGGACTCGCAGGCGCTCATCCGTTGTTTATGAAATATTTAATCGATGAAATGAACGGTTACTTTGTTAAATCCGACGGAACAAAATTTAAAAGGCTGGTTGCCGATGTATATAATCTTGAAGATGATGCCGGCTTACAAAAATTCGTAAAAAGTAATTCTAAGGAAATAAGTGTATATGGAACAGATGAAAAGGTCACTTATGACCCTTCGCAGAAAATTGGCGTCGGTATATCTGAAATCGGCACAAGTAAAGCAATTTCAATCGGCGCTTATGCCTTTGCACTAAATAAAATGGATCAGAATAAGTAATATGAACATCAATTATAATTGATGCTATGAAATTTCTTTTTATTTTTGGGCAATTCAAAAATGAGAGGAAATAAAATTGGAAAAAGTTTACGCTAAGCCATATAAGCTTTTAAATAAAATACAGTATTATGAGTGGGGATCGAAAAACGAAAATGCATTTATCCCTAATCTTTTAGGGATTCCGGCAGTATCTGATTTACCCTACGCGGAACTTTGGATAGGCGCACATCCCAAAGCCCCTTCTGAAATTGAAATTGACGGGAAATCATACCCCCTTGATAAAGTAATTGAGCAATTCCCGGTTGAAATACTTGGTAAATATGCTTCGGAAAAATTCGATAGGAAATTACCTTTCCTGCTTAAGGTTCTCTCAGCGGCAAGAGCATTATCTATTCAAACTCATCCCAATAAAGAACAGGCTATAAAACTGCATGCTGCCGATCCTGTTAATTATCCCGATGATAACCATAAGCCGGAAATTGCAATTGCCTTAGACTCCCTTACGGCTATTGCGGGCTTCAAGCCTGTTAATGAAATTGTCGCTAATCTAAAAAAATATCCGGAACTCCGGGAATTTGTCTCTGAAGAGTTTATAGAGGAAACATTTGAATTAAAAGATCAGTTTGAGTTATCTATTCGTTTAAATATGCTTTACAGTAAAGTAATGAATAGTTCTTCAGACAATAAAAAACTTTCTGCGGTAATTGACGGTATAATTAAAAAATTATCCGGTAAAGATGATTTAACGCTTGAAGAACAGCAATTTTTAAAACAACATGAATTATACGGCACGGATGTCGGGCTTCTTTCATTCTTCTTCTTTAATATAATCAAATTAAAACTGGGACAGGCAATATATACCGGTGCAGGAATTCCTCATGCATACATAGAAGGAAACATTATTGAATGTATGGCTAATTCCGATAATGTTGTAAGAGCCGGGCTGACTAATAAATTCAAAGATGTTAATACACTGCTGGAAATATTAGATTATACTTTTTCAGAATTTGAAATAATTAATCAAGAACAAAAAACCGACGGCGTAAATTATATTACCAAAGCTGAAGAGTTTGAAGTTACGGCTTATCAAAAAGAACCCGGCTATAGCAGGGATTTTTCAAATATCAATAAACTTTTAGTCATTTTAATAACCGAAGGTTTATTAAATATCCAATGGTCAGAAAATGGAGAAGAATATTCTGAAAGTTTTTCAAAAGGCGAATCCTTCCTGATACCGGCATTATTACATGAATATAAATTATCTTGCGACATGACTACAAAATACTTTTTAGTCAAAATACCATATATCCGGAAAAATAAATGACATCAAGAAGCTGGTTTGCCTGTGCAAATACATTATTCGGAGAACTAATTATGAAAGTCTGTCATACAAAACAGCGCTTATTTAATTCTTAATAATTGATTTGAAAGTAGGGATTTGACTTGTCTGCCGTAAGGCAGGTTTATCAAATTCATTAGAATTGCAAAAACTTAATAAATAGAGGGCGATTCGGAGAATTACCTTAAAATTGTGTGATTTAAACAATGTACTTCGTCGAATAACTATTGACTTTTTGAACTAAAACACTATTTTGGTGATTAGCTTATTCTATTTTCGTGAAAAAGGTGGAAGAAAACTATTTTTTATTTCAAAAAAGATATTCATTCCTTGCGATTAAGTTGTGTGAAAATTGAATATCTAAATAGGAATTTGAGGTGTTCTATATGAGATTTTTTATTGGTATTGTAGTGCTGGTTAGTCTTTTGTTCCTTTTTGGCGGTTTATTTGCCGTTGACATAGTAGGTGATGATCAGTCTGATAAAACGGCTGCAATTAAGACTGCTCATGGCTATGTTTCACCGCCTGTTACCGAAAAGTATTCGATGAAACAAATTGACAGCTTAACATCAAAAGATAATTATGCTTTTACATCCGCTAATGCCGCAGGTTCTGTATCTTACCCGTAATTCAGGAGAATGTTTAATTAAAAACAATTATATAATCTTTTCAACTTTCCTTTTAGGCTAATCCGGCGGAATCTGAAATCTCTCCATTTTATTACTTATTTTTTAAAACTATTTTATCTGCAATTTATTTAATCAGACATAAGTAAATAATTCTGAATCAATCATTAAAAATATATATTAAAAATACACTAATACTTGCATACACTGTTATAGTATAATTAATATATGCAGTGAGTATATATCCGCAAAATTTTATAATTTTGTGATGATATAAATTTAAAAGAGCGAATATTATCCCTGTTCCCCGGTGTAGTGAAGAAAATCATATCAAAATATTTAAACTTGTAATCTTTGTTCATAACAAAGATAAAGAAGTTTTAAATTAATATAGTATGCTTTTATAAGCAGGGCACTCAATGAGGTTATAGCGAAATTGGAAATAGTAATACTTTAATCTAAATCCGACTGAGATAATTGGGGCGCTTATCTGACGATTTATATAACCGGATCACAAATATTTTTTAATAATAATTCAGATAGAATAATAGGGCAAAAAATAAAATGAAAAATAAAATAATATTGCTAAGTATGTTATTTATTGGCAGTGGACTTTATGCGCAAAGTATATCATTAAAAGGGAAAATTATAGATTTAAACGAAAAACTTCCCGTTGAAAATGTTCATATTTCAATATCTCAGGCTCATCTCGCAACAAGTAATAGCTCGGGAGATTTTTTCTTTGATAAATTACAGGCGGGTACTTTCTCATTAAAAATTTCTCATATCAATTATAAAACCGAAGATATAATATTAAATGTTTATTCGGATACTTCAATTGTTATATATATTAAGCCAAAAAGTTATTTACTTAAAGAAATTACAGTAACTTCAAGTAAATATGAACAAAATAGCGACGACCTGTCTTACAGCGCTTCGTTTGTATCAAAGGATAAAATTAATGAAGTGCCAGCCACATCGGTTCCGGAACTTCTGCAATACGAGCCTGGAGTTACTATCGAAAGAGATGGTATTTGGGGAGCCGATGTAAATATAAGGGGGCTAAGCAGGTCAAACATTGTTACACTTGTTGACGGTGACAGAATTGAAACCGCAACTGATTTAAGTGCAAGGCTTTCTTTGATAGATGAAAATGATATCGAAAGAATAGAGGTAATTAAAGGAGCAGCTTCAACTTTATACGGAACTGGCGCTACAGGCGGAATTATAAACGTTATTACCAAATCCGGAAATTATCAAGATAATTTTTACCTGGACGGAACCTATTACGGCGGCTACAACTCAGTGAACAATTATTTCTCAAATGGCTTAACTATGTATTCAGGCGCTGAAAATTGGAATGCAAAAATAACTGCTACTGCTAGAAAAGCAAATGATGTTTATACACCGGCTGGAGTTCTTCAGAATAGTCAATTCCAGGATTACGGCGTTAGTTCTTTGCTGCAATTTAAAACATTCGCTGATCAGGAAGCAAAATTTGAATATCAGCAGTTCAAAGCTCAAGATGTAGGTGTTTCGGGCGCTTATCCGGTTTTTACTAATTCTGCCACTGTAACTTACCCGGTTGAAACACGGGAACTTATCAGCGGTGAGTATTTGTTTAATAATATAAGTGAAACTCTGGATAAACTATCAATAAAATATTTTCACCAATTTGTTTTTAGGGATGTTGAAAATATTCCTTACGTTATACAAGATATTCCGGGAACTAACGGCCAACCGAATAAACAAGTCTCCGTTTTAGAAGTTGAACCTCAAGCAGATCATAACACCGATAGCTTCCAGTCACAGGCAAACTTTACTCTTAGTAATACAAACTTTTTGATTGCCGGCGTTGATTTTTGGAAAAGAAGTTATACAGGCATAAGGGATAACTATCAACAAATTCAGATGCTTAATCCGTTCAATGATTCCGTACTTCAAACAATCAATAGAACAACTGTTGACAAACCTTTACCGGATGCCCGTTTTAACAGCGCAGGTATTTATGCACAGGATGATATACACTTATTAGACAATAAAATGGATGTTACCTTAGGTTCAAGATATGATTTTATCTGGATAAGTAATGACAAAACTCTGAGCCCTTTATATCAAATAAATAACGGTGTAATTAATTATTCGCCTGCAGGACAGGTAGTGCTATGGAATGCTCAGAAGGATCAAAACAAATCATATACATACAGCCTGGGTGTTTTGTATTCTTTAGCCAATAACTTGAACCTGACATTTAACGCGGCTCATTCTTTCAGATCCCCATCGCTGGAGGAAAGATACCAGGATGTAAACCAAGGCAACGTTATAAGTTTGGGTAATCCGGATCTTGAACCGGAAAAAGGCTATTTCTTAGATGCAGGGCTTCGGCTGCATCAGGATGATTTTAGAATTGGCGTAAGTATATTTTCCAATTTTATGACTGATTTAGTCTCACAAATACAATCGGCGCCTGATACTTTAGTAATGATAAATGTTGGGAAAGCGTTTCTATACGGCTTTGATGTAGATGCAGATTATAATCCCTTTGGCAGCCTTGTTTGGTATGGCAAAATTTCTTATGTAAGGGGAAGGGATACAAAGGATGAAACAGACCTTTCCGAAATACCGCCATTAAACGGTATCTTTGGTGTTAAATATAATATTTTTGGGCATGCAGAACTGGATTTTTTGGCAGTTGTGTTTGATGCCCAAAACAGAGTTGCGCCATCCGAACAACCTACACCGGGCTATGCATATTATAATATATATGTCAATTCAGAAAGATATAGAGTTAGTGATTTTGATTTAAGTATTTCGACAGGGGTGGAAAATATTTTTAATAAAGAATACCGGAATCACCTCTCAACAAGTCGTGGTTTTTATTCCTGTGAACCCGGACGGAATTTTTTCCTTAAGGCAAATTTGTTTTTGTAAAAAATATTATTTTAAATATATGACGTGGTTTTTTATTGCATTGCTTTCGGCAATCCTTTCAGCCTTTGCTGCGATTACACAAAAAAAAGTTTTGTTTAATCGCGGCGCTCTTGAGTTTTCGTATCTATTATCGGTAGCTAACCTGATTCTTTCCATACCGTTTTTCTTTGCAATTAATTATTCACATCTAAACTCCGTAAACATGACGGTCCTATTTGCTAAGTCTGTTATCGGTGTAGGCGCCTTTTTATGTGTAATGATTGCATTGAAGAATCTTAATATAAGCAACGCTTTACCATTGCTTGCTTTAACGCCGGGATTTGTTGCGGTATTTGCTTTTTTATTACTCGGAGAATCAATAAAAAGTTCTGAAGTATTTGGATTGGTTTGCTTGATAGCCGGCACTTATATCCTTGAGAGTAAAAGCCTTAAGGACATATTGTTCCCGCTCAATATTTTCATAAAATCAAAATATTATCGTTACATTCTTCTTGCATTGCTGCTTTTTACTGCATCATCTATTATGGATAAATTGCTTCTTATCCGTCTTAATTTAACTCCGGTAGCATTAATTGCTATTCAGCATTTTTATTTTGCGGTATTATTTGCAGCCGTATATTTCTATTATGACTATAAAACAAAACCGCCGAAGATATCGGTAAAGAGAAAAGATTTATGGTGGATAATTTTAATTTCATTGCTTACGATCGGTTACCGTTACACTCAGGTTGTTGCGGTAAGCATTGCTTCCGTTGCAATTGTACTTGCAGTTAAACGTACATCGGTATTTTGGGCAACAATAATAGGGGGGAGAATATTCAAAGAAGAGCATCTTTTAAAAAAGACATTTGCGGTTATTTTTATAGTTGCAGGTGCAATTTTAATATTAAGAGATTAATAACTTAATATTAGATAAATATTTGTCAAATTAAAATTTCGCAACAGGGATTGTAAACAAAAATGTACTGCCTTCACCCGGTTTACTCTCAACCCAAATTTTCCCGCCCTGTGCAAGAACAAACTCCTTGGCAATTGCCAAACCCAGACCTGATCCCTTCGAAGTTCTTTTGCCGACCTGAACAAATTTTTCAAATATTTTTTCGCAGTCCTCTTCGGAAATACCCGGTCCCTGATCTTTGACAATAAATTTGATAAACCGGTTATCTTCTACTGCTTTTAAAGTGATTGTTCCACCTAACGGGGAATACCTGATTGCATTATTAATAATATTAACCAAAACCCAAACTGTTTTTTCAAGATCCGCTTTTATTGAGGGAAGCGGATCC
>Ga0116130_1001186_pt1 | contig 15216 bp, 16 predicted proteins | sample June2015DPH_17_5_FD_89733 | JGI IMG/M metagenome (GOLD analysis project Ga0116130, IMG submission 89733) | Peatland microbial communities from SPRUCE experiment site at the Marcell Experimental Forest, Minnesota, USA - June2015DPH_17_40 | ecosystem: Environmental > Terrestrial > Soil > Wetlands...
CGCAACGGAAAAGGGATGCGAATCCTGCCGGCAGAAGCACCGGCCACGCCAAAATATGCTTTCTTCGGGGTGCGCGCCTGTGAGCTGCACGCGATTGCCATCCAGGACAAAGTTTATCTTGAGGGTCAGTTCGTCGATCCCGGTTACAAAGCGCGGCGGGAGAGCCTGTTCGTCGTGGCAGTCAATTGCGGCCAGGCCGGCGGCACCTGCTTCTGCGCTTCCATGAACACCGGACCGAAGGCCACCTCCGGCTTCGATCTGGCGCTGACCGAATTGTTGCAAGACGGGCGGCACTGCTTCCTGGTGGAAGTGGGATCGGAGCGCGGGGCCGAGGTCCTAGCAGCCGTCCCGCATCAACCAGCCAGCGACGCAGACCGGCAGCAGGCTGAGCGCATTCTGGACGATACTAAGCACCACATGGGCCGCCGCCTGGACACGCTCGGAATCAAAGATCTGCTCTACCGCAACTACGAGCATCCCCGGTGGGACGACGTTACGCAGCGCTGTCTGACCTGCGCCAACTGCACCATCGTATGTCCTACCTGCTTCTGCACCACCGTGGAAGACGTCACCGACCTGAGCGGCGAACACGCCGAACGCTGGCGGCGCTGGGATTCCTGCTTCACGGTGGACTTTTCCTACATCCACGGCGGCAGCGTGCGCGCCTCTTCCAGATCGCGCTATCGCCAGTGGATGACGCATAAACTTGCCACCTGGATTGACCAGTTTGGCGTTTCCGGCTGCGTGGGTTGCGGCCGCTGCATCACGTGGTGTCCTGTGGGAATCGATATTACGGTCGAGGCTGGGGCCATCCGCGCAAGCGATTCGATGAAGGCGCCGGCCGACCAGAGCGAGGACTCGCCATGATACAGACGCTCGAACCAATTCTCCGCGAGCATCCGTTCTTCCAAGGAATGGAAGAGCAACACATCCGCTTGATCGCCGGATGTTCCAAGAACGTGCGCTTCGGCGCCGAAGAGGTCATCTTCCGGGAAGGTGATCCGGCCGATCATTTCTATCTCATCCGCGAAGGCCTGGTGTCGGTGCAGTTCGTGATCCCGCACGATGCCCTCACAACGGTGCAAACTGTCGGTGGCGGCGAAGTTTTGGGATGGTCGTGGCTATTCCCTCCGTACCGCTGGCATTTTGATGCGCGGACGCAGCAGCCTACGCATGCGCTGGCTTTTGACGGCAAGTGTCTTCGCGCCAAGTGCGATGAGGACCACGACCTCGGCTATGACATCTACAAGCGGTTTATGCAAGTCATCACCGAGCGCCTGGAGGCAACCCGCTTGCAGTTGCTGGATGTGTATGGCACCCATGCTTGAGCAAACCGAGGTTGCAGCGCCGGGCCCCGTCCCAGACCCCATGCTGCCCGTGCCGTACCGCATTCAGCGCGTAAGGCAGGAGACCGACGACACCTTTACGCTGGAGATTCTTCCCGAAGATTCCAGCTCGAGGTTCTCGTTTGCGCCGGGCCAGTTCAACATGCTGTACGTCTTCGGCGTGGGAGAAGTGCCCATCTCCATCAGCAGCAACCCCGCCAATGTTCCTTTGCTGAAGCACACCACGCGCGTGGTCGGCACCGTCACCAAGGCCATGCGAAAGCTCAAGCGCGGCGAGGTCATGGGGATTCGCGGTCCCTTCGGAAGCCATTGGCCGGTGGAAGACGCAACTGGCCGCGATGTCGTGATTGTGGCCGGCGGAATCGGGCTGGCTCCCTTGCGGCCTGCGCTCTATCGCCTGATGGCGGAACGGGAGAAGTTTCGCAGGATCGTTCTGCTGTATGGCACGCGCACTCCCGACGACATGCTGTACCGCCGCGAGCTGGAACAATGGCGCGGCAAGTTTGACCTGGAAATTCAGGTGACGGTCGATCGCGCCGCCAGCACCTGGCGCGGCAATGTCGGTGTGGTGACCACCATGATCGGCCGCGCTCCTTTCGATCCTTCCAACACCCTGGCCATGCTTTGCGGGCCCGAGATCATGATGCGCTTTACCGTGATGGAGCTGCTGAAGCGCGGGGTGGCGGCGGAGCGCATTTACCTGTCGGCGGAACGCAACATGAAATGCGGAATCGGCTTTTGCGGCCATTGCCAGTACGGCCCCACCTTTGTCTGCAAGGACGGTCCGGTCTTTGCATTGCCCAGCATCGCAGCCATTCTTGGCAAGGCGGAGATCTGATATGGCATTGCGCAAACCCAAGCTGGCCGTCTGGAAGTTCTCCTCGTGCGACGGTTGCCAGTTAAGCCTGCTGGATTGCGAGGACGAACTGCTGGCGGTTGCCGGCGCCGTGGACATCGCGAATTTTCCCGAGGCCTCGCGCGCCGTGGTCAAAGGCCCCTACGACCTCTCGCTGGTGGAAGGCTCCATCACCACGCCGCATGATGCCGAGCGCATCCACGGCATCCGCCGCGCCTCGAAATTTCTGGTGACCATCGGCGCCTGCGCCACCGCGGGAGGTATCCAGGCGCTGCGCAATTTCAAGGACGTGAAGGAATTCATTTCCATCGTGTACGCCCGGCCCGACTATATCGAAACTCTCAAGAAGTCCACGCCCATCACCGATCACGTGTTTGTCGATTTCGAACTGCGCGGCTGCCCCATCAACAAGTATCAGTTGGTGGAGGTGCTGAGCGCGTTTCTGAATGGCCGCAAGCCCAACACCTCGCCGCACAGCGTGTGCATGGAGTGCAAAGAGCGCGGCACGGTCTGCGTGATGGTGGCGCAGGGCACACCCTGCCTCGGTCCGGTGACCCAGATTGGCTGCGGCGCTCTGTGTCCGGCATACGCACGCGGATGTTACGGATGCTTTGGGCCGAAGGAAACCCCGAACACCGCATCGCTGAGCGCCTGGTGGAGCGAGCTCGGCGTAAGCGAGCGGGATTTGATGCGGGTTTACCGCGGGTTCAACGCCTATGCTGAGCCTTTCCGCAGAGAGAGCGAAGCGCATGAAAAGTAGGACGGTAAGAGTCGATTACCTGGCGCGTGTCGAAGGTGAAGGCGCCCTGCTGGTAAAGATCAAGGGCGAGCAGGTGACGGACGTCCAGCTGAAGATCTTCGAGCCACCGCGCTTCTTCGAGGCATTTCTGCGTGGCCGAAAATTTCATGAGGCGCCCGACATTACCGCCCGCATCTGCGGCATTTGTCCCATTGCGTATCAGATGAGCGCGTGCCATGCCCTCGAGGACGCCTGCGGAATCAAAATCACCGGTCCCATCCGCGACCTGCGCCGGCTGATTTACTGCGGCGAATGGATCGAGAGCCACGCGCTGCACGTTTATCTGTTGCACGCGCCCGACTTCCTGGGTTACGAAGACGCCATCCGCATGGCCAAGGACCACCCTGACGAGGTGAAGCGCGGCCTGCGATTGAAAAAGGCCGGCAACGAGATCGTGCGCCTGCTCGGCGGCCGGGAGATCCATCCCATCAATGTGCGGGTTGGCGGCTTTTACAAGGCGCCGGTCAAGCGGGACTTTGCTGCGCTCGCCGAGGAGCTTAAGTGGGCACGCGAGGCCGCCCTCGCCACCGTGCGCTGGGTGGCGACCTTCGCGTTTCCCGATTTCGACCGCGACTACGAGTTCGTCGCCCTGCGGCATCCTGATGAATATCCGTTTAACGAAGGCCGCCTGGTTTCCAACAAGGGGCTCGACATCGCAATTCGCGACTACGACCAGCACTTTGTCGAGGAGCACGTCGCCCATTCCAACGCGCTGCAATCGCGGCTGCACGAGCGGAATTCCTACTTCGTCGGACCGCTGGCGCGTTACAACCTGAACTTCGACCGTCTCTCGCCCATGGCGCAAGAAGCGGCCCGCAGCGCGGGGCTGGGGCCGGTGTGCCGCAATCCCTTTCAGAGCATCATCGTGCGCAGCGTGGAAATGGTGTACGCCTGCGATGAGGCGCTACGCCTCATTGAGCACTATGAAATGCCCGACCCGCCCGCGGTCAATGTCGAACCGCACGTCAGTACCGGGTACGGTTGCACCGAAGCGCCCCGCGGCATCTGCTATCACCGCTATCGCATTGACGACCGCGGCATCATCGTGGATTGCAAGATTGTTCCGCCCACCTCGCAAAACCAGAAGACCATCGAGGGCGATCTCCGGCAGTTTGTCCAGACCAACCTTCTCCTGCCAAAGGACAAGCTGCAGTGGCAGTGCGAGCAGGCGGTGCGCAACTACGATCCCTGCATCTCCTGCGCCACTCACTTCCTGAAACTCCAGATTGAATCCGAATGACCGTCGGGCAGTCAGGCATCGTCATCATCGGCGTGGGCAACGAATATCGCAGCGATGACGGCGCCGGAATTGCCGTCGCCCGTCGCCTTCGCGCGCTGTTTCCCACCGGCGTCACCATTCTGGAGGAGAGCGGCGAGGGCGCGGCGTTGATGCAGGCGTGGCAAGGTGCAACTTGGGTGATGCTGGTGGATGCAGTTCGTTCGGGCGCGTCCCCGGGGACGATCCATCGCCTCGACGCGCGGGCTGCGCCAATGCCAGCGGGATTCTTCCACTACTCGACTCACGCCTTCAGCGTGGCCGAAGCCGTCGAGCTGGCCCGCTCTCTGGACCAACTGCCTCCGCATCTGGTCGTGTACGGCATCGAAGGCGCCAACTTTGCCGCCTGCGTCGAGCTTTCCCCGGCAGTTGAGCAGGCAGTGGAAGCGGTGGTGGAGCGGCTGGCGCAGGAAGTTACGAGTGCGCTTTGAAAGGGCACGGCTTCAGCCGTGTCGTTCCGTGTGCATGAAGGTTGGGCTTTAGCCCCTGAGGGGACCCCGGACCTCATCTCAAAAACCGAAGTCCCCCAGTGGCTGAAGCCATCCTAAGGGCGCGACTGAAGACACGGCTGAAGCCGTGCCCCTTCAAAGCGCGAGACTCTCATGAATAATCCAGGCCCAGTTACCACACATGTGGTATTAGTTGACTACATTGGACGTGCCGCGCGCGACCATTTTCGACGGGTTGGCAAGGACTGTGCTCATTCTGTGCCGAACCTCCTCCACGATCATCCCGAGCTATAATTAAACCAGTTCAGACTAGTTGAACGGGAGAAATGCCATAGAAACGGTAGGGGCTTTCGAGGCCAAGACACATCTTGCGGAGTTGCTCGACCGCGTCGGCAGGGGTGAGACGATCATTATTACGAGGCATGGCGTGCCCGCAGCCAGGCTGGTTCCTGTTGCTGCGGTACCAGGGAAGCTCTCCCATCAGGATGTCGTCGATGGCATGCGCGCGCTACGCCGGCGAGTCAAGCCGGACAGCATGAGTGTGCGCCAAATGGTGGAGGCGGGGAGGCGGTTTTGACGGCGATTGTCGTCGAAGCCTCTGTTGCTCTGGCCTGGTCCCCCGTCTAAGCTTCTTTTGTTTGGGCGGGGATTTTTATTGTGTCGGTATTGTCGTTGATTTGAACATCAACTACACGGGAACAGGCCGTAAGGAGCAGACGGGTGGACAAAGGCAAGGGGAAAAAGTGGGTCGTTATCGCAGCCGTCTGTGCGGGTTTTTTTATTCTGGACGCACTGTTTGGGGTTAGCAATGTCCGCAACTCGTTACGGGTATTTGTGTTGTTACTATTCCTGCTGGGCGCGGCGGTGCTGGCGAGTGAGAAAATTATCGTTGCTTTCCGTACGACACATCCTCCGAGTCAGCCGAAGTTCGCGTACCACGCCATCATTGCCCGAACTAAGGACGGACAACTGATATGGGGTCTTCACGTTATCGGTCTTCTCCGGGAAGGCACTAAGGGGTACACTCCGCAGCCGGATTTGGGAATATTTGCGGACTGCGACGAGGCCCAGAGGAAGGCTGACGAACTCAACGCCCAGACCGGACTTAGCGCATGGCAGATCACTCGCATTGTCCGCCGTTGGTCTTGATTGCAGTGACAGCAATGCCACCGCAGCGCCATGCTTGTGACTTTGTCCGCCAACCGATAAGGGGGACACCGCTTCGAGCACCACGTTGCTGGTCCCGGGGGCAAAGGAGCTTATGGTTGGAGCAAGACGTGTCCAAACGGAAGACGCTCGACCTCATGACTACAGTCTATGAACCAAACCACTTGTACTTGTAAAGAACGTCCGAGTCAACATCATGCCCAGCTTCACGGAACTTCCGCTTCAGTTGTATTAGATGGTTGTAGCCGCAGAGCACTAGAACACTGTTGACGCTGCCTACGCCACAAATTACGCGGTCAAACATGAAGTCATCTCGAACTTTGTCAGTAGGATGTCGCCGCTCTATATCAACCCAGCCATTGCCCAAGTTTCTTTGATAGCCCTCCTCGGTTAGCTGGGTACAGGCGTCGGCTCCCAGACACGTCGGCTCGGTGCCCCACTTTTTGGGAACCCCCAGTTTCTCTTTCTCCGATTCGCTCATGTCTATTGGTTCCCATGGAATACCGAGAGACATCGCAAGCTCACCTGCAATCGTCGCACGGCCCGGCGACACCTCTTCACCAATGAACTCGGCAGATCGCTCTCTGATGAGTTGGCTCAAGAACTCTCTATACCCCGACTTCTGGGCTGCTGAACACCCACCGTCGGCCGTTTGGACTCCATGAGCCAAGCCCAGAATGAATATTGTCATGATCCCTCCACTCCACCCAATGAAAAACTCCCTCATTCAGGCATTTCGCCTAAACTTTCATTGTTTCCAACCAGTAATAGTTATTTCTGTGTTGTAAGTCCATGTCGCACTAGTTGGCAACTGCCCAGCAGACCCGCAAAATCGGCTGGCTTTGTTCACGTCGAGCAAGCCACCAAATCCCCTCAACATCACACGCTGGAAATCAAATGCGCTAAGAGGATCGTTGGGTATGTGCCGGAAAACGATTACAGCGACTTCCTGTAGGACATAATGCGAGTTGTTCTGCACATCGAAACAAATCTCTCCAGCGGTGTCAGATATCCCGTTCTTCCAACTTCCGTTGCTCAAGACGATGCTCGGAGCTTCATCTGCTGGTATCGTCTCAGGTGGTCTGTCGAAGCTCACAGGCACCCATCCGCTTCTTATATCCAGACGATCCGTCCTTCCAGTGCCAGCATTCACCCTGTACTGAAGATTGCCTTGAGTTAGGTACGTATAGTTATTTCTAAGTGATTGCCGCCCGAGAAGATAGCCTTCTCCTCCCGCAACGCCTACCGCAACCAGCAGCACAATGCCAGTGGCGGTTTCGCTCCAAGGACTCTTCTTTTGCCAATACCACGCCACAGCAGCCCAAAGGACTGACTCGCTTAGGTAGATCGGGACAATCCCTTTTGCCAGACAAACCAGTAAGCTGAGGACTGAGAATGCTGCAAACACAACCGTCCCATAATTGAATTGCGGTGCAACAGGCCCCGAAGGCGCTGACTGTTGGTTTTTCGTATCCGGCTCCGCCTCAAGTGTGGGCGTAGCGGCAACTGGCTGCGGCCCTTCTGGCAATGTGCTGGTGCGCACCGATCTTCCGCACTTCGGGCAAAAGCTAAAGTCGTCGGGGAACTCGCTGCCGCACACACCACAGAACATACCCAACCTCCGAAATACGCTTCAGTTTATTGCATTGACCCAGTGTTTCCTCTCAAAACTTGGAAGGGTCCTAATTTGCCGTGGCGAGCCAGCGCCTTTGGAGAGATAATTGCCCTATGTACCACAGATTCTCTACCGGAAGTTTGGTTCGCAACAAGAAAACCAATGAAGATGCGAAGGTGCTCAAGACCTACGTCGCAAATAACATCGCAATGTATGAAGTTGCCGTTCCAAGAGACTCGATGGGATGGGAACTAGGCACCGACCGTGTGGCACACTGGGAGGACGGCGATCTTGAGGTATCGCAAAACAAGTTCTTGAGTCCAAAATGAACGGCTCGCGGAGCCGGGTGCCCCCGAAGCCTTCTTTGCTTATGGGATTTCCTCTGCATTCTGGCGTTGCCGAGTAAACCGCTCTTGCCTACCAAGTCGTGAACAGGTGCCCCATCTTTTCTTTCTTGGTGCGCAGGTAGTTCTCGGAGTGCTCGTAGCGCTCGACGTCGGCGGGCACGCGTTCCACCACTTTGATTCCGGCGTTCTCCACGGCCGCGACTTTTTCCGGATTGTTGGAGATCAGGCGAACTTGCTTCACGCCGAGCTGCCGCAGGATCTCCGCCGGTAGCGTGTACTGCCGATAATCATTGTCGTAGCCGAGTTCGACGTTGGCCTCGACGGTGTCCAGACCCTGGTCCTGCAACTCGTAGGCCTGCAACTTGGCCATCAGGCCGATTCCGCGGCCTTCCTGCTGCTCGTAAACGAGGATGCCTGCGCCCGCTTCGGCAATCATGGAAAGCGCCAGCTCAAGCTGCTGGCGGCAATCGCAACGCATGGAATGGAAAACGTCGCCGGTGAGGCACTGCGAGTGAATGCGCACCAGCGGCGGCGTGGAGTGGATGTCGCCCATCACCAGGGCAATGGCGCCTTCTTTGCGGCGCTCCGTCTTGCCTTCGCGCGCCAGGCGGTCGGCCTCTTCGCTGGAGACGCTGTCGAGCAGGTTCTCAAAATCGCCTTCAAAGCCGTAGATGCGGAACTGTCCCCAGCGAGTGGGGAAATTGGCCTCGGCGATCTTCTTGACTGTCTGCGCAGTGGGACGATTCACACTTCGATTATAAGCTGCAGGGCGCATCTGGCCATGTTCAGCCGTCACAAGCGAGGCAAGCGGACCGCACAGAAATCAGGCCGCATGACATAGAAAAAGGGCGGCCATTGCAGGCCGCCCCGTGCTAAACCGCTTCTTCAAACGCCGTTATCGATGGCCGCCGCCTCCGCTGTGTCCGCCACCACCGCCACCGGAGGCATGGCCACCAGCGCCGCCGCCTCCGCCACGATAGCCACCACCGCCGCCACCGCCGCGATAGCCTCCACCTCCGCCACTATAGGAGCGCGGCGCCGAGTAGGAACCTGGCGAGCCGTAGCTGCGGGCAGAGTACGTCGGGCTCGATCCATAGCTGCGGCCCGCGCCGTAGCCCGAAGCTGACGGATACGATCCGCGGCCGTTTCCTCCTGCGTAGCTGCGTGCCGAGCCAGCCGATCCATATCGCGAAGAAGGCGAGTAGGCCGGCGCTGCGTGATAAGCGTATCCCGCGGGCGGCCTGGGCGCCGACCCTGAGGCGCGGGCTGGACCCGAGTTGCCCTGCGAATTTCCGCCATGCGGCGAGTTGCCTTGCGAACCTCCCCGCGAATTGCCTTGCGGAGCTGCATGTTGCGACGGCGCCGCTTGATGCGACGGAGCCGACCGCTGTGGCGCTCCGCTGGGCGGGCGATACGTGTAGTTCGCGGGCGGCCGCGGCACGTTGTGCGCCGCCGGGTTCGACGGAGCGTTGCCCCGCGCAACCTGATTATTGGCCGCTCCGCCGGCTGACGGCGACCGCGGCACGTTGTGCGCGGCATTTCCCTGATTCGCGCTCAGCGTCGAGCCAGTCGGACGACCTACGTTCCTATCGCCCTGCGGTGAAGGAGCGCCGTTCGTTCTCGCCATCGCGGATTGATTTCCGTTTGCGCGAGCTGCTGCCGCCGGAGGAGTCGCATGGGTAACCACGCTGCGGTTGGTCGCCGAAGCGGGGGGAACACCATGGGTCACAGGCGTGCGTCCGCCAAGAACGGATTGTCTGGTCGGAGTCACATTGGCGGTGCCGACAAGCTGTCCCTTGCCGAGTGCTGACTTGGGAACAACCGTGCCCACCCGATTGATCGCGGCCCCGGAGGTGAACGCAGACCTGGGAGCGGCCGTGACCGCGCCCGCCGTGTTACGGAAAGCGTTATGCGTCCCGCCAAAATTGTTGTTGTGGTAATTGTTGCTGATGTTGTTGAAATTCGAAATGTGCGTATTGGTGACGTTGACATTGCGCAGATAGGCGTTGCTTACGTGTCCGCCGTGCCATCCCCATCCGCCGTTATGTCCCCATCCGCGGTGTCCCCAGCCACAATAGCGGGGATAGAAGGGTTCACCCCAGCCCAACGGGAACCACCCAAAGCCCACACCGATACCCCAGCCGCCACCCCAGCCGAAACCGAAGCCGAAGCCCGGCCCGCCGATCCAGCCCACCAGGGCCGGCGCGTAGTAGGGATTCCAGTATCCAATAGGTCCGGGGGCCCAGCCCCATCCACCGTTCCAATCGACCCAGCGTCCATAGTGGAAAGGCGCGAATCCCCAGGGAGCGTCATCCACCCAAGTCCATCCCCAGGGTTCGATCCACGCCCAGTGACCATAGCGGTACGGCGCCCAACCCGCTTGCACCGAATTTGGCACCCACACCGAGCCATACTGGGGAGAGTTTTGCCAGACGCCGTAAGCGTCGAGGTCCTGATAGCCAATCACGCCCGGCGAAACATAGCGCGCCGACACCGAATTGGCCAGCCGTTTGTCGCGCACCTGCGCCCAGTCGTCAAAACCATCGCGAGGGGGCGCGGCTTGGGCCGTGTGCGTCAAGGAATTGGCGCCGCTGAAGCGCACCTGTTCCCCGGAGTTGACCCGGACGGCCTTTCCCTTTCCAGTGGCCTCGCCATATCCGCTCCTGACGGTGACCAGGGTCTGGTCCCCGGTGGGATCAACGTCAATGCGATAGACGCCGGACTTCATCAGCGTAAACGCCAGGTTGGGAGTATCGACTTCATAAATCTCACCCGGCATCAGGTGGCGGACCGTGACTTCCAGAACGCCCTGATCAAGTTCGACCTGGATCGTGTTGTCGCCAACGTTGGTGAGGGTCACGCTGGTCTCGGAATTCATGCGCAGAAAACCATCGCCGACGTTCAATTCCGCCTTCGAGTTTTTGTCCGTCCAAACCCGGTCAGCGGTGGTGAGCGGCCGATTCTGGCTGGCTGCAACCCAATCGTTCACTCCGCCGGGCTGCATAGAGACTTCACCCGACATATATTGCACCCGCGCCACGCGACTGGGAACGTCCTGCTCTTGCTGTGCGGGAGTATTGTCAGGCGCCGAAGCGCTGTTGTCGTACGGCCCATTGTTGTCGTACGGCCCGGGAGCGCTGTTGTCGGGAGCGTTGCTCTGCACCGACTCGTTGGCCGGTAGTTGAGCACTTTGCTCGTCCTGCGCCAGAATTGTGCCCACCGAACTGGTAACCAGGAGCAGCGTCGCGAGTATCCATCCAAGCCGCCGTGATTTCATTTTGAAACTCCTTCCGCCTCCCAGCCTTACTTCCATTTCTCTTGCGGGGGCGAACTTCCTGCTAACCGCAGCACGTGAGAACTAACGTGACTGACATCCACTTAAACCCGACGCGTGGCGCGGTGTTTCGGGTCTTGCTAATACATTGGATGCTTTTGTTAAGTTAGCGGCACCACGATTTCCCAGGCTGAAGCCAACCTTAAGATCGGCAAGAATCGGCCCTTTCTTGAGGGGTCACAGGTCTCGCGCTCTACGGCGTCACCGGCGTGGGCGCGGTCTTGGGAGTGGCCAGATACCCGGTGATGGTATTTTTGGCAGCGGTAAATACCACGACTTCGTAGAGCATCCGGTCGCGCCCGGTATAGAACTGCAGTGGCTCGCCAATCGTGCGGTCCTTCTTCTCGATGGTACGATCGTCGGCCATCACGTTCAGCGTGAACTTGCTCTTCTTGGGGTCCACCTTCTTCAATTGCAGGCTGATGGTTGAGACGGGAGTGCGCGTGCCCTTGGAGAGCGTGAAGTCATAGTAGTTACGGTCGCCCTTGCGCTTCAGGGCATCGAGCTCGGCTGCGGTGTGGGCGATGAGTCCGCTCTGTATCCCGAGGTCGCCAATGGTGCGTTCCAGCTTGGCATTGGTAGCGGCAAGGTCGCTCTGGGTTTTCTGGATATCGGTTTTGGCCGTGCCCACGTCGGTCTTAACTCCAGTGACTTCGCCACTGACGGCTGCAATTTGCTTTCCCTGCTGGCTCTGCGCGGCGGCAAGCCTAGCGGCCGCGGCCTTCTGCTGGCGATCCAATTCGGCGGCCCGGCGGTCGAGCTCCTGCTTGGTCATGCCGACTTCCGAACTCAGGGCTTCTTTGAACTGCGACGACGTCTCGTGAATGCGATCGCCGAGTTCGACCTGGGCGACTTCCAGCGTCAGTTGCTTCTTTTCCATCGCCGCCAAACGCGTCCTCGTGTCCTGCATCAGGTACAGGGACGCGATCACATAAATGACGCCTACGGCGAGAGCGACGTACAGGATAATTTCGTTCCGGTGCGAGGGCCGCGGAGGAGGAGGAACGTACGCGGTTTCGGGAGCATTACTGTCAGGCACACTTTTGTCAGCGTCTAGTAGCATCAATAAATCCTTTCCTACTATTGTTAATTCTCGGAGTATAAGAAGGCCCTGTCAATGAGCATCTTGCGAACGCAGTCTCACCATAAGCAACAGCAGATTCCTCGCTTCGCTCGTAATGACAACTCCAATGACAATTGAGAGGCGCACATTCTCGTTAGCCGATGCACCCCCGCGTCCTCCTCTACAATCAAATCGTGAAGACCTGGGACGTGGTCATCGTCGGCGGAGGTGTCATTGGGCTGTCGCTGGCGTGGCGCTTGCGACGTGACGGCGCCAGCGTGCTCATCGTCGAGAAGAGCGAGCCGGCGCGCGAAGCGACCCACGCCGCGGCAGGCATGATCGCGCATTGCGATCCCCACAACCCGCCCGCACTGGCTGCGCTGATCGCCGCCAGCGCTCGCATGTATCCGGAGTTCGTTCGCGAGCTGCGCGAGGACGCGTTCGAGTCGCCTGATTTGCGAAGCGCCGGCACCATTGCATTCTTTGAGGAGGATGAGTCGCCCGGCTGTGCGGGGGCCCGAGCCATCGCAGACGACGAGCTGGCGCGGATCGAGCCGCTAGTCAGTCTGCGCGGAAAGACTTTCTTGCTGCCGGAGAGCAGCGTCGATCCGCGAAAACTGGGCAGCGCGCTGGAGAAGACCTTGCGGCATTCCGGCGTGGACTTCGTCACCGGCTCGCCGGTCAACGAGGTGGCTGTGCTGGCAGGCCGCGCCGCCGGCGTGCGCACCGCGAAATCTTTTTACGCCGGCGATGCTGTCGTGAACTGCGCGGGCGCGTGGGCGTCGATGATCAAACCTTTCGGCGTGCCCACTCGTCCGGTGAAAGGACAGATGGTCTGCGTGGTGCCCGGACCAGGGGCGCACCGGCCGGGGCCGCTGATCCAGCACGTTGTGCGCACTCCCGAGGTGTATATCGTCCCGCGCAGCGACGGGCGCATAATCCTGGGCGCTACCGTGGAAGAGGCGGGCTTCGACAAGCGCGTCGATCCCGACACGGTCCAACGATTGCACCAGGCCGCTGCCAACGTCGCGCCCGCGATTGGTGAGATGCGCATCCACGAAGTTTGGGCCGGGCTGCGTCCGGGTTCGCCTGACGAGCTGCCCATTCTGGGGCCAACTGCGCTGCCAGGATATTTCGCGGCGACAGGTCACTTTTGCGATGGAATCATGCTGGCGCCGATCACCGCATTAGTCATGAGCCAGCTATTGCGGGGACGCAAGCCAGAGTTTGATTTGCAACCGTTCTCACCGCTGCGGTTTGCGGCGAGTGCTAGCGGTTAACCACGCACCAAATACATCATTCGTAGTGGGTCCACATACGCAGTACCTTGACGATATGCTCTTCTTCGAGAACCTGATAGACGAGTCTATGCTGGATGTTGATGCGGCGGGAATATGCGCCTCTCAGATCGCCTAGAAGCTTCTCAAACGACGGGGGCCTTTGGAACGGGTTATTCCCTAGCAATGTGAGCAGTTGTTCGGCCTTCGGTCGAAGACCAGCAGAGGCAAGATGGCGGGCGTCCTTCTGGGCCTGCTTCGTGAACACCACCTGCCAAGGCGTCACCAGCCTGGTTCTTTTTCGCACTTACCCACCGGCGTTGCCAGCCCTTCCCGGATGGATTCACGCATGCCGGGGATCGACAGAAGATGAAGCGTCTCCTGGATAGCGTTCCAATCTTCTTCGCCAAGCAGTACGCCATTGGAGCGCGGGCCGGTGATGAGGACCGGCTCGTGGGCGGCCGCCGTTTCGTCGAGCAGCCGGTATAGCTTCTCGCGGGCTTCGCTGGCATTCATGGTGTTCATATTTATAAGCGTACGCTTTTTCGTACGGTTAGGCAATTATCTGCGGCGATTCAGATATCTAGCGCTCTACCGCGCAACCGGCTTCCATTTGTTCAGGAATTGCAACACATCCTCGGGCGCCAGGGCGCGGGCCCGTTCGAACTCCCCGCCCTTCTGGCTATACAGCAGCTTGCCATTGCTATCCAGCACCGCGACCGCCGGAATGCCGCGCTTCATCGGGACCTGGTAGTCGGCCATGATGTCCTGGTTCTTGTCGCCTTCGCCCACATCTACGTGCACCACCTCAAAGTTCTGCTGCAGCACCCCGGCAACGTCGGGGCGATGAAACGCCAGGTCGAGCACGTGGCAGTCGTAACACCAGTTGGCGCCGAATACCACCAGCACGCGTTTGTGTGCTTTGGCGGCGAGCTCAATGGCGTGCTTGATCTCGGCGTGGGCATCGACGCCAGGCGCGTAGATGACCTTGCTGGTCGAGTTCGGCTGTTGCAATTTCGTGGCATCGGAGCGTTTCGTGCCGATTATTCGCCACTGCCCGCCTTGCATCTGCCATAGTTGACCCTCGCTTACGTACAGCGTGCGGCCGCCAGGGCCCGTGCTGGTGTGGACCTCAGCCTCAAAGATCACCTGCTGCACGCCCGTCTGTGGCGAGTCCGACTGGATGACACTGAGGTTTATGTGACGCGCTTTGAGGCCGATCCAGAAGGCGACTTCCGAAGTCACGCTGGACGCGCCTGCGCCGGTGGCAACCTGCGCCGGAGGATTGCTGCTGTAGAGCGCTTGCAGGGCGGCGACGTTTCCGCTGATCACTGCCGCCTTCCATTGCTCCAGAGGCGGGAATGCTGGCTGCGAAGTCGCCTGTCCCGCGCAGTACGAGGAGAGGATTGCAATCACAAACGCTAGCAAAGTTGGGGCGATGCACGGCCGCTGAATCCTCATGTGGCTCCTTCTAATGCCCTCCGTGATACGGATGGCCCTTGAGGATGGTGAACCCGCGATAGAGCTGCTCCAGCAACACCACGCGCGCCAGTTCATGCGGCAGGGTCACCTTCCCGAAAGACAAAATGTTAGACGCGGCGGCTCGTGTGGCGTCACTCCAGCCATCGGCAGGCCCCACCGCAAACAGCAACTCCTGGGTGTCGTGGCCCTGGTGATATTCCAGAAA
>Ga0116130_1001190_pt1 | contig 15170 bp, 9 predicted proteins | sample June2015DPH_17_5_FD_89733 | JGI IMG/M metagenome (GOLD analysis project Ga0116130, IMG submission 89733) | Peatland microbial communities from SPRUCE experiment site at the Marcell Experimental Forest, Minnesota, USA - June2015DPH_17_40 | ecosystem: Environmental > Terrestrial > Soil > Wetlands >...
CTACTGCAAGAGGAGTAGTTGCAGGCATGAAGGCTGCTTTAAAATTTTTATCGGGCGATACTCTAAAAGATAAAACTATTGCTGTTCAAGGAACAGGTAATGTCGGGACACCGCTTATTAAATATTTATTTGAAGAAAAAGTAAAAAAAATTATTGTAGTAGATATTTCAATTGAAAATGTTGAAAGGGCAAAGGAGGAATTCCCGGGAACGAACCTTGATATTCATGTAGTTGATAAAAATAATTTATCTATATTCGGCACAGAATGCGATATCCTTTCTACATGTGCAACCGGCGCTATCTTGAACCCGGCAACCATTCCTTTAATCAAAGCAAAGATTGTCTGCGGCGCTGCTAATAACCAGCTTGAAGATCCGGACAGGGACGGGAAGGACTTATTTAAAAGAGGAATAATTTATATTCCTGATTTTCTTACAAATAGGATGGGGATTGTAAATTGTGCAAATGAACAATACGGATATGTAAATAGCGATCCGTTTATTGAAAGACATTTTTCAACGGATTGGGGACATTCAATATATCAAATGGTATTAATGGTATTGAAAAAATCGAAAAAGAAGGGACAACATCCGGGAAAAGTTGCTGTTAAGCTGGCTGACAAATTATCAAAAGAAAATCACCAGGTATTTGGTCATAGAGGGCAACAGATTATAGATTCACTTGTGGAAGATAAATGGTATGAACAGAATTAAACCAAATGTGCAGGTCAGCTTGCCAAGCTGACCTACGCCTAACATAAATCAAAATAGCTACATTCTTTACAAATGTTGTGACAGGTTTCAACCAGTCAGTATAAGTATTTAATAGGATTATATCGCTGCATCTTCAACTTGTGCAAGTTTGAACGGGAACTTAAAATAGTAGTGGTCTTGATCCTCGGAAACAATCTCAGCCTTTGTTAAAAAATATTTGTAAACCTGTTGTGCAGCCTTATCTTTGAAATAGGGTAAGTAAAGGGAATCTTCAAAATATATTTTGGGCAGCCTGATTTTTTTGTGAGAAACAAGGTAAGCCATATCGATTAAAACTTTCCTTGTAATATTTGTATCATCTTTCCTAAGATATAATGTTCGCATAATAATTAAATATTCTTGTCCTGTATTATAACAAAAAATGAAATTAAACTCTGCTCCGATAAAAAAAATAGTATAAATATTTTCACTTAAAAAGAATATGCTGCCTGCATAACAGAAGGGTTAGAATGATAAAATATTCAAAAAGGGAAGGAACGACCTTATAAATCAACTCTTATCGGAAGAATCATTGTAGGAACTCCGCTCCAGTGCAGATTTCTTTGGATTGCAAACGCGGTTTCATTATGAAGCAATTTGTGATAAAATTTTTCTTCCTCGAAAGCAAGTTTTCCGCTGAAAATCATTGAGTGACTAAATTCTTTGGATGTTTTTATACATAAATCAGTTGCGGATTTAATCACATCCGTCCCGACTTCCATCCTATATTCTGCTGCAAAGCCGAGTCTTCTTGCAAGATCAACATATTTACTCAAAGATTTCTCAACGGCAATTTTGTGCTGCTCAAGACCCTCCTCGCCCTTAAATAATCCCTGATCAACAACAGAAACAGAGGCAAAAATAAAATTTTTATAAAAATCAGGGAATTGATTAACTATTGTCAAAAATGTATGTATGCCGAAACCATTGTAGCCGCTTACTAATTGAATCGCTGTCATTTTCTTATAGTCAACAGGCGCTTTATTCGGTTCACCTAAGGTGGGAATATCAATTAAAAGGAGATCAAACTTTTTCATATCTTCTTTTACTTTATTATAATGATTTCTAATTATGTAACAAAGAGAAATAACAATAGATGTAAGTACAAGTGTAAGCCATCCGCCTTCCAAAAACTTTTCGAATATAGTGATAATTAAAATTGTTAAACACAATGTGAGCCCTGTAAGGTGAACACTCAAATGTTTCCTCCACTCTTTCTCTTTTTTTCTGTGAGTGATAAAAAACCTGGACATACCGAATTCCGAAAGAGAAAAAGTGAGGAACACATTAATAGAATACATAACAACAAGGGCTCCAATACTACCATGTGTATAGAGCAGCAAACCTAACGCAGCAGTGCCAACCATAACTATGCCGTTCTGCATGGTTAATCTTTCGGAAAAAGCGGCAAAACGATGAGGTAACCAGGAATCTACTGCCATATTAGCCATTACTCTTGGAGCATCAATAAAACCGGCTTGAGCACCGACAAGCAAGAGAGCGCCTTCCGAAAAAATTGTTATCACAGCAAGCGTTTTTCCAAAACCCCATGCACTAAAGAGAGTATCGGCCAAAACTGAATTCAGAGTTCTGCCTTCCGTGATTTTAACATTAAACAACAGGTAACATAAAAATAATCCACCGGCTGTTATTGCAAGAGAGCTTGCCATGTATATCATTGTACGTTTACCGGTTTTTACTTTAGGGTCACGCATGATCTGAAGTCCGTTCGAAACTGCTTCAATACCTGTATATGTTCCACCTCCCAAAGAGTAAGCCCTAAGCAGCAGCATCAATATTCCCCAAAAGCCAATACTGGTAATATCCTGCTGTAAGCTTGAATGAAAACTATGTAATACAGGCTTAACTTCGCCAATGTGACTGAATATTCCGTATCCTAATAGAATAACATGTGTTGCTATGAAAGTAATGAATATTGGCGCTAACCAGGTGATCGATTCTTTAATACCGCGAATATTCAAAACGACGAGAAGGATAATTAAAACCGAAGCAAATATGAGTTTGAATCTTTGCATCTCTATAGGGAAATAACTAAAGATTGCATCCGAACAGGCAGCAATTGAAACTGTAATCGTCAGGATATAATCGACAATTAAAGCCGAACCGGAAATGACTCCGGCTTCATCGCCAAGCATATGGGTTGCAACAATATAACCGCCTCCGCCATGAGGAAAATGTTCTATAATCCTTGAGTAAGCATAGGAAATAATAAATACGGTTAATGAAGTAGCTAAAGCTAATAACAGCGCAAGGTATGTATGGCTTCCTAAAGCTCTAAATGCTTCTTGAGGTCCATATGAAGAAGAAGATAATCCATCTGCGCCGAGACCAATCCAGGCTAAAACAGGGATTGATGCAATTTTATGAAATATCCCGGGGTCATTAATATTGCGTGGAGCACCAATTATTGCTTTTCTAACACGGGAATAAATAGAAGATTGTGGTTCGAGATCATCCGGCATAGTTTAGTTATTCCATTACCTATGAAAAAAAGTAAAATCGATTTTTGTTCGCATTTGCTATGGGGCTAGATCCCGATGTGTCATGACAGGTATCATCAAACTGTCTGCACAAAGATTTTTAGGTTCTTGCTCTAACTATTGAACTACCTGCCTATCAAAATTCACGTTATAAAAATAAAGATTTTAGATTGAATCACAAAATAAAATAATATTTTTGGTCTCGAATTGATTAAAAAATAAAGCAACTGGAACTTGGCGGGATCATAACAACCCCGCCTCACCCAATTGGTATTATTTTAGCAAAATGAGTTTTTTTGTCTGTGAAAAATTACCAGACTGCATCCGGTAGAAATATACGCCGCTTGACAGATTACTCCCATTTCTGCCGGAGGCGGATCCGCCATTGGCGGAAAATTGTACTGAATAATTTCCCGCAGATTTCACTGTGTTGACTAACGTTTTTACATATCTTCCAATAGCATCATAAATTTTTATTGTAACAAGTCCGGCTTTTTGAAGTGAATAATTTATGGTTGTTGTCGGGTTGAACGGGTTCGGATAATTCTGATTAAGTACGTATTCGCCTGGAACTTTATTATCCATCTGAACTGCGGTAACTTCACCGGTTAACTGTACAAGTTCAATTCCATCTCCGGTTCCAAGATTTCTTGAATATTGTTTTTGAACTGCATTGTTCCATACTTCATGAACTCCAAGACTCTGCAGACGTACGCCATCGCCACTCGGTGCGTAAAACGTTCCGCTTGGAGGATTATCCGCCAATGCCGCTTCGCGAAGATAATTGTCAAGCGTGCCGTATACAAATACAAAATTAGGATCTATTGCCTGTTCAGTCCGGAGAAAGTCAAGAGCCACTGATTCAATTGCAACTTCATCCTGGGAAAGAAAGAGGCTGCAAGTCCAATTATCATTAAACGGTGCAGACAGCCATTTAGTATTATTGGAAATAGGCGTTGTTGCATGCTCATCCGGCTGTGCATAAAGTGCATCAATTAAAAAAAGCATTGTTTTGCCGCCAAGATCTTTATGTCCCATTAGATCAACAAGCGGGTTATAAGAACCCATCGGCCGTCCGTTCCATATTATGGGAGAGGTCCATCCGTCAGGCGTTTGATGAACTACAACATACGCATGTACTCCGGCAGCATGCGGCGCCCATATATAAGGATGGCCAAAATCATCGTCAACGCTCAGAGACCCAAAATGATTTTTAGCGGTGGCAGTCATACCGGCATAACTATGGCCTTTGAGATTAGCAAGATTGATAAGATAAGAGGCTTTAGTTACTACGGTAGGAAGAAATACCGTATTTCCGCCTTTTGCAGAGACAGTTGTATCTTTCTCTATTGTCAGCGGCTGGGCCCAATGCATTTGTGTTGATGAATCGCGAACGTATAGCTCCCGGCCATTTGCCTGAGTCCAGCCTACAAAATGTACATGGGGGAATTGAGCTTTACATGTATTATAGATCGGATCCGTTGCGAACCTGACGATATCGTAGAAAGAAATATTACTATCGGGGACACCCGCATTATTTACCAACTGCTTTAGCAGACTGAATACCATTTGCGGCGTGGCTACAGATGTGTTACCCGGATTACCGGGGCCTGCGGAATTATTTAGATTAATTTTTACAGCAATTTTTTCACCCGCCTGGTACCCGATGTTTCCTTTTCCATGCTGCTGATTGAAATATTTAAAAAGTGAAATCCATGATGCTGAATCAGTTGTTTGTCCGCTTAGTGAATGCAGCGATCTTGAAAGCATTGAATCAACAACAGCCTGATGCGTATGATCAGCATCCCACCAGTTGCCGGTTTTCCCGTCCCAGGTTGTAACCGAGGGGTCGTGCATCCAGGCTACCCTTCCGGGGAATATTCCTCTTGCAACTCCTATCGGGCTGTTGGCAGAATCAAAGGGTACAAATACGGAATCGTTTGATGATTTTGTCTGTGCATAGAAATCGGTATTTGATTTTAATATTGTAAATAATCCAATAATTAAAGCGGCAATTACAAATACAATTGCATACCCGGTTCTGGAATTCCGGAAATGAATCCGCGCTTTTTTAAATGAAAAAACTGCCGCAGCTAAACCTGCTACATATACTATAAAACCGCTTGCTATTGGCGCTGCTACTTTCATGCACGGGTACTGCGCACGGCTGGGTTTGGGAATTACACGCACTAAAATCCATACGATAGCCGCAATTCCTATTATAGGAAATAATAATTTCGCCATACCAGTTGGATTTTTAAAGCCCCTGAACTTTCCTGTTTTCGGACAGGTTTTAGTAAATTTTGTAAAGAATGATTTCACCTTTAACCTCGATATTATTTTTATTAATACAATAATTAGTTCTAAAATTATTCTATCTGTGCCTAACCATAACTACCTGATCGCCGTGATAAGCAATTACCCGGTCGGGTTTTTCTTCTATTTTTAACCCTGAACCGTGTCCCTCGCTAACCCAGACGACACGAAACGTGCGTTTTTCCAACATGCCCGGGAAAGAGCCTTTACGTTTGCCGATTGTTAAAGTCTGTTTGGATTCATTCCACTGAATCGGTATAGTGGAATAGGCACCTTTTTCATAGTTGTAATTGTCGTTTTCATCCTCGTACAGTTCGAACTTGCCGTTACTCCCCGTATATATTCGCAGTTCTATCGGATCAGCCGATTTTTCTGTTGCATATTGTAGGAATGGCCCCATTGGAACAATTGAACCAGCTTTAACATATACCGGAATAGTCTCTATAGGGGATTGCGCATCAATGGTCTGTCCGCCTATAAGGTTTTTGCCTGTCCAGAAATCATACCATTTAGTAGATTTTGGAAGATATACTTTTCTTGTTTTAATGGAATTATCCGAACCATCACCCTTGCTGTATAATTGCTCGGTAACGGGATTCACAAGAAATGCAGGGCCAAACATATATTGATCCTGTATGTTATTTATTGCGGCATCCGTCCGGAAATCAAAAGCAAGCGCGCGCATAATGGTATAGCTTTCATTTGTTACTTTCCAGGCGAGTGAATAAATATATGGCATAAGGCGGTAACGAAGATTGTCATATTTCAATAGTATTGCTTTTGTATCTGCATCCCAGTTATTAGAAAATAATGCTCTTTCACCTTTCCCATGAATCCTGAATATAGGGCAAAAAGCGCCAAATTGGAACCAGCGTGTAAACATTTCCCTGTTAGCCGGTGTTGACCAATCGGGGGAATTCCAATCCAGGTGGTAGCCGCCGATATCCGAGGTCCAAAAGGGTATTCCGGTTACACAAGCATTTAATGCTTGCGGAACTTGAATTTTATATGAATGGAAAGTACATGTTATATCAGACGACCACAAAGTAGCAGCATTCCGCTGTTCGCCTGCGAAGGATTGCCGTATAAGGAAAAATGCACGTTTGCCCGGAATATCGGTTCTCCAGTTTTTATATAAGCCTTCCGAATGCATCAGCGAATAAGTATTGAAATAATCGATCCCTTTACCAATTGCAAAATCAGCTTGTCTTCGTGCATCCAGTAATGTCCCGTTATCAGGTTCGCATTGATCAACCCACCATGCATCCCATCCGTAAGGGGCTATTAGTTGATCTTTAGCCTGTCTCCAATAAATATCACGCGCACTCGCGCTGTGAGCATCATAATAATTGTCAAGAGTATGCGTCATTGCATTATCCCAGGTTATACTGGTTAACCCTCCTGCGTTTTTTAATTCATCGTAATTTTTAGTGCCCTTTGCGAAAACAGGCCAGATAGAAATCATTGCGTGGATATTTGCTTTATGTAATTCATCAACCATGGCTTTGGGATCGGGATACCTGGTTGGATACATAACATGTGAACCGATAACGTCCGGTTCCCAATAAAACCAATCTTGAACAATACAATCTATAGGAATATTATTGTTTCTATAATTATTCTTTACTGATAAAACTTCCGCCTGACTTTGATATCTATCCTGTGATTGGAAAAGTCCGAATGCCCATTTAGGAAACATAGGCGCCTGTCCCGTAGTTTCACGCTCCAAAGCAATAATTTTATCGAACTCCGGTCCGTAGAAAAAATAATAGTCAACCATCAAACCGCTCTCAGATGCATATTTATATTCAGTATTTCCAGCCTCGGCGCCGTAAAATTTTGATGCTGAATAGTTATCCCAAAACAGCCCGTAGCCTTTCGTTGATAACAGCACGGGGATAGCTTCGTCCATATATTTAATTGCTAAATCCTGGTTACGCCCTTTGTAATTCATAGCTAATGAATCAACCGGATGGCAGCCTAACCCAAACAAGGCTTCATCTATAGGTGATTTAAACAGGGTTTCACAGTTGTTAGTATTAATGCCTGCAACTGTAGCCGGCGTTATCTTTTTCCCGGCGGATTCATCTTCCGCAAGAATAACCGCACCAGTTAAAGTTGTATAGCTTATTGAATTAGTTAATTTGTTTACTTTTATTTTTAATCTTCTAGTAGAGATAATAACTTCATTATTGCTTTCGGTTGTATTAAATAATGCAGGATCAGCCCATGAATTTTTTATTACTAATGAAGATTTTTGGGGGAAAGCATTTAGTAAAGTATATTTTACTTCAATAATATCATCTTTACAAATTTTAACTTTCATTAAACCTTTATCTAAAGTAAAAGTAATCCCATCTTTATCTTTTGTATAAGATGCTACCGAAGCTTCGGCAGTTTGAATTAAAGCAATAATGCCGAATATTATAAGAACTGTAACAAATTTAGCTTTTGTCAAAATAAATTTCATCAAATACGTATTTTTTAATTTCATTCAGATTTCCTTTCCAAATTTAAGTAAAATAATTAGTTTTTTTATATTTTTTACGTTTTGCGAATAGAACTATTTTCAATGACATATTACATTACCATTTAAATGATACTTAATCAGAGCACGCTAAAAACCGGAAACGATTTGCATAACTCCATATTAAAAATAATTAAATTATATAAACATCTATCACAAAGTGATGACTAAACCATATTATAATTTAATGATTTTTTCCCAATCCTATTCCGGTTACTTTGTTTTTAAACCAATTCGGTATTATAAGGTTCTAAAGGTTTTATTTGATTGTCTAAAAGTTTATATTAGAAATTAAACCCGTTACTTGTTGCGTAACCACAGCTAACAGTTAGTATTTCAAATTATTAAAAAATATTTTATTTATATGAATGATAAAGAACCGGTTGTTTTTCCCGTATTAAAAAACAGATTGCCTGCAAAAGAATTAGAAAGTCAAAGACAATTATTTTCAGATAAAAATTTATTTACTGAATTATTAGATTCAACTCCGACTTGTCTTGTAGTATTAAATGAGTATAGACAAATTGTATATGTTAATAAGGCATTTAAAGATTTATTAAAAAATAAAGATGTAGAATTAGCTTATGGCAAAAGGCCCGGTGAAGTACTTAATTGCGAACATGCTTTCATAACACCTGACGGATGCGGTACTTCAGATTTTTGTGATACATGCGGCGCTTTGAAAGTTATTCTTTCTTCATTAAAAGGTGAAGAAGACGTTCAAGAATGCAGAATTATACAGAAGGATACAAATGATGCTTTGGATTTAAGAGTTTGGTCAAGGCAATTAAAAATAAATAATCAATATTTTTCAATATTTACTTTTGTTGATATTAGTCATGAAAAAAGAAGGCTGGCATTAGAAAGAATTTTCTTCCATGATGTTTTGAACTCTGCCAGTGCATTAAGCAGTTATTTTCATATATTAAAAGATTCTTCCAGGGAGGAAATTGAAGAGGCGATGCCTGTAGCTTCAGGTTTGATTGATAAATTACTTGAAGAAATAAAAGCACAAAGAGATCTTACGCAGGCAGAGAATGCGGAGCTTATAGTTAATCTTCAAAGTTGTAATTCACTTAAGATAATTAAAGATTTAATTAATCTTTATATTAAACAAATTATTTCTGAAGAAAAGGAAATTGAAATAGATTCAAATTGTGAAATAACTGCTTTTATTAGCGATGAATTATTGATTTCAAGAGTATTAAACAACATGCTTAAAAATGCTTTGGAATCTACAAATAAGGGAAGCAAAATTAAAATTGGCTGCAATCTTATAGATAATAAAATACGATTTTTTGTTAATAACCCCGGCTATATTCCGCAGAAAATTCAGAATCAGATATTTCAGCGTTCTTTTTCAACAAAGGGTTTGGGAAGGGGACTTGGAACTTATAGTATGAAATTAATAACTGAACGTTATTTGAATGGTAAAATATATTTTACAACATCCGAAAAGGAAGGAACAACTTTCATAGCAGAATATCCGGCTAATTTTAATAAACACTATTAAGTAAAGAAATAATGAAGTGGGCGCTAGTGGATTTGAACTACTGACCTTCTGCATGTGAGTCACTCCAAGTCAATTTTCCTAATTCCTTATATATCCATAACTTATTATTTTAATAGTATTTATAGCTTGGAAACCCTTAGACTATTTTACCCTATTTTCTAATGTTTTGACTATAATTCGCAGCCAAATCATAGCGAAATTTTGATCTCCATTGTACCCGACAATTTAATTATTCACCTACTAATAAAATAAGTCAATAGAATTTATTAATTTAAATTATCTCATTAAAAGATTTTGTGAGATTTTTATTATTAATTCTTGGTTACCTAAATATTTCAGAAATAATTAAAGAATGACACTACAAAAGAAAAATTTAGATAGTTTATATTCAGGGATAAGGTCGGTACTTGATGAAGACAAGTAATTTTACACTTTCTCAGAATTATCCAAATCCCTTCAATCCAACAACTATTATAAATTATTCGCTTCCAAAATTTGGATTAGTTACAATAAAGATTGATGAAATGCTTGGCAGAGAAGTTAGAACTTTAGTTAAAACGGATAAATCTGCCGGTAATTATTCAGTACAATTTTCCGCCAATGGCAGATCCGCCTCCTGCAGAAATGGGAGTAATCAATCAAGCGGCATATATTTCTACCGGATGCAGTCTGGTAGTTTTTCACAGATAAAAAAGCTTATTCTTCTTAAATGATTTCTCAACAATTACTTAGGGCATGCAATAAACTGCACGCTTTTTTTAAGGAAGGATTTTATCAAAACAGATTGAACTCACTTTATAAAAAATTGAAAAGTTGATAGGAATGAATCAACCCATTCAAGAAATCATCAGGCAGAGATATTCCTGCCGTTCTTACATCGATGAACCGATACAGGAAATGCATCAACAGGAACTGAAGAAGTTCTTAGAGATGCAGCACATCGGTCCTCTGGGAACACATGCGCGGTTTGAGCTTGTTGCTGCCACACAGGGCGAGAGGCAATCTTTGAAAGGACTCGGCACATACGGCTTTATTAAGAACCCTGCAGCTTTTATTATCGGTGCACTTGAACAAGGGCCAAAGAACCTTGAAGATTACGGATACCTTTTAGAGCATTCGATACTTGCAGCTACCGGTATTGGTTTAGGAACTTGCTGGCTTGGCGGAACATTTACAAAAAGCAGTTTTGCAAAGAGAATATCTTTACACGATAATGAAACTATTCCTGCCGTTGTTGCTGCCGGATATATGGAAGAGAGAAGAGGAAAAGACGGACAGGTTCGGAAATACTTAAGCGCCGCCCGTCGCTTTCCGGTGGAGCTATTATTCTTTGCGGATACATTCGGCAACCCGCTGACGATAGAAACCGCCGGTGCATATTCGCAGCCGCTTGAAATGGTCCGCTGGGCTCCATCAGCTTCTAATAAACAGCCATGGCGAATAGTCCGAATCGATGATGCATGGCATTTTTATCTTCAACGAACGAAAGGGTATGGCAAAGGAACAATGTTATTTAGCATTCTCCGGCTTGCCGACCTGCAGCGTGTTGATATGGGTATTGCTATGTGCCATTTTGAACTCACCGCCCGTGAACTTTGTTTTAATGGCAGTTGGGTTCTTGATGATCCGAAACTTCAAATACCTGTAGACGCAGAATACACGGTAACCTGGAAAGCGAAGGAAAATTAATTTTATGAAGAAACGAATTCTATTCTCTGCACCGATAATTCATGCCGAAACTTGCCGGGACATAATCCTGGGCTGGATTAAGGCGCAAAGTGATTTTAATTGATAGAATCATTTTTATCCACCAAAAAGACGGCGGACAAGTAAATAAAAAGTAGTTGCGGTTAATTGGCATTCTTGTTCTGGGATTCAGGTTAGGCACAATGCTTTTATATGCTTTGGCAAAAATTGTTTATTTAATTTTGTGCTCAGAGAATTTTTAATATTTAGAATTATAGAAAAACTTTCAATGAAGTCAATTATTTTATTTCCGCTCAGGTTTATATACAAAATATATATCCTTACATGTTTTGTATTACTCTTAGTTTTATTCTATCCATTTTTGCGTTTTTTTCTATCTAAAAAGGAGCGATTCCCCTCAGCCTTTAAAATGATGAAATTCTATGGGAAACTGTTTTTGTTTTGTGCCGGAATTTTCTTAAAAATTAAGGGTAGGGAAAATATTATTGAAGATCGGCCCTTTTTAATCTGCTCTAACCACAGTTCATTTTTAGATATTCCTTGCTTATACTCAATATTTGATGAATACTTTGTATTTACTGGTAAAAAGGAAATTGAAAATTGGCCTTTATTCAATATATTTTATACATCAGGGATGAACATATTAGTTGATAGGTATAATAAAATGGGAATATTAAAAGGATTCAAAAGAATGATGGAAGTAATTGATGAAGGACATCCCTTAGTGATTCTTCCCGAAGGTACTATTTCAAAGATTGCTCCAAGGCTAACAGAATTTAAAACTGGATCCGTTTCATTAGCTATTCACAAGCAAATTCCGATTTTACCCATAACGTTTACGACAAACTGGATAAGACTACAACGCAAAGGGTTGTTGAAAGGGAAAGCCAGCCCTGGAATATCAGAAGTTATTATTCATTCGTTAATTTCAACAAGCGGATTAACTAAAAATGATACAGATGCGTTACAATTAAAACTTCGTGGTATTATCAATTCACCATTACACAAAAAATATGGGGTTTAGAAATTGTTTGGTTTAACCGCGTATGACGTTATAAGGGATTCATGCCGAAGCTTGCCGTGGCATAATCCTGTGTTGGATTAAGGCGAGAAAGCGAATGCTGTAAACTTTGTAGTATTTGTATTTGAAAGGCGTGAAATCGAAAGCGCACCTTCTTATATAGAATTATCTTGTCGTTTGTTAGGGAATAGCAGTATCATATCAAAAAAATATAAATAAAAATGGCATACTAAAAAAATCAAATTGCCTTAATAGTTATTCTTTAATGTATATTATAGGAAAGAAATCACACCAAATATTAATTTTACGAAAGGAATATATAATGAAAATTAAAAATTTAGGTCGTACAGGATTAAAAGTTAGTGAAGTTTGCCTTGGTACAATGACCTTCGGTTATCAATGCGATGAGAATACATCATTTGCAATTTTAAATAAAGCTTGGGAGGGAGGTGTTAATTTTATAGATACTGCCGACGTTTATCCATTGCCGGTTGACATTAAAACCGTCGGTTCAACCGAAACAATAATTGGGAATTGGTTTAAAGCAAATCCCGGTAGAAGACATGAAACGATTCTCGCTTCTAAGTGTAACGGCAAAATGAGCGATGCTCCTAATGACCAGGGACTTTCACGCCGCCATATTATGGATGCAATTGACGCAAGCCTAAAGCGTCTTCAAACAGATTTTATTGATTTGTACCAGGTTCATTTTTATGACCCAAATACACCGCTTGATGAAACTTTAAAAGCTTTGGACGATATTGTTAGAACCGGAAAAGCACGATATATCGGATGTAGTAATTACCAGGCATATCAACTTGCCAAAGCCTTATGGAGAAGTGATAAGCTCGGATTAGAAAGATACAACTGCATTCAACCGCGTTATAATTTACTATTCAGAGAATTTGAAAAAGAATTATTTCCGTTGTGCCAAGAAGAAGGTGTGGGAGTAATAGTATATAATCCTTTAGCCGGTGGATTTTTAACGGGCAAACATAAACGCGATAGGGAACCTGACGAGATGGGGAGATTTAAACTAGGCGATGCGGGCAAGTTGTATCAATCCCGTTACTGGCAGGGAGCTCAATTTGATGCCGTCGAAAAAATGAAAGAATATTTTGAGAAGAAAAATAAATCATTAACACATATTTCCTTAGCTTGGGTTTTGAATAACCCCGTAGTAACTTCGGCAATCGTAGGAGCTAGTAAACCGGAACAACTAAATGACAATCTTAAAGCAATCGAAGTCAAGTTAGATGCTGAAGAGACGGAATTTCTAAATACTTTGTGGTATAATTTACCGAAAATTAGAGATCCGAAATTTGCATTGAGATAATTAAATTAAAATTATAAAATAAAAAAGCTCAATCATTCATTGGTTGAGCTTTAAATATAGAAGGCCTGACGTTATAGTATGAAATTAATAACTGAACGTTATTTGAAAGGTAAAATATATTTTACAACATCCGAAAAGGAAGGAACAACTTTCACAGAAGACTATCCGGCTAATTTTAATAAATAATATTAAGTAAAGAAATAATGAAGTGGGCGCTAGTGGATTTGAACCACTGACCTCCTGCGTGTGAGGCAAGCGCTCTAACCAACTGAGCCAAGCGCCCATATTTTATGAAAAATCAGAAAATTATAATAGTCTAATCTTTTGGCATAGCCACCCCTTCGGCTGCGCCACCATGTGAAGGAATATTTTATCCCTTCAATGCTTCTTTTATCGTCTCTCCTAATATACGTATTCCTTTTTCAATTTTATCTTCAGGAGTATGAGAATAAGACAATCTAAAATGACTATTATCTATTCCATCGGGATCAAAAGCCTTTCCCACAACGAATACAGCTCCTTTTTCAATGCCGGCTTTAAGAATTGATATAAGATCAAGCTTAGGTGGTATTTTAAGCCAGATATAAAAGCCTCCCTCAGGTTCAATCCAAGTTATTTCTTCAGGAAAATATTTTCTGATAGCCGCAGCCATTGTTTCTTTCCGCCTTTTGTAGATAACCCGTAATTTTCCTACATATTTTTCAAGCATACCGCTTCTTAAAAACTCATTTGCAAGTACCTGGGTAAAATTAGGCGAGCATGCATCCAATGACTGCTTAACCAATTCTGCTTTTTGATAAATCTCAGGCGGTGCAAGCATCCATCCCAATCTAAAACCGGGACCAAGTATCTTTGAAAATGATCCGAGATAGCAGATTGGAGTTTCATCGCCGTACAGCGCTTTCATCGGAACAATTCTTTTATGAGCACCTTCGTTAAAATATAATTCACCATAAGCGTCATCTTCTATTAGTAGTAAATCGTGCTTTTGGAGAATGGGGACTAATTCTTTTTTCCGTTTTTCGGTGTAAAGAGTTCCTGCCGGGTTATGAAAATTCGGAGTAAGATAAAGAAATTTTGGAGAAATTGATTTTGAATGATTAAGATAGTTGTCGAGCAAATCAAGATTTATTCCTTCTTCATCCAGATTTATTCCCTTAAGATTAGCCTGATATGATTTAAAAGCAGAAATAGCCCCGACAAAGCATGGGTTTTCTGTTACTATAGTTTCATCCGGATCTATAAATATTTTGCCGATAATATTAATTGCCTGTAGTGATCCTGTAGTAATCAACAACCTGTTCTTTTCTACGGGCAGACCTTTTTTCTTTAGATATTCATTTAATGATTCAAGCAGCGGCTCATAACCCGGAGTAGGGCCGTATTGAAAACCGGTTTGTTTTATATCGAGCGGAAGGTTATTATAAATTTCATCTATTTCTTTAACAGGGAATAGTTCGTTTCCCGGCATTCCTCCGGCAAATGAAATAATATCAG
>Ga0116130_1001197_pt1 | contig 15140 bp, 9 predicted proteins | sample June2015DPH_17_5_FD_89733 | JGI IMG/M metagenome (GOLD analysis project Ga0116130, IMG submission 89733) | Peatland microbial communities from SPRUCE experiment site at the Marcell Experimental Forest, Minnesota, USA - June2015DPH_17_40 | ecosystem: Environmental > Terrestrial > Soil > Wetlands >...
ATGGATATCCCGGCTGGGATGTGCCGGATCATTCCAGGTATTGAAAGACTGACGGTCGTTTGGTTGCTTCGGTCACGGGAGCTGCGATGAAACGTGTGACCGCCTATGCCCTCTCGGCATTTGCCCTGAGTGTGTGTCTGGCCGGGCTGACCGGCTGCGTGAATCCGGCCTGGTCTCCTACAGAGCCCACCATCACCAGCTTCGCGGCGAATCCGACGGCGGTTACGGCGGGCGGGACAGCCAGTCTCACAGGAGTCTTCACCAACGGGACGGGCGTAATTACTCCGGGAAACCTTCCCGCCACCAGCGGCACGGCGGTAAGTGTAACTCCCACGCAGACGACGACTTATATTCTCACGGTCACAAATGTCTCTGGGGGCACGTCCGCGCAGGCGGCCACGGTTACGGTAACTCCTGCCGCGCCCACGATCGCCAGCTTTGCGGCCAGTCCCGCGTCGATCACGGCAGGTGGAACGGCGAGTCTGACGGGGGTATTCGCCAACGGCACGGGTGTAATTACGCCGGGCAACATCGCCGCCACCAGCGGAACGGCTGTCAGTGTTACGCCCACGGACACGACGACTTATACTCTTACAGTTACTAACTCCGCCGGAGCAACGATTACCCAGACGGCGACGGTTACGGTAAACCCGGTCGTGGTCACCGCGCCCACAATCACCAGCTTCGCGGCGAATCCAACGGCCGTTACGGCGGGCGGAACGTCCAGCTTGACGGGAGTCTTCGCCAACGGCACCGGCGTGATTACGCCGGGAAACATCGCCGCGACCAGCGGAACGGCGGTCAGTGTTACGCCATCGGATACGACGATTTATACGCTGACCGTTACTAACTCCGCCGGAGTTATCACCCAGCAGACGGCTACGGTTACAGTGAATCCCACCGCGCCCACAATCACCAGTTTCGCGGCTAGTCCCGCAACGATCACGGCGGGCGGGTCTGCCAGTCTGACGGGAGTCTTCGCCAATGGTACGGGCGTGATCACGCCGGGAAACATAGCCGCGACCAGCGGGACGGCGGTCAGTGTTACGCCATCGGATACGACGATTTATACGCTGACCGTTACTAACTCCGCCGGAGTTATCACCCAGCAGACGGCGACGGTTACGATAAATGCCCCTGCGCCAGCGATCACTAGCTTTACTGCCAATCCGACGTCGATCACCGCGGGCGGAACGTCAAGCCTGACGGGAGTTTTCAGCGGCGGCAAGGGCGTGATTACGCCGGGAAGCATCGCCGCGACCAGCGGGACGGCGGTTAGTGTAACGCCCACGGACACGACGATTTATACGCTTACTGTTACTAACTCCGCCGGAGTTACAGCCGCGCAGACTGCCACGGTCACCATCAGCGCGGCCCTTGTCGCGCAGACGATCACCTTCGCCAATCCCGGCGCGCAGACCGTGGGCACGCCGCAGACGGTCTCCGCGACGGCCACTTCCGGACTGGCTGTCTCCTTCGCCTCGACCACGACGAATGTCTGCACGGTCAGCGGCACGACGGCCACCTTCCTTACGGCGGGCACCTGCACCATCACCGCGTCGCAGGCGGGCAACAGCACGTATGCCGCGGCTACGCCGGTCTCGCAGAGCTTTGCGGTGAACGGCGGCTCTGGCACCCTCAAGCCCCAGACGATCGATTTCCCGGCGATCCCGACCCAAACCATATGGGCGCCGATGTCGTTTTATGCCACGGCCAGCTCCGGCTTGCCGGTCACCTTTACCATATTGACCCCCTCCATCTGCGGGGACGACGGCCAGTATTCGGCGATTGGCACCTGCACCGTTGAGGCGACGCAGGCGGGCAACAGCACTTATGCGGCAGCCACGCCAGTAACGCAGAACATTACCGTCGTTGGCGCGACGCAGGCCATCGACTTTGGCCCAATCGCGGCCCAGACGGTGAGAGCGCATTTGACGCTTTCGGCAACCGCAAGTTCAGGATTGCCGGTCAGCTTCGCTTCCACGACGCCCACCATCTGCTCGGTCACCGGCACGACGGCCACAATGAACGCTGCGGGAAGCTGCTCGATTCAAGCAACTCAGGCGGGAGGGCCCGAAGGCTACACCACATATGGAGCGGCCACGCCGATTGTGCAGAGCTTCACTGTCTACGGCACAACACAGACCATCAGCTTTACTCCGCCGGCAGGAACCTACTCTTCCGCGCAGACGGTGACGATCAACGATTCTGTGACCGGGGCGTCCATTTATTACACGACCGACGGAAGCACACCGACAACGGCATCGACCCCATACACCGGAGCTATCACTGTCAGCTCGACGGAGACGCTGAGCGCGATGGCGCCAGCGACCGCCACTGCCGCGCCCGCAATGGCTTCGGCGCTTTACACCATCTCGACGGATAACATTGTTGTCTCCGTTTCTCCCACGACAGCCAGCTTGAATGCAGGAGCCACGCAGAGCTTTACCGCGACCGTGACCGGCGCCACCGGCTCCGCCAGCACTTCAGTCACATGGAACGCAACCTGCGGCTCGTTGTCAAGCACGACGGCCAATCCTGTTACTTACACCGCACCCGCGCTGGCGGAGAACTGCATTGTCACCGCAATTAGCGTGGCAGATACCACCAAGTCCGGGCAAGCCACGGTAACGGTAGCCACTCCGGGAACGGTGAATATCGTCGTCACACCTGCCAGTAGCACTATTCCGATCAATGGCCAGATTCAGATTACGGCAACGGTCACCGGCAGTTCGAATACTGCAGTCACCTGGACCAGCAATGCGAGCGATTGCGGAACTCTGTCGAACACAAGCGCAACTACGGTTACCTATGTTCCAGCACCGCCGGCTGCACTTTACAACTATCCGACTTGCGAGGGCGGCAGCACAGGCAATGTCTCGGGAAGCTTTATGATCACAGCAACCAGTGTTGCCAACCCGGCCGATTCTGCGACTGCCGTCGTTCTGGTCGATCCAGGCACCGGAGGGAATTATCCGGATGTACCCTACCCGGTTGCCGCGCATCCGCGTATTTGGATTACTCCCACGGATGTAACGCGGCTGCAAGGCTGGGCTGTCAATTCCAACCCGATCTACTCGCAGGGGACTTTGCCAATATTGCAGGGGACCATCACGGTTTATAACACCGCCTTCTTTCCCGGAGGCCAGCCGAATACCAACTGGCCTGACCCAGGCGATACCCAAGGCTATGCCTGCAACTCATCCTATACATACATCATCGGGACCAGTTGCCTGACCGAGGAAAACGCGCTCGTCTTTGCCTTCAACTCACTCATCGATCCCAGCCCGGCCAATCGCATTACCTATGCGCAATACGCACGTAACCTCATTATGTATGCCATGAACCAAGCTGTGCTGGGGCTCTCGCCTGAGTTGCCGTTTCGCGATCCCGCGTACGCTACCTACAATCACGCCAGCGCCACGATGCAGGATTGGCCGCTGGTGGTGGACTGGATCTACAACACAAAGGACGCCAACGGCAACGATATTCTGACTGCGGCCGATAAGGCAACCATCCGCAACGTCTTCCTGATCTGGGCTGCCCAGGAAGTGAACGTCGCAGACGATGTTGCCGCTCCTTCGCCAGAGGGCGTTGTGAACAGCCTGCAACTGCTGCCCAACAACCTTCCCTTTCGCATGGCCGCAAACAACTACTACCTGGCCCATGGGCGCAATATCACCATGATGGCGCTGGCTATAGACCCCAATGACGACCCGCCGGTCGATCCTTCACAACCGGCCTCTCAGTTGGGCAATTCGTTGCGCAGTTATATCCTTGAAGGCACGGGCGCATTTCTTTACCAGGCGTACGCAATGTTTGGCGACCCGCAGACCGTGGCCACCGCTTATGGCATCCCCGGCAACGGCGCAGGCTTCGGCCTTACTTCAGGCGGCCTGCCCGCGGAAGGTATGCTGTACGGTGAATCGTACGGCTACCTGCTTGGGCAATTACTAGCCTTGCAAACTGCCGGCTTCAACGACCCCACGTACGCCGGCTTCACCGGACCGCAGATTAGTCTGATCGGCGCGCCGATATGGGACCGCTATGTGAAAGGGATGATTAGTTCGCTCATCCCGACCAGCTTTGTACCTTCCGCGCAAACAGGGGACACCTACCTTGGGGCCGTCTATGAGTACGCCTCCTACGGCGATATGTTTCGGTTCTGGGTCACGCCGGACAACATCAGTTCTTTTTCATTACTGAGTTTGCTCGAGAATGAGCAGGGTCAGACCACGCATCAAGCCGATTCTCGCTGGTTTGTGACCAATGTGTTGCCGGGCGGCGCATCGAATATAACGGCGAGAGTGGTGGCCTCAGAATCCTGGGGAATTGTTGAAAGCATAGAGTACTTCTTGCTTTTCGATCCCAACGCCGCAGCCAATCCCGACCCGCGACCCACGTTCCCATTGCTCTACTACGATCCTGGCATGGCAAGAATCGTGGCTCATAGCGACTGGAACTCGGCCAACACGATGTTCGACTACCGAGCCAGTTGGGAGTCCATCTATCACCAGCAGGGCAGCACGGGCGAGTTCGAACTGTTCCGCAAGGGCGAGTGGCTGACCACGCAGATGACCAACTACGACGGTCTCGGTTCCACCTCCCCCTACCACAACACCCTGACGCTCAAGAACACCTGCGCCAATGGCACTCCAAGCAATTTGCAGTGGTTCGAAACCTCGGAATGGGCCAACGGCAGCCAATTCGGGCTCGACAACGCCGGCGATCCCACCACCCTGATGAGCAGCGGCACGGGCTATGTGTATGCCGTTACCGACATGACCAACCTCTACAATCGTCCAGTGCCGTGGGGTCCAAGCGATAATGCGATGGACATCACCCGCGCCCAGCGAAACATCTTCTGGATTAACAACGACTTCATCGTGACCTACGACCGGGCAACCTCGCAAAGCTCCGGCTTGTTCAAGCAGTACAACCTAAGCCTGATCGGCCAGCCGGCAATCAGCGGCCAGAACGCAACCGAGACCATGGCTGACGGCCAGCAGTTGTACATACATACCCTGCTGCCACAAGATGCTTCGATCACTTCGGTCCTGGTGGCAAATTGTACAACCGTGCCTCCATGCATCACCACTGCCGACCTGGAGCCGGCGCAATATGTAATGACCGTCCAGGATGCAAGCAACCCAACCGATACCCGATTTCTCCACGTTTTAGAAGGGGTCGACGCGGGCGGAACGCCGCTGGCGGTCAGCAGCATTACTTCATCGAACGGCACCGCATTTGACGGAGCCGTTGTGGGCACAACCGCGTTGATGTTTATCCACGACGACACTCAAACCGCCGGCTTTACCAGCACCGCTTACTCGGAACCCTCGACCGTGACCGCCAACTACGTGGCCGGCTTGACGCCGAACGCCGGATACACGGTCACCAAATCCGCCGCCGCAGGCACCATTCAGGTGACGGTTGCCGCTGGCGGATCGAAGACCGCCGACGCCGCCGGTGTCTTGGCGTTTTAGAAGCCTGCGACGCGGGCCGCTCCGCGGCCAACGAAGTGAATACCTTCGTCATCCACTTCGAGACCAACCCCACTTTGGAAGACGCGGCGCACCTGACGGCCACCAACGGCGCCCAGGCGTTGCGGCTAACCACGCTCGTGCCTGCGGCTCCGACCCGGCGGGTGATCAACGAGCAATCGTGCAGCGGGTGCAGCGCGGGAGTCGGCCAGTATCGCGTGGAACTCGACACGTCGGGCAATGCTCAGCGTTACTTTCTGAACGTGCTGCAGGGGCGCGATGCGACCGCCGGCAACATTGTCGCCTCGGTGGTGGACAGCGCGCCGTCTAGCCCGGCCACGGGCACGTTCACGGTCACGTTGCAGCCGAGCGTGGGCGCCGCAACGACCGTCGTCTTCAACAAGGGCCAGACCAGCAGCGGCGGCACCGTGAATCTAGCCGGCGCCGGAGTGACGGCTTTGCGGACCGGAGTGCAGACGATCAGCTACACCGACAGCGGGCCGGTCTGGGGGCAGTAGCCGATGTGGGCGAAAGTCGGGGACCGAAAGTCGGCGCAACACGCCTGTTTGCAGCCGCCTGTGCCTCGCCTCGATTCCATCCGGGCGGAAACCAGCCTTGTCTTCTGCTTGGCGTGGTATTGCAGTGAGGCTTTTCACTCAAACAGTGCGGAGCAAGAGCAGCTGACTGACAAGACCGCGGGTTCCCCAGGGGACGAGTTCCTCGCCGGCAATAATCGCAAGGCCATGACCTGAGACTGGGCGCCGAAGGTTGCGAGAAGCAGACATTAGGTTAACAGCTATGGATGCGCCCTTTTCAGCATTGCTCACTGTTGCTCGATATCGCTTATTTTCAATGGCTTGCGAGGACTTTCAGCGCAAGAGAAAGTGTGGGTACTACCCACTATTGCTCGCCTTTTTGATGCAGTCTACCCACAAAAGTCCCCACAGTCTTCCCCCCTCTATGAAGCCCAGCGCTGCACTCACCTTCGCCAATGGTCTATCGCCATTCTCCCTGGAGAACGAATGCTGCCCAGTAATATGGCGCTGACCATCGCTTCTGCTTCGACATTGCCAACTGTGCCTCACGCAGTGCCGCGCCCGGCGTTTTCCCTTCTTTCAGCATGCCTCGGTAGAAGCGCTCCATCAGTTCAGCGGTAGCTTCGTCGTCTACTTTCCAGAGGCTCGCAACCACGCGCGAGGCGCCTGCGTACATAAAACCGCGGGTCAGTCCAACCAATCCTTCTCCGCTGATTACTTTTCCCAATCCTGTCTCACAGGCACTCAGCACCACAAGATCGACCGGAAGATTCAGGTTATAGATGTCCTCCAAATCCAGAAAGCCGTTGCGCCGGTTTCCCTGCTCGTCTACCAGCGACAAGACCAGTCCCGACAACTCCGGGTGCTTGCTGTCCAGGAGGCCATGTGTGGCGAAATGCACGATTCGATATTGCGACAAATCGGGGCGGAGCGCCGTCTCGCGACTGGCCTGAAAATCTACGGCCTGCAAACCCTGTCCTTCCGCAGTGAGTGCCAGGATTGCGTTCGCTTCCTGGCGGGAGAAGGCCAGGCGCGGCAACGGAACCCCATCGACTGCGCGAAGACTAACATCCTCCACAGAGCGTGCCAGACGAAACTCGACATCGGCATTCGCATCTATCTTTTCAGGGGATCTGGCGCCTGGGCTGGAACTGGGCTTCCTTAGAACCCGGCTATCATTCCCGTCGAAGACGGGATCGGCCAGTACGGCAACTGTCTTCCTCGCCTCCGTTCCGCGCAGGCCCTGATCCTGCCGCAATACAGCCAACACCGACACGGACGGCAAACTGACAATCTCATGCTCGGCCACCAGCGGAACGCCGTGCTGCAATGGCCTCGAAGCGTCTGATTCTCCAGGAACGGGCAAAGCGGAGAATGGAATATATTGAAGTGCCCCATCGCTCACAATCAGCAGCCGCTTTCCTCCCAGTTGGGCAGTTACAGGGCCTAAAACCATCGAACTCAGTTTGTCAGCCGCTGCTGAATACTCCGCCTCCGTGCTTTTCAGGCGCAGTTTCCGTTGCGGTCCTGACTCGCCTTGAATCCAGCGATTCTGCGCCGTCAGCAGTTCATAGAGATGGCGGGCAGCGCTCTCAATCTCGGCTTCTTTCGGCAACTGGTAGGCGTGCAGCGTGGTTGAGGTCACGGCAAAGACATAACTGCGTTCCTGGCCCAGCGCATACTCCAGCAGCAAGGTATCGGGGTCCAGCAGTTGGTCCTGTATAGCCTTGGCGTCCAGCGGCTGCGGTTGGGTCAGAGCGGCGTACTTGGGGCTGGTGGTGCGAATCCTTCCTTCAATTTCGTCGTATTGCGCAAGTAACTCATCCGTTTCCTTGTTTAGACCCGCCTGTTCGTTCCCTTGCTTGCTCTCCGCCAGTTCGATTCTTTGGCTCATCTTAGCTCGCAGCGCCGTTTGCAAGGTACGCTCCCTGTCTAACAAGACGGGATCGGCGCCTTGGCGGATGTTAATGTGGGCCTCGCTGAGAGTCTCCAGCAAAGTCCGCGCCCGCGAGCGCTCCAGTACTTGGAAGGCAAGCTCCGGGCGATTCTGGGACATCAACAGGTCCATGTATTGCCCGTAATAGTCCGCATGTTTCGCGCGAAAGGCGGAGCGAACCTCGCCGGATCCTCCCAGGCGAGCCGTCACGCTCTCGAAGACTTTCAAGGCTTCCGAGTACAATTCCCCGGCGGCATCCAACTGCCCTTGGTCCCGCTTCAGTCCGGCTAGCGTAGCCAGCAAATCGGCATAATCTATGCTCTGCGGAGCTATGTTCTTTCTAATCTGCAGCGCCTGGCGGTAGTAAGCCTCAGCCCCCGTCAAATCCTTGCGCCGCCGCGCGATATCACCGAGGTAACTGTCTGTGTTAGCCATGCGAAGGCAGCCGGGGGCAAGTTCTTTGTAAATGGCCGAGGCCCGGCTAAAGTACTCTTCCGCCTTTGCCAGATCACCGCGGCGAAGGGCAACGTCTCCAAGAGGGATCAGAGTCGCAGCTATAGACGGGGGCTCCAGCTTTTCACGGATAGCCAATGACTGGAGCAGGTACTTATCGGCTTTATCCAGGTCGCCTTGGTTGGCCGCAATGTCGCCAAGATTCTGCAAACTGGCCGCGGCATTGGCGCTGCCGGGGAAAAGCTTTTCGAAGATAGCCAAAGACTGAAGTTCGTACTCTTCCGCTTTAGCTAGGTCCCCACGATCCTCGGCAACATCGCCAAGGTTGTTCAAGACGATCGCTACCTCGCTGCTTTCGGGAGCCTGCTTCTTCTTGATCTCCAAGGCTTGCAGGTCGTACTGCTCTGCCAAAGCCAGGTCACCGCGATCTTCCACAAGAAGGCCCAGATTGGTCAGATCTGAAGCAACACCATCGCCGCCGGGAGCGAGTCTTTCGTCGATGGCCAAGGCTTGGCGATACTGCTTCTCAGCTTTGTCAAGGTCTCCGTTACCCCAGGCGATAAGGCCCAGATTGCACAGGCTGGCAGCGACATCGATGCTTCCAGGAGCCAGTTTCTCGCGAATCTCCAAGGCTTGTCGGTAGTATTCTTCGGCCTTAGCGCCATCACCGCGATGAATTAGAACACTCCCAAGATTGTTCAGGCTTGCTGCCAGAAGAAGGCTGTCAGGAGCGAGTTTCTGCCGAATCGCCAACGCTTCGCTGTGGGCCTCTTGCGCCTTGCTCAAATCGCCGAGATCATCCAGAACATTGCCAAGATTGTTCAGGCTTGATGCCACAGCGAGGCTGTCAGGGGCCAGCTTTCTCCTGATCGCAAGGGCCCGGCGATGATACTCCTCAGCCTTGGCCAACTCCCCCCGATGATAGGAAACAACCCCTAACCGGTCAAGGCTTGTTGCCACTGCGAGGCTGTCGGGGGCTAGCTTCTCCCGTATCGCAAGGGCCTGGCGATAGTGCTCCGCGGCCGCGCCCAAGTCACCGCGCGAAAGAAAGGTTCCAGCCCACGACTGTTGAATTTGCCAGCTGATCGCCGGCTCCATCGCCGATGTATCCACGGCATCCTGATAGAAGGCATCCGCGTCCTTCCACTGCTCCATGTCAGCCAGTGCTTCTCCAGCGCGGGAGGCGAGCCACGGCTTCAACCAAGCACATTGAGAGTGCCCGGCATTGGCCGTAACTGACCGCCATCGGTTAACAGCCTCGGCGATTGCACCCGTCTTGGCCAGTTGCAGGCTCTCGGCATAGAGCGGAAGAAGTTCTTGCGGCAGGTTGGGCCGCACCTTGACGCCCCACTTATCGGATTTCAATACCCAGCGCTGCGTTGCCGCCCCTCTTGTCCCGTCCAGAGCGATGTCTCCCCTGGGCGCAAACTCGACTTCTATCGCGGCCAAATCGAAAGGCGACGCAATGCCGCCATGACGATCCCCTTGAGACCAGAATAGGATCGTGTCTCCCTCAGTCAACCCAGCCTTCTCAGCTTCGGAGTTCTTCCCGACCGCTTCGACGGCAACACCCGGCTTCAAATCCGCGCAAAATGCGCTTCCGCCTTGCGCGGCAGGCATCTCCTGGCCAACTATGGGCCAACTCGCGAAAAGGAATGCGATTGCAGTTATGCACAATCGACACGACTCTTTGTGAATGATAAGCCGTCGGCTGTGTATGCAATATCCGGAGGCTGAGACGGACGATAGGATTGAGTCCGTCAGGCTTCGCCTCGAAAGGAAAGCGGTTCGCATGGGGGAGCTCCTACAGGAAGGATGTTAAGATTCTACTGGAATATATTGGCCAACGCAGGTTACCAAAGTCAACAATTCGGCAGAATACAACGGTTCCGAAGAGGAACCCCGAGAGTCAGCACTTCTACGCGCCGCGGACCACCGGCGCCGGGGATTCGGCGCCTGCCAGGCGCAACACTGGCTTGCGGCTCCTTTTCTTGGTATTGAGAGTGAAAAGAGGTAGAATTGCTGCAACGGGACATACCAGTGAAAGCGAGTAGCGGTGACCTACGCCGGACAAGAACACTTATTGGCGGTGCTGGACCCGGATCCCGTCCGCGCGGATCGGAAGTGTAAGTTGCTCTGGCAGAAGTTGGAGTTTTTCTTTCGAAAGAATCGCGCTTCCTCCCCCGAAGATCTTACCCAGGAGGTGTTTGTTCGGGCAGAAATCCGCATTTCAGAGGGCCAGTCGGTCTTCGCCGCCAATCCGGAGAGTTACTTCTATGGGATCGCCAGGCACATTCTGCAGGAGGATTGGAGACATGTCAAGTCTCAGCCAGTCTCCATACCCGAGGATGGCGATAAATGCTTTGGATCCAATGCTGAAGCGGAGCGTCTGGAACGAAGACTCTTACTGGAAAGCTGCATCCGGCACCTGGATTCGGGCGACCGCGCTTTCCTGAAGGCGTATCTGCGGGATGGTCCTGTTCGGGCGGCACATGCGGGCAGGGTTACCGCGAATGCGTGCAGAATTCGTTTCCACCGTCTTACGATCCGGCTTCGCGAGTTGACGAAGCCGCATTGTGCCGCCCGAAATGGCGGGTGAAACAAAAGGGGCTGATTTTGTCATATTAACTATGATGATCGGTAAACCATCGACGGAATTCGACGCGTATTTGCTCGGACGTGCCCCTCAGGCGGAGCGGGAGAGGCTGGAGGCGCGGCTTTTTTCCGACGACGAATTCTTCGAGGCAATCCGCGCTGCCGAGGACGATCTGATCCTCCGATACGTGAAAAAGCAACTTTCCCGGCGGGATCGCCGCCAGTTTGAGCGGGAATTCCTGGATTCTCCCGAGCAGGTTGCCCGTATTGAAGTCATCCGCGACCTGGTGTCGGTGAGTGGGCAAAACGGCGGCGCCGGCCTGGCTTCCGAAGCGCAACCGTTCAGGAGACAGTGGTGGCCTCCCCTGGCTCTGCAATCGGCGGTGGCCGCCGTGGCTCTGTTGGCGATCATAGCCGCGGGCTGGTTGGTCCACGATGTTGTCCGGTTGCGCGCCAGCAATGATCGTGCGGAGCAAAGCCGGGGGGCGCTCAACCGGGAAATCGCGCAACTGAGGGCCGAGCGCAGCGCGTGGGAGCAACGCCAGCGGCAAGGTTTCCCGGCAAGCGCAGACAAGCCCGCCATGGTGCTGTCGTTCATTCTGATCCCGGGATCTCCTCGTGGGGGGCAGGGCGCAAAACTCGTGATTCCCTCCGGCGCGGAGTCCGTCTGCTTGCAGCTCTCCTTGGATTCGGATGAGGGCTATCCACGCTATCGGGGCACGATCCGCACCGCGGAGGGCGCACAGGTTTGGGGTGGCGCTCTGAAGTCTGTTCAGCCCGCTGCGCTTCTTGTTCCCGCGTCGGCGCTTCCCCCCGGAGACTATCTCCTCTCTCTCGAGGGGAGCGGCGCTTCGGGCAGCTTTGAGGCCCTCGAGACCTACGCGTTCCGAGTCGCTCGTCCCTAAGCTGCCACCGGAAGACGCTGGACAATTCACCAAAACAGGACCTGTGCTCAACCTGTAGTGAAAAAAAATCTCTTCCTTTCTGAAATAAAAACTCCCGTCGCGACATTCACTATCAGAATCGCCAATTTCGGCTTGATGCCGCCCCAATCGGCTAGAGCTGGAACCCCAAGGAGGAAATTCAATGAAGGTAATGGTGTTTTTTACCGCTAAGAACGCAAAGTTCATCGCCAAACTGTCAATGAGTGCGCTTGCATTTGTGTTGCCCGGAGCAATGTGGGCTACGGATGCACCGCTTACCGCCGACACTTACATCAGCGCTTCGGATCCGGGCACCAATTTCGGAACTGGCGGCAACCTCATTGTGGGCAATGGAGCGGAAGGCAATCAGGCGCTTCTGCGATTCAATCTCGAAACTTTGCCAACGGGAACTACCGCTGATTCCATTGCCAGCGCCAGCCTGCGTGTCTATGTGAATAGGGTCGAAACCGCCGGAAAAGTTGCCGTTTTCATTGTGAATGGTCCTTGGTCTGAACTAGCCGTGAACTCTAGGACTCAACCGGCGCTGGGCACACTCGTTCTGGGTTCAATCCCTGTAACAGAATCCAATGCCTTCATCAGTATCGACGTGACATCTCTGGTCAAGAGTTGGGTAAGCGGCTCAGTTGCAAACAATGGGATTGCGATCCTCGCCGATCCGCGTTCCAGAGCCACCGAAGTGTATCTGGACAGCAAGGAGAACACGGCGACAAGCCATCCAGCTCAACTCGAAATAACCCTTGCTGGTCCTGCTGGCCCTGCCGGTCCGGCTGGAACTCAGGGACCCTTGGGGCCTCCTGGTCCGCAGGGAGCCACGGGATCGCAAGGGCCCGCTGGGTTGCAAGGACCAATAGGGCCGCAAGGGCCCGCCGGGGCGCAAGGAGTTGCTGGGCCGCAGGGACCGGCTGGGCCGAACCCATTGGCTATAGCGCTTCTTCGATGGTATGGAGCCAACCAAGTCGCCAGTATCCCTGTGGGAACCAACCCCTCGGAAGCGGTCTTCGATGGAAGCAACGTATGGGTATCGAACACCGGTGACAACACGGTTACGAAGCTGCGAGCGAGCGATGGCGCCATACTGGGCACTTTCACTGCGGGATTCGTTCCATATGGCCTGGCCTTCGATGGAGTGAATATCTGGGTGGCGAATGCCAGCGCAAGTTCCGGCCAGGTGACCAAGTTGCGCGGAAGTGACGGTCTCTTGCTGGGGTCATTCCCGGTTCCAGTTGACGCCTTCGGGCTGGCTTTTGATGGCGCTAATATCTGGGTTGCGAACAATTCAGCCAACTTGGTGACGAAGCTGCGCGTCAGTGATGGAACGGTGCTTGGATCCTATCCGGTGGCAAGTCCTTACAAGATGGTCTTTGACGGGGCCAACCTCTGGGTCACCGATCCGAACTCCAATCAGGTGACGGAACTGCGGGCCAGTGACGGGTCCATTGTCAGCACTTACGCCGTCGGAGGCTTTCCATTTGGAATTGCTTTTGACGGTCAGAGTCTTTGGGTCGCAAACAACCGAAGTAACTCCGTGACCCGGCTGCGGGCCAGCGACGGCACGACGCTCGGCACATATAGTGTGGGAAGCGGGCCGACGGGAGTGGTTTTCGACGGCGTCAACATTTGGGTTACAAACTCAGGGAGCAACACCATAACTAAGTTGAGCGCCGCCGACGGTACTGTGCTTGGTACTTACCCGACCGGCAATACTCCTACCGACGAAGTGTTTGATGGAGCCAACGTATGGGTAGTAAACGATGGCGATAACACGGTAAGCAAAATGTAGGAACGTGTGGAAATGCATGAGCGGGAAATACGTCATGCATGGCAGCCTGTGGCAAGAGTCGAGTTTCCCCGGATCTACCTGTGGCCGCTGATTTCGTTTTGCCGGAGGAAGAGGTTTGGGTCTGTATTCGATCGGACCACAGGCTGCCTGATTTTTGAGATTTGGGATTTATGCAAAGAATGGAGAGTTCTTTATTCATGAGTCGTCGACAGCCTGGAAGCTAGCCCGTGATCGCGCTTCAACAAGCTAGCCGGCGGCGAATAGCGCTCGGTAAGAACCGGCAACTCTGCCCAGGTCAAATCTCCGTACCAGATTGATTGGAGGAGTTATGAAGTCTCGTGGCGTGAGTCTGCAATTGGTGCCACAAGTACTTTTCTTGAGATGAAATCAAGACGCTCAACAAATACTGGAAATACAGGTTCTGAGGAGGAGATCGTGAAACAGTTCGCAACTGCATTCTTTCTTCTGTTCCCTATCAGCATCTTCGTCGCGGGGCAGAATGCCGCAACCTCGCCATCGACATCACTCGCTTATGTACTCGATCCCGCGGGGCAGACGGTTACCGCCATGGATCTGGTGAGCGGCGAAAAGACTGCCACGGCTCTGGTGAGCGGCCAGGCAACTGACGTAGATCTGATAAGCGACGAAAGAACTCCCATAGGGGCCGCGAGCGATCCATACCATTCCGGAGTGGATACGTTGTTGCCTACGCCGGATGGCTCTCGCCTGGTCAGGCTTCGCACCGGCAATCATAAGGAAACCGCCCGTTACGGTTTTCACCCGCTGGAAAAGTCGACGGCGACGATCGTCGACACGAGAACGATGCAGGTCGTGGCGCAGGCCGACCTCGGCTGGGGTCTCAGCGACTATTACCTGACCCCCGACAAGAAGGTGCTGGTCACCATCGCTTCCGGCTACCAGTCGCAAAAGCCCGAGGAGACTCTCCCTAGCGAAATCATCACCACGAACTTGTCGAGCGGACAAGTGCTCGGGCGGCTCTCACTGCCGCGGCCGCCTTCGGCTTGCCTCCTATCCAAGGATGGCGCGACTGCCATGCTGCTGTATACGCGGCAAAGTCAGAAAGGCGCGCCCTCGATTCCTGCGGAACTACAATTTGTGAGCATAGAGAAACAGTCCGTCGTCGGGAAAATCACGCTCGATGGCGCCCCGGATAAGCCTGTCTTGGCGCCGGCTGGAGACTACATCTACCTCATCGAAAAAGGAGAGCCATCGAACAACCCCGGAAAGAATATCAACGGCCGCATCCAGGTCGTCTCGTTGAAGGAGATGAAGGTCGCGGCTGTCCTCGATGCGGGATCGGATCCGAAGGGTGTGCTGGCAGACGAGGCAGCGGGGCAGACCCTCATCCTGAGCAATGGTGCTCCGGTCAAAGGCCAGAAGGAGGTGGATGGG
>Ga0116130_1001212_pt1 | contig 15047 bp, 16 predicted proteins | sample June2015DPH_17_5_FD_89733 | JGI IMG/M metagenome (GOLD analysis project Ga0116130, IMG submission 89733) | Peatland microbial communities from SPRUCE experiment site at the Marcell Experimental Forest, Minnesota, USA - June2015DPH_17_40 | ecosystem: Environmental > Terrestrial > Soil > Wetlands...
ACCGTAGGCTTGCCGTCGTATGTAGCGCCCGTTTTCTTCTGCACGCCTACGACCTTAAATTTGACGTGTTTAGAAACTAATACTTCAGCTTCAAGTGGCGCATCACTGACATGCGCTATTGAAGTGCCGTGGTCCATACGATCAACTTCAAATACGCAGGACTTTTTGCCCGCCAGCTTTACATTGTTCTTAGAAAAATTTTCAGCGGTCTGCAAATCGCTAGACCACGAACTAACGCCTTTCATATCTACTACGGCGCCAGGAACTAAATTTTCAAAATCCTCGTTAGACAAATCCAATCCGCGATAAGTAGGTCCGTTGCCGTCCCACTTAGGCGCTTTGCTGATGTATTGCTCCAGTTCTTCAGCAGTCGCTTTGTCCTCACCACTGCGGACATCAAAATACCCGGCGCCAGAATACGTACTAACAGCACGCACAAACTTCTGTGCTTCTTTTTTACCAACACCCAAATCTTTTTCCACTATGGCTTCACGCACGCCAGTAGGCAACCCCGCATAAATTCCTTCACCGCCCAACTCAACGGCGTGCCCACGGTTTCCTTTTACCGCAGGATTAAGGCCCCAGGCATTAGGAGTCTCATTAACGTGCAAATTTTTTAGCGGCTCGTCGGACATGTCGTCGCTATTGTCCCACTTTACACTGGCGACGCCATTTTCTGTAGTGACAATCTTACCAGTGCGCCCTTTACTGCTAACCACACGAGTACCGTAAGATACAGATACATCAGTATCTGCCTTGCCCGCTAAAGATTCACCAACCCTGGAATTTGCGCTTCCCGCGCCTTTCTCTCCAAACTTTCCGTCTTTACGGCGTGGATGGTCTGACTCTTTGAAGTTTGCTTCGTCCCCCACCCTCACTTTCAAGTCGCCGTTTACCAGGTACGGCTCGACGCGCCCGTTGGTGAACGTAACCTGCACCGTGGGATTACCGAACAGGTCGGCGGTGCCGGTAGTTACTTTGGCGACGGTCAGCAGCTTGCCGTTGACAGTGATGCGGTCACCAGGCTTCAGATCGGCGGGCGCAGTATCGAGGGCTTTGCGCTTAGGATGCAGCACTTCCTGTAACGCGCGCTTGCTGGCCTCTTCTTTCGTCATGCCTTCTTGAATATACTTATTCATTAACTCTGCATGACGCTGAAGATTTGTAGTTACACGACGAGCATTAGTTTTGTAGTCACGGTTGTTTCCAAGACCGTCCTCGCCCTGCTCTTCGTCCTCAGTCTCTTCTTCCTCCCCTGCCACCTTGACCGGCTCCAGGGACTCGCGATCATCAACGTCCTGATCTTCCTTACCTTCCTTATTCTCCTCACGCAGAACCTTGCCCGGCCCGCTGGCCGGAGTCAAGCCACCGCCCTCGGGGAACAGCCCCTGACCCACTTCACCTTCCGCCTGAATGGTATCTGGCAGCTTGTCGATGTCCTCGTCCGTGATGTTGGTAAACATGCCGGTCTTGTCACTGGACTGCTTCAGTTCTTTAGCGGCGGTTTTAGGCGAGATGATGCCACCGTTCATAGCGACCATGACGGTGTCGACCACGGTTTTGGCCAGCGTACTCTTCTCGGTCTCATCCAGCACCCTGATAGACGGGAAGTCCAGGTCAAGGTCGTCCGGCACTTCGCCCAACTCACTGGCGCATATTACCGGGTACAACTTCTCAAGCTGAGGCCGTAGCTGCTCGTCCTGGTCCTGTGCGATGCGTTCCTCAAAGACGCGCTCATCACCTTCGTTGGTGCCAGTACCCAAACCTGTATACGTCTTACCCCAAAGCCGCGTGACCGGGATGCCGGCGGCAGCGCTGACAGCAAGCTGAAACTGCATCAGGATAGAATCAAGCCCGCCAAATTGGTACGACGTAGCACTTAGCTCACCATCAGTCGGAAGAAGAACCAGTGACTGATTCGACAACATCTCAGAAACTTGCTGCATGCGCTGAGCGAACTTTTCCGTGGCGGCGGAATTGCCACCAAGCCCACTTAGCATACTGGCGAGTTCAGGCATACGCATGCCGAGTATATTAGCTCGGAAGCTCAAGGCCAAGATATTAAAGGCCACGTTGTCGTACATCTCAATTTGTTGAAGCACCGGCTCGATGACCGAGATGCCCCACGCCGAGTATGCTTCCTTTTCAGGCGTTGGAACCGTTGGACCGGTGAAGCGCAGTATTCGACTGGCATGAACCTTAAAACTGTCGCCGCCAACAGCGCGGACGTTGTAAAACTTAGGTAGGCCGAACTCCGTAGGTTTGGACATATCAGTGCAAACCGACCCATCAGGCGTAATGCCAGACCAACGGTCAAACGGAATAAGCCCACTATAGTCGCCTACGCCTACAGAATCAAGATCAAGTTCTTGGTCTAATTCGCTGTCTTGTCCTTTGAGCGCGATCAACGCACCTGCGCCGCCGAACAACCGCGCCCAGGTCATCGCAGTGAGAACCTTGCCCTTAGAGTTAGTGCGCCGCAAGGCGCGGTCAATCTTGGTCAAGTCCTTAGGGTCGATGTCGCTCGTAAGCCGAGGCCACGCTTTGCACATTGCCTGCGCCGGCATCTCAACGATCTTGCGCGTAATCCAGGAACTTTCAAACATGCTAATTAGGTCCCAGTAATGAAACGTGAACCTAGTAAGCGGATAGTTAGTCCCCTCAGCAAGATTGGGCGTGCCGTACCCTGTACGGGCCAACATGTTCTGAAACGCGTCTTTACTGTATGCGGTCACACGTCCCTGCAAACCCATATTAGTCCCACGCGTGTCCGTAACAGTATTACGCTGGCGCCAACTTTGCACTAATGTTTCAAGATTGGGGTTGACGCTCACGTCCTTGCGCTTGCCCATAAACGTCAACCTCCTTTCTTATGATGGTGGTGTTACTTGACCGTTAGAACACCACTGTTGGCTGTGATGGGCACGCATTCAGGCGACCGTTGAAGATCATCGCCAAATCGCGCATGAACACCATACTTCGCCAAATCAATATGCCAAGTTGGCCACTGATTTTGCAATCGCTCAAGCGCGCTCAACCACGCCTGGTCTTCAGTACTGCAAAATGTTTGATTAGCGCTTATTACAAGGTATTGCCCACCCTGCTCGTTACTCCGTAACTGCTCACCTAGAACAATAAAGCCAAGTTGGCCTATCTTTACACTCAGCGCCTGCGGGAAATCTTCACGCACCCTTGACGACGCCATCATACCTTTTCGTTGCTGAACACTTGCCGGGTCGCATACGTGAGGGTGCCATTCTGTATTGGGATAGATAGGTCCTTCTGGCGCAGTGAATGCCACGCCACCCCATTCTGCCCCCATCTTAACAATCATGCTGCCGCAATTCTCACAAGTATGCGGCCCGTAATAGACGATCTTTGAATTTCTGAACGTAATTTGCTGGCCCATAATGCATTCTCCTGCGTAAGTAAGTACACGCGCTGCTCATATTCCTAGCACCATAGATACCGCGCACTAAGCATCTACGCCACTTTCATCCAACCAGATTACTTTACGTTCGTCCAACGCAATTGGAGCAATGCGACTGCCCCGCTGCACGAACCGCCAGAGTAGCCGCTTATCCGTCGCCGTAACAATAGCGGCCAGGACCTCAGCGCTCAGCTCCCAGCCTTTGTAAATCAGCCGGTCGCCGGGGCGGATGATAACTATCCGGCCCGGGATGGGCGTGGCAAAGTGCTGCAGTGTACTACGCTTCACTGTTGAACGTAGGTAATGAAACCGTTGATGCCCCCGGTGCCAGTACTGACGGCGCAGAGACCCTGGCTGGCCGGAGTATTGATTTCGTGCCCGGCACCCCAGCTTACCAAAGCCCCCGTACTGGGCGCGAACACGCCGGTCAAAGCATGCGTGCCCACGCAGGTCGTACTAGTGCCGTACTCCAAGCTCATCGTGGTGCTGGCACCGAACGTAGCAGAAAAACTGCACAAGTAAATGGTAGTAGCGCCACTGACCGGGACAATCTGCGTCGTTGTGGCGGTGCTGATAGCGACAGCCGCCGTAGTCTTGGCGACGGACGAATTCTCGCAAGGGTTAGGCAGCGTGGCGAGCGGCGTGACAGTGAGTGACCCACTATTGTAGTTCGTTACCTGCGCCGGAGTGGTGATGGTCAGCGCGCCAGTGGCAATATTCGATAACGGCGCGAAACTGAGCGTCAGCGTGCCGGCTGTAGGGTAAGTTGAACAGGCGTAAACCAGCTTGATCTGGTCCGTGGTGATGTCACTAGCGGACAGCGCGGCTACCACCTGGGTATGCGTGCCGGTACTGATCGTGACCGACGGGGTCTGTTCTGCGGCAGATGGCGCAGTAGCGCCGCTGTTGGCGCCCAGGCTGTACATAGCGAACGTGCAGCCGCTAGGCGAGCCAGTGATGCCGGTAGTCGTAACAAGCAAGTTACCGTTCGCGCTCTTATTAGGAATGGCGACCGTGGCGGTCTGGGTCTTGGTGGCGTCGGCGGCGGTGAAGAACGTGCTTCCCGCCTGGGCGGTGTAGGTGATCTGAGCAGTCAAGGGCAGCGCAACGAGGATGGTGGCTGCCAGGATTACAAGAAGCTTCTTCATTTGCGATGCTCTCCTGATGGTGCTTTGGGTTAGGCGGCAGGTGCAACAGTGCCAGCCTGGTTAACGGTTACGGCGTCCGTGGACTCCGAATTGAGAATCTTGTCAAGCTCTTCGATGGTAGGCGGTGGCGCAGACACGTCCCTGACCGGCTGGGCCAGCGCGGCCTTGACGTCGTCAAGATGAAGGCATTCGGCCAGATTGAGGCAAGGGTCACCTGGTGAAATAGGAGCAAGCCGCCCGTTGCAGGTATCGTTACCGGCTACAGCGTCATACAAGATACCAATAACTGCTGTCTGATACGCTGAAATCAGTACAACCTTGTCGCCGTTCTTCGCTTCACGTCCGTTCTTGTAGTGCATTGTGTTAGTCTCCTCACTGTACTGCGGTTGATATGCCGTGTAGTTTTCTAGACTGTTTAATCGTAGCTAGGAGCGCGTCTCTTAAAACCCTGAACTCTTCCTTCTTGCGCACAGCGTCTGCGATTGAAACGTCTAGTTCAGCACTTAACTTGTCATATAGCAGAATTGTTTCTTCTGCCTTAATAAGCGCCTGCCTGTTGAGTTCCTTTACGTCAATAAGTGCACGCATCACGAATCTAGCTTGAAGTAGTTACGAACTACAGGGTTCAGTTCAGTACGCTTTGCTACTTCGCGTGCCGCAGTTTCCTGTGACTTTGGTCTAGCCTTAACAGTGGTGCCACCATTCAAATGCCGAGCGTCTATCATGGCCGCTGCTTTGCTATTAGTCCAAGATGTAACCGGGAAGTCATCACCAATCTTGAATACCGCCCAAGCGTCATTACCGCGCGACTTACGAACTTCGTACTGCGCAGCGTCTTTCATCTTAGCATAGCGCTCAAGGTCTTCTTTTGAAGAGTGAATGTCGGCTGTAAGTGGTCTCCCACACTTCGCACAAATTCCTTTTATTAACTCGCCTTTGTATTTACCGAATGTAAATGCGTGATTGGGTGCGGTATATGTAGCATCCTTAAAAGCGAGGAATCCACCCAAGCTAGCCATAGCGGCTTCTTTACCAGCCTTGGCTGTGAACCCGTCTTTCACAATTCCAGCGCCTCTTGGCCGATACGCTTTCTTATTACGTACAAAGGCTTCAATTTCAGCATTCTCCCATAATTTTCGCGCCGTTGTATAGGCAACTTGTGCCGAATGAATACGCTCGCGGTCTTTAGACTCTTGCGCCAAGCGCAGCATCTTACCAGTACGCTCCACCTCATCTTGATAGATACGCACGTTAGGATTATCCCACTGCCGTGCACCTGGTTGGCGGTAATCTTCAGTATCCCACGCCCTCGTACTTCTATCTATTACGGCGTCCAGCGCCCGGTGCAACCTCGCTCTACGATCCATACCCTACGCCGCCTTCCTGATGAACTGCCGTTCAAATTCCGCACGGGTCATACGCTTGATCGCGCCGTTACTGTAGACTTTGTGGGGCCAGCTGACATCGTCGATGTCCAGAATTACTTCCTGTGTACACCTGTCATTTGGCGCGCAGCCAGCATGATATTTTCCAAGAGTTGATTTTTCACCGACTAGTGCTTCTGGTGCCGGTGGATCATTCCACAGAATAATGACGTCTTCCATGTGCTTGTGGCTACTGCGCACCAGAACATCTTTACTAGTCAGCCATACGTAACCAGGACTACCTACTAACTCAGCTCGTGATTGCGTCAGCGCTTCACTCGCCTTCGACACCTCAGTCCGCGCGAGCCGATTGACCCTAGACTTCAGCAACGCCGGTAACCGCGCCCGCGTCATCTTGGCAATGGTGCTGGGCCGCGCGCCTGCCTGTTGAGCCTTGGTTACTTCGTCCACCAGCGTCTGAGCCGCTTCGAGCGGTATGCTGCTGATATACGCAGCGTTCTCGCGTATGATGGTTTGGACTTTAGCGCCGAGCGGCGTGCCTTGCAGTTCCTGCTGAAGTAGCCTGTACAACCGCCGCCCGCCGGACCACTTGGCTGCGGCTGAACGCCATGTCTTCTGGTTACTGCTATCCGCAGCGGCTACCATCTGTCGGGCCAACAACTCTGACGCCTCGCGGATGTCTTCCTGCCTACTCCGCTCCGCGATCTTTCCTAGCCACTGCTCCAGAGTTTCTTGCGGAAGTTTGGGCGTCAGCACGCGGCCAACTATTTTGTTGATGGCCGCGCGGTACGCCCGCTCAATGCGGCGAGGGAGGTCGAAGGTGGTTTGACGCTTAGTAGGCGAGGACATAACTATTTACTGAGCTTAGCTTTCTTCCAAAGCTCATCAGCACGCTTCTTCCAAAAAGCTAACTTTTCAGCATTTGCTTTTGTGGGTTTTAATTTATACTCAGATTCCATAGCAGTCTTAGCCTGAATAGCTTGATGCCAGTCCTCCATAGACCCATCATCCCTGCTCACTCCTGCGTCCAGCACCTTGTCCAGGGCGCGGTGCAGCCTGGCGCGGCGAGTGGAGTCATTAGCAATACGGTAGTTCTTACCCCAGCCGCTAGGCGTTCCCGGCTCACTCAGCTTTAACGGAGCCTTACCACCACTGACAAAGTTCCCACGTCCGCCACAAATATCGCACTTCCCTCCGGTGCTGCTCAGCCTTCCGCTCCCGCCGCATGCGTTACACGTAACCTGTTTAGGCTGAAAACCGGCGACATCAAATGCATGGCGAGCTTTGCCCTCTTCCTCCTGAATACGCTTTAATTCGCGCTCAAAATAATTAGTTCCTCTTTGCCCTTCATCACCATCCACCTTCACAGTAGCACAAGGTACATTAAACTCACCAGGGCCCAACCCCGTAATGGTTCCAACACCTCTAGGCGTCTTAACTCGATCACCAACTTTGAACTTAGCCGCCATACAATCAATTCTCCCTTTCTCGCCGCCGGTTCCACTCCGCCAGCTGCTGTTCCTGCCTGATCCCCTCAGCTACCACCGCTACGTGCTCAGGCGGCAACCACATGTACCTGAACCGTCCAATGCGCTGATCCTGGAGGTTCGGTTTCACCCTAGCCAGCGCGCCGTATTTCAACTTAAGGCACAGGGCGCCTTCTACCGGCCCGCCTGCATCCTTCAAGCGTTGCAGCAACTCTTGATTGAACACGTTCGGCCCGCCGCGAATCTTCATCACGTCCAGCCCAGTTAGCACAATGACGATAGGCTGGGTCAGGTCGACGCGTTGCTCTGCTAGTACACTGCTCATAGCTGTCCTACCATTGCGAACACGTTACGGTTATGCACACCCATCAACTTCCAGATGATGCACCAAGGCAATACTGAGGATAGATTAGACAGCGCCCAGTTTGTAGTATGATACCACAAAATTCTCATGCCTGCGCAACTCCTTGCCGGGAAAGTTCGCGCCGCCCTATTACAAACATGAACGGCGCGGGAGGAAACTTACTTCTTACGATCAAACCCCTGCGCCTTCAGTTCCATCGCCGCCTTGTACCCGGAACCCTCAGGCATATCGAAGCGGCTTTTGCCGCACAACGCACGCCAGATACTGTACAATCCAAGGACGGCGAGCAGGTTGGTGGGGAGGCCGTCATTCACTTTCATACCCGCAAGCCTCCAGTTCACATAGTGATCAGGCGCGCCGTAACTCAGGTTGGTGATAGACTTGGTGCAGCCTTGGATGGCGGACAAGCTCACAACACGCGCGCCGGACGGGTCATCATATATGTACGTGACACTACGCGGCTTGGCAGTATAAGATGCTTTAACGCGGTCACCAACTTTGAGACCGGCAAACTCTTCTTTGGTCATACCGCCAGCCTCCAATCATGCTTGAAAATATCATTGGCCAGGTAGCGGCCCGCGTCAGGGCAGTGGTCATTGACCTTCACCGGCTCTTCGACACCGAGCTTCGCCTTCTTAGCGTCCCACGCGTAGCCTTGGAACTCACGAGCTGAGTTAGGACAGCGGCGCTTGTGGAATCTTAACAGCCCGCGCTTCAGCGCTGATGACGTACGACGAATTCCATCGTGTACGTCATTATCCACGTCTCCCAACCAAAATCCCCGGCGCGCTAAAACTGTTTTGAAGCTCAAAGCCGAAGGGTCAACCAGCACCTTTGCACCGTTCAAGCACCGACTGTGGGCGATGAACCCTTCCAGGTCGTCAGCGTACTCCTCATCCGTCTTCTGCCGCTGCTCCTTGTTGCTGTCCCAGTAGTACTCGTTGTCAACCCAACAGGTGCGCCCGTCATCAAGCCCGTCAAGGAAGACGCATGGGTTGCTGGTGCCGTAGTCGACCGTGACCGTATGCTGCACGTGGCGGTTACGTCCTAACAAATTACCGGGCACGTCAGCGTCATCGTACTGCGCTGCAGTAGTCCACGCCCCGGCGTACACCGCGCCCGCCGCCATATTCCACAAACCGAGAATAAAGCGGTCATAGAACATGCCAGTGTAGAGCTTCTTCTGATCTTCGACGTACTGAGGATCAAGAGAAGGATTGTCATCCATGGTGAAGGTGTCCCACCACAGGATGTCCTTCAACTTGGGGTTGTCTAGATATCCCTTCTTAAGCCAATGCTCGGAGTTGTCGCTGTTAGTAGAGCCATACAGCCGCGCGCCGGGCGGCGACAACCTGGTAAGCAGCATTTGGAAGTACGACTGGGGCATGAGCACAACCTCGTCGCATACTGCCGCGCCGATAGTCGCTCCTCTGATATACTTCTCAGACCCCTCGTCGTGAGCCCCATATACAATCCAATCAGCGCCGCACAGCCTCAGCTCCCCGGACTGCGAATTGTAATGGTAGTTGTTCTTGCCGACGATATTGAACAAGTCCATCAACACATTGGTCTTGATGGACGCCTTGCTTACGCCGGTCAGCAACTTACGGCCCGGCACCTTGTAATCACAAAGGTAAAGTATCTTGCTGTGCAGACCCCAGGTCTTACCACTACGCACTGAACCGACTTCGATGTTGAGCTTCTTATCCAGTTCCGGCGGGCGCATGGCGAACTTCTCTATACGCGGTCCGTAGTTCAATATCTTCAGCGACGCAGTCATTGGCCTTCTATCTCCGCGCTCCGTGCCCGGAACTGCGCTAGCAAGTCTTGCAGGCCAGTGTTATCATCAACGTCAATGGGCTGCACACCGTACTTCTTCGGGCGCTGCTTAGCCAGCAACCACTTATCAGTTTCAATGATGAGGCGCGTACGGTCTACGTTGTCCGCTCGCCGCACTTCGCTACTACCGCCGTCCTTGCCTCCGGTACGCTCAACCGTGATCTCACCTACTAGAGGTGTACGCGCCGTGCGCCGCAGCTGCTCAGCCTGCAAGTCAAATTGTATGTCTCTACTTCGCGCGTAAACCTTATCAAGATCAGGGTGCGTGTGCAACCAATCATAGAAGGTATAAACAGTGGGCATGTCAGGCTCAGCGTTAAGAATACTGAGCGTCATATCTGGGTCGGTTGCAAACCGTAAACATATTTTAGAGGCAAGATCAGCGTCATATATGGTAGGCCGGGGCTTATCACCTCTAACCACTAATATATTAGAAGGATTCTTACTACGCTTAAATACAGGCCGCTTAGCTTTTTTAGCAGCCAGTAACTCAGCCTGACCCTTACGCCACGCCGCGCTATTAGCTGCGTGATTATGATGGCCGCCCTTAACAGGCTTGGTAGAGGGCGGCACGCCCTTACCCTGCCTGGCGGTAGCCATTATAGTTCTCCTTTGTAAACAGAAAAGGCCCGCCGCGTTTCACAACGCTACAGGCCTCTTCGTCAATGCGGTCATCGCTAGGTGGAGACGTGCGCTGTATGCTCAGTGAGCCAGGCCGTCGCTGTTGATTAACCGCAAACCTACCTTGTGTGGGCCAGCCCCCAAGTACGGAACCCAAGCAGCCCAGCACTGGGCACCGGCTTCCATTCCCTACCAACCAACAAAGGAACAATCATTGTAACTGGAAATTGTACTTTGGTGTCTTTACCGCCAACTAATCTATGCGTCTCTTCAGTAAGCATCTTAACAGCATCTTGCCGCTTGATGTGCCTATGATCACAGCACCGTGGCCACGCCGAATAAACTTCCAACCTTGCTGCTTCCTCAACTGACAACACACAGTAGTTAGCCAATTTGCGGTAAGCTCCACCTTGCGCCGCGCGATGTTCTGGAGTCTTGTTGCCGCCAGACTAGCACGCCCAGCAATTGCTGGGCAGCCCAGCACCACGCGGATCGCGCTCCGCTGCCAGGCCTCAACCCACTGACGTAAGTATAACCCAGCGCGGCCTGTTGGCGGGTGAAATACACGCCGCGCCAGCAATAAATCGGCCGAGCTTACTTTTCAACAACTTACTTTAGACTGAATAGCCACTTAGTACATCTAAGTAATGCTAAAGCCTTTAGAATGAGTAAGTAACTTAGTAACTACTTATATTTACTTACATATTATATAAGAATATATATATATATATAATAATAGATAGAAAAAGAGGTAGAGAATAGGAGCCGTTTCTGCGCAGTCTAAGTAAGTGATGCAAATTTACAGGCGTTTATGCGGTTTTAGGCCTGTTTTATGCTACGTCTATGGAGATAACGCATACTAATACATTATTACCCGCGTCTTTATTGATGTTTTCCGCATATTAGGTTTGCGCTTTACTTAGGTCTAACCTAGTGCGCGGTCTAAAAACTGCGCTAAACGTGAGTCGGGCGAAAACCTATTAGGTTCTCGGCGGCGTCGCGGGGTATAATATAATGAGTTCAGGCGATCTTAGATCTCACTTCTACACCCAACCACCTGAGGAGGTTTATGGCACGTAGCGTACGCAGCTTCACCCTTAGTCTTGAAACACAAACACAACTAGACCAGTTACAAAGTGACCTGGAACCGCACAACCTAACGCCGTTGTTGACGGCCGAACCAAGTTTACTACCACCCCCATCATCCGCGCCCACCAAGAATAAGAAGGGGTTAGTATCATGGGAAGAGACATTCAAGATTAACCAGTAAGCGGCGCTTAAGGTTGTTACTCCCATAATGAAGATGAACGCCAGTCGGTTGGTGGATATATTACTTACCACGGCCATTAACCTTGTAAGGGAGCGCGAAGCGCGGCGCGCGGAGATGCAACGACCCACCACCAAGCCGCCCCGTAAAGCCGCCTGATGATAGACAGCCTACGCCATGACATCACAGCACGCCTCCACTGGCTGGCTAAACATTTTGATCCTGACAATCCGCAGTTGGAGTTGACTACAACGACGTTATCCGGCGTATGAGCCGCATCAGCGACGTACCAGTAATGCAGCGCCTATTACGCCGCAGCGCCGAGTGGACGTGCAAGCCCGCATGCGGCAGCTGCTGAAAGATAGGCGTGAGTTACAGTATGAAAATGATTGAGGCCGCGTATTATAATGAGAATGATCCGTACTGCTTTGCCTGGCTGGAGAACCTTATTAAGCGTAAGCTCATCGAGCCGGGTGATGTTGACGGACGTAGTATTCAGGACGTACCACCGTGTGACGTCCTACCGTACCGTCAAGCACACTTTTTCGCAGGAATAGGGGTTTGGAGTTATGCGTGTAAACAAGTTAAAGCCCTCCGCGAAGTGTCCCGCGTGTGGACAGGTAGTTGTCCCTGTCAACCTTTCAGCTTGGCAGGCAAAGGAGCTGGGTTTGATGACGAGCGGCACTTATGGCCCGACTGGTTCTGGCTTATTGAGCAGTGCCGCCCTCAGCTTATCTTTGGCGAACAGGTTGCATCTAATTATACAGAAAGTTGGATCAACCTTGTACAATCTGACTTGGAAGGAAAAGCGTACACAACAGGGTCGAATCATTTACCGGCTTGTGGCTTCGGGGCGCCCCATGAACGGCAGCGGTTGTGGTGGGTGGCGTACGCCAAAGGTACGCAATGGAAGTGGCCAAAGATGGAAACGACAGCAGTACAACATTCAAGATCAGGCAAGGCGTTACGCACGTATACGTGGCCTCAAGGATGTGGACCTGCAAGTAATGTATGTGTCAGCGAACTTTTGCAGAAAGTTGATGGGGTTGCCCGCCAGTTGGAACAGCGCCGCACCTCGGCTTACGGCAACGCAATTGTCGCACCTGTCGCGGTAGAATTTATTCGTGCCGCGCTGGCTTGCAGACCCTAGTTTACCCTTTTTGAGCAAGTAAGGAGCTCTTAATGCACTGCACTTATAGAAGGAGGCCCGGTTCAACGTATGAAGAAGCCTTCTAGAAACGTAATACTACTCCACGGCGATGTATTATCACAACTGCAAAGCCTACATACTGAATCAGTTCATTGTTGTATAACGTCTCCCCCATACTGGGGGTTGCGTGATTATGGAGTTAAGGGCCAACGAGGGCTAGAACGTACACCGGAGGAGTACGTGCGGCGTATGGTAGAAGTGTTTCACGAAGTTCGCCGCTGCCTAAGGCAGGACGGTACTTGCTGGTTAGTCATAGGGGACTCATATTACAGTACGCCCACTGGCAGTCTGAGCAAGAAGCCCAGCCGTCTTGAAGGTGGCCGTACTACAATGCGTCAGCAAGTGGCTGTACACGGCGTTGGGCCAGAACGTATTGCTGCGTGTAAGCACAAGGATCTAGTAGGCATTCCGTGGATGTTAGCGTTTGCACTGCGCGCGGATGGGTGGTACTTGAGGCAGGACATTATATGGAGCAAGCCCAACCCCATGCCGGAAAGCGTAACCGACCGCTGCTGTAAGAGCCATGAACACGTCTTCCTATTAGCCAAGAGCAAGCATTACTACTTTGACCATGAATCGCTCAAGGAACCATGCGTCACAACGATAAACGCTCAAGCACGTAATTCTAAGTCCACCCCAAATCGTGGGCCACGAGAAGGCGGTAATGGTGGGCTTCAAGCCAAAGCGTTACGTATGCGTGAGGGGGATTTAACCCGTACCCGGCGTGACGTATGGCGTATCTCGACTCAGCCTTATAAGGAGGCGCACTTCGCCACGTTCCCGGAGGAGTTAGTTACCCTGGCCTTGCTGGCGGGGGTTTCAGCGCGTTGCTGTGAGCACTGCGCTGCGCCGTGGGTGCGCGTTACTGAGAAGACGCGTCAACCTACAACGCGCAGCTTCGGTAAGCGTGGTGAAGGGGGCCAGGTGGAAAGTCGGCACTCAGGTCGTGCGTACGAAGAAACAACAACAACAACGGGCTGGCGTCCTACGTGTAAGTGCCGGCAGCGTATTGCAGCTCACGCCGTAGTACTAGACCCTTTCTGCGGCAGCGGTACAACCGGCGCAGTAGCGCGGCGGTACGGTCTAAATTTTATAGGTATCGACCTTAATAAGGAATACCTGCAAATGGCGCGGCGGCGTATTGCTAGGGCGGAGGCGGCACGATGACAGCACCCCGGCGCACTTCGCCGAAGAGCGGAGAACGTAGATCCTTAGTACTTAAACCGTCACAACAACTAAGCACCGTCACCGCCGCCATGCTGTATAAGATCAAGAGCAGCCTACTCACACCGCAGGACGTCAAACTACTTCACCTTGAACCGTACGCCGAGGGTCACAGTCTAAACATTGAACCAAAATGGTCCGGTTTCAAAATTTCATACTTCACCCCGGAAGGCAAGGTTGACCCGCAATTTTACCGCTTCCGTTTTACGCAGGACCGCCCTAGCACCGGCGTAGCGGCGCTCGCAGAACCAGTCAAGCCCCGGCGCTACGCACAGCCCGGAGGCAGCAGTTGCGGCGTGTACCTGCCGCCGCTCTTAAAGCAACCGTGGACCGCCGTTGCTAAGGACCCCACCATCCCAATTGTAGTAACGGAGGGCGAACTTAAAGCCGCGTGCGGGTGCCGATTAGGTACGCCCACGCTGGGGCTGGGCGGCGTGTATAACTGGCGCAGCAGCCGGGAACATCAGGAGTTGCTACCGGCGTTGGAAGAATTCCAGTGGCGCGGGCGCGTAGTCAACTTATGCTTCGACAGTGATATTACGACCAACCCAATGGTTCGGGTGGCGGCGGGGCGGCTAGCCGCCGTGTTGGCGCGGCGTGGGGCTAAGGTCATATACACCACGTTGCCCCCTGCGGAGGACGGCACTAAGCAGGGACTTGATGACGTGGCCTATCGGCAAGGGCCGCAGGCGCTACTAGACCTGCTGAGTAAGGCGGTGGAACTCGGCCCCGGCGTTGCCCTGCATGAGATGAACAGCCGCGTGGCGCTGATACGCAGTACGGGTGAAGTAGTCGAATTGGAAACGGGTGCGGTGTATTCAGCAACCATGTTCACTGACGTAGTATATAAGAACGCCGTCTACGCAGACTTCAGCACCACCAAAGCCGTAGACGGTAAAGTCACCACGGCCACAAAGGAAAAATTCACTGCCAAAGAATGGCTAGCCTGGCCGTTGCGCAACGAGGTCACGCGCATTGAGTACGAGCCGGGGGACGACCAGCTTATCACCGCCACAAACGGCTATAATAGCTGGCGTCCGCAGGGCTGGGGTTGTAGACCAATCGCACCATC